>Ga0163150_10000012_pt1 | contig 352425 bp, 309 predicted proteins | sample OliLakLV19P2IB_FD_148628 | JGI IMG/M metagenome (GOLD analysis project Ga0163150, IMG submission 148628) | Freshwater microbial mat bacterial communities from Lake Vanda, McMurdo Dry Valleys, Antarctica - Oligotrophic Lake LV.19.P2.IB | ecosystem: Environmental > Aquatic > Freshwater > Lake >... | reverse complement strand
TAAAGCTCTCACTAAAGTAACGAATTGTCCTTCGAGGACGAGGAACAAAATCTGCTCTGGTTGCCATAGTTTATTAGGGTTTGGACCCCAAAAAGCGGTCAACTCATTTCAGTACCTTACAGTTCAAGGTTCAACGTGGTGCCAACTTGAACCTTTGAACTTTGAACCTGGAACTATTACGGATGACGCAATTCTGCAGCCCGCAGCGTGTTGAGAAGCAGCGAAGCGATTGTCATCGGCCCTACTCCTCCGGGAACCGGGGTGATGAAGGAGCACTTCGGCGCCACCTGCTTGAAATCAACATCCCCTTTAATGCTGAAGCCGTTAGGCTTCGACGGGTCATCCACTTTGCTGGTCCCGATATCAATGACTACCGCACCTTCTTTTACCATGTCCGCCGTAATCAGCCCGGGTTTGCCTACCGCCACGAGGAGAATATCCGCATGACGCGTATAGTCTTTCAGGTTTTCCGTGTACTTGTGGCAAATGGTGACGGTGGCGTGGCCCTGCTGAACGAGCAGCATGCTGAGCGGAGCTCCGGCAATCCGGCTCGCTCCAACCACGACACAATATTTCCCCTCGGTTTCAATTTCATACCGCCGCAACAGTTCCATGATACCATAAGGCGTTGCAGGCATGAGCAGCGGAACTTTGGAGATGATGCTTCCGAAATTCCGGTTCGTGAACCCATCCACATCCTTGTCCGGACGAATTTTCTCCGTAATCCGTTCCACGGAAATATGATCCGGCAGCGGCAGCTGAACGATGAAGCCGTCAACGTCATCGTCATTGTTCACCTGGGTAATGTGCTTGCAGAGTTTGTCTTCAGAAATGGTATCGGCAAAGCGCATCATCGTATAGTGAAAACCTACGTCTTTACACGCTTTCACCTTGTGATCCACATACGTCTGGCTTGCGCCGTCGTCACCCACCAGAATAAAGGCGAGGTGCGGAATCTTTTTTTCTGCTTGTCTCCTGACCTTTACCTGCTGCAAAATCTCCGCCTTGATCTCGTTGGCGATCTTGCGACCATCGATGAGTGTGTACGTTTTTGCTGTGGTTTCAGCCATAATGATCCGTTCGTTATTCAAGTTTTAAAACCGCCATGAAGGCCTCCTGTGGAATCTCCACCGAGCCTACCTGGCGCATCCGTTTCTTCCCTTTCTTCTGCTTTTCCAGCAGTTTCCGCTTCCGCGAAATATCACCGCCGTAGCACTTGGCAATTACGTTTTTGCGTATCGCACTCAGGGTTTCCCTGGCGACAATCTTCTGACCGATCGCAGCCTGAATAGCTACCTCAAACATGTGCCTGGGGATAAGTTCCTTTAATTTCTCGCATAACTTCCTCCCCCATTCATGTGCTTTGGCCCGGTGAACGATAGCCGAAAGCGCATCCACCTTTTCCCCGTTTAGCTGTACGTCCAGTTTCACCATATCACTTTCGCGAAATCCGATCAGGTGATAGTCGAGAGAGGCGTACCCCCTGGAGATGGACTTTAGCTTGTCATAGAAATCGAAAACAATTTCAGCCAGAGGCATATCAAATGAAAGCTCGACGCGATCGGATGTGAGGTATAACTGGTTTTTAATGATTCCACGCTTGTCCATACACAAGCCAATAATGGCCCCGATGTACTCAGACTTTGTAATAATTTGGGCTGTGATATAAGGCTCTTCGATCAACTCCATCATGGTAGGGTCGGGCATCTCCGAAGGCGCGTTGATTTCAATCATCTTCCCGTTGGTCAGCGTTGCCTTGAATTTCACCGACGGCACCGTCGTGATCACCGTCATGCCGAACTCACGCTCGAGCCGTTCCTGGATGATCTCCATGTGGAGCATGCCCAGAAATCCGCAGCGGAAGCCAAAGCCCAGGGCCGCCGACGTCTCAGGTTCCCAAACTAGGGAAGCATCGTTCAGCTGCAGTTTCTCCATGGAAGAACGCAACTCTTCAAACTCCGATGTTTCAACTGGATAAATTCCGGCGAAGACCATGGGTTTCACATCTTCAAAGCCGCGTATGGCTACTCCGGGGTTGCTCACCAGGGTGATCGTATCACCTACCTTCACTTCTTTCGCAACTTTGATTCCTGAAATAAGGTATCCTACATTACCTGCACTGATCTCCAGCCTCGGATGCTTGTCAAGTTTCAATACCCCAATTTCGTCAGCGCCGTATTGTGTTCCGGCGTTCACAAATTTTACCAGGTCATTTTTCTTCATCGTGCCGTTGAAAACACGGTAGTACACTTCAACGCCCCGGAAAGAATTAAATACCGAGTCGAAGATCATTGCCTGAAGCGGTGCCTTCGGATCCCCTTTGGGAGGCGGAACGCGATCCACCACGGCCCTCAGAATTTCTTCGATGCCAACACCTTCTTTGGCGCTTGCCTTGAGGACAAGGCTCCGGTCGCATCCGATCAGATCAACGATTTGGTCGGTAACTTCTTCGGGCTGCGCCGCGGGTAAATCAATTTTGTTCAGCACCGGAATGATTTCCAGGTTGTGTTCCAGAGCCAGGTACAAATTTGAGATGGTCTGCGCCTGGATGCCTTGCGCTGCATCCACGATCAGGAGGGCCCCTTCGCAGGCAGCAATCGACCGGGATACTTCGTAAGAAAAGTCTACGTGGCCGGGCGTGTCGATCAAGTTGAGCGTATACTCTTTCCCGTCCAGCTTGTAGTTCATTTGAATGGCATGAGACTTTATCGTAATCCCCTTTTCACGCTCCAGGTCCATGCTGTCAAGGACCTGAGCCTGCATCTGGCGGCCCGTGAGGGTGCCTGTAAACTCCAAAAGGCGGTCAGCCAGGGTGCTTTTGCCGTGGTCAATGTGTGCAATGATGCAAAAGTTCCGAATATTCTCCATTTCCGTTCTTCCAGGCTGTTTTTGAGGGCACAAAGGTATGGATAAAAAGACGTTGGAGAAATAACGAATCCGTGATCCCCTCACCGTGTCAGGCGGCAACTCCAGGCCGGTGCCCTCTTGAATTCTTACCTTGCGAAATGAATTTCCTTGCGCACCTCTTCCTTTCCGGCAATGAACCCGACGTGATGGTAGGAAACTTCATCGGCGACTTTGTGCGGGGACGCAACCTGGTCGAGCAGTTTGGTCCTGGCATCGCACGGGGCATCGAACTTCATTGGGAAATTGATCGATTTACTGACCGTCACCCCACGGTGAAGGAAAGCAAGAGCAGACTTTGGCCCAAGTACAGGCACTATTCCTCGGTCATTGTCGATGTGTACTACGATCACTTTCTCGCCTCCCTTTGGAAGAATTTTTCGGAAGAACCCCTAGAAGCATTTGCTTCCGGCGCTTACCAGGTGGTAGCAGACCGCGACGACATCTTGCCGGAACGGGTAAAGCACATGCTTCCGTATATGATGCACGGAAACTGGCTATTGAACTACGCACGGGTCGAGGGGATTCACCGCGCGCTGAGCGGCATGTCACGAAGAACCACTTTCGAATCAAAAATGGAAGAGTCCGTGGTGGATCTTAAGGCGCACTACAGTGAGTTTGAATCAGAATTCAAATCCTTCATTCCGGAACTGCAGGCCTTTGCCAAGGGCTGGCTCCACCAAAAACCGAGCTAAGTCTCTTGCTGAATTCATTGTGGTTGACGTGATTTGAACCGATGCATGTTAAAACAGTCCAATGCCCATGACGAACGACCCTGAACTAAGCGGTAAATACCTTGGAACCATATCCGTAGACTTTATCAAGGTCTCCGACACGCTGAAAGAATCATCGTACCAGATTCGAAAAGCCGGTTTTGCATACCCCGTCTTCCCGATTTGTGCGGATGCGCAACCCATCGGTCAATTGCTTATTGATCGAATGCCCACAAGTCTGAAATGGAACTACTATGCATCGTACCTGGATGAATTTGTTCAGCGTGAACTCGTGGCGAAAGAAAAAGAAGACGCGTTTAGAAATTCCTACAAGGACCCGGACGAATTCTGTTGTCTGTTCGTCATCGACAAGGATTTTACCCGCTTTGTATTTATTCCGTATCCGGAAGACTAATAACGTGTGGAGGTGCGCATGTGTGAACGTGCGGATGTCAGAAATGCTTCCACCCCTGGGCCTGGAGCGGAACAACTGTGCCGCTCTTCATGATGAGTACATTCTGTTTTGGATCGGGATGGACATACCCGATGAAATGAATGTCTGCGTGATTCTTGATTTTTTCAAAATCCGACGGACGGATCGTAAATAACAACTCATAATCCTCGCCCCCGTTCAGGGCACACGTGAACGGATCGAGCTTGAATTCAACAGCCGTATTGAAGGCTTCCTGATCGATGGGGATCTTATCCTCAAAGATGCGAACCCCCACGCCTGAATTCTTCGAGAGATGAAAGAGTTCCGATGCCAGTCCATCTGAAACATCAATCATTGATGTGGGGCGGATTTCCAGATCTTTCAGTTCATGGATGATGTCCATGCGCGCTTTGGGTTTCAGTTGCCTGCCCACCGCATATTCATGTTTGTCCAACTCCGGCTGCATGTTCGGATTGGCCAGGTAGACTTCCTTTTCCCGCTCCAGGATCTGCAGTCCGATGTAGGCCCCGCCCAGGTCGCCTGTCACACAGAGAATGTCTTTGTCCTGCGCCCCACTCCGGTACACCTCTTCCCCTTTTTTCGCCCGGCCGAGCACCGTGATCGAAATGATCAACCCCGACGGGGAGGCTGACGTGTCGCCGCCGACGAGATCCACATTGTAATTGAGGCAGGCCTGACGAATGCCTTCATAGAGCAAGTCGATGGCTTCCAGGGAGAATCGGTTGCTCACCGCCAGCCCAACGATGATTTGCTCCGGCTTGCCGTTCATGGCTGCGATGTCTGAGACATTTACAGTCACCGCTTTGTACCCCAGATGCTGCAGGGGCATATACGACAGGTCGAAGTGAATCCCTTCAAGCAGCATGTCGGTTGACATGAGCATGACCTCGTCTCCGGCGTCGATTACCGCCGCGTCGTCTCCAATACCCTTCAAAGACCCCTTGTTTCTAAGCGTCAACTGGCTGCTGATCCGGTCGATCAGACCGAATTCACCCAGGGTCGATAGTTCTGTTCTTTTTTCAGCCATTGGTAACTGCTTTTTGGCGATCGTTTTGGTCCCTTTGTCGGCAAAAGTAAGGGGATAACGTCACTTTCACGGAATACACGCAAAATCAGGGTATTAACCGGACAGAAAGACCACGAAAATGAAAAAGGGAGCCATGTTATTGATTGCAGTGTTGATTGTTGCAAGTGCATGCGGCCCGAAACCCTATTCCGAGACAGCCATCGGGAAGGAAAAATGGCGGTACTACAACAAGACCCAATACGGCCTGCATCCCAAAAAGGCGCCTAAGTTTTAGGCTGTCTTTTCCTGACAAATCTCGACAAGGACCCTGTTGGTCGTGCTGGGATGGAGGAAGGCAATCATCTTGTTGTCCGCTCCGGGCATGGGTTTCTCCGAGAGCACAACAAATCCATCTGCTTTTAACTCTTTCATACGTGCCTCCACATTGTCTACCTCGAAAGCCAGGTGGTGGATCCCTTCTCCGCGCTTGTCGATAAAGGCAGCGATTGCCGAATCCGGACGCGTGGCCTCGAGCAATTCAATTTTCAACCCACCGACGTTAAAAAAGGAGGTGCGCACCCCTTCGCGCTCCACTTCTTCGATTTTGTAGTGTTTGACACCCAACAGCCGCTCAAAAAGCCGGTTCGACTTTTCCAGGTTCTCTACGGCTATTCCAATATGCTCCAGTTTTTTCATAGTCATCGAATTAACGGGTTCTTTGCTATTTTTGTCCAAGGGATGAAACTTTTCACGGATTCCCAAGGTTTTTAAGCCAAATAACAGGCATGATCGAAACTCCGAGTGATACCCATGTAGAGGCGGCACGGGTTCAGCAGCAGATAACGGATTATCTGGGGCTGCGCTCGGCGGACCTCATTTTTGAATACAGCGTGCTGGAGGGTAAAGTGAAACTGGATCTGATCACCATCAACCCGCGGCACAACCAGTCGTTTCTGTTCCATTCTGAAAAGGGCGCAGACAAAGTGGACGCGCTGCGGAAGATGCTGGACTATGTGAAGAATTATAAGGAAAAGGAAAATTCCTATACCATTCAGTGGGTCACCAAGGTGGAGCACGAGCTGCACACGTCCTACTTCCGGGCAGGGAATATTCTGGAGGCGCTTGAAAAACTTTATTACGGCCGCGACCGCAACACGATTACCGTTTTTAGTGTGGTGTTAAACCCTGTCAGCTAAAAAAAAGAAATTATGATCTCAGTCACTGATAAAGCGAAGGAACGAATTATTGAATTGCGCAAGCAGGAAGGCCGTGAGCCAACCAACAACATCCGCGTTTCAGTAAAAGGCGGCGGCTGCTCGGGCCTCATGTATGATTTGAATTTTGATGATCAGATCAAGCCGGTAGATCAGATCTTTGAAGACAAGGGGATCAAGATCCTGGTCGACAAGAAAAGTTTATTGTACCTCCTCGGCACTACGCTGGATTTCTCCGACGGCCTGAACGGCAAAGGATTCCAGTTTGTAAACCCCAACGCATCGCGCACCTGCGGCTGCGGCGAAAGCTTCGCCGTCTGATTCTCCTGTACTAGGAGATAACAGCCACGCACTTTAGTTCGATGGCAATAGGCGTAGGAAGCGAACTTATTTCCACCGTTGTCCGGCACGGCTGAGTTGCAGGGTCCGGGAAATATTCCTTGTAGATTCGGTTGTAGGCTGCAAAATCCTTTTTCATGTCTGTCAGGAAAACGGTAATGTCCACCAGGTTTTCCCACCGTGACCCCGACGCTTCCAGAATATGCCTGACGTTTTGAAAGACGGAATGACACTGCTTTTCAATGTCCGAAGCAGTAACGTTTCCGTGACCGTCCAGTGTTACGCCCGGTATTTCCTTTGTTCCGCGCTGGCGTGGCCCAACCCCGGACAAGAACAGCAGGTTACCAACCTTGCGTGCGTGCGGATAGGGGCCTACCGGCTCGGGCGCCTTGTCTGAAGAAATGGGATCTGTGCTCATGCTATCGTATTTCAAAAACCAGGCTGGACCAAAAACTTTGATAATCAGCCCCCTCCTTTTCCGAGGGGATCATCTGGACAGAACTCACCATCCACGGGCCGGCACTGCTTATCGGAAAACGGATTGTTCCATCACTTTCTGTGTAAATATTCTGTAAAAATATCCGATTGCCCACATGACTCCAGACTTTAATCATCCTGTGCGGAGCTGGCTTATTCTCCCACAAGAGCTGGCAGTCCAAGTAGTCGCCGACACGAAGCGCATACGGGTTGGCAAGAGGCACAATCTCCAGACGAAACCCCGCGGTGCGCCTGTAGGTGTTATTCACATCGTTGCCGCTTTGAACAAGAAGTTTTGCAAAACGCTTATAATATTCACGTGCGCCTTTGCCGAGATCACCTGTATCTGAACGCTTTTCCAGAATGCTTTCAAGCCCATCCTCCTTCAGGTAGTCGTTAAACTTCTCAGCTTCCAGTTCAATAAAAGCAAAATCGCTTTCCAGTGCCACCAGGTGCGTGCCCGCCCGATCAAACCGATAGCTGAGATTTTTGCGCGGAGACTTCACGATGCTGCCTAGGAGATTTTTTACAGAACTACCAGTGTGAATCTCCAGCCGCTCCACCTTGTGGCGGTCAAGGTCCCACGGTTCACCCCCGAAACTCTCCCCCACCATAAAACCAACCTGCATGTCCTCCCCTACCTTGTATATGAACTTCTTCGGCAGCAGCCAGAACTCATGGGCTACACCCAACAGGCTTAGGAGCATCAACGCTACGATCGTGATTACTTTCTTCTTCATTCTCCTTCCGTAGTTCCGGCCCTTATGGATTCATCAGGTCTTCAATCTCCTCCGCTTCAATCGGAATATTCTTCATGAGGTCTTCTACTCCATTCTTCCGGATCACCACATTGTTTTCCAGCCGAACGCCAAACCCCTCCTCCTTGATATAGATCCCAGGCTCCACGGTCCACACCGAGCCAACCGCCATCTTCGCGTGCATATCACCAATATCGTGGACATCGAGCCCAAGCATGTGAGATGTGCCATGATAAAAGTATTTGCGGAACGCCTCCTGCCCCGGCTTTTGGTTTTTGATATCGGTTTTACTGATAAGCTTCAGGCCCATCAATTCGCGCTCCATCAACTTCTCCACCTCGCGGTGATACTCAAAGTAGACCGTGGTGGGCCGCATCATCGCAATCGCTTTCCGTTGAATTCTCAGCACCGCGTTATAGACATCCTTTTGGCGTTTCGTAAACCTGCCGCTCACGGGAATGGTTCGGGTAAGGTCTGAATTATAGTTTGCGTATTCCGCTGCCGCATCGAGCAACAATAAATCGCCTTTTGCGCACTGTTGGCTGTTCTCAATATAATGGAGCACCACGTTGTTTTTCCCAGAGGCCACAATGGGTGTGTAGGCATGCCCGCGGGATCCGTTGCGGACAAATTCGTGCGTGTATTCCGCCTCCACTTCATACTCCATGACGCCGGGCTTCATGAAGCCAAGCACTCTCCGGAAAGCCTTCTCTGTAATATCGCACGCCTTTTGAATCAACGCGATCTCCTGCGGCTGCTTGACCGTCCTCAGTTTGGCCATCACTGGAGCTACGCGCTCGTAGTGGTGAAGCGGATAGCGCGACTGACACCAATCGACAAAGCGGGCGTCCCGTGTCTGGACAACAACACCGGAACGGTAGTGCTCGTTCGAATTAAGGTAAACATGGTACGAATTGCTCATGACCATGAGGTGATGAAACATGACCTCAAACTCCGATAGCCAAAGCACTGTGCGGATTCCGGAGATTGCCGTTGCTTCTGCTTTGGTGTACTTGTGGCCGTGCCATTTTTCGAGATGCTCGTTGGGTTCCTGAAGAAAAAGAATCTCGCGTTTGCCTGCTTCGCGGAAGCCGGGGCACATCAGCAGGATGGATTCCTCCTGGTTGATTCCTGTGAGGTAATACAGGTCGCTGTTCTGCCGAAATGGAAACGTTCCATCTGCCGTCGTAGGCATGGTGTCGCTGGAATTAAAAACGACGAGCGACTGGCGCTTAAGCTCTGCCGTAAGCCGCTTCCGGTTAGAAATAAACAGTTTATTGTCGATCGGGGAATACCGCATACCATTCCTTTATTTAGAATGGCAAGATAATCAAACCGGCGTTAAAGGGTGTCGTGGCGACGGGTGCTAATTGCTCTCTCCAGCTGGTTCGTTTACCTCATCAGTATCTACATAGTTGATGAGCAAGAACGTGACCAGCAAACCGGAAAATACACCCTCCAGGGCAACGATAAAGGCAGACATGTATTCATTCAGGTAATGACCCATAGGCTCATTTTCCTGGATAGACGCAAGCAGTGAACTATCGACTTTCATGTATATGAAAAGGAACACCGCGAATCCAACCGAGGCGATCGCACCGGTAGCAACGCCCACGATCAATCCACGGAAATAGTTCATGTGGTCCTGGTGCGAGTTCTTGAATTTCTTGAGTGCGAAATAGATCCCGGCAACAAGAATCAACAGGTTCAGAAGCCGTAATTCCACGTGATGACTAAGACCGATAAGCTGCATGACCACGAAATAGACGATCAGGCCGACTGCCGTTTTCAATCCGTAGTTTTCAGGAATGCGGTTTGGATCGGTGAATAAGCCCATAGTTGATAGTTTAAGTTTTTCGAATTTTTGGATTTTTTCGCAGAAATGCAAGGGTTTCAGTTCCTCATATGATTATTATGGTGAGAAAAGGTGAGAAACACAGGAGATCGGAGGAGAATAGGAAGGAATGGAACGCATCGGTAAGGAGCCCGAACGGATTACGCATTAAGACAGGACCATGTAAATAGAAGCGAGGAGCAACCCGCTCTCAGTTTTCATGCTCCCTTGCCCTGAAGTTCTTCTCTTTCCACGCGGCCAACTCTTCCTTCCGCGCTTTCAGCTGTTCCTCGGTGGGACGATAGTTGACAAGCACACGAAGGTCGGGCTGACCCGCATCTACCCAGGCGGTGTACCAGAGATCCCCCGTCATTTTGATGCTTGCCCGCAGCTGCCTTTCCACCATCCCCCTCAGCCGATCGTGATACAGCCGGGCGTATGCTGACGAATACACGCGGACGGTCTGCTTCCCTTTCGTCTCGTAATTGAACTTGATGCCTTCATGGTTGATATTCAGAATACGCTCTTCATCGAGTACGGAGTCTACCGCGGCATGCGCTTTCCGGACAGCCTCCCAGGCGCGCTGTTGCACATCGGGTTCATAAGCAGCACGCCCGGTGAAAAAATTGTACTCCGAAGAGAACAACTCCGGCAGTCGTGATTCCCAGAACGCATGAATTCCCCGTTGACCTGTCAACTGGCCGTTGTGATTGTGCGTGGTGTGCAACGGCACATTCGCGTCGGATACATAATGCCCCAGCTCCGCGGAACATCGCAAAATCTTATCCGGGTGCTTCAATAGGAAAGCTTCCCGCAGCTGATAGAACATCTGAACTATATACCAGGGAGCGATACCCCGTGCCTGCAGTGAGTCCATGCCGATTTGCTGCACCGCCGTGCGCCAGTCCTTCGGCAGGGTGAACGCTGCGGAGTCGCCATAATCCTCCAAATCAATGTAGTGACGTGGAGCCTCCTCCTTGACAGCGTACCGCCGCCGGTCGGGATTCACCGACGCCATAGTGATGTAATGGAGATGATGCTTGTAGAAGGAGATCATTTCTTGCGGAAGTGTAAAAACCGCCATCCGGTTGATCGTCTCGTGACCAAAGAATCCCCAGCCGGAACAACCCACAAGTAAGGCAACAAGAATGATTTTAGGAGTCCGACCCATAACGCTATTTTCGCACATTGAAACTACCCTGCCGATGAGAACTTTTCTGGTCGTTGTCCTGTATTTTTTCCTGACAACTTCGTTTGCCACGGATCCCTATCCCCGTAACGAAGCCCTCGATGTTCTCCATTATATATTCCGGTTGGAGTTCAACGATACAACGGACCGCATCGCCGGGGTAGCTACGGTCACCATCCGCTTCAAAAAATCCACTTCTGCCTTCCAGCTTGACCTGGTGGGCAAACAGATCAACGGTCGGGGAATGGTGGTAGACAAGGTGCTGCTTGATGATGTTATCATTCGTCATTCCCACCTGGGAAATCGCCTGCAGCTATTCCTCTCCAAACCCGCGGAGGCCAATCAGGAAAAGAAATTTGTTATTCACTATGCGGGCATACCCTCCGATGGACTTCGAATCACGAAGAACAAATTTGGTGACCGGACCTTCTTTGCAGACAACTGGCCGGACCGGGGGCGGCACTGGCTCCCCTGCATCGACCATCCGTCGGACAAGGCCCGCGTCGATTTCATGGTCGTGGCGCCGCAGAAATACCAGGTGGTGGCAAGCGGGAAACAGATTGAGGAGACCACCCTCCCACGCGGTCTCAAACTAACGCATTGGGAAGAGCGCGTGCCTATTCCCGTCAAGGTCATGGCCGTTGGCGTTGGCCGGTTTGCAGTTCAGCAGTCGGCCGACATTGACAACATCCCCCAGAGCACCTGGGTGTTTCCTGAAAACAGGGACGAAGGATTCTATGATTTTGAAGTAGGCAGGGACGTTTTTTTATTCTTTCATCAACGCATTGGCCCGTATCCCTATGAAAAGCTTGCGCACGTTCAGTCAACGACCCGCTGGGGTGCACTGGAAAATGCCAGCAACATCTTCTACATGGAAGGAGCCGTAACCGGCAGCCGGGAGCACGAAGCGCTTATCGCCCACGAAACCGCGCACCAGTGGTTTGGGAATTCTGTTACGGAGAACGACTGGCACCACGTGTGGCTCAGCGAAGGGTTTGCCACCTACTTTGCAGCCTTGTATATGGAGCAAGCGCACGGCCCGGATCGGCTGGCAGACATCATGAAAGAGAACCGGATAGAAGTCATCTCCTACCTGAGGGAAAAAAGAACACCCATTATCGATACCACCATTTCTGACATCAGCGCGGTGCTGAGTACCAATACCTACCAAAAGGCAGGATGGGTGCTACACATGCTCCGCCGTGAGGTTGGAGAGGATTTATTCTGGAAGGGCATCCAACTATACTATACCACCTTCCGCGACAGCAATGCACTGACCAACGACTTCCGAAAAGTCATGGAGCAGGTTTCCGGGCGGGACCTGGCCCCTTTCTTCCACCAATGGCTTTACAAGGTGGGCCATCCCCAACTCAAGGTGGATTGGAGCTACGACGGAGCAACAAAGCAGGTTCGGTTAGCTGTCCGTCAGCTTCAAAAAGGCCCTTTCCTGTTTCCCCTGGACATCCTTCTGCATCACCCCGACGGAAGAAATGAGGCAAAGACAGTGGCTATAACCTCCGGGGATCAGGTTTTGCTGATCCCCGCAGACCAAAAACCGGAAAGCATTGTCCTTGATCCAGGCTGCAGGCTGCTATTTGAGGCTAATTTGACTGCCCGATAAGCGAAAAGGACTTTTTGCGTCAGATTTTGCAATTCCCGATTAAGGGCATATTTTTGCAGTCCTTTTTAAAAGAAAAACATGGCAAACCATAAATCAGCAAAGAAGAGAATCCGCTCGAACGAGACGAAAAGGGTACGCAACCGCTATCAGAACAAGACGACCCGGACGCAGATTAAAAAGCTCCTTGGAACCACCAAGAAGGACGAGGCACAGACCCTCCTGAAGGAGGTAACTTCCATGATCGACCGGTTGGCCAAGAAGAACATCATCCACTGGAAAAAGGCAGCAAACCAGAAATCACAGCTTTCGAAGAAAGTCAACAGCCTCGCTTAAGGCCAGAATAATACTTTTCCCTTCTTTGTCGGAAATCGATGAAGGAGGGTTTTTTTATGCCCTAAATAGATCAGGTTTTCATTTCCTGACGATGACGCACATCCGAATTCCGTTGGATACTTTGGCGTCTTTCTAATTAAGCACGTGGAAATTGAGGATGGAAAGCCCCTTCGCATCAAAAGCTGGTCTCCGGAAGACCGGCCGCGTGAAAAATTGTTGCTCAAAGGCACCGGGGCACTGACTGATGCGGAGCTTGTCGCGATCCTGATTGGCACAGGATCACGCCGAATGAGCGCCGTCGATCTTTCACGGAGTATTCTGGAGGCTGTGGGCAACCAGCTCCATGAGCTTGCCCGGTTGGGTGTCGGGGACCTTACTGCTATCAAAGGGATAGGTACGGCCAAGGCGATCAGCATCGTCGCTGCGCTCGAATTGGGCAGGAGGAGGAAAGATACCGGCGTAACGGAAAAGCCGAAGATCGGGTCTTCTCGAGACGCCGTTGAACAATTGTCCGGAGACTTGATGGACTTGCCGCACGAAGAGTTCTGGGTGCTTTTGTTAAACCGTGCCAACCGGCTGATCCGCAAGCATCGCGTCAGCGAAGGAGGCGTCAGTGGCACGGTGGCTGACCCTAAGATGATTTTTAAACTCGCCATTACGCACCTCGCCAGCGGGATCATTGTAGCCCACAACCATCCTTCCGGGAACAGGACGGCGAGTCAAAGCGACATCGACCTCACGAAAAAACTGCGTGAGGCCGGAAAATTTCTGGAGATACAATTACTCGATCACGTGATCATTTGTGGCTCCAACTATTTTAGCTTTGCAGACGAGGGACTTCTATAATCCTGACACGCTAATGAAACGCTTCCGAATATTCCTGCCCATCGCCATTGTGATAATCGGCGTCGTGCTCTATTACTCCATTCCAGGAGGCCTCTCTGAGGAGGAATATCAAAACGCCATCCTTGCCGAGCGTGTAGAGAAAGACACTTTTATGAAACGTGATCCCTCCTCTCCGTTTGCCGCAACGCGCGATTCGGTCCGGAGCCTGAATTACTTTGCGCCGGATCAGCAGTACCGGATTCGCGCCACGCTTCAAGTGATCCAGAACAAGAAAGTGATCGTGCTGGGCACCAGCACCGGCGAAGCTAGCCGCTACCTGGAATATGGATGGGCGGCTTTCAACCTGGACGGCATTGAAAACAAGCTCCTGATACTCGAGATCATGGACATGGGGCCGCAGCGCGGAAAATTATTCCTCGCGTTCGCCGACGAAACAAGCGCCAAAGAAACCTATGGGGCCGGCCGGTACCTGGACGTGAAGAAAGTTCCTGCTGCCTCCACCATCGAACTCGACTTCAACAAGGCGTACAATCCGTATTGCGCCTATACCGATGCGTTTTCCTGCCCCTTGCCTCCGCGGGAAAATATCCTGGCAGTTGCCATTCGTGCCGGGGAGATGACCTATTGAAAACTGTCACTCGGTTTATTGAAACGCTGTAGTCCCGCTTCCCTGATACACATAGCGGAACGTGTAGTAGCGGTCAACCGATGTGTTGGAAGGGGTCGCCGGCGAATCCTTATAATAACTTAGGATCTCCATTTTTGCATATCTAGCTTCCGTCGTTTTTACCAAAATTACCCGGCCTGCTATCGGCGTGATCACGTTGGTTGACGAACTGTAGTTGTACCACCCGTTGCCGGATCCTTTGGGGATAGCCAACGGAGCCGATGTGGAGTTCTTGTCATCATTTTTATAGCCGGTCACTGGCGCTGTCATGATTTCATTAAAAACGCCGGTCTGAACAAATGCACCTGCCGTTCCAGGACCGCTGGTTCCACTGTTTACGATGATCGTGGTGCCGTTAAAACCGATATCCCACTTTGCGGAAGCACTGTCTGCGTGAGCCACTACCGCCCCGGTCTTAAAACTAAAGAGCGTGTATTGCTTGGTAACGCCGATAGGCTGGCCGTTGGTCGGATTGTAGCCACCCGATGGCGGGTCGGCGGGAAGATTTGAAAACGTTGTAGACGTCAGCGTCACGGGGGTAGGATCATCCTTTTTGCAAGCAGCAAGCATGGAAACAACAAATGACAGGAAAAGAATGGAGCGAATTGAATTTGACATAGTTAGTATAGATTAAAGTTAATTGTGTTTATCCGACCTAATTTTTCTTGAAAAGGAATACCCGATGCTGGCATATAACAGCCGCCCGGGGATGTTGGGGATATAGAGGCGGTTGGTGTAATCCAATACATTGTCAACACCAACCTGAAAGCGGAGGCCGGCAGCAATTGATTTCGCCACCGAGAGATTGACGAGGGCGTAGCCCTCCACGAAGTTGTCATGGACATCCAGAATTCCATTCCCGTTGATGTCCGCCGGTGGAAGCACCTCACCCTGAATGCTTCCGCGAATATCCCCCACCCCATAAGGACCCCGGTAGATTACACGCATGCTCGCCTCCCATCCCGTTTTGGGATGGGCATAAAACAGTTTCACGTTACCCATGTGTCGTGACCGGTTGTACAGCCCGAAGTACTCGCTTGCTTTCAGCCGTTTCGTGGCAAGCGTCTGCGGATCGCGCCAAAACACGGTACCTCCGTCGATTTGATCCACGACATCCGCATCCATGGCATAGAGGAGCTGATATCCGGCCCTCACGGTAAGGGATGACGAGAGGCGTTGGCTGAGGTTTGCTTCCAACCCTTGCGTGTAAACCCGTTTGATGTTCCGGTAACTGTAAATCGTTTGACTGGCTTTGGTGATGGCGACGGCCTGCGTTTCGATGAGGTTGTCGATGGAATTATGGAACCCGTTGAGATCGGCGGTGAATGAACCCAGCTCCACCCTGCCCCCAACATTGAATGCCCGGGAGCGTTCTGCCTCCAGCTTTCCCAACGTTGACGGATCAAACAAATACCCCTGCAACTGGCCCTGCGCATCCAGTTCCGATAAGCGCGCCGTGACCACTTCGCTCCCCAGTACACTGTAACCGCCAGCAGCTGAATTATTGAAATTCAGGTACAGTTGCCGGAAATCGGGGGCCTTGAACCCCACACCATACGATGCTTTGAGCGTAATCGCACGGCTTAATTCGTAGCGTGCGGATAGTTTGGGGCTCACCTGGGATCCATACAGGGTGTTGTGATCCAGCCGTGCCCCGGAGATGATGCGAAGGCGCGGCATCGGGTTCCATTCGTCCTGAAGAAAAACATACCGGGTGGTTTGATTTCGTGTTGACGCGTCACCGTAGCGCTGCGTTTGCACGCTCTCCAGATTTTCCCCTAATCCAAACGTCACAATCTGCTTGTCGCTGAAGAAGTATTCAACATTCAGTTCCGGACGAACAAAGGACTGGCGGAATGAATCGGCGTAGTAAACGGTATCCACGGATGGATTCACCAGCGTGGTAGCGGACTGAAAGCGCGTGCTGTAAAACCGTGCGGTTGCCATCAGGCGGTTGCCAAAACGATGGGTGATGACCGGGTTGAAATTCCAGTCAGAAGAACTTCCCTCTCCCGATGTACGGATGACGTCATTGGCAGCGGTGATTACCTCGAAGTCGAACTGCTGACGCTCCGTGAAATACCTTCCAGAAACATGTACGTTCGTCTTTGGACTTAACGCATAGTGCAACCTCGTGGAGGCCGTGTAGTTCGTAAAAGGCGATAGTGTTTTACCATAATGCTCCGGTGCCAGATCGTACCCATCGGTGCTGAACCTGTTGACGAAACCAGTAAAACGCAGTCGGCCGATTTCATCGCTGTAATTACCGGATAGATCCACCGTCTGGTTGCTGCCGTATCGCGCATACACGTTTCCCTGCGACCCGTGCGGTGGGTCCGTGATGATGTTTATCACGCCGGCAAGCGCATCCGATCCATACAGGCTGGAGGAGGGGCCTTTTACTATTTCCACCTGCCTGATATTCCCAACGGTCACCCGGCCTAGTTCGAGCGAGCCGGTAGAACGACCGATGAGCGGCTCACCGTTCAGCAGGATGAGTGTATAATCCGGATTCAAACCCTGAAGTTGGATACCGCTCCCCTGACCGTTTACCTGCGTGACCACGGCGAGCCCCGTTTGCTCTCCCAGGACGTCCGTCAGGCGGAGGGAACCCATCGTCGCGATTTGGGATTTTGAAACCAGGGAAACCGGCATGGGCAGCGCGCCCATCAGCCGTTCATTTCGTGTAGCCGTCACGACAACTTCAGGCAGGTTGACGGATTTTAGGGAATCCTGAGACAGCCCACCCTGGTACACAAATAGCAACCCCACCCAAATCCATCGTCTTGCCAACATCGGCGGCAAAGCTCGACATCCGAAAAAAGTTAAAATACCCGTATCGGAACTAATAGTGCCCTCCCGCGTTAAGGGACTCAAACCGGGTATTTATCTGGAAAACATGCTTTGGTCCGATAGAATCAAAGCAAATAGCTGTTACTTTGCATTATGAATACCCCATCCGTTGCGCCACCCTCCACCAGAAATGCCCCGCAAGGAAATGCCCGCCTTTTGTTTCAGCAGGCCGACCAGTCCTTGTGGATGGCAGAAAACAAGGAGGAAAACATCGTCGTTCTACCAGGGACCATCCAACGCGCTATCATCCACTTTTATTTCTGCCTCGATGGAAGCGCCGTTTTTGAGTTCGGGCCCCACTACAGCAGGGAAATACAACGGCACAGAAACTACTTCTTCTTCAACCCCGAAAAAGACCTTGACTTCAACCTTCAGCTTTCCCCGCACACGCGGATGATCTTTCTCACGATCTCCCTGGAAAGTCTCCATCACCTTTTTATACACGAGCCGCTCCCATTCCTGAAACCAGAGAATGTGACGAGAAAATTTTATGACGAGCGTGAGATTCCATCTTTCCTGCTGGTCGAACTCAACCAGCTTTTTAAAGTCCAGCTCAGCGAGAATGCCAACCGGCTCTTTTACCAGGGGAAAATTCTGGAGCTGCTGGCCCTGTACTTTTCCAACAAGCAGCCCAATACAGAGAGCTGTCCCTTCCTGAATGATGAGGGAACGGTGCGCAAACTGAAGCAAGCCAAGGATCACCTGTTAAAAAATATGGAAGAACCTCCTTCCCTGCAGGAGCTTGCCCGAATCGTCGGCCTGAACGGATACCAGCTGAAAGCAGGGTTTAAAGAAATCTATGGCAACACGGTCTATGGGTACCTCCTGGATCACAAACTGAACAACGCACGCGTTCTGCTTGATTCCGGAAAATATCAGGTATCACAAGTTGCCTACCAGATTGGGTATTCCAACCCCAGCCATTTTATCGCCGCCTTCAAGAAAAAATTCGGAGTTACCCCCAAGAAGTACCTGATGGGGAAGAGCTGACCCTACCTTCTCCGCGTCGTCCTTCTGCGGGGTGTCGTTCCGAACAGCATGCCGAATACCCCCCGTACCAACTCCCTTCCGACCTGCCGGGCAGTGGATGACGTCATCACTTGCTCGAAGGTGCTCTTTTCCGCCCGGGGGCTGCGGCCCGAGGACTTGGCGGGCGCCTGACTTTCTTCCTTTGCCATTGCCTCCTCCTGAGCGGTCATACGTTCATTCAAAATCTCAAACGCACTTCGCGGATCAACGGACTCCTGATACTTGGAAAAATACTCCGATTTCTCCAGCTGCTGCTTGTACTCTTCGGCCAGCAGCGGGCCCATGCGCGAGGTGGGCGGCGCCAGGTGCGTCACCACCGTTTCCGTAGGGATGCCTTTCTCATTCAGCACGGTAATGAATGCCTGGCCGATGCCCAACTGCGTGAACTGCTGCTCCAGGTCGTAGAAGCCGGACCGCGGGAATGTCTTAATCGTTTCTTTCAGGTCACGGACATCGTTGGGCGTGAAGGCGCGGATCACGTGATGAACGCGGTTTCCAAGTTGGGACAACACCGTTGCAGGCACATCCTGCGTCAGCTGTGTGCAAAAGAATACACCCACTCCCTTGGAGCGGATTAGCCGCATGACCTGATCGATCTGATCCATGAACGCTTTGGGAGCATCCTTGAACAGCATGTGGGCTTCATCGAAAAAGAAGACGAGCTTCGGTTTGTCCAAGTCGCCGGCTTCCGGAAGCGACTGGTAGATCTCTGCAAGGAGGGAAAGCATGTACGTGGAAAACACAGCCGGCTGATTCTGCATATCCGAGACATTCAGCATGCTGATCACCCCGCGCCCGTCCACCCGCTCCATCAGGTCGCTGATATCAAACGACTTTTCACCAAATATCTGATTGACGCCCAGGTGTTCCAGCGCAACAATTTTCCGGAGGATGGTCGAAGCCGTGGACGAGGATATCCTGCCATAGTTCTCCTTGATCTCGGTTGCTCCCTCGCCCTCGGACAAGTAGTTGAGCACTTTTTTCAAATCGTTGAGATCAACGATGGGTAATTTCTTGTCGTCGGCATACTTGAATACAATGATCAAGACGCCGGCCTGCACTTCGTTTAACTCCAGCACCTTGCCCAGCAGTACCGGACCAAACTCAGTCACCGTTGCCCGCATCTGCGCGCCCAGTTTGCCGCTCAGGGAATAGAGCTCAACGGGAAAAGGCGACGGCGAAAACGTGACTCCCAACGCCTGGGCCCGTTCCTCAATCTTTTCATTGCTTGCCCCGGCGACTGCCATTCCCGACAAGTCCCCTTTCATGTCGGGCATGAATACCGGAACGCCGGCCGCCGACAGCTGCTCGGCCAGCAATTGGAGCGTTCGCGTTTTTCCCGACCCGGTGGCGCCAGTCACAAGACCATGACGCGTCATCATGCGCAACGGCAGCTGGACTTTTGATTCTCCGAGAATCTCTTTTTCATACACGCCTGCACCCAGATAGATGGTAGATCCCTTGATGGCATAGGATGCATTAATTGCTGCAATGAATTTCTCTTTAGACATACGTGTTAAATTATAGCCGGTGTCTTTTGCGCCGTATTACTGCAAAAAGACGCAATTCTCAGCTAAAACCATACGCAATGAATGAAAAGACTTGCTCTTCCAATCAAGCCGCGATGAGTATATTTGTTAAATCCCTTTCATGAAGGTCCGGATCATCATTTTTTGGCTTACAATCATATCATTCATTCCCCTGTTTGGACAGCAGCCGGAGGAGGCTGAAATCCTGACGAAACTGGAGAACCAACTGCTGGAGGCGGCGGTAGCGCGTAACAATGACTTTCTAACCGCTTTGTTTGATGATCAATTTCATGGGGTGCTTGCGTCGGGGATGGGCGTCAACAAATCCGCGATGATTGAATTTCTCAATACTGGCAGCCCGCATGTATTCCTATCGCTCGAAGGACTCAAGGCCTCGCACTATGGAACAGTGGGTGTAACGACCGGTAAATTGATGAGCCGTAGCAAGTCCGGTAGCATCATCGGACAGAGCCGCTTTACCCACATTTTTCTCAAGAAGAACAATCAGTGGAAAATGATAGGAAGTCAAAACACGGTGATTATCCAGAACTAGCCGCCCGCTGGTCACATTCTCTTCTATTTCATTTGATTTATTATTAACCTTAGCCTTATGAAGAAGCTACTAATCCTTTTCGTCCTGCTGACGTTGCACGTCACTGCTCAAGATGTAGTGAAGAAAGCCCCGGAAGTTAAAGAGGGTGACGGGCCCTACCCCCAACTTATTATCCGCGGCGTCATGCTCATCGACGGAACGGGAGCGCCGCCGGTAGGACCAGTTGACATTGTCGTAAAGCAGAACCGCATTGTGAGCATCGCCAGCCTTGGGTTGCCGACCCCGGGCATGGAAAGCTCGGCGAACCGCCCCAAGCTGGAGGCCGGCGGCAAAGAGTTGAACTGCGAAGGCATGTACCTTCTTCCGGGATTTATTGATATGCACGGCCACATCGGCGGAGCACAGGCACCGGACGCCGAGTACGTCTTCAAACTCTGGATGGCTCACGGCATTACTACTATTAGAGACCCTGGATCGGGCAATGGCGCAGACTGGGTGCTGGATCAAAAAAACAAGAGTGCACAAAACCTCATTACCGCTCCGCGCATCAAGGCCTATGTGACGTTTGGATCAGGGGCCAAGGAAGCCATCCGTACACCGGAGCAGGCGCGGGCGTGGGTCAATGAAAACAAGATGAAAGGAGCCGACGGTATCAAGTTCTTTGGTGCAGCGCCGGAACTGATGAATGCAGCGTTGCGCGAAAACAAGCGGCTCGGATTGCGAAGTGCCTGCCACCATGCCCAATTGGGCGTGGCCCGGTGGAACGTAGTGCACTCAGCCAAGGCCGGACTTACCACCATGGAGCACTGGTACGGCCTTCCGGAGGCGATGCTTACCAACTCGACTATCCAGGATTACCCGTTGAACTATAACTATTCCAACGAACAAAATCGTTTTGAGGAAGCAGGACGCCTCTGGAAGCAGGCCGCACCTCCCTATTCACCCAAGTGGAATGCGGTAATGGACACCTTGCTGAAACTGGACTTTACACTCGACCCAACCTTTGACACCTACGAAGCATCGCGCGACCTGCACCGTGCCCGGAGGCAGGAGTGGCACGAGGTATATACGCTGCCTAAACTATGGGCCTTCTATCAACCCAGCCGCGTGGCGCACGGGTCGTACTGGTTTTCGTGGGGAACGGAACAGGAGGTAGCCTGGAAAGAGAATTTCAGACTGTGGATGACTTTTGTGAATGAATATAAAAACCGCGGCGGCCGCGTGACAGCGGGGTCCGACAATGCCTTCATATTCCAGTTGTACGGCTTCGGCTATATCCGCGAATTGGAACTGTTGCGCGAAGCAGGATTTCACCCGCTGGAAGTTATCCGGTCGGCCACCTTGTATGGAGCCCAGGCCCTCGGGATGGATAAAGACCTCGGATCCGTAGAGCTCGGAAAGCTTGCAGACTTTGTGATTGTCGGTCAGAACCCACTGGAAAACCTCCAGGTGCTTTACGGCATGGGCGCCGTGCGATTGATGGATGATAATTCGGTAAAGCGGGTAGGTGGTGTGTCCTATACCATCAAAGACGGAATCATCTATGACGCCAAAAAGCTTCTCGCCGATGTGAAGAAAATTGTGGATGCTGAAAAGACTAAATCCGGCTTTGTGCTGAAGCAGCCGGGGATGAATTAATAACCCCCTGCTATGAGATTAGCGTGTTGCCTTTTCATCGTCGCCGTAGGGTTCAGTTCCTGCGGAACAGTTCAGGAGAAAGAAAAAACTCCCGTACTAATTTCTTTGTTAGGGAAAGCCTGGTACGAACCCGTTCGTCCGGCGAACGTGCAGGCACGGCTCGACAGCAACCTGGCCGCGGCGAAAAGGAACTGGGAAAAAGATCCCTCCGAAGAAAATTACATCTGGTACGGACGAAGGCTCGGGTACCTCCTCCGGTTTCAGGAGGCGGTCGACGTATTTAATGAAGGGATCAAAAAATATCCCGCATCTGCGAAACTGTACCGGCACCGCGGTCATCGGTATATTTCACTCCGTCGCTTTGATCCTGCCATTGAAGATCTGATGAAAGCCGGTACACTTATTCCAGGGTTTCCGTTTGAGGTGGAACCTGACGGGGCGCCCAACGCCATTAATACTCCCCTGTCGTCGACCCAGTTCAACATCCGGTATCACCTGGCGCTGGCCCATTACCTCAAGGGGGACTTTCGAAATGCTGAGCAGACTTACATCGAATGCCTGAAGACGTGCACCAACGATGACCTGCTGGTCGCCTGCGTGGACTGGATGTATATGACGTACCGGAGGCAGGGAAACGACGAGAAAGCAAAATCCATTCTTGGGAATATCACGGCCAGCATGAAGATCATAGAAAACGACTCCTATTACCAGCGGTGCCGGATGTACCAGGGTTTGCTTCCACCGGATTCGGTCCTCCGCGTCAACACGCTTGATCCGGATCAGGCTGATCTTGCGCTGGCCACGCAGGGATACGGCGTTGGAAACTGGTATTTGTACAACGGCGATTCCGCGCGTGCCCGGGAGGTCTTTGAGAAAGTAGTGATTGGAAACTATTTCGGCGCCTTCGGGTTTATCGCTGCTGAAGCGGAATTGGCGCGGTGGAAAATGAAGTAGCGGCATGGGGCTGTTGTCAGCTATCCGACAAGTTGGTTATGGAGTGCGGTTATAGCGCGTGCCCCTCAAACTCCCTTCCCCGCAGAGTCTCCCTTTGGGGACTCTGCGGCCTTGTGCCCGAGTAGGTCAAGCCGAGGTTTCGTCATACGACAACCACAAGAGAGCAAGCGCAGCGTCGCCGTACCAGGAGACTCTGCTGAGAAATAACTGCATAATTAAATAACAATAGCAGCGTTGGGTTATTCCTTCCTATCGCTTATCCAGGCAAGCGCCACATCAGGCTGCTTCTTCATACCCGCTTTTAATTACCGTCGATATTACTTTGAATCGTGTTTTTCCTTTTAAAGCGCTGGTGGAATGAGCCGGTAAAATGATGGATTGACGGGCTTCAAGAAAATTTGATTTATCATCAATCACCACTTCCGCAGATCCTTCAATTACCTGAATCAGGTTATCAAAAGGTGAAATTTTTCCCGTTAATACCTCACCTGAATCAAATGCCATGGCCCTGATGTTCCCAGTTACTTTTCTCATAATGGTTTTGATCACCACGGAGCCGGGCACATATTCCACCTCGTCATCAATGATGAAAGATTGAGCTTTCTGAATTCCAGTGTTTTTCAAAATTGAAATTATTTATAGTAATTATTTTTAAGAGATAGATTTAAGCTGCTTCTAAATCTGATTTAGTCATTGACTTAATAAAAAAAGAAATGAGTTTCTAGATGGGGGTGTTGCACAATAATCTATCAATCTCATAGATATCATACATTCCTATCAACCCATTCCCTGTATTTAAAGATCAGCCTCTCATTTCATTAATAGAAGCTATTCTATTTGGGGCTAAAAGATTTTCTTTCCCTGGATAACCCGGAGAATTACTGCAATCAATGCAATAACAAGAAGAACATGAATGATGCCTCCCGTATGAAATCCTACATATCCGACAAGCCATAGGATAATAAAAATGACTGCGACTATATAAAGTAAGTTTCCCATAATAATTATTTTTTAGAAGTTAAGTTGAAATTCCGCCTTACTACTGTTTTCCATTTAGGCCAAATCCATATACAATCTCGTCAATTAGCATCATGCCAAGTTCTGATTGAATAGTACTTAATACTCAAGTTTCAATATTTGCAAACTGCTAACGTTGCATGTTTATTAAAAAGAGTTGCAAATGTTACAGATTCCGAAACGCCTTTGGACAACAAAAAAAGCAGGTTAGGAACCCGCTCTTTTTCTAATTAACCCACCTAAGTTTTTTTAAAATGATCGAAAGGTAATGGGGACACTAAATCTCACATCTACCGCCTCACCATTTTGACGTCCAGGAGACCATCGGGGCATCATTTTTACCACCCGTAGCGCCTCTTCGGTAAAGACTGGGTCTACGTTATCGTACGTGTAGCTTGTTACCTCCGAGTCGTGAACTGTTCCATCGGCAGAAACAACGAAATCGACAAAAACTGTACCATCCAGTTCAGAATATTCTGGACCAGCTGGGTAAGTTAAGTTGTCCTCAAGAAATTTGTTCATTGCTTTGTCGCCTCCTATGAAGGAAGGAGCGGTTTCAGTTTGATAGTAAACCAATCTCCCGTTTGGTAATTTGTAATAGGGACTTGAGCTCATCAATTTCTCACGCGCAGCCCTTCTTTTTAGTTGCATTTCATCTCTTTCCTTTTCGATCCTTGCTTGTCTCTCAGCCAGCGTTTTCTGCTTCTGCACCGACGATGCCGCAGCTAGATCCGCAGATCCCTCTTCTTTTTTTGAAGATGGTCCGCAGGCCTGCATGACCACAAGGGCCAGACTTAATAGTAAAATACCTATTCTAGTTTTCATTATTCTTTTGGTTATTCGATAGTTTAAATAAGACACAATCCCGATTCTAATTAATATGCTTGCTGTTTGTCGGCTGCTAGCTCAATTTCTTCTCCAACTCATCGATCCGTTTTTGCGCTTCTGCATTCCCCAGTGAAAGAGAAAGCCTGTACAATTCTAAGGCCTCACGTCTTGTCTCACGTTTCTTTCTAGGCGCAAACTGGGTGCGGTTGGCCGCATCCTCCAGCGCTGCCGCCTGTGCATAATACAAGTTGGCTACCACCACCTGATTTTTCTCATTCGTTTCCACGTTCAGCCTTGCCAGGTTGGCGATATCGCTTTCATTAAACTTTATTATCTGATCCTTCATCGATAGAAGTGAATCCTTCTGATTCAATTTCTTCCACTGCGCCATATTTTCGTTGCGCAGATTTGCTACCTGCAATTGAAGCTCAATGATTTCCTGCTGCCGCTTTTCCAAATCAGCCTTAAACCGTCTAATAGTAGAAGCAGTGGCTTTTGAAGTATTCCGCTTAGACTGCTCCAACTCCTTAAGTTTAGCTTCTGTCCTTTTTACATATACATGGATGTCTTTCAAACGACCAACATAATCGGCATAGTTATACCCTTCCACCATTCTCAATTGCAAAGATTTACGACTGGCATCGATTGAATCGATAAGCATACCCACCTCGTTCATGCTGTTTTCCGTCGCTTTGCTTGCTACCAGCTGAGTTGATAATGAATCAACTTTATATTGCAATGCCAGCCTTTCCTTTGAATCGCACCCAATCAATGAGCCGATCACTGCTAGTCCTAAAATGTACTTGATCATATCTAATTGTTTCTAAAATTTATCAATCATTGAGTTTTCTTCCCAATTCAGGCTAAAATAAATGCCCCTGGATCTTTATGTCTTTTTCGCTCCAAACAGGTAAGCAATACCTCCTGCTACCATCACACCAAGTCCAACGAAGGGAGACCATGAAATATCATGACCTCTTTTTGCTGTAATCTCCAGGTCACCTAAATCGACCACCTTCTCTCTTGTAAAGAACTGGAATCCAGTAACCACGCTTGTAAGCAGGCCAACCGCAAATAATACTAATCCAATTTTCTTCATAGTATCCTACTACTTAGAGTATAATAATCAGAAGCAATATGATAATGACTGCACCTACAGAAAGGTATATGCCTCCACCCCTCGACTTAACGGCGTCCTTTATTTCTTTTACTTCCTTCCGCAATTCTCTTTTTTCTGAAGAACTTAATTTGGACTTATCCATATCCTTAATTTCATGCAGGCGATTTTCCATTGCCATTATTGCCGCCGCGTTATTCGAGGCTGTTGATGCGGGGGGTGTGGGAGTAGTTAAAGGGGAGGCGTTTAATTGTGCTGGTATCAAAGCAGCAAACAATAGCAACAGTCTCACGTACTGAGGTAAATTTTTCATTTCAGTTGAATTTTAATAGGATTATAAACTTGTCAAAGTTGGTCCTTTGCAAGTGAGAAAGGTTACACTCTTCAATCAGAGTAGCCTGAGTGAAAGCGATGGGCTTTTTCATACTCTGCCTGAACTTACCCTTGGCCTCGCTCCAGGTACCCTTACTTGTTAAATTGTTCATGATTGTGTTGTATTTGACTCTGCTCTTGAAATAAGCATGCCTTCCATCAACCCCTCGGAATCGGTGTCCCAGGGGGTCTGGTCATTCTGGGGTGAAATCACTTGTGGAGAAAAGTCCCCGTTTAAGCCGTTGCGCTTTCCGAGAAACGTGCTTACAGCGCCTTTCCCCTTAGAGTCTCCCTTTGGGGACTCTAAGGGGCCTCGTGCCGAGTCAGTCAAGCCGAGGTCTCGTCATACGACAGGCACAAGAGAATAAGCGCAGAGTCCCCTACCGGGAGACTCTGCTGAGAAATACGCTACGGAAGATCGCCTGCGCGTCCTGCCAGCGGACAGCTTATGTTCGATTACGCACAGGACTTGCGGTATCTCTTAGCCGGCGCAAACGGATTTGGTGTCGATGATGTTTCAATACCATCTCATCAACTCATTTTGCGCACAAAAACAAGCACAAAAGAAAATCACCCAATAAACTTATACACGGATGCAGCCTTGTGCATCGATTTTGCGTTTACTAAAAGATAACGAACGCATGAAACTACTCGCTGCCATTCTTATACAAGTTACTGCGCTGCTAAATCCCTGCCCCGGGAATTCGCAGACAAGCTACGTGTGGGGATCGTTGACGGCCGCAGATGTCCACGACCCTGCCTGCCGACAGGAAGACAGCGCTTCGACCATGCAAACTCCTGTAATTGACGAGGGCATTGTTTATGCTACCGGAAGTGACAGTACCTTTTACGCGCTGGACCTTCAATCGGGGAATGTAAAATGGTACTTCAAAGCCGGTCATGCACTTCGATCCACACTTACGCACGGCATCAAACTTTACATCAACGACAACCGGGGAAATTTTTACGCCGTCAACAAGAAAACGGGAAAGGTTCTTTGGACGTTCGTTGCTGATCGGGAGAGGGAATGCGATTTCTCGGACTATCCCATTTCGCCGCTCCTTCACAACAACATCCTTTATTTTGGAACACCCAACGGTGATCTGTTCGCCATCAATACCGATACCGGCGACAAACTGTGGAGCTACGAAACCGGGGAGTTGGTTCACTCGCGGCCATCGGTGAAGAACAACAAAGTACTTTTTGGGTCAGCGAGCGGCAATCTGTACGCCCTGGATATCGAATTGGGTGAATTGCTTTGGGCATTCCGGGCGGTGGGAAAAACTTACTTACCCCCGGGTGAAGCGCAGACATCGCAGGCGATGAATAAATAGTTCAAATACCCTTCCGTTATTATCGGCTTAACAAAACCGCTTTAGAAGGGAAACTTATTGTTTTGAATTGAGTGACAACGCAGAGTCCCCGAGGCGGGAGACTCTGCGGAGAATGAAGAACTTGACATGTTAGCTCGGCTACGAGTAGGTCGGGATTGCAAATCCCGACCAGCACCCCCAGGCGACAAATCCGGACCAACAGGACTTTTGGGTAGGTGCTGTTACCGGCTGCCCTTCTGTCTTTTATTGTCCTCACGTGTCTGCGTTATTGTTGTCTTGATTGGTTTGTTTACAAATGCGCTGGGGCGGTAGAGCCTTATTCCAATAGCTTTTTTATTCTCGCTTTAATGTTTTCGTATGTCGTATTTAGGCTCTGTTTTGCAATAGCAGTAAGCAATGCTGTATGTGCCATTGCATCTCGTATTGGTTTGTATGTTTTCGCGTCTCGAATTATAGCAGCCTCTTTGTTTCTATCGGTTGGTCGGTCTGCGGTTATAGCTAATTCATCCATTGAAAGATAAAGCAAGTCTTCATTGTTTTGTCTGATATCAAAACTCACATTGCCGATATTTCTTGCCTCATTTTCTCTTCTCTTATAATCAATCAATTCATTAGCAAGATGTGAGTAATCTTTGTTCTTATGTTTTATAAATTTTCGCAGCAAATTCTCCGCAACAAAACACTCTGCGTATGACGATAAATTAAATTGAGCATCATCACCCAAAGAATTAACCCAGTCATCAACTAAACTTCTGTTTGCTGAACCACTAGGAGGAACAAATTCATCAACAACTGTATTGAAAAGCTCCTTGGATTTACGCTCCTTCTTTGTTTTTCTTGTGTTGTCTGGGTCTCCATCTTGATTGAGTTCGTCACGCCAAATGTCCCAGTCAGCCATGATAGAAGCAACTATTGATTTCAATTCGTCCAAAAAAGATTTGAATAAAGGATCGTCTGAAATAACTCCCTCACGGCTACTAGTAAATCTATCTTTACCTGTATCAAGGTTATTGAAATGTATTTGTCCGTATAAATAACTCTCAACCAAACGAGTTGAAGGAATATGTCTTAGTAAATCCTTTTCCCTCAATCTGCCATTTACATAAAGGTCAACAGTTACAGTTTCGGAAGTCTGCTTAATTTTTAGTTGAGACGGTTTTTCAACTGATGCAATGAATCCGGTAATCAATAATGAAGACTCAATTTTCTTGTACCGCTTTATATGGTCGCTCGTTGCTGAAATTTTATCTTTTAAATATGGGTCTTCCATTGAGTTGATCTGCCAAACAAATTGGGTGCTTAGGGAAAGATCGTTCAATTCGTTTAATGTAATCGGGTCGTCATTAAGATAGATTTTAAATGAGGGGTCAATTAATGAGAACCTAAAAAATAATGCAACTAATTTCCGGATGTATTCTATTCGATTTCGAATTCCATCGTTTATATCCTCAAAGTAAATTATAGTTCCCTTCTCTATGTTGTCCTTCTTCGAATCAAAAATTTCTAGCGCAATGCTTTCTAGTGGATATAGATGGGAGTCCTCGTCTATCGCATTGTCTAAATTACTATTGTCAATTACTCCTCCTACAAAATCTGTCGACTTAGTTTTAGAAGCGATATGAATGCGTTTTGCACAAGATAAGAGTGCCAGTTTCCCAATACCCTTTCTTCCAATAAAAGGTCGGTTTGATACTGTTTTTTCAATCCCATCTTTTCGTTTGGTATATCCGACTTTCAAAAATTTGTTTTGAAAATCATCATTAGTCATTCCGTCACCATCATCTTTTATTATGAGGAAATGTTTTTCTCTGTCAATATAAATCCGAACTTCTGTTGCATCAGCATCCCATGAATTGGAAATTGCTTCGCCTAAGACAGTAATGAAGTTTCGATATAAATTTCTTCCTAAATGGTTTAAAACACTTAAAGAAATATTAAATGAAAAAGGAGAATTAGTTGCCATGATTTTGTAGGTGTTGCTTGATGGATTTCGCAATTACAAAACCCAATCGAGGCGGGACCGCATTGCCGATATGTTTCTCAATATAAGTAGGTTTGAAAATTTCACTTGAGTCAATAAAATCATATTTCTTTGGAAATGATTGAAGTATCGCAGCCTCACGCAATGAAATTGCTCTGTCTTGTTCAGGATGTCCGAATCTTCCATTTCCGTAACCAGTGCATTGCGTGGTTAGTGTTGGGGAAACTTCATTCCAATTCATTCTGCCGTAAACACTGCGGTAAGATTTACCAGATTCTTTTTTATGGCAATCTAAAACCAATTCATCATCCCACTCTTTCCAACCGCCTCCTTGACTTGTTGCTTTGATTCTTCTTAAATTCAAATCAGAAAGTTCTCTTGCCCTATGTAGTTTATCTTTATAATAAGATTCGCCCGCTTTAATTTTTGGTAAGTGGCCTATTGCTTTCTTGACTGTCTTTACTCTTTTTCCTGTATGTGTTTTATTAATCAGTTTTACTTCACCAAATTTTGAAGCAAGTAAAATCAAACGCTTTCTTCTTTGCGGAACCCCATAGTCTTTTGCATCAATGATTTTGTGAGTGATGAAATAGTTGTTTGTTATTAAAACATTTATAAAATCCTCAAGAACTTTTCCATTGTTATATTTCATGAGATTTGGAACATTTTCCATTGAAACAATATCGGGTTGTATGGCTTCTATCATTTTTCCAAATGAATAAAGAAGCTTCCATTTTTTGTTTCTTTTGTTACCTTGTTGGTATGTAGAGAAAGCTTGACAGGGAGCGCAGCCTGCAAGTATTTTTATGGAGTTGTTAGGATAGAGGTTTGCTATTTCTGTCGGTGAAGTTTTTGTTAAATCAGCATGAATGAAAGATGTTGAGTTGTTTTTCTCATATGCGTATTTACATGAAGCATCAAAGTCAATGCCTGCGCGGACATCAAATTTTGCTTTTACGAAACCTTGCGTCAGTCCGCCAACCCCGCAGAATAAATCCACAACAGCATATTTCAGTGATGTTTTTTGTTTATTTGTTTTCATGTATTAATTACGAAGGTATTATTTTAAAGTATGTTTTATTCTGTAGTCAAATTTTATATTTTGTTATATCTGTCATTGAGCCGCGTCCTTCTCCAGGCTGCCCAATTAAGTATTTATTGTCTCGGTGGTGAATAACTATGTGCCAATACATTCGTTCTTCGTTTTCTGTGGTCCCGCAGTGTTGCAAGAATGGCTCAAAGTCTTTGAAAGGAATTAACAATGTTACTTCAGGAGAACCACAACCATAAGAAACATAACCATTTTGAAATTCATTTAGAAAGTCTTTTTGATGTGGATGAAATGCATACCAAAATTTTTCATATTTACCCTGCTTGTATTCTTTTGAAACTGCACATATTAAAGCGGTGGATTTGTCTTGGTTGGAATATGAAGCCCTTGTTTGTTTAATTAAATTTATTCCAAGTTTTCTTTTCACTTTTGATAAACACTCTTCGCTGAAATTTACGGGAGCAGATCGTTCATCGGAAAATATTCTTGACTTTTTTTCTGTTGGTATTTCTTCCAATTCTTCTTCTGTAGGTGACTCAATTTGTAAATCCTTCGATGTTTCAAAAATGAGTTCAATTAATTTGTCAATTCTTGTATACTCCCTTGGTTTTAATAATTCAGTAATTTGTTGAATTGTTTTTGTGTCATTTAGGGTTTCTTTTAGAGTTAAAAGTTTCAATAATGAGTCAGTACTTAAAAGTCTGATGTCCCATGCGTGTCTTGAACCTCGAATTTGCGCTTCCAAATCGCCAGTGTCATCTCTGCCTACTATAATGAGTATTGAAGAATTGTTTTTGTCAATTTTCCCTTCTTCAATCAGACGTGTCCTATATTGAGCAATAGTGTCAAGATTCATTCTGTATGTATCCGTAGTTTTGACTTCAACAACAATGCCGTGTCCTTCTTTACTTGTCCAAATACCATCAAAACCAATGTCGTTTCTATTTCCACGATATAGTCCGTTTTGAACTGAAAAACTGAGTCTGGAACCAACTTGATTAATTATATCTTGCAGAGCGAGTCCGCTGTCTGTAAAACCATCCGTCAAGCAATTGTCAGCGAATTGTTTTATTAACTGGGATGGAACCTCTGCTAAAAATTCTCGAAAGTCGGAAGATGTTTTGCTATTGTCCTTTAATTTACCATCTCCTGTAAATCCTAGGATTTGTGAAAGTGTCTTGCCGTCAAGTGCTGTCTTATTGCTTTGGTAAATCGAAAGAATGCTGTTCATATTGTCTGTGTATTAATTGTCGTGATGTCCTTTTAGGGTTGCCGGTAACAATCGAATATACGCATTGCTTAATATTCCTGGACTGGCATTTTGCCCCAAGCATCATCCATACAATATTCCTTCCCCCAATCCTCCCCCTAAAAACCAAAAACCCCTGAACCAAATTGGTTTTCAGGGGCATTGTAAAAATTGGTGTAGTCCCGACAGGAATCCCTGCCTATGCTTAAACAGCACCGGCAGGCAGGGAACCTGATAGTAGTCCCGGGCAGAATCGAACTGCCATCAAAAGTTTAGGAAACTTCCCTGCCTGCCGGCAGGCAGGTACTCTATCCATCGAACTACAGGACAAGTCCTTTCAAAACTTCCTCCCGATGAAGTGGTGGTCTCACCGGGAATCGAACCCGGATCTAGAGTTTAGGAAACTCCCCTGCCGGCAGGCAGGTATTCTATCCATTGAACTACAGGACAAGTCCTTTCAAAACTTCCTCCCGATGAAGTGGTGGTCTCACCGGGAATCGAACCCGGATCTAGAGTTTAGGAAACTCCTATTCTATCCGTTGAACTATGAGACCACCTCTTCCTATCGGGATATTCTATCCATTGAACTACGGGACCAAAGAACCACTCGGATTCAGCGGACAGCAAAGGTAGCAAAATTGACGCCCTGACTTTCCTACTCGCCGGCAAAATTCCCCGGAAGGGAAAGAAGCGGACCAAAGAACAGCGCGTTCAGGAACAGCTTGTTTGTCCCGTACCACGTACCCCGGAAATTCGGATTGTCGGCAAAGAGAATGACGCGCCCCTGCCCCAAAGGAGTGAACAGGATCGCCGCCGAATTCGCAACCTTCTTTATTTCCGACTTGTGAATATACCCGCCGATGAGCGGACTCGCCGTGTACTGAGAGATCGTATTGTATGCAGTCTGACTCGGCTGGAGGTAGGTCCGGCCGTTGCGGTACACGGAAACCTTGCGGTCAGAAAAACCGAAACCGATCGGGTTGGTGTTGTCAAGATCAACCTGGAAGATCGACCCGCCGAGTTGCCGCGCCCCTTCCGTGTCTGCGGCCTTGTCAAAATCCACGCGCTTCGGATTTTTGATCGTGTCGATGCCAACCAGCTTTTCTTTTACAAGTCCCTGCTTGATGGCCCACTCCGAAGCAGTCTTCATGGTGATCAACGTCCCGCCGGCCTGCACCCAGCTCTTCACCTTGTCCACCGTAGGCTTGTCCGTCGGATACGTACCCCCTACCATCACCAGCACGTTGTACTTGCTCAAATTGGCACGGGAAAAATTCTGCAAATCTATTTTCGTAACCGGGAGACCGATGCGCTGATCCAGTAAATGCCAGACCTCACCGGCCTCCGCGGAGTTTACACCTGTGCCGATGGGCATCAGCACTTTCGGCTCAGGCACCGAGCGCACCGAGCCGGAGCCAAGATCAATTCCCTTGGACGTGAGTCCGGTTTCTACTGAAATGAATTCCAGGCCCGTCGACTGACTTACCTTCTTCACGGCCTCAAATAGTTTATCACTGTCAATCTTTTGCTGCTGAACGGAAAGGACCAGCGACCCCTGCGGCAGGGTCTGCTCCCCGGCACCAACCAGAATGGTGAGCGGCTTGAAGCTGGTGCGAACGATGACACCCTCTTCCTGCAATTCACGGATGGCTTTGTGCGCCCGATAATCGGAGATATCCAAAAGGTAGGCATAACTGCTCTTCGTGACAGCGCGTGGCATTTTTACCGGCGTGGATGTCACCTTACTCCCTTTGGTAAATGCTCCACGGATTTCAGCATGAGGCATATTAAAAGCATGGACCAGCGACCAGGTAGATGCATCGTAGAACGTGCTGTCGCGGTAGGTGATATCTTTTTCAAAGGCGGAGCGCACCATGATGTAGTTGGTCTGCTCCGTTGGAACTACGTATGCCGCAGATTTTTGAAATGCCTTCCCGTTGGCTGTTACCGATTGGCCCAACTCATATACCTCTACCCGGTGCATGAGCAGTAAATTGATAAATGCTGATGTCCGGCCTGCATCGTTGGTGTCTCCAAATACATACCCCTTGATGGGGCTCGCTTTGGCCTGGGCCATGGATGACGTGAAGAAGTTCTGACGGAGTTTGCGCAGGAGCTCTTTTTCTCCCATCGAACCCCGGATGGTGGCGAGCGAGGCTGTAAACTGGTTGCGGATCGTAAACGCAAACGTGATGGGTATCGTGGTGGTCTCTTGCACATGTCCGCGTGAGCTGGCCTGCTCGAAGAGGAACCCGATGCCTCCGTAAAAATTCACGTAGCTGGAACCATATCCGGGATAGAGTTTATCATACGCTTCCTCGGTAAAATACATGGAGCCGATCGAATTCATCCCCTTCGAAAAATATTCAGCAAACTTCGGATGCACGGTATCGTAGAGAAAAGCGGGAACCACAGGATTGTTGCTCGTATATTTTCCCGGATCAAAATAGAACGTAGAGCCACTTCCCATCTCATGATGGTCGGTCATGACGTACGGCCTCCAGGCATGAAAGAATTTGATCCGGTTTTGACTCTCCGGATGCACGCCGAGAAACCAGTCGCGGTTAAGGTCGAACCAATAATGGTTGGTGCGGCCGCCCGGCCAGGCTTCATTGTGCTCGCGATCTAATGGATCGGCTACCGGCGGTGTCCCTTTGTGCATGTTGGCCCAATGGGTGTGGCGGTCGCGGCCGTCGGGGTTGTACACGGGATCTAATAAAATTACCATCTCGTTCAACCAACGCAGCGTTTCCTCGTCTTCACTGGCGGCCAGATAGTAGGCCGTCAGCATGGCCGCCTCCGAACTCGAAGGTTCGTTGCCGTGCACATTGTACCCCAGTTGAATAACCAGCGGAATGTCTGTGGCGCCTTCCAGGTTCTTTGTTCGAATCTCTTCCAGGCGCGCATGGTTGGCCACGGAGGTGAACTTGGCTACTATTTGTACCCGATGACCCACCGTTTGCCCAATTTCTTCGACCAGCATTCGATCGGAAAGACGATCCAGCACGGTGAAGTATTCCACAATCTTGTCGTGACGGGTGTGATGCGTACCGACAGCATATCCCAGGAAGTCCTCCGGGGTGGGGATGTTCTTATTGAGCTTGGTAGCAGTCGGGTAGAAATAACTGGCCTGGCCAAGACACAGCAAAGGCATAACGGCAAGCAGGAGGAAAATCTTTCTCATGGTGGGGTATGTTGGTATGCCGCAAATTAACGCAAGGACAGCGGCCATTCCTCAACCACTGGAACAAGCTAACGACCGATGCAACAATTCCGGAAGAAAGCGGGGACGGTTGCGCTCCCGTGGGATCGGAGCACCGCGCTAATCACCTTCAGATCATTTTTGTGCGGCGGCTTCCCAATCGACGTAATTCGGATAGATCAGCATGTGTTTCTTCTTTACCTCCTCTATAATAACCCGCCGCAACCTGTCCACATTCTGTTTGGTCGTTGCAGAAACTAACACCGCCTTTTGGTAGCCCTGCTCCCGGTATCGTCCCTTGATAGTCTCCCAGGCGCCTTCGTCTTCAAGGCCGCTTACCCGATCCATCTTGTTTAATACCAGGATCACCGGAATGTTGCCGGCGCCGATCTCTGCCAGCGTCTTGCTGACCACTTCGATTTGGTTGTCGTGGAAGGGATGGGCCATGTCTACTACGTGGAGCAGGATATCCGCCTCCCGGACTTCATCGAGCGTGGATTTGAATGATTCGATCAGGTGATGGGGCAGCTTTCGAATGAAGCCCACGGTATCCGAAAGCAAAAACGGTATATCCCCGATCACCACTTTGCGCACGGTGGCATCCACGGTAGCGAAGAGGCGGTTCTCTGCTTTCACATCCGACTTTGACAGGAGGTTCATGAGCGTGGACTTCCCAACGTTGGTATACCCCACGAGTGCCACGCGTACTACGTTTGACCGGGATTTGCGCTGGGTGACACGCTGCTTTTCAATTTTTTCTAATTCATCTTTAAGAATGGAAATCCGGAACCGGATGTTGCGCCGGTCCGTTTCAATTTCCCGCTCTCCCGCACCGCCCCGTGTACCCGTTCCTCCGCGCTGCCGCTCCAGGTGAGTCCACATTCGGGTAAGGCGCGGCAGCAAATACTGGTTCATCGCCAGTTCCACCTGCGTCCGGGCCTGGGCCGTTTGCGCACGCATCAAAAAGATATCAAGAATCAGCAGGCTCCGGTCAAATACCCGGACCTTCCGTTCTTCTTCGCCGACATTGAACTCTTTCTCCAGGTTACGCAGCTGGCTGGGGCTCAGGTCGTCATCAAAGATGACGTGCAGGACTCCTTCCGTAACCACAAAGGCTTTGATCTCTTCCAGTTTCCCCTTGCCCACAAAGGAACGCACATCTGGATGGGGCAACTTTTGTACAAACCGCTTTATAGCATCAATTCCGGCTGTTTCAGTCAGAAAAGCCAGCTCATCCAGGTGCTCATTTACCAATTCATCCGACTCGCGCCCGGAGACAACCGATACGAGCACCGCCAGGGGCTGGATAGGGGCTGTTTTATTAATCATCATTCAACGCTTCAAACATACCCCTAATTCGCGGTTGGGTTTTTCGGACGGTTACTTTTATTTAGTTTTGAGGGATTTACTAACGTAAAACACCCGTTTTCCGGGGCCGCCGCAGCGGTTCCAAGTTGGCTAACATGAAAGTTGCAATCGTACTAAATACGTCCTGGAACATCTACAACTTCCGGATGAACTTCGTAAAAACACTCCTTAAAAAAGGGTACGAGGTCCATACCATAGCGCCCGTGGATGGGTATACAAAGTACCTCGTGGATGCCGGATGTCACCATCATTCGATCCGCATGGACAGCCGTGGCATCAATCCGCTGAAAGATTTTGCGCTCATTCTTGAACTTACCGGCATTTATAGAAGCGTCAAACCGGACATCATCCTTCATTACACCATTAAGCCCAATGTATACGGGTCCATTGCAGCGGCGCTTTTGCGAATTCCTACCGTAAACAATGTATGCGGACTGGGTACGGTCTTTCTGACAAAAAATTTCCTTTCCGCCATTGCGCTGCAGTTGTACCGATGGTCCTTTCGCTTTCCGAAAAAAGTATTCTTCCAGAACCCAGACGACCGCGACCTGTTTCTTGCCCAAAAGTTGGTACCCGCTGCTTCCGCAGATCTGTTGCCCGGCTCTGGAATCGACCTTTCACGGTTTACCCCGGCGCCTTTTTCCAGAAATAAAAAATTTACGTTCCTGCTCATATCCCGGTTGATAACGGACAAAGGAGTCCTCGAATACGTAGAGGCCGTGAAGAGGCTGAAGGGTGAAGGGGTAGATGCTCATTTTCAAATCCTGGGAGCCAAGGATCCAAAGCACAAGCGGGGTATTCCCCTGCGTACCATCGCGAAGTGGATTGACGAACGAACGATCGAATACCTGGGAACTGTCGAAGATGTCCAGCCATTTATCAAGGCTGCAGATTGTGTGGTGCTGCCCTCCTACCGGGAAGGAACACCCCATACCCTGCTGGAGGCTGCCAGTTGCGCCAAGCCGATCGTCACCACCGATGTCCCCGGCTGCCATCAGGTGGTGGAGAACGGTCACAACGGATTGCTGTGCAAACTGCGTGATGCGGAAGACCTTGCGGACAAAATGAAGCAGATGTCCTCCCTGAACGATGATGTCCTCCGGGAGTTTGGACAAAACGGGCGCAGGAAAATGGAACGCGAATTTGACGAATCCATTGTCATCGACAAGTACCTGAAAGCAATCACCGAGTTTCAAAAAGCCTCCTGACTCCGGGTGTTCCGGAAATCAGTAATTTTGCCTTTCTTTAATTCCCAGACGTGAAAATCAGGTTCCCCATATTTTTTGCAGGATTGCTGTTGGCAGGATTATCCGGCTGCGGTTCATACAAGCAGAATATCATGCTTCGAACGCCGGAAGGCTTTACGTCTGCTGCGCTGTCGAAAGAAGTGCTTCATGCGGAGCGCAATTACGTCATTCAGCAAAACGACCTCCTCCACCTGGAGGTGTTCACCAACAAAGGAGAGCGCATCATCGATCCCAACCCGATCGTGTCGCAGAGCGGGACAACCTCGACAGGCACACAACAGCGCCCGCAGGTGAGCTACCTGATAGATCTGAACGGAGTCGCCAAACTTCCCGTAATCGGGGAAATGAAGCTGGAGAACCTTACGCTTCGTCAGGCCGAATCCATCCTTCAGATAGAGTATGAAAAGTATTTCAAGGATTCTTTCGTGGTCCTCACGTTTGCCAACAAGCGGGTCATTGTGCTCGGCGCGGTAGGCGGGCAGGTTATTCCGCTGCTCAATCACAACGTGACGCTGGCCGAAGTGCTGGCGTCGACCAAGGGCCTTCCCAACGAAGCCAAGGCAAACAATATCCGCATTGTCAGAAAGGACCAGGTTTTCCAGGTTGACTTAAGCACGATGCAGGGATTTTTGGCCGGGAACATGATCCTGGAACCGGGAGACATTATTTATATCGAACCAGTCAGGCGGCCCTTCGCGGAGGGACTTCGTGATTATGCCGGACTGGCCAGCCTGGTGATCAGCACCTTGTCTCTTTTGATTGTCGTTCAAAGCACACGCTAGTGGACCCCCGATTTCCATCCCCACCCGGCAGTAACCCAGATAAGCTTGACCTGGAAAAGCTAGCCATGCTCATCCGGAGAAACCTATGGGTGATTATTCTTCTATTCGTTGCTACCAACCTGGTTGCATACCTCACGATCCGTTGGACGAAAGACATTTTTGAATCCAGTTCAGAACTGAAACTCGAAATCAAACAGGATGCCACCGCGCTGGGAATAAAGCAAATTGTTGATGACCAGAGCCGCAACATGATTGCCGGGGAAATTGAACAGATGCGGTCAAAGCTGTTCTTCAGCCGGGTACTCGACTCCCTGGACCTCTGGGTAAGCTACTACAGTATCGGCAATGTTCTGGAATTTGAAATGTACAGAAGGTCGCCGTTCCTGATTGAACATTCCCTGGAGGACGAACGCTTTTTCGATCAGCCGATTTACTTTGATTTTCTGGAAGGCAACAGGTACCGGATGCAAATCGGTGAATCGGGGGAAGAATTCCAGGCGCTTTTGAGTGAACCAGTAAAACTGCCCGGGGGAACCATCACGGCTTCGCTCGTCCCGGCTGCCGCACCCGACTTCAAAAATCATTTCTTCTTCACCATCAACAGCCGCAACAGACTCCTCGCGTTCCTGAGCACCAACCTGAAAGTGGAGCCGCTCAGTTACGAAGCAAACACCATCCGCGTTTCCATTCGCGACTTCAACGCGCTGAAAGCGCACACGATCGTCAACAAGATCGATTCCATTTATCTTCAGTACGGCAGTGAACAGGAGAGCCGTGCCAACCGCCAAAAAATCGAATGGCTTAACAACGAGCTGGCGCAGGTGGAGGTGAAGATGGAGAACTTTGAAAACTACTTTGAGAATTTTGTGCTCAAAAACAAGAGCAGCAACGTCGACGCGGATCTGCGGAAGACCATTTACCTGATCAACACCCTCGACTCGCAGCGTTTTGAACTGACGAAGAAAATCACCGAGGTGAACCTGCTCTTCGAGGACATCGCCGCCGGAAAGCCAACCACTCCCCGCTCGTTCCTTCCTGCCTACATCAATACCGGAGTCGTGGAGCTGCAAAAAATAACCCGCGACCAGGAGCGACTCACGTTGTCGTACAAGGACAACACATACGCATACCAGCAGAAGGAACAGGAGGTAAACACTATCAAGTCCAACCTCTTCAATCAGCTCAAGGAATTGAAAAATAACTGGATCGCCATCATGGATGAGCTGAACAAGAAAAAAGAGAGACTGGAAAAGCAATTTGCCACGATGCCGGAAAAGGGAACACAGTTTTCGAAGAATCAGCGTTTCTACAAGCTGTACGAGGAGTTCTATCTCAGCATGATGCAGGCCAAGGCAGAGTTTGAAATCGCACAGGCAGGAAGTACACCCGATTTCAGGATCCTTTCCTCAGCCACCCTTTCTCCCGTTCCAGTTGCCCCCAACCGCTACATGATCCTCGGCATCGGGGTGGTGTCCGGCCTGATTCTCAATTTCTTTTTCATCGGGCTCGTGTACCTGATCAACAACAAGGTAACAGGCCTGCACGAAATTGAAAGCGCCACACACGTTCCCATTCTCGGCGTCATTCCGGAGATCCGGAAGAACACGGACAGCCTCTTTTATATCGTCGACAACCCGCGTTCCATTGTCAGTGAGTCTATCCGGACGCTTCGAACCAACCTGGATTTCTTCACTGCATCGGACACAAAAAAGGTCATTGTCATCTCATCGACTGTCTCCGGTGAAGGGAAATCTTTTCTGGCGATGAACCTGGGAGGAATCCTGGCCCTTTCCAAGAAACGGGTGGTCCTCCTTGACCTCGACATGCGGAAGGCGAAGGTAAACGGCGTCATGGCCAACCCATCGGGAAAAGGAATCAGCTCCATTCTCATCAACAAATCGACCCTCGCTGAGTGCGTAATGCATACTTCTATCGAGGGTTTTGACTTTGTGCCATCCGGAGTTCATCCGCCCAATCCATCCGAGCTTCTGCTCAACGGAGCATTTGAAGGGCTGCTGGATCAACTCCGTGCCGCCTACGATTATATCGTGATAGACACCCCTCCGGTCGGACTCGTAACCGACGGCATCATGGCCATGAAGCGCGCCGACCTTTCTATCTATGTGGTCCGCGCGAACTACTCCAAGAAGGGATTCCTGAAAAACATCGAACGGATCGTTTCCATTAATAAACTGGATAACATGGCCATTGTGCTCAATGCACTGCCCAGCAGCGGCAAGACCTATGGCTATGGGTATTACCAGGAAGACAAGGTGAAAACCAGTTGGCTGAAACAACTATTCCGTTCGTAGCGTGTTTTCCTTTTTCCGCAAGCGCAAGATCGTCCGCACCTCTCTGGTGGCGGACATGCACTCTCATCTTATTCCTGGAATTGATGACGGCGTACAGACCATTCAGGAATCGCTTGATGTGATTGATCAACTTCTCGAAGCAGGGTATCAGAAAATTATCACCACGCCGCACATCATGACAGACTACTACGGCAACACCGGTGAGACCGTGTTGTCGGCGTTCCAGCAATTTCTTCCATCGCTGAAGGAAAAGGGCTATGAATCCCTGTTTGAATGCGCCGCTGAATACTACCTCGATGACAACGTATATGCGCGTGTCGCTCAGAAAGAAAAGCTCCTGACATTTGGAGCCAACCACCTCCTTTTTGAAACCAACGTCATCAGCGAACCGCTGAACCTGAAAGAATTTATTTTTGCGCTGACTCTGCAGGGATACAAACCGATCCTTGCCCATCCGGAACGGTATCAATATATGAGCGTAGAAAAAGCGGAGGATCTCAGGAACAGAGGTGTTCTACTGCAGATAAATCTACTTTCTCTGATCGGCTACTATGGGCCGCCCATTCAAAAGCTGGCTGAAAAACTGATCCGGCAGGGCTTAGTCGATGTCCTGGGTACGGACTGCCATTCAATGGAACATGCACAACTGGCCGCGAAGGTCTTCCGGTCGCGGTACTACCAAAAGGCCCTGGATCTGCCCTTGTTGAATTTCACTCTATGATATGATTGCCATCACAGGAGCATCAGGTCTGATCGGAACTCACCTTGTTGAAAGGCTGGTGAACGAAGGCGTTCCGGTTGTCGCCCTGGTGCGTAATGTTTCCTCTCACTTTCCTCCCGGCGTTACCGTACGGCAAGCGGATCTCCTCGATCCGCTTTCGATGGAGACGGCACTCGAGGGCGTGTCTACCGTGATCCACGCTGCCGCCCTGGTTTCATTCAATCCGCACAGGGCCAAGAGCATCGCGGAAGTAAATGTGGATGGCACACGACACCTGGTGAATATTTGTCTCCGTCTGGGAATCCTGAACTTCATTCACGTCAGTTCCGTTGCCGCGTTGGGGAGGAAGCCCGGAGAACCGGTCACCGAAGAACATCCCTGGACGGGGCTGTCCACTACCGACTATGCGCGTTCCAAATATCTTGCCGAGCTGGAGGTGTACCGCGGTGCCGAAGAGGGGCTGACCGTAAGCATCATCAATCCTTCAGTTGTGCTTTCCGCCTCTCAGCTACACCGAAGCAGCGCTGTGCTTTTTGATTATGTATGGAAGGAGCGTCGCTTTTACACGCAGGGGCACCTGAACTACGTCGATGTACGGGATGTAGCCGATGCGGTATACAAACTTTATGTTCAACCGCGTCCCGGACAAAAATTCATCCTCTCTGCCGGAAGCATCCCCTACCTGGATTTTTTTCAACGCGTGGCCGATAAACTTAAGAAGCGTCCCCCTTCGATCGAAGTACCCACTTCCCTCGTATCCGTCTTCGGGTGGCTCGAAGAGGTGCGCAGCCTTGTGCTCAACCGGGAGCCCCTCGTCACCCGCCAGACGGCCGCCATGGCTGCCTCTTCGTTTGTATACGATCACCGCAAGGCTACCGAGATCCTGGGCATCCATTTTCGGCCTATCGATGAATCTATCTCCTGGTGCTGTGAACGCTATCTGGAAAACGTTACCCGAACAAATGACAAAGGCAACTTGTAGTTGGTCTAATTAAGCTACACTTTTGCAGCTGAAACTGGGGTGAAAACTTATATTATCCATCCTTTTCTTTATTGGTGACCAGTTTGTATTTTGGTCAAACCCTTTGAGCAATGGCGCAAGAATTCAGGAAACGCGAGGAAGAGGAGGAGTTGATCAGGCGTTTTGAAGATATCCTCAAAAGAAAATCGAGTGAATTCTTTGATCTCGAAGCCTACGAAACAATCATTTACTACTACCTCGATCGCAGCAAACACAAGAAGTCGCTTCAGGCTGTGAATATGGCCATCGAGCAATATCCGTTTTCCACCGAATTGATTTCGGTGAAAGCACAGATACTTTCCAATCTTCAGCAATACGATGAGGCCATCGACCTGTTGGAGAAAGCCCTCAACCTGCATCCGACCGACATGGAAATATTGTTGTCCATGGGATCTATTTTTTCCCTGCAGGGTAAACACGAAAAAGCCATCGAATTGTATGAGCAGGTGCTGGCCATTTCAGAAACAGAAAAAGACGAAGTGTATTATAGTCTTGGTTTGGCCTACCAAAGCAAGGAGGACTACGACAAGGCGATTGAGTGCTACAAGAAATCCATCGAAGAAAATTTGAACCACGAAGGTGCGCTTTACGAATTGGCCTATTGCCTCGACATTGTCGGTCAACTCGAGACGAGCATTTCCTACTACCGGAAATTCATCGAAGAAGATCCCTTCTCCGGCCCCGGGTGGTACAACCTCGGCATAGTATGCAACAAGCTGGAGCGTTACGATGAGGCCATCGAGGCGTACGAATTTGCCCTCGCTCTCGATGATACATTTGCTTCTGCATGGTTTAACATGGGGAATGCGCTGATGAACAAGCAGCACTTCACCAAAGCCCTTGATGCCTTCCGTCGCACCATCGAGATTGAAGGACCGAGCCCGGAAGTTTATTGCTGCATGGGAGCGGGGTATGAGGGGCTGGAGCAATATGATTTAGGGCTGAAGTATTTCCAGAAATCAACCAAGTTGGACAACCTCTACGACGAGGCCTGGTTTGGAGCTGGCAATTGCCTTGAGAAGCAGGAGAAGTGGTATCAGGCCCTGCACTTTTTCAACAAGGCAGTGAAGCTGGATGCACAGAATCCAGACTACTGGAAGGCGGCTGCCCATGCGGAATTCAAAATCGGAAACACCATTTCAAGCATCAGCGCGTACGAGGAGGCTAGCCACCTGGGCGCTACGGACAAGGAAATCTGGCTGAACTGGTCCTTTATCTATTACGACCAGGGGGAATATGAAAAGGCTGTAGAGGTGATGATGCGGGGCCTTGCTGAAATCCCGCAAGAATCGGAGTTCTTCTACCGCACAGCCGTATACCTCATCGAAGGCGGGAAATTCAAGGAAGCGTTTAAGTATCTTGAAAATGGGCTACTTTTGAATTTCGAAGGACATACGGTGCTCTTCGACTTTTTCCAAAAACCCGAAACGCAAAAAGCGTTGTACAAGATCATAGATCAATTCAGAAAAGAAAATCCCTCATGAACTATACGTTGAAGAATCTCCCTGAGCGAACGACCAAGCCCAGGCAATTAGGAATTACCATGGCCATGGATAAAGGCCTCAGCGTCCGACAGGCGGAAGATTTCATGTCCACGAGTGCCGACAGTGTAGACATCGTCAAGCTGGGATGGGCTACCTCGTATGTGACCCCCAACCTGAAAGAGAAAATAAAGATTTACACCGATGCGGGGATTCCGTGCTATTTCGGCGGCACCCTCTTCGAGGCCTTCATCATCCGTGATCAGTTTGACGATTACCGAAAGCTGCTGGATACCTATGGGTTGAAATACGCGGAAGTTTCGGACGGCTCCATCGACCTGGATCATGAAAAGAAGTGTAATTATATCAAGCTGCTAAAATCGCAGGTGACTGTGCTCTCAGAAGTGGGCTCCAAGGACGCCGACAAGATCATTCCCCCCTACCAGTGGATTGAATTGATGCAAAAAGAACTGGATGCCGGCGCATGGAAAGTGATCGGCGAAGCCCGGGAGGGTGGAAACGTAGGGCTTTTCCGCGGCACCGGGGAAGTTCGGTCCGGCCTTGTGCAGGAGATTCTCACCAAGATTCCGTTTGACAAAATTATTTGGGAGGCGCCGCAAAAAGCGCAACAGGTCTGGTTCATAAAACTCCTTGGTGCCAACGTGAACGTGGGCAACATTGCACCGGAAGAAGTTGTCCCCCTGGAGACCATCCGCCTGGGGCTCCGCGGCGATACCTTCCTTCATTTTCTCGGACTTGAGCGCAAGCGCGACAATACGACACCTACTTTCCACAACGACTGACCGGTCGTGACGGGTGCTTCCTAATTCCATGGCATTGAGACGACTGAATGACTATTTATTACTATACCTGAAAGGGGTCGGCATGGGGGGCGCGGATGTAATCCCGGGTGTTTCGGGAGGCACCATCGCGTTTATCACGGGGATCTATGAAGAGCTGATCGGATCGATCAAGTCCGTCGATGGTAAAGCACTGCAACTGCTTTTTACATTCCAGCTTGTCGAATTCTGGAAAACGATCAATGGAAATTTTCTGATTGCTGTACTCGCCGGCGTTCTGACCAGCCTCCTGTCGCTCGCGCGGCTGATGACGTACCTCCTTGCCAATCATTCCATCTCCATCTGGTCCTTTTTCTTTGGATTGATCCTCGTTTCATCACCGCTGATACTGCGGGATATACCACGCTGGAGCGCTGGAACAGCCCTTTCGTTCGTCATAGGGGTTGCCGCCGCGTATGGAATTACTGTATTATCGCCGGCCGAAACACCTGACAACTTGTTTTTCATATTTTTGTGTGGCGGATTGGCGATTTGCGCAATGATTTTGCCCGGCATTTCTGGCGCATTTATCCTGTTGCTTCTCGGAAAGTACGAGTATATGATCACGGCCCTATTGGATATGAATGCACCTGTTATTGCTGTGTTCGCCACCGGTTGCATCCTTGGCCTGATCGGATTTTCGCACGTCTTAACCTGGATTCTAAAAAATTATCGCTACCCCACGCTTGCGCTCCTTGGCGGCTTCATGATCGGTTCACTCAATAAAGTATGGCCATGGAAAGAAGTCGTTGCCTATCGCTTCAACCACGAAGGGCTACAGGTGCCTGCATTTGATAAAAGCATCTGGCCGGCCAGGTACCTTGAAGTGACCGGGCAGGACCCACAGTTGTTTCAAGCCATTCTTTTTGCTGCGCTCGGCATCTTCCTGGTCGTGGCTATTGAAAAAACGGCATTCTATCTACGATCTAAATACTAGAAATGGAAAAGAAATTCGGCTTGATCGGATCCACGGTTAGTCATTCGTTCTCAAAATCATATTTTGATGAAAAATTCTTTCAGGAAGGGCTCCGCGACTACCACTATGACCTGTATGCATTAACCACGGTGGATGACCTTACCAGGCTCCTGAAAGAAAATCCAGGACTCTGCGGACTTAACGTAACCATTCCATACAAAGAACAGGTGCTGAAGTTTTTATCAGACATCGATAGTGGAGCAAAAGCAATCGGCGCTGTTAACGTGATCAAGATCCGCGACGGCAAACTTACCGGTTACAATACAGACAGCGATGCCTTTCGCGAAACGGTTGAAAGGTGGTTCCCAAAACCCGCTGGATCTCAGGCGCTCATTCTGGGCACCGGTGGGTCCTCCAAGGCTGTGCAGGTGGCCCTTCAGAGACTCGAAATCCCGTTTAAGGTCGTTTCCCGTAAGGGAGAAAAAGGCGATTACACGTACGGCGACCTGGGGAAGAAATCGAGTGCCCTTGCAGCGTGCAATTTGTTAATCAACACTACACCCCTGGGAATGACACCCGATACCAAGGCCTTTCCGAACATCGACTACGGAATGCTTAAAGCAGACCATTACATATACGACCTGATCTATAATCCGGCCCGCACGATGTTCCTGCAAAAGGCAGAAATGCATGGCTGCACCATCAAGAACGGTCTTGAGATGCTGCACGTCCAGGCTGAAAAATCATGGGCCATCTGGAATAACTGAGCTACTCCTAACCGGGTTTCTATGGGACCCAGGACCTACTGATCATTGTTTTGCAAGCACGCCCTCCGTTTATATGGAAATTGAAGACTTATTGCTGAAATTGGTCATTCATGGATTTTGAACTTGCCAGTGATTACGTGCCAACCGGTGACCAACCCGAGGCCATCCGCAGGTTGGTAAATGGACTTAACGAGGGCGAAGATCATCAGACGCTTCTTGGGGTTACCGGATCCGGGAAAACATTTACAATGGCCAATGTAGTGGCCCAGGTACAGCGCCCCACACTTGTACTTAGTCACAACAAAACGCTGGCTGCCCAATTGTACGGTGAATTCAAGCAGTTCTTTCCTCAGAATGCAGTCGAGTATTTCATCTCCTATTACGACTATTATCAGCCGGAAGCGTACATCCCCTCCTCCAACCTGTACATTGAAAAAGATCTTTCTATCAACGAGGAAATCGAAAAGCTGCGGCTGAGCGCCTCTTCGTCCCTTCTTACCGGCCGGCGGGACGTGCTCGTGGTCGCTTCGGTCTCGTGCATTTATGGTATTGGAAATCCGGATGAGTTCGGTAAGAATCGGATCCAACTGAAGGTGGGGGAAATGATTCCCCGCAACAGGCTGCTGTTTTCCCTGGTAGACATTCTGTACAGCAGAACGGAAGTGGAATTCAAGCGAAGCACCTTTCGCGTCAAGGGCGACACCGTCGATGTATACCTGGCTTACGCGGACTATGCCGTGCGCGTATACTTTTTCGGTGATGAGATCGAATCGCTTCAGCGGATCGATCCTCACACGGGAAGAAAGATTTCTGACGAGCAGGTGGTGACAATATTTCCCGCCAATCTTTTTGTAACAGGCAAGGAGGCGCTCCACCAGGCCATCCGGGAGATTCAGGACGACATGATGCTGCAGGTGCAAATGTTTGAAATGGAAAAACGGCACCTGGAGGCCAAGCGGTTGAAAGAACGTACCGAATTTGACCTCGAGATGATGCGGGAGCTGGGGTACTGCAGCGGCATTGAAAACTACTCGCGGTATTTCGATCGTCGCCAGGCTGGAGCACGGCCCTTTTGCCTCCTCGATTATTTCCCGGACGACTACCTGATGATCATCGATGAAAGCCACGTCACCGTACCGCAGGTGCGGGCCATGTGGGGTGGAGACCGGTCACGCAAAGTAAACCTGGTTGATTACGGGTTCAGGCTCCCTTCGGCGTTGGACAACAGGCCGTTAACATTTAACGAGTTTGAAACCATGATCAACCAGGTGGTGTACGTGAGTGCCACGCCCAGTGAATACGAATTGAGAAAATCAGAAGGTGTGGTGGTAGAGCAGCTCATACGGCCTACCGGCCTGCTGGATCCGCACATTGATGTGCGCCCGAGCAAAAATCAGATTGATGACCTGCTGGAAGAAATCGATGAGCAGGTGAAGAAGAAGGAACGCGTCCTTGTAACAACGCTGACGAAACGCATGGCCGAAGAGTTGACCAAGTTTCTCGAGCGCGCGGGAGTGAAATGCAGGTACATCCACTCGGAGGTCACCACACTCGACCGGGTAGAAATTCTCCGAGAACTCCGGCTCGGAGTATTTGATGTACTGGTTGGGGTAAACCTGTTGCGTGAAGGACTGGACCTGCCGGAAGTTTCGCTCGTGACAATCCTCGATGCTGACAAGGAGGGGTTTCTGCGCAACCAGCGGTCGCTGGTTCAGACGATCGGGCGTGCTGCCCGGAACGTGAACGGACGGGTGATCATGTATGCAGACAAGGTGACAGATTCCATGCGCCAGGCCATTGACGAAACCGATCGAAGAAGGAAAATCCAACAAGACTACAACCTGGCCAACGGCATTACGCCGCAAACGATCATCCGGTCGAAAGATTCCATCCTGGGGCAGACTACGCTGGTTGACTCCAAGAAATCGCTCCGAAAGTACTATGTGGAAAACGAAGAAAAATCCCTGGCGGCCGATCCGGTCGTTGCATTCCTGAACAAAGAGGAATTAGTGAAAATGGCCGATCAAACCCGGAAGGCCATGGAGAAGGCCGCCAAGGAACTGGAGTTCATGGAGGCGGCGCGGCTGCGGGATGAATACCTGGCGTTGCAGAAACTTATTGAGAGCAAGGCGTAGTTCCAACACAATAGAAAAAGACCACGTTTCCGCGGTCTTTCAATTTTAAATCGATAAAAAAGTGAGTACTTACTTGGCAGCGAACCGCTTCGCCACTTCCTCCCAGTTCACCACATTCCACCACGCAGCGATGTAATCCGGGCGGCGGTTCTGGTAATTGAGGTAGTATGCATGCTCCCACACATCAAGGCCGAGGATTGGGGTGCCTTTCACTTCTGCCACATCCATTAATGGATTGTCCTGATTTGGGGTTGACGTAATGGCCAACTTTCCACCTGCATCTTTTATGAGCCAGACCCATCCGGATCCAAACCGGCCTCCACCGGCAGCGGCAAATTTCGTCTTGAATTCATCCACGCTTCCGAAGGCGGCATTGATCGCATCGCCAAGAGCCCCTGCAGGGCTTCCGCCTTTCGGGCTCATGATGGACCAGAAAAGGCTGTGGTTGTAATGTCCACCGCCGTTGTTACGAACGGCAACCGGTTGTTTGGATATGTTCTTGCAGATTTCTTCAATGCTCATGTTCTCTTCCGGTTTCCCGGTCAATGCATTGTTCAGGTTGGTTACGTATGCGTTGTGATGTTTGCCGTGATGGATCTCCATGGTGCGTGCATCAATATGGGGCTCGAGCGCATTGGAAGCATAGGGAAGGTCAGGTAACTTGAAGGCCATAGTATTTTTTTTTGTTTGTTTATCAAATATAAGAACCCCCTGACGGACGAAAAAGTTTCAGAGGATTGATTATTGATCGGAAAACAACGAAAACAGCCGGATGCTCACAATTTTTTCAGTAAATCACCTAATGTCCGGAGCCCCTGGTCGACCCGGTCACTCCATGGCAATCCAAAACTAATGCGGAAACAGTTCATAAATTTGCATCAGTCCTCGTTCAATTGCAGAAAATTGTTTTGGATTCATCCAGAAAGATTCACAAGAAACAGGTTGTCGGTGAACCCCGGCAGTTTGGACCTTTGTCGAACAATTGTTGGTCACTATGTAAAAAATACCTTTGAAGGCCCTGTACCACCGCAACAAACGGAAGCGCCTTGTTGCCCTCGGCATAATCGTTTCCGTTATCGTACTTTCAAATCCCTTTGGACAATGATGGATGCCCAAATTACTGTAGACAATAAAATGAAGTGATTAATCGAACAAACATCCTTGCCTACCTAGCGCTCGGCGCCGTGTGCATCATCTGGGGAACAACCTACCTGGCCTTGCGGGTGGGTGTGACCCAGTTTCCTCCGTTCCTGTTTTCAGGGATCCGATTCCTGATTGCCGGACCTACCCTGCTCGCCGTATTGTTTGCGATGGGGAGGGTCACGATGCCTTCCCGCAAAGTCCTCCGGCAGCAGGCCATTAGCGGTCTCCTCCTTTGCTCCTTTGGTGTAGGAATCGTCGGATGGTCTGAGATGTATGTCTCCAGTGGGTTGGCAGCCATCATCTGCTCGGTCATGCCGATCTGGGTCATCCTCATCAATATTGGAGTTAGCGCCGACGAACAACCCACGGCTCCCATGATCATCGGACTTCTCATCGGGCTGGTGGGCATCGTGATCATTTTTGGTGAGCATGTGAGCGATTTTTCAGATCCCAACTATACCCTGGGGATCATCATGACATTCACCGGGAACATCTGCTGGGCCTTTGGTACTGTCTGGGTAAAGAAGAAGACGGTCTCGACCGATCCGTTTATGGCCGCCGGGCTGCAAATGCTATTCGGGGGGATCTTCCTGCTGCCCATGAGCCTCCTCTTCGACAACCACACAGCGATGCATTGGTCTGCCGAAGTCGTGGGTGCGCTGGGGTACCTCATCTTGTTCGGATCCGTGGCGGCGTATGCCTGTTATTCGTACGCCATCAAGTCACTGCCCATCACGATCGTCTCGTTGTATGCGTATATCAATCCCATTGTAGCCGTTATTCTTGGGTCTCTCGTTCTCAACGAACGGTTGAATCTACGCATCGGATTGGGTATATTGATTACACTCGCGGGTGTCTATGTTGTCAACCGAGGGTATCAACTAAGAACATTCTGGAAAGCACAATTCACAAAAGAACAGTAACCATGTATACCATTCCCTTTCAAACCACCGACTGGAATACGCAGCCGGAAGAAATACATCCGGGTGAAACGGGCCAGGCCAGCTGGAGGACCATTCACTACGGTGATTTGCGTATCCGGCTGGTACACTACTCCGAAAACTACCTCGCCGATCACTGGTGCAAGCTGGGGCACATCCTGTTTTGTATTGAAGGCGATATGACCACTGAAGTCGCGGGCAATCCGAATGTAACGCTGGGACCCGGTATGTCGTATCAGGTCTCTGACGATCTCAGTTCGCATCGTACCTCCTCGCGGAACGGCGCTAAACTCTTTGTCGTAGACGGTGGTTTTCTGAAAGGACCAACTAAGTAATCATGAACACGATACCCTGGTTCGAAAGAAATCTTGCGTTTGGGTTACCTGCAGAGATGCTCCCTTTCTATCTCGAACGGCTTCGAGGCACGGGCGTGCGCCTGGAGAAGAAGGTCGCACACTTGAAAAATGATATCCTTACGCACCGTCCCGGCGGCAAGTGGTCCATTAAACAACACATCGGACACCTTGCTGAGGTGGATGAGGTGGCCAGCAAACGCATTGGTGAAATGCTACAGGGTGTTCCGGTGATGTCACCTGCGGTCTTCGAACCGAAGGATTATGATCCGTGGCCGATCGGAAAAGTCCTCGATTATTTTCAGAACACGCGGGAGAAGAATGTGAAAACGTATGATGCTATTCATCCTGCCGATCTTGTGAAGTCATCCATCCATCCACGGTTAAAAGTACCGATGACATCGATCGATCTTGCGTGGTTTGATGCGGAACATGATGACCATCACCTGGTCAAAATCAATGAAATTATTTTTAACTTGACGAAAATCTAGTGTAATGACTACAGAACCTGCCATTGCTGTCCAGAAAACAACTCATTCAAGAATTCCTGATACAGATTTCAAGAATCTTGAGTTTGGAAAATATATTTCTGACCACATGCTGATCGCTGATTGGGCAAAGGGTGAATGGTCAGAACCGCACATCATTCCTTTCGGAGAACTCCGCATGACACCAGCCATCCTTGCCCTGCATTATGGACAGGCCATCTTTGAAGGGATGAAAGCCTTCGCGATGCAGGACGGGAGCATCAATATTTTCAGGCCTAAAAAACATCACGAACGTCTCCTGAAATCACTCGATCGGATGTGCATGCCCCCTATCCCGTATGATCTTTTTATTCAGTCGCTGCACACACTCGTCGAACTTGACAGGAAATGGGTTCCCACCGCAGAGGGATCTGCGCTGTATATCCGTCCGGTCGTTTTTGCCTCTGAGTCCAGGTTGGGTGTAAAGGTGGCTGACCAATACAAGTTCGTCATCCTGACCAGTCCGGTTGCCCCTTTTTACAATAAACCCTTCCGGCTCAAAGTGGAGGGTCAGTATACGCGCACGGCGGAAGGCGGAACAGGCTTCGCCAAGTGCGCCGGTAACTACGGAGGGGCTTTTTACCCCACCCAGCTGGCACGCAAGGAAGGCTTTGATCAGGTTTTGTGGACAGACCACAAAGAGCACAAATACATCGACGAAGTGGGCATGATGAATGTGATGTTTGTACTAAACGGGGTGATCGTTACCCCTAAACTTAACACGGCCATTCTCGACGGAATTACCAGGGATTCTATACTTACCCTCGCCCGGGAATCCGGCCTGACCGTGGAAGAAAAACGCATCAGCATTGACGACCTGGAAGAAGGGTTTAAAAACAAGACCCTTACCGAAGCGTTTGGATGCGGAACGGCTGCCATTGTAGCGCCTATTGCGGTAATCAACATTCGCGGAATTGATCATTCCCTTCCTGCCGTGGAGCCCACGAGCATCCAGCAGAAAATCAAAAAGAAACTGCTGGATGTACGTACCGGTGGTACGCCCGATAAACATAGTTGGAACTACCTGATCAAGGCCTAACAATCTGGTACTATGAAGGCGGTCGTTTTCTCGGGGAAGGGCACACCGTTGCAACTGTGCGATGTCCCTACACCGAAGCCGACGAAGGACCAGATGCTCGTCAAGCTGCAGGCAGCAGCCATTAATCACCGTGACCTTTGGATTCAGCAGGAACTTGACATGACCGGCCGGCCGGATGGCATCATCCTGGGTTCCGACGGCTGCGGCATCGTCACCGACCTCGGCGAGGAAGTCGATCCGTTGTGGATGGGCGCAGAAGTAATCATCCATCCGAGTTTGAACTGGGGTTCCAATCCCATCGTTCAGGGCGATTCCTTTCAAATCCTTGGTAATCCTGACAACGGCACGTTTGCCGAATACATCGCCGTATCCAGAAAGAACATCTTTGAGAAACCCCCGGGGTTATCCAAGGAAGAATGTGCGGCTGTCCCTTTATCCGGACTCACAGCCTACCGGGCGCTCTTTTCCAAGGCGCGCCTTCGCTCCAAAGAACGCGTGCTCATCACGGGAATCGGCGGAGGCGCAGCGCTTTGGGCGTTGCGTTTTGCACTGGCGTACGGCGCAACAGTCCACGTCACTTCCAGTTCAGATGAAAAAATCAAGAAGGCCATTGCGTTGGGGGCAAAAGGCGGATTCAATTATACCGATCCTTCATGGGCTGACCAGGCAAAAAAGGAGGCCGTCTTCGATATCATTATAGACAGCGCCGGTGGGGATCAGTTTCCAAAACTGCTGGATCTCGCCGTGCCCGGAGGCCGCATCGTTAATTTTGGCCGGACGGCCGGGGCGGAAACCACCCTTTCAACACGGCTGTTGTACTGGAAGCAGCTTTCCATCTTTGGAACCACCATGGGAACCCGTGATGAGTTCATGTCCATGATAGACTTCATCGAGAGCCGCAGCGTAAAACCTGTGATCGACAAGGTCTTTGCGCTTGAGAATATCCAGGCTGCTTTTCAGCGGATGGAATCGCAGGATCAATTTGGAAAAATAATTCTTGCCATCACTTAACCAAGTAACTCATATCACCATGAAAGAATTCAAGAAAACAGACAAGACTGAAATCACCCGGCTGCCAAAGCGCGGCAGCTACGACAAAGAGACAATTTTTGCGATCCTTGACGAGGCACTCGTTTGTACCGTAGCCTGGTCGCTGGAGGGGCAACCCTTTCAAATACCCACCGGGTTCGTCCGGCTGGACGATTGTATATACATTCATGGGAGTGTGGGGAGTTTCTACATGCGCCAGCTGGCTGAAGGGAAGCTTCCGATATCTGTCGGTGTAACCTTAATGGATGGAGTGGTGTTGGCACGCTCGGCGTTTCACCAGTCCGTTAACTACCGGTCCGTCGTACTTTTTGGCATGCCGCAACAGGTAAACGATGAGGCAATGTTATATAAGGTCCTTGAAGCGTTCACCGAAAAAATGTGTCCCGGCCGGTGGGCCGATGTACGAAAGCCTACCGATGGTGAATGGAAAGCAACCATGGTTCTTTCCTTACGGATCGAAGAAGTGTCGGCAAAGATCCGCACCGGTCCGCCCAAGGATGACGAAGCGGATTACGGCCTGGATATATGGGCCGGCGTGCAGCCCATGAAGATCATCCGCGAAAAAGTTATTGCCGATCCGGACCTCAAGGCGGGGCTGCCCCAGCCCAAGTACTTGTAGGCATGACCACGGCTGCGCTAGAGAAACTATGCAAGGGTTTTAAGGGAACCACTGTAGATATCAAGTGGGGCAACGACTTGTGCTATCTCATCGGAAAGAAAATGTACTGTGTTACAGCTATGGATGGCCCTTTCCGGATTTCGTTCAAGGCAACGGTGGAAGATTTTTACCTGCTGACCGAGCGGGAGGGAATCATCCCGGCGCCCTACCTGGCACGATATCATTGGATACTCGTTGAAAAACCGGCGGCCCTATCCATGCCCGAGTGGAAACATTATGTTGGCACTTCCTTTCAATTGGCGAAGGAAAAACTCCCAGTGAAAGCCAAACGGCTCCTTTGACGGAAGAATCGAATTGTCATTCGGCAGGACCCGGATAAAACGCTATCTTTGCCTTGGAAAATGCCAAATTTCCACAAAAAGCAAGGACTTTGACCGGAAGTGTCAGCTTGGCAATACCGATTCTTTAAGAAGACAAGCAATAACTAAATACCTTAATCAATACCATGGGCAGACCTCCAATCCTTCCAAAAAAGAAAAAAGACGGTTACTATATCGAAATTCGTAACAAGGGTGCAAAATCAGGCACGATCATCATCCGAGACTCAGAGCAGGCGATGATGCAGGCTGCCAAGCAGTATGAGACAACCAAGGATGTGATTATTCTTGGCAAGCATGAAAATGGAAAGCGGGTTGATGACACCCGAAAGAAGGTCAAGGCCTAGTCTTCCGTATTCTTCCAACGCAGGTTAGAACGGCAGATCGTCTGATGACGTATTGCTGGCCGTAAAAGGCTCCTCCCCGATGGGATCTTTGTCCGGGGATTGGTTTCCCGTTTTATCAATCTTCCAGGCCCTTGCTTCCGTATACCACCGGCCGTTATACTCCCGACTCTCCAGGTCTACCGCTACGGTGAGAACGTCGCCCTCCGACACACTGAATTGATCAATTTTGTCGCCCCACAGCGAGAGACAAACTTTCTTGGGGTATTGCGCCTGCGTCTCGAGAATAAACTCCTGCTTTTTCCAGGGACCCTTTTTTCCCATCCCAGACTGGAGGGGAAGGAGTTGGGTGACTTTTCCTTTTAATTCCATACTCATATTGCAATGTTACTCTTTTTCTCTGATCATTTTAAAGAACCGGTCCATCAACTCGCCGCTTGCCTCCCGCTTTATTCCTTTTACCACTTTCGTTTTTGGATGAAGCAGCGGTGATTTTACCAGATGAAACCCACGCTGAACATCATCCGCGCCGTACACGAGTTTCTGCAATTGCGTCCAATGAAGGGCCCCGGCACACATCGCACAGGGCTCCAGCGTCACGTACAACGAACATTCATCGAGGTACTTTGATCCAAGGTAGTTTGATGCAGACGTAACAGCCAGCATTTCCGCATGGGCGGTAGCATCGTGTAGCCGCTCCGTCTGGTTGTGAGCGCGGGCAATGATTTTATTCCCACACACAACGACAGCTCCCACGGGAACTTCTCCGTCGTCAAAAGCTTTCAACGCCTCCTTCAGCGCCTCTCCCATAAAGAAATCATCGGTATAAAGATCCATGGATGATCAGGAGTAATGCTGGCTCACTTTACACTGATCTTTTGCATCATTTCCCTGGCAACCGGCTGCCACTCCTCTTTCAGTGTGCTGGGACAGGAAAACGTGAATACCAGCGTTCGGTCCTTTTGAATCAGGTATTGAATGTACACGTATTTGGTGATGGGATCCTGCTGGCCCTGTTTCCTGCGATCACCGCTGACGCGGGACTCAAATTCAAAAAAGAGGAACTTCTTTTTATGGAGAACCATGGTCCCTTCGCTGATAATGTCGAGGCGGTCATACATGTTTTTCAGACTTGACCGAAAAAACTTTGCGGCTATATCTGTATCCTCATCCGGCCACTTGGTGGCGCTGATATTCACACTGAAGTCCACCAGCCTGTCAGCGTTGGTGAAGGCCCCCAACGGGGCCCGGACAGACGGGAACCGGACAGCAATGTCCTCCGGCGGCATGGGAACCATATTTTCAGGTATGGAAACCGTTACGCCGCCGGACAACTTGGTCCGGATCATCCGGGTTGCGGAAAATGCGGAAAGGATTAGAATCATCCCCAACCCGATAGTTTTCATACCTTTCCTCATCATCAACACCGTGGTTTATTATTAACTTGCACGCCCAAAATTAATCAAAATCGGATGCTTCGGACTCATACTTGCGGTGAATTGCGGATAGGGCATGTTAAAACGCATGTCACGCTGACGGGTTGGGTCCAGCGTTTGCGCGACAAAGGAAGCCTGCTCTGGATCGATCTGCGCGATCGGTATGGCATTACGCAGCTGTTTCTGGAGGAAGGAAAATCGGATCCGGCATTATTGGTAACGGCCAGGGAACTTGGCCGCGAGTATGTCGTTCGGGTAACCGGCACCGTGGTTGAACGGTTATCCAAGAATGAAAAGATCCCCACCGGGGATATTGAAATTCAGGTTGCGGAACTCGAAATCCTTAACCCCTCCAAAGTTCCTCCCTTTACGATCGAAGAGCATACAGACGGCGGGGATGACCTGCGGATGAAATACCGCTACCTGGATCTGCGGCGCACCCCTGTTCGGGAAAGCCTCGAACTGCGTCACAAGATGACACAGCAGACACGCTCCTACCTTGATGGGCTGAAATTTATCGAGGTGGAAACGCCGGTGCTGATCAAGTCGACGCCGGAGGGAGCCCGCGACTTCGTAGTGCCATCCCGGATTCATCACGGCGAATTTTACGCCCTTCCTCAGTCACCTCAGACTTTCAAGCAGTTGCTGATGGTTTCCGGTTTTGACCGTTACTACCAGATTGTAAAGTGCTTTCGCGACGAAGACCTGCGTGCCGACCGTCAGCCAGAGTTCACTCAAATCGATTGTGAAATGGCATTCGTCACCCGGGAGGACGTGCTCGACACCTTTGAAGGATTGATCCGTCACCTTTTCAAGGCGGTGAAAGGCGTGACCATACCACCGTTGCCCCACATGACCTACGCGGATGCCATGAAGTTCTACGGATCGGATAAACCGGATACACGCTTCGAAATGAAGTTCGTGGAACTCAATGCTGTCGCAAAAGGAAAGGGCTTTCAGGTATTTGATTCAGCGGAACTGGTGGTGGCCCTTTGTGTTCCGGGTGCCGGGGGTTACACCCGCAAACAACTTGATGAACTGACTGACTTTGTAAAGCGTCCCCAAATTGGAGCTAAGGGGCTCGTCTGGGTGCGGTATGAACCGGGAGGGTCTCTGAAATCAAGCGTCGACAAGTTCTTTGATGCGGAGGCGCTCACATCCTGGGCGGCGGCGTGCAACGCGAAGCCAGGTGATTTGATACTGGTGCTTGCCGGAGCGACCGAACAAACACGCAAAGCCCTGGGTGAATTGAGACTCCTGATGGGCACCCAACTCGGCCTGAGGAACAAGGACGAGTTTTCAGCGCTTTGGGTAATTGATTTTCCCCTGCTGGAGTGGAGTGAGGACACGAAACGCTTCAATGCGATGCACCATCCGTTCACGTCGCCGAAGCCGGAAGACATGGGCATGCTTGATACGGATCCCGGAAAGGTTCGTGCCAACGCATACGATATGGTAATCAACGGTACAGAAGTGGGTGGAGGTTCCATCCGGATACACGACCGACCAACGCAGCAGTTGATGTTTTCAAAACTCGGCTTCACGGAAGCAGAAGCCAAAAAGCAATTTGGATTCCTCCTGGAGGCGTTTGAATTTGGCGCGCCACCTCACGGTGGGATCGCATTTGGTTTTGACCGGCTGTGTTCGCTGTTCGGCGGGGTGGACAGTATCCGCGATTTCATTGCTTTTCCAAAAAACAATTCAGGCCGGGATACGATGATTGATACGCCGTCAACCATTTCAGCAGAACAACTGAACGAACTTGCGCTGACTATTCAGAAAGAATAATGCCGCAGTGCCAGGTGCTTAGACGAGCAACTGGGCCGTTTCCTCTGCATCAATGTCGATATCATCTTCGCCCACCTGATCGAACGGGTTTTCCAGATGATCCTGGATGTTGTCCAGGCTTACGAGAATAAAACTGTATAAAACAGGCATCACATATTCCAGGCCGGCTGAAAAGTCATGAAAGGTACTGGCGAAATAAGGCCCATACAGGATTGGAAATACATAGATGAACACCTTGCTGTAGGTCCGTAGGGTGATTGGGGTCCGGTATTGGTAGACAATCTTCAGGTTGTCAAAGGCGATGACCATTTTGCTCACGTACTGGCTCACACGGGAAATTTCACCACTTTGAACACCTGCAGCGCGAAATTCCATGGTCAGCGAAGAGAGCTTTGAAAAAAGACCGTAGAATTCAAGTTCGTTTTTCTTCCAGTCTTTCCGTTCGCAGGTTAGTATCTCCTTCGTCCGGTGAATCATTTCGATAACGAGTTGGCGGGTTCGAACCTGCAGGTCGGTATTCCCTGCTGCGGTCCAGTCACGGGATGCATAATAGATGGCAATGGCATGACCGCGGAAATCAGCCCATCGCTGCAAAGCCATTTCCCGCCGGTTGTAAGCAGATCCGATTGAAAAGACCACCGGAAACACGATGGCCACGCCCACGAGCATGTCAGGAAATTTGGCAATGAGGCCATAGGTGAAGCACAAATACGCGCACAACACCGACAGGGTGGTGATGATGAACGTCTTGTAATTGATAATCAGGGAGAAACTTCGGATGATCCTTTTCATGAATGCCTTGTTTAAAATTCTGGAGAGGCGGAATTTAGTAAATCCCCCGGAATTGGCATCTGAGAAAAGTCAGTCTTCCCGCTTCACGACGGTGGCGCTGGCCTGGGCGAGCGGGAATACGACCAGATCGGCGACCACCACATGCGGAGGGCGCGTCAGCGCAAACAGGATCATATCCGCAATATCCTTGCCCTGGAGAGGATCCAATCCCTGGTAGGGTTTGGAAGCCCGCGTCTCGTCACCCTTGAAGCGTACCATGGAAAACTCGGTCTCTACCAGTCCCGGGTTAATCTGTGTCACTTTTACTCCCGTTCCATTCAGGTCGATGCGCATTCCGCGGCTGAGTGCATCTACCGCAAATTTGCTGGCACAATAGACATTTCCATTGCCGTACACTTCACGGCCTGCGATAGATCCCAGATTGACAATGTGCCCGGACTTACGCAGGACCATGCCCGGCACAATGGCGTGTGACATGTACAACAGGCCTTTGACGTTAACATCAATCATTACGTCCCAATCGTCTGGCTTTCCTGTCTGGATGGGATCCAGGCCGTGGGCGCCACCCGCGTTGTTGATCAGCACATCCACCTCCCGCCAGGCGGGCGGAAGTGATTCGACAGCCGTTTGCACTTCCTGCTTGTTGCGGATGTCAAACCGAAGCGTTGTCACGCTGGTGCGGCCGGACAATTCAGTTTGCAGTGCCTGCAGCCGATCCGCCCTTCTGCCGCAGAGGATGAGGCTGAACCCGTGGTCGGCAAGGAGTCGCGCGGTCGCCTCTCCAATTCCGGCGGTTGCTCCTGTAATGCATGCAATTCGTTTCGATGCCATTATTGAAAGATGAAGTACACAGAAATCGTGTTGGTGTTGATGGACTGCAGCGGTTCCCGGAAGGCACTGGGCGCATCCCCCAGCATATTTACGATGCCGCGGGAATACCGGATTTCCTGAGAAAACTTGAACAGTGGAAAATAGAAATCAAACCCTACCCCCGCATCCAGCGACAAATTAAACCGCTTGACGTCCAGCGTCTCCGTCGTGGTCTGTGCATCATTTTTCCCTGACGCCTCAATCCCCGGAGTAAATCCTCCGATCATATACATCCGTACATTTCCACGCCGCATCGATTTGTATTTCAACAACACCGGTATCTCCACCATGGTTGTTTCCACCAACTGCTGCTTGCTGGTGTTGTTTGTCAAGTAGTACGTCAATCGGTGGTTGTAGAATCCTGCTTTCGGCATGATTCGCACATCCAGTATCTCGTGGAGACGAAGGTTAACAAGAAATCCGAGGGAGAAACCAGTGGAAAATTGACCTTGTACCGAGTGGACCGTGTCGAACCGCTGGGTTACAAATTGATCCGCGTACTTGATTTCATACGCTGACGTATGGAGCCCGATCATGAATCCATAGCTGATTTTGCGCCGGTCAAATTCCGGATTGTTTCGGAGGGCCCATTTGAAGTGCTGCGCGTTTGTACTCAAGGCCAGAAGCAGGAGTGCTGCTATTTGGAGCCCCAGTACAGTGAACTTATTCCGAAAGTAAGTGGCTTGCATTGCGGATTCTTATACCCAAGACCTGTAAGGACTTTCAAAAAACGGTTTCCATCTGGAAAAGCTTTTACCGATTCCGGAAGGTAGCGGTACGCATCCTGATCGCGCGAAATCGAATGTCCAATCCACGGCAAGATGGTTGTAAAATAAACGTTGTACAACTGCTTCATCGGGAATTTTGACGGTTTGGAGAACTCCAGGATGACAACCTGGCCTCCGGGCTTTACCACCCGGAGCATTTCAGCAAGACCTTGCTCCAGGTTTTCAAAATTCCTCACCCCAAATGCAACGATGACCGCATCAAAAAAATTATCTTCAAACGGAAGATTTTCCGAATCACCCTGCTGCAGTTCAACGACGCTGTCCAGCCTTTTATCGTGGATCTTCTTTCTGCCCACCTCCAGCATGCCTTCTGAAATATCGACGCCCGTGACCTTCTTTGGCTTCAACCGCAATGCCTCGATGGCAAAGTCGCCCGTGCCGGTTGCAACATCCAGAATATACTCATAGTGCTTTCCCCGGAGCAGCCGGATGGCTTTTCTTCGCCAAACAATATCAATGCCGAAGCTGAGAAAATGGTTCAGAAAATCGTACCGCTTGCTGATGCGGTTGAACATCTTTGCAACCTGTTGTTTTTTTGCACCGTGGTCATCTTTGTTGGGAACTACCTCCATTTCTTGCTTGGTTCTTGCGACTTGGAAAATTGGAATACGATTTACGATTTTTAATCTGAATATTCATGAATGGAACCCCGCTCTGGTCAAATTGTTCAACGCGTATGGGGCCACTCCCTGAAGCACACAATAAACACAACTTATGGGTATTATTGCGGTGAAATCATGAAAATCAAAGAAGCGGAATTTGTCATCAGCAACACCAATCCTGCCGGGTGCCCGGCCCCCGACAAGCATGAATTTGCTTTTATCGGGCGTTCAAACGTTGGCAAATCTTCGCTTATCAACCTGCTGGTAAACCGCAGGAACCTCGCAAAAACGTCCTCCTCCCCCGGAAAAACACAAACCATAAACCATTTCCTGATAAACGGGGAGTGGTACCTCGTTGACCTGCCCGGCTACGGATACGCCAGCATCAGCCGCAGCAAGAGCCAGTCGTGGGGACCCATGATCGAAACGTATTTGAAAAAAAGAACCAACCTGCTCACCACGTTTCTCCTGCTGGATCCCCGGCTCGAACCGCAGGAAATTGACCTTTCTTTTATTCAATGGCTCGGCACCGAAGGGATTCCGTTCTCGCTGGTATTTACCAAAGCAGATAAACTTTCCCGGAACCAGGTGGCGGCAATCAAGGCCGTCTGGGAAAAAAAACTGTCTGAAACCTGGGCCGAACTCCCTCCCGTCTTCATCACCTCGGCTTCCCAGCAAAAGGGAAAAGAGGAACTGCTGGCCTATATCGGATCGCTTTTGAAAACGAATAAGTAGAATTACTATGGAATTAAAAGATCTTGCGAGCGTGACCGGAAAAGGCGGCCTGTTCAGGGTTGTCAAGCCCGGCAATACAGGAATGCTGCTGGAGTCACTGGACGAAGTCAAATCCAAGCTGGTCGTCGGAGCGAATGCCAAGGTTTCCCTGCTGGAAGAAATTTCCATTTACATTCAAACCAAGGAAGGCACTGCCCCGCTGGGCGAAGTATTGAAAATGATCAAGAAAGAGTTTGGAGACGACCTGGGTGTCGATACAAATTCTGATCCCACCGAACTGAAAGCGTTCATGAAATCCGTTCTTCCTACCTACGATGAAGAGCGTGTCTATGTTTCAGACATCAAGAAACTGGTACGATGGTATATGATTATCCATCAACATGCGCCGGAAATTCTTGATGAGAACCCCGAAACAAATCCGGAATCCTAAAACTTGTTGGCCTTTTCCACCATGTTCCGGGAGCCCACGTAAAAAGGCACGCGCTGGTGGAGCGCCGTTGGTTCAATGTCCATGATCCTTTGCTTGCCGTCCGTGGCAAGGCCCCCAGCCTGCTCCGCAATGAAGGCCAGCGCATTACATTCATACATCAGCCGCAGCTTTCCGTTCTTGTCTTTCGCCGTCGCCGGGTAGATGTAAATTCCGCCCTTGAGCATGTTGCGGTGGAAGTCTGCCACGAGGGATCCGATGTAACGCGCCGTGTAGTTGTTTTCTTTGCAATACGCCAGGTACTTCTTAACGGGCTCTGAAAAAGTCATGGACAGCCCTTCGTTGACGGAGAACATTCTCCCATCCACTGGCATCTGCTGGTCCGGGTGGGACAGAAAATACTCGCCAAGACTTGGCTCGTATGTAAAACAATTGACACCGTGACCGGTCGTGTACACTAGCATGGTGGACGAACCGTACAGGATATACCCGGCGGCCACCTGTTCGGACCCTTTCTGCAAAATATCTTCGTTGCGGATCGGCGTGCCTACCGGACTCTTTCGCCGGTAAATTGAAAAAATGGTACCAATGGAAACGTTCACATCAATGTTTGACGACCCGTCTAGCGGATCGATCGCAATGACGTAGTTTCCTTTATTGTTTAAATCAACGTATGACTCGGTTTCCTCAGAAATTAAGGCACACACTTCGCCGCCTTTGGTAAGCGCCCGAGTAAAACGAATGTTAGCCAGCACATCCAGTTTCTGCTGTTGATCCCCTGCTGTATTCTGAGACCCCATGGCCCCCATAATATCAATCAGTCCGGCTTTGTTCACCTCGCGGTTCACTACCTTGGAAGCCAGGGCGATATCCCGCAATATTTGCGACAATTCACCGCTTGCATACTGAAACTGGTCCTGGTTTACCTTAATAAACCGATCGAGGGCTATGCCAATGGGTTGTGCTATTCGGGATTGTTCCATAAAAAATTTAGTAATTCGCAACTACGTGGTCTAAAGTTACAGTGGAAAGATCGCTATACAATCGGAAACTCATGAAATCTGACTATACCGTTTTCAAGTTTGGCGGCGCTTCGGTGCGAAATGCGGCGGCCATCAGGCAGGTAGCGCGTATTGTCGAACCCCATAAGAAGGAGCGACTTGTCCTCATCGTCTCTGCCATGGGCAAGACCACCAATGCCCTGGAAAAGATTGTGAGTCTCTTCCTCGACGGAAAAGAAGAGTATCCCCTTGCGCTTCATGAACTGCGGGGATACCACGAGGAAGTGATGCGTGACTTATTTCAGGCTGATCACCGTATCTGGGCTATAGTTGACCGAGAGTTCAATGAAATCAAATCGCGCATGAAGCATGGGTCCCCGAAAGATCAACTGTACGACCAGGTTGTCTCGCGCGGGGAGATGGTCTCCTCGTACATCGTCGCTGAATTTCTCGCCACGGCCGGTTTCCCAATTGCTTGGATTGACGCCACGCAATACGTCCGGACAGACGACACGTTCCGTGAGGGAAAAGTTAATTGGGACGAAACTGAAGAAAGGATCCTGCAGCTGAAGCCCACGCTTGAAAACCAATTGATCCTCACGCAGGGATTCATCGGCGGCAACCCGGACAACCAAACTACCACGCTTGGACGTGAAGGCTCTGATTTCTCCGCCGCCATATTCGGATCCTGTCTAAACGCTGCTTCTGTTACGATATGGAAAGACGTACCCGGCGTGATGAATGCCGATCCCAAACGAATCAAGGGAGCTATTTCATTTCAGGAACTTCCCTTCCGCGAGGCCGCAGAGATGGCCTACTACGGAGCCTCTGTCATCCACCCGAAAACGATCAAGCCGCTCGCGAACCGCAACATTCCGCTTTGGGTAAAGAGCTTTGACAACCCAAACTTGCCCGGCACGATCATTCACGAGGCAAAGGTCAAGCGACTTCCCCCGCTTATCGTATTCAAAGAAAATCAATGCCTCATTTCCTGCGGCGTAACGGACTACTCATTCATCAATGAAATGCAACTCAGCACCATTTTTCATGCTTTGTCCGAACTGAATCTGAAAATCAATGTGATGCAGAACTCGGCCATCACTTTTTCTTTCTGCGTCGACTTCCGCGAGGATAAAGTCCTGCTTCTTATCGACAAGCTTGCGCAGCAGTTTGAAGTGCTGTACAACACGGGGCTGACGCTGATCACGGTTAAGAACTATGACGAAAAAACGTACGAAGAATACAGCAACCTTCCGGGAATCGTATTGGAGCAAGCCTCCCGGTCTACGCTGCAGGTGTTGACACAACGTTAACGCCCCTTTGTCTGGATCAGGTGATCAATAAGGGCCTCCACCGATCGGTCCAGCATTTCAAATACCGCTTGAAAAATCCTGTCGCCCCCGTAGAAAGGATCAGGCACATCGCCCGTTCCGAGGGGATCATACGACCGCATCAGCCTGATCTTGTGGTGGTGGTGATCGGGACACACGGATAACGCATGACGCAGGTTTTCTGAATCCATAACCAGGATCATGTCAAAATCCGCAAAATCCTGTCGACTCAGCTGGCGAGCCACATGCGTCATCTGAACGCCGTTTGCGCTCGCATTCCGCCGCGTCCGCGGATCGGGCGGGCAGCCTTCGTTGTAGTTGCTCGTGCCGCATGAATCCACTCGAACAAGCTCCTTGATATTCCGTCTTTCCGCTTTCTGCACAAAAATGGATTCTGCCAGCGGCGACCGGCATATATTTCCCAGACATACAAATAAGACCTTTACCACGGCATCAATTTATTTCAAAAATACCAAGGCCAAGCAACGCCCCATGGTCAGCAAAGACGTTTTCCGAAAAAAATGATTCATTTCTTGATTTTTTAGACCCCTATGCTCCAGATCGCTAGATTTACAGACCCAAAATCAATCCCATGGAACTAATAAAAGTAAACCCGCAAGTAGAACCATTCATCGCCCTGATCGAATTGAATCGGCCTAAAGAACTCAACGCGTTGAATCCACAGCTCATGCAGGAAGTACGCGACGCACTCCTGGACTTAGACCGCAACGAGCAGGTGCGGGTGATCATCATCACCGGCAATGACCAGGCCTTTGCAGCAGGCGCCGACATCAAACAAATGGCTGACAAGAGCGCGGTGGACATGCTTCAAATGGATCAATTCAGCACCTGGGACCAGATTCGAAAAACAAAAAAGCCAATCATTGCCGCCGTCTCCGGATTTGCCCTGGGAGGCGGATGTGAATTCGCGATGACCTGCGACATGATCATTGCCTCCGAGACTGCGCGTTTTGGACAGCCCGAAATAAAGCTGGGCACCATTCCCGGTGCTGGTGGAACGCAACGGCTGACAAAGGCGTTGGGGAAGGCCAAGGCGATGGAACTGATTCTCACTGGGCGCTTCCTCTCCGCCGAGGAGGCACACTTCTACGGGCTGGTGATCAAGGTCGTGCCCCCGGAATTTTACCTCACGGAAGCGATTTCGCTTGCCAAAGAAATTGCGCAAATGTCGCCCATCGCCGTCCAGCTTGCTAAAGAAGCCGTGAACCGCTCGTTTGAAACGTTGCTGGATGAAGGGCTGATGTTTGAACGGAAGAATTTCTACCTGACGTTTGCCAGTGCTGATCAAAAAGAGGGAATGAATGCCTTTATTGAAAAGCGCAAGCCCAACTTCCAGGGAAAATAAGACTTGATCTTACCGCACGGTCAAACCCAGGCCGGTAGTCAGCAGCCCTTTGCCTTTGAAGTAGGTGTAATCTCCGTTCAGAAAGAACGGACCAAACTTCAATCGAATGCCGCCGGTAGCCCGGAAACCACTCGTTGAAAATTCCTGACTATAGGGATCTTTGATAGTGACCGGTGACAGCGTAACGTCGCCGACGACTGTTTTCGCTTTGTCAACGTAGTAGCTACCGTTCACGGCATACGTTGTGGTAGCGCTGTTGAATCCAAGTCCTCCGTAAAAAGTTACGACCGGAACACTCTTGCTGATCAGCAGTTGTGCTGTATAAGCCGACGTTTCTCCCACCGCCTCCTGGCCTGCAAACGTGCCACTCCCTGCCGCCGTGTTATACAGGCCGCCAAGGCTGGTCGTCACGGTCAACTTGGAATAAGCAACCAATACAGACATCGAAAACGGAGCCAGTTTGATACCTGGAAAATGTTGCTTGATGTCATGCTGAATTCCTACTCCCCAGCTCTTGAGCTCCGTACCGCTGATTGTAACAGCGGGCGTAAAACGGAACCGAAGGTCCGTATTTTTTACCAGTCCAATCCCTCCCTGCAGCGTGGGCACGACCAGGGAGCCGATAGGTACATCTTTGGAGATATTACCGCCACCGGTTCCGTTGAAGCCTAGCCCGGCATTGGGTCCTCCGTTGTACGTGAACGAGGGAATGTCTGATTCAGGACCGTAGGCGGTAGGTGCCGGAATGGAGCCCGAAAGTGTGCCGAGATACGAAACGCCAGTTAACTTCGTGTTATCGATATTAAAATAATTACTCGTGCTGCTGACGAATATGGTATTCACAGAGACGCTCAGATCAAACCCAAACTTCTTGTGATTCTCGCCGGTATTGTACCAGGCGCTGTTGGCTAAGGCACCAAAATCTTCCGCGAGCGGCGTGACATACCCTGCCACCAGGTATCGAACATTGGCGGCACCACCCGAGGTTACCGCGGCTGCTGGGAAAAATCTTCCCAGCTCTTTTGGCTGCGCAAAGGATGCTGCATAACTGAACAGTCCGCAGAGCGCAAAAAGACTAATTCTTGTTTTCATATACCTTCGTGTTAGTATGGAAGTTAACGAAATCAAAAGGAAGACTGAAATTACAAAATAATCTTGTTTTTCCGGAAGAAGCGCCTCAACCTCTATCTTCGTGCCACAATCTCCGTTATGGAATATTTATACACCTTGGGTATCTTCCTGCTTCGACTCATCTATGGGGCTTCAGCCTGGTTCAGCTCCAAAGCACGCGCCTTTCGCGATGGGCGAATTGCACAGAAAGAAGCGCTCGCACAATCATTCCCGCTACACGGCGGGCAGCTCGTCTGGTTCCATTGCTCTTCGCTCGGTGAGTTTGAGCAGGGCCGCCCGGTGATGGAAGCCCTTAAAGCCTGGCGACCCGAACTTAAGCTTTTGCTGACCTTCTTCTCTCCATCCGGGTATGCCGTGCGGAAAAATTATGAGCATGCCGATTTCGTCTTCTACCTTCCCTGGGACACCCGCAGCAACGCGCATTGGTTTGCCCAAACCGTCCGCCCCTCGCTGGTCATATTCGTCAAGTATGAATTTTGGTACCACTACACGAAAGCACTCCGACAAGAAAACATTCCGGTACTCTCTATCGCCACCATTTTCAGGCCGGGGCAGATCTTTTTTAAAGCCCACGGTTCTCTTTTCCGCAGCCTGCTCCGGAATTTTCATTTCTTTTTTGTGCAAAATCCGGAATCCGTTGAATTACTCCGCTCGATCGGCATCAATACTGCAGCCGTTGCCGGAGATACCCGCTTCGATCGGGTACACGAAGCTTCCCTTCACGTGCAGGACCTGGACCTCATTCGCCGTTTCAAGGGTGACAGCCTATTGATGGTGCTTGGGAGCGTATGGCCCAGGGATATGAAAGTATTGATTCCATTCATACGCGAGCAGAAGGAACTAAAATTCATCATTGCGCCGCACGAAATCCACGAATCCTTTCTCAAGGAAATAGAACGCGCGGTAGACGGGCGCGCGGTCCGCTATTCCCAGCTTGGGAATACACCCGAACATGTATCCATCCTCCTTGTTGATAACGTAGGGCTGCTTTCTCAGCTTTATCGGTTTGGTGATGTGGCATTTGTTGGCGGAGGTTTCGGAGAAGGGCTTCACAACATCCTCGAGGCAGCTTGTTTTGGTGCGCCTGTATTCTTTGGAAACAAGGCTTACGCAAAATACCAGGAAGCCACCGACCTTATAGAGCGCGGCGGCGCCTTCGCTGTCAGTGACCAGGCAGATCTGAAAAAAAAGTATCAAGCGCTGATGGAAAATCCCAAAGCCTTCGACCACGCGCGCACGGCGGCCCGCCAATACATTCAGGAGAACCTCGGAGCCACCGAAAAGATCACAACCTATTGCAAAAAACTTTTAGGCTGATGGAAGGACGGGTTATGAAATCGACAGGATCCTGGTATGACGTAATGGGCGAGGACCGTACGATTTATCGATGCCGCCTGCAGGGCAAATTGCGTCTGGACGAAGTGAAAGAGACCAATCCAGTGGCTGTAGGAGACCTCGTGGATCTCATCATCGAGGCTGACGATGCATCCATTACCGCCGTGAAGCCACGCGACAACCACATCCAGCGTCAGTCTGTCAAGAAAGCCGGGCATGCGCATGTTCTGGCAGCCAACGTCGACCAGGTGCTTTTGATTGCCACCCTCAGGCAGCCGCGTACCTCACTGGGATTCATTGACAGATTCCTTGTCAGCGCCGAAGCCTTCCGGATTCCGCAGATGCTGGTGTTCAACAAGAAAGATATTTTGCTTCCCGGGGAATTGGAAGAAGTGGACCGGCTGCAAAATCTCTACGGATCGATAGGTGCAATTACCGATCTGGTTTCAGCCGCGGCGGATGAGAACTTCGACCACGTGCTGAGCCACCTGAAAAACAAAACGACCCTCGTGGCAGGGCATTCCGGTGTGGGGAAATCCACTTTTCTTAACCGCCTTTTCCCTACCATCCAGCAAACGGTCAGCGAGGTATCAGAAGCCACGCAAAAAGGTACCCACACCACCACCTTTGCAGAGATGTTCATGATCGATCCAACCACCTTTATAATTGATACTCCGGGCGTCAAGGAATGGGGGCTGTCCGAAATGGTGCCGCAGGAAATCTCCGACTACATGCCCGAGATGCGTGAGCTGCGGTTGGAGTGCAGGTATGGCTCCCGATGCCTTCATCTGACCGAACCAAATTGTGCGATCCTGCAAGCTGTAGATGATGGAAGAATTGATGCGTCGCGTTATGACAATTATGTGAGCATGGTTTACGGCGACGATAACCGTAAGTGAGTTCACGGAATATTCCGCCACAACTTCCAGTATCCCCACGCTGTGTTCCACGATCCAACCAGCACCGCCCGGCGGGCTTCGTATCTGATTCGCAACTTCAGTGCGCCATACTCCTGCTGATTCGCGCACAACACCAACGCTTTTTCACAGACTCGCAACGTGGATCTCAGTTGCGCACTCCCCCGTATATATTGCCTTTTTCCCATCGATGTTTTCAAATTCCGTCTGCTGACCAGCGCCTCCGGTGTGTAGACGTACTTCCAGCGCCGCGATGAACGCACCCAGAAGTCAAAATCCTCGTACGCCAGTGATTCGTCATAGCCGCCGAGTTCATCCAACACCGACTTCCGGATCATCATGGTGGGACTGTTGATAAAATAACGTCCCAGTATCTCCGAAAAGATTGATCCCGAAGGAATGGTGGCGTGCGGGAACGCATCCGAATGAAACCCCTTCCTCTTCCCGTCTTCATCAATGATAGCTGCATCCGAAAACTGGACGCCGAATCCTGGGTCTTGCTCCAGGAGGGCCACTCCTTTCTCGATGCGCGTTGGCACGAGTATGTCATCGGCTGAGAGGTCGATTACATACTGGCCCCGTACCGACTGCAGACCCCGGTTAAATGCCCTGCAGTTCCCCAGATTTTTCTCCATCCTGATTATTTCCGTTTCCGGCGACTTTGCGATCGCTTTCCTGATTGCCTCCATGCTGCTGTCTGAACTGAAGTCATCAACAACAATCAATTGAATGTTGCTATAGGTCTGATCAAAGACGGATTGTACAGCTTGCTGTACGAACCGCTCATGGTTGTAGGAAAGGCAGACAACAGAAACCAGGGGCGTCATTGCGACAGCTGTTTCTCAAAAGTAAGTTTCATGGAGGGTGTGGCGCCAAGCCGCAGCTTAAATTCCAGCAAACTGAAATTGGGTTGGCCGTGCAGTGCGGATGTTCCCAGATCCAGCAACTTGATGTTCTGATGTTCGCAGTAGCGATAAAGCCCCGCTATGATGGTTACCATCGGGCTGATTGAATCAACCTTCTTCAGGTGCCCTGAATAGAAATTGTAAAGAATCTCCGGATGCACCCGGATGGCCACGGAAGCGGCAATAAGCTCTTTCTCTAGGTAGGCTCCGGAGAGGAGAAAATCTCCCGGAAAAGCCTCCACTGTAGCGCGCAACTCGGAAAGCGTCATATTCAGCGAATGTCCTCGCTGTTCTTTGCACTTGAGAATAAGGCTGTAGACATGGTCAAGTTCCGAAGACGGCAGCATTTTAAAAAGAACCCCTTTTGTTTTTGCCTGCTTCAGTTTTCGTCGTTCCCAGATCTCCACTTTTTCATCAAACCGAATGCGATCGATCCGGATTCCTGAACTCAACTCCGCCAGCGCGATCCGGTATCCCAGGTTGATGAAGATCGTATGAAGCATCTCCCCGGACACCCGGTAGTACAACGGCGGCTCAACAATTGATACCGTGGTTACATTCAATGCGCGCAGCCCTTTCTCACATCGCTGAACAAACTCGTATAACACCGATGGCGATAACCGCGGGGAGAAAAGAAAGGACCCGAAAGGCGCACGAAACGGGGAGCGGGCCGTATAGTCACTGATGTGGAATGACACCTGAGCCATCACCTTCTGATTATTCTTACGCAGTAGGTAGAAATGAAGCCATTCTGCCGACTGCAAGGCAAGGTGTTCCGGCTTGCTGAAAATGTGAAAGTCGAAGTCCGGGGAATAACCCGGCGGCAATTCGTTCGAAACGCTGTACCCCTTCTCCAATCAGTAGGGAATCCCCAATTTTTTGTAGATGAAATGCAGTAACCAGGCGGGACCAATCAACAGGAACTGAAGGTCTTTGAAAAAGGACGGCTTCTTTCCCTCCACTTCGTGACCATAAAACTGACCAATCCAGGCGGCAACGAAAATACCCAGGCTTGCCGCCCACAACGGAATATCCGTACCCGCTATGGCTTGCGCAGACAAGAGACACAGGGCCGCGAATAACATCATTCCAAGGGACAGCGTAAATGACAGTGTTACGTAATAGGCAAGTGCCACTACCACTAAAACAGTACCCCAGTTTGCATAGGGATTTCCTTCACCCAGAAAGGATTGGACAATCCCTGATGGTATAGAGGCAAGCAATCCAACCACGCTGAAAAAGATGAGAGGAACACATATCCAGTGGATGGCCTTGTTAGTTGCATTCTGATGGCTTTCCCCATATTCGGAAAGTAGTTGGTCAATTTTGCGCATAACGATCAATAGGTTTTATTATCAGCAGGTCAAGTTAGCCGAATTCCCGGTCTGCATCAAGCCTTCGTCCGTACCTTCCCCCAATCCTTGATTTGCCAGAACACTTTGCCGGTTGTGAGGTGATTCCCTTTCTCATCGTGGATCTTGACAATGCATGGAATGACGATGGCTTCCTGCGATTGCAGCGGCCCAAGGATCTGTTGCTGCATCCAATCGGGAGAAATTTCAAAAGCAGCGTACGCGTTCATCTTACCCTGAAAATGATAATCCATTTCAATGCGCTGCATGATCAGGCGGTATTTTGACATATCCAATCGTGACAAGAGCAGAAAGCCGGTGACAAATTCAGATACAGTGGCGAGTGCACAGGCGTGCAGTCCCCGGATGTGATTAAAATTGCTCCTTCGGTAGGGCAAGAGCGTCTTCAAATAATGATCGCTGATCTCCACCACGCGGAAATGATGGGGGCTGTTAAAGGGTACAATCCACGGAAGGGCCTGGTTCAGCACCCATAGCCAGAACGGGGAGTGTTTCGCTTTTTCAAGTATCTTCGCAGCATCAACCATGAGAAATTATTAAGGGTTCAAAATTTTCGGCGGTTTCGCCTGGGACCTCCAAGATAGGATAAAAAATAAAAGGGTTCATGAAGAAGAAGGTCGTCGTTCTCGGTGCAGGTCTGGTAGGTAAAGCCATGGCTATCGATCTGGCCCCTGACTTTGAAGTTACTTCGGTAGACATCAATGAAGGGGCCCTGGCTGAATTGAACATGGCTGGCGTTCGAACGCAAACGGCCGATCTTTCAGATCAGGCGCTTCTTACCTCCCTTGTAGCCCCGTACGATCTGGTAATAGGAGCCGTACCCGGGTTTATGGGATTCAAAACGGTGGAGACCATCATCCGTGCGGGGAAGAACATGGTGGATATTTCCTTTTTTCCGGAAGACCCCTTTTTGCTCAACGAACTCACCCTATCAAAAGATGTCACGGTGATTACTGACTGCGGCGTAGCACCCGGAATGGGGAACGTGATTCTGGGATATCACAATCAGAAGATGAAGATTGAAACCTACGAGTGCCTCGTGGGAGGGTTACCGCTGGTACGCGAATGGCCCTACGAATATAAGGCCGTCTTCTCCCCGATTGATGTGATCGAAGAGTACATCCGGCCTGCCCGTTACGTACAAAACGGTTCGATCGTTGTCCGGGAAGCGCTCTCAGATGCAGAACTCATTTCATTCGAAAACGTCGGGACCCTCGAATCGTGGAACTCGGACGGATTACGCTCGCTGATCAAAACCATGCCGCATATTCCGAACATGATTGAGAAGACGCTGCGGTACCCCGGATGTGTCGAGTACCTTCAGGTACTTCGTGAAACTGGCTTCTTTTCTTACGACGAACTGGAAGTTAACGGGATGAAAATCCGCCCCATTGATGTTACCGCAAAATTGCTCTTCCCTCGTTGGAAATTGAAACCCGGTGAAGAAGAATTCACGGTGATGCGCATTCGCATTCAAGGCACCGAAGGGGGTACACCCATCACCTACGAGTATAACCTGCTGGATCGCACAGACAAGTCAACCGGAACTCTTTCCATGGCCCGCACTACTGGTTATACGTGTACGGCTGCTGCGCACCTGGTATTGAACGGAAGCTATTCTAGAAAGGGAATATCCCCACCGGAGTACCTGGGGGAATCCCCGGACCACTTCCAGTTCATGATCACCTACCTTCAGAAACGCAACGTTCATTACCTCATCAACGTGATCACTTCATGAATCACCTTACCTCTACAAAAACAATTTCAAACGAAGAGCTCAATGAACTCCCGCTGGGGGCCTTCTCCGGCAAAATTGAAGTGATTGGGAATGAAGACAAAATCGGGGAAGCCCTTGAAGAGATCAGTCAGTACGACAGAGTGGGATTTGATACGGAGACCAAGCCGGTGTTTGTCCGCGGACATCACAACAAGGTCGCCCTACTCCAGATTGCCGTTCCTGAGAAGGTGTTCCTTATTCAACTGAAAGAAACGGGCATCACGAATGAAATAAAATTGTTCCTCCAGAATCCCCGTATAGAAAAGGTAGGGGTTGCCATCAGGGATGACCTCAAGGCGCTTCAATTACTGAAGCGGTTCCGGCCCGAAGGATTTGTCGAGCTGACTACACTTACTCGGGCTGCCGGGTATGAAGTAGAGAGTGTGAAAAAACTCACTGCACTCTTCCTGGGTTTCCGGATTTCCAAGAGTGCCCAAACCAGCAATTGGGAAGCCCCGCAACTGGATCCCCGGCAGCTCACCTACGCCGCCACGGATGCCTGGGTGTGCCTTCAGATTTACGACCTCATACGATCGCACCAGCCGGGATAACCACGGCCATATTCTTCTTTAACGCCCTTCGGGCAAGAACAGCACTCACGATGGTAAGCAGAGCTCCCAACAACATGGCTGCTCCCGGAAAATAAAGCGGGCCGTCTGTCTTTGTAAAAAACGCAAAGAGGTTGTTCATCAACGGCGGCCCAAAGATGGCGGCGAAGCTCATCAGGCTCGTGAACCCTCCCTGGAGCTCCCCCTGTGCATTCGGCGGCACGACCCCTGCCATGATTCCCTGCATGGCAGGACCAGCAATACCGCCCATACAGTACACGATCGTGAAAGCATACATCATCCAGCCCTGTGTTGCAAAAGCGTACAAGAAAAATCCAGCTGCGTAAAACCCAAGACCAAAATAAACACTCCGCTGTTGGCCCAGCGATGGAATTATTCTACGTATCAGGAGTCCCTGAACGATCGCAAATACAAAACCCACGACAGCCAACGAAATGCCGATGGCCGTTGAGTCCCAGTTGAATTTCTCAATGGTATAGTACGACCAATTGCTCTGTACGGCGTGGGAAGAAACGTAAACGAACATGAGCGAAACCAGGAGGCCGGCAATCACAGGATACTTCCACAGGCTGATAAGCGTGCCGACTGGGTTGGCCCGGCCCCAGCTGAAGGCCCTTCTGTTTTCCGGCTTTAGCGATTCCGGAAGGACAAAGAAACCGTACAGCCAATTCAATAGAGTGAGGCCGCCGGCCGCCATGAATGGTACGCGTGAACCGAAATCACCGAGTAATCCGCCAATCATTGGGCCGATGATAAACCCTAGACCAAACGCGGCTCCAATCATTCCAAAATTCTGAGCTCTATTCTCGGCGTTGCTTATATCGGCTATGTATGCTCCAGCTGTTGTGAAGCTGGCCCCCATGGCTCCGGCAATCACCCGGCCGATAAATAACCAGCCGATGGAAGGTGCAAACACCAGAAAAAGATAATCCACCCCGAACCCAAAGAGAGAGCCAAGAAGAACCGGGCGTCGGCCAAACCGGTCGCTCAGCGCACCCACAACAGGGGCACAGAAAAATTGAGTTACAGCATACGACGCAATGAGCCACCCGCCATAGGTAGCGGCCAAACTGATGGTACTTCCCTCGCCGATCAGTTCCATGATGAGCTGCGGCATAACCGGAATGATGATCCCAAATCCGGTGACATCAATCAGAAGGGTAATGAAAATGAAGCCGATGGCGGGACTTCTTTTGCTCATGAAAACGGATGAAGCTTTAAAGATTCTGAAAACAAGCTCGGAATGTACAAAAAAAATCCTGCCACGAACGGAACCAGAGCATTTCAATCAATCCGGGTGCTCCAGGGACACAAACCCTTGCACGCAAAAAAAGATTTCATGCATCAGGCAACCTTTCCGGAATGAAACCGTCCTTACCCTAAACCCACTCCCTTATGAAAAAAGTAGCCTTAGGTGTCGTTTTCCTTCTTATTGCATCCCTGTTGCAGGCCCAAACCCGTGAAACCAGGAATGTGGAAACGTTTACTAAAATCTCCTATCGCATGGCGGGTAAACTGTACCTGAAGCAGGGCAGTGCTCAAAAGGTGGAATTGGAAGGGCCGGCTGACGTCTTGCGTGAGGTGGAAACGGAGGTGAAATCGGGCAAACTCATTATCGGAAAGGAAGGTCGGTGGATGAACTGGAATTGGAATGACCGGGATCGCATCAACATATACATAACCGTAAAAGACCTTGAGGCGTTGAGTGTAAGCGGCTCTGGCGACCTTATCGGAGAAGGAAAATTTATCACGGGCAACCTGGATCTGAACGTGAGCGGCTCCGGCAAACTTCAGCTTGAATTTTCGGCCAACGGCAATGTGGAGGCGGATGTCTCCGGCTCCGGCGACGTGGACATCAAGGGCACGTGCAACAATTTTGACAGCGATGTAGCCGGGTCAGGCAATGTCAAACTTGCTGTCACCGTCCAGAACATTGCCGATTTGGGTGTGTCCGGATCAGGTAAAATTGTTGCGGAAGGATCGGCACGGGAAATTAGGACTAAGGTCAGTGGTTCCGGCAAGGTGCTGGCCGGAAGAATGTCGGCGACGACATGCAATGTTCGTATTTCCGGTTCCGGCGACGTAGAGATCAACGTTAAAGAAGAACTCGACGTTTCCATCAGCGGCAGCGGAAACGTTACCTATACAGGAGACCCTGCGCGCGTGAACAGTCACGCTTCAGGAAGCGGACACGTCAGGAAACGGTAGCAGGTTCGGCCTTCGCTGGGTGCCTTCGCGCACCTTCCACAATAAGAAATTGCGCAAGAATATACGTCGTCATGATCAGGGGACCGCTGTATTCAATCGCCGTATGAAACTTGTTAAATGCCAGAATCGAGTCTGAGGCCATAAAGAGCCAGGCTCCGGCCAGAACCAACCACATGCTGCCCGCCGATGTTCTCCCGAAACGAAACACTGCACTCACAACCATGAGCATGAGCACGATGGAATAGATCACGACCGGAATAGTTAGTGGTCCAAGCTTTGGGAATAATACAGTAAGTAATCCGGTGCCCGCCAGTATGACTGGAAACAGGAGCCTTACTTTTTGTGTCGGCAGCAATTCCCTTACCGGCGTTGACCAACGGAGTTGCCGATAGGTAAGAATGTACAGGATATGTCCTACCAGGAAGGCGACCAGTCCTCCCATGAAGAAGCCCTCCTGCTGCGCCTGAAACATCAGCAAGACATCTCCCACCCAGCAAAAGAACATGGCACGGACAAAACTGTTGTTTCGTTTTTCCGAAACGGAAAGGTAATAACCGATCAGCGTGAGCATGATCAGGGGCTTGGCAATCTCATGGACAGACGACCAGTTCATCCAGAGCGCCAGCACCTCGGCGATGCTCACGATACAGAAAGACGCGAGAAACAGGATTGGACGGGTTATCATGCATGCACCAGAACACGTGGCCTGATCCATAAATATAGGAAAGCAATTGCACTCAGGCTGCTGCTGATGAGGAAGGTGATGAAAAAGCGGGATGTGTCATCGCCATAGATCCAACCGGAGAGAAAAGCGCCAACCCCGATTCCGAATTCCATAAAGATATACAGGGAGGCAACCCCCCGCCCCTTGTGTTCGGGATGACTGAGATCCGCCGCCCAGGCAAGCAGCGTGGGCGATGTTGCTCCCTGCGCAAGGCCGTAAAGGCATGCTCCGATGATCAACATCGTCTTGCCGTCCGCCAATCCAATCCAAAGCATAGCGATCGCCATCAATGCCGTAGAGAAACGGAGGATGCTCACGCGTCCAAACCTGTCTGACGCTTTTCCGGCGATCAGCCGAATAAAAAATGAGGACATTGTGAAATACGTAAAAAGTAATCCTTTGTTTTCGATACCCACGTACGCACCAAAATCAGGGATGATGGTCAGCAATGCGCCAAAGGAGTAGGCGCAAAGTCCCATAACCAGGGCGGGGGCGAATACAAGTGGCTCAAACAGATCTTTACGTTCCACTTTCAGCAACTTGAATGAAACTGGATGTTTCTCTTTCACCGTTTCTTCGATGTTGTAAACAATAAGCAGGGAAATAATGGCAAATCCGGATGAGCAATAGAACATCACATCCAGGGTGAACAATGTTGAAAGCCATCCGCCCAGCGCCGGGCCTCCCGCCATTCCCAGCGTACCCGCCGTTCCAAGGATGCCCATCGCTTCGCCGCGCCTCGCGGCAGGAATCACATCACCCAGATAGGCCGTCTGCCCTGTGGGTGTGAATCCAGTTGAAAACCCGTGGATGAGGCGCAGGAACAAGAACCCATACACGGTGGTCAGCCAGGGATACAACAGGCTGCAAACGAAACACACAAGTGATCCTACCATGATGACAGGTTTTCGCCCAATCCGGTCGGCAAGTTTTCCGCTGAATGGGCGCGACACAAGTGCAGTGACTGTAAAGAGTGAAATGATCAGTCCTTTGTATTCTCCACCACCCAGCGACGAAAGGAAGGATGGGAGTTCGGGAACGATCATGTTGAAGCTGGCGAAGAACAGCAACGAACTTGTACACAGAAGCCAGAACTGGCGGGAATAAACGTTGGAAGAACTCACCGTGCAAAAAAACAAGGTATGGGCCCGACCATGCTACTTACGTACACTGGCTTCCTGAGCGCCCAACAGATAGGCTTTAATAAAATCATCCAGGTCACCGTCGAGTACATTCTGTGCATCTGTCCGTTCCACGCCGGTGCGCGCATCCTTGACCAATTTGTAGGGATGCAGGACATAGTTTCTTATCTGGGATCCAAAATCAATTTTCATCTTTCCCGCCTCGATTTTATCGCGGGCCTCGCTGCGCTTTTCCATCTCCCGTTGATAGAGCTTTGACTTCAGCATCTGCATGGCCTTCTCACGGTTGGCGTGCTGCGACCGCTCCACCTGACATACGATAACGATTCCGGTGGGCTTGTGCGTGAGCTGCACTTTGGTTTCCACCTTGTTCACATTCTGTCCGCCGGCTCCTCCAGACCGCGACGTCTGCAATTCGATATCTCCCGGATTGATTTCAATGTTGATGGTGTCATCCACGACCGGATATACAAACACGGAAGCAAATGAGGTGTGCCGCCGGGCGTTTGAATCAAATGGAGAAATCCGAACGAGACGATGAACCCCTGTTTCCGATTTCAGTTTACCATAGGCAAACGGGCCTTCGATCTCGATGGTGGCCGATTTTATTCCAGCCACTTCACCCGCCTGGTAGTCCACTTCACGCACCTTGTATTTATTCTGCTCACCCCACATGATGTACATCCGGTGGAGCATATCGGCCCAGTCCTGACTTTCGGTGCCGCCAGCGCCCGGGTTAATTTCAACCATCGCGCTGAGCTGGTCCTCTTCCTTACTGAGCATCTTCTTGAACTCGAGCTCTTCCACCGTCTTTGCGGTTTTTCGGAACTCCCGCTCCAACTCTTCATCCCCTACATCTCCGGCTTCATGAAATTCAAAAAGCACGACAAGATCGTCCAGCTGCTTGCTGACCGCGTCATAAGCATCCGTCCATACCTTCTTCGACCGAATATTTTTAAGGATTGTTTCGGCCTGCTTCGAATTGTTCCAGAAATCGGCCTGGTGTGTAATTCGCTCCTCGTCTTCGATTTCTACTCTCTTGCGATCGTAGTCAAAGATACCTCCTCAAGGCAGCCACACGGGCCTTCACGTCTTTCAATTGATCTGTTGTCATAAAAAAAATTTGAGCAAATGTAAGAACGAAGCGGGACAATTGAAACGGGTCAGTTTTCGCTGCGATAGAATGGGGACTTGTAATCGACCGTTCGGAGGAAAATTCCCTCATTTACACGGTAATACCTTGGCCGCATAAGGGTCAGCAGCCCCCCGGATGCCATAAGGATGGCAGAGGTCTTGAAAACCTGCTCTTCTCCTCCTGTTTTGATATACCCCAGCGCACGGTTGATCTGATCTATTCCAAGGTATGCGGCCCCGCCAATCAATAGCAGGACGCCAGCTTTCGCAACCATTCCCTTCCGATTTCCACGCGGGATTTCAATTTTCCGAATCTTATTGAAGGGAACCGAATCACCGCTCGTAACCATGGAAAATTCATGCAACTCCACAATGCGGCCTTCCATCAGTTTCCCGTCCTTGAGGATGAATCGGATGTACGTTCCCTCCGAATAGCTCTCCACAACCCTTCCTTTTCCTACCAGGGCCAATTGCTTCTGCGCAAACACCTCCCCCGCTATTGCCAGGATTATCATGGACAGCCAGAGCGATCTCATAATGCGGAGTTCTTACCGCCCTCGGACAGAAAGTATTTCTGAAAAGTTGATCGGGTCGCTTGCGGCCTCAAACGGTGTGGATCCAGCCAAACGGATCAGGCTTCTCGCCGTGCTTGTACGCATCCAGTTCCGAGAGGACCCTGGTCGAAAATTTCCGTGTTTCAACCGGTGGGAGGTAGTAATTGTGGCCTTCATACCCGATCAATTCGATGTGGGCTATGGTGGCTGCCGTCCCTGCGCCAAAGGCATCCTGCACCTTACCACTCTTTAGTCCTTCCACAATCTCTTTCACGGATACTTTCCGCTCCTCCACTTTCATACCCCAGTGACGGGCCAACGCAAGAACGCTGTCCCGTGTAATCCCGCGAAGGATGGTGTCACCTATCACCGGTGTAACCAGTGTGTCGTCGATCACAAACATGACATTCATGGTGCCGGACTCCTCGATATACTTGTGCTCTTTCCCGTCAGTCCAGAGCAGCTGATGATAGCCTTGTTCCTGAGCGAGCTTGGCCGGATATAGCGACCCTGCATAATTGCCGCCAGTCTTGGCAAATCCTGTTCCTCCTTCGATCGCCCGCGTATAGCGGGTTTCAATCTTCACTTTCACCGGTGTGGTGTAGTAAGGACCTACCGGGGAATTGATGATCATGAACGTAAAATCAAGGGAAGGACGAATTCCCAGGTATTCCTCTGCAGAAAACATGAACGGACGGATGTAGAAGGAGCTGCCCGGGGCGGTTGGAATCCAGTCGCGATCCATCCGTAGGAGCGTTTCCATTCCTTCCATGAAGATGTCCTCAGGCAGATACGGCATGCATATCCGGTCTGCAGAAATATTCATCCGCTTCCAGTTGTCCAGGGGACGGAAAACCAGGGCTTCTCCTTTCTCGCTTTTGTGCGCTTTCAATCCTTCAAAGATCGATTGCCCGTAATGAATAGCCGGTGTCGCCGGACTCACTGTCATGTGGCCATACGGGATCACCCGGAAGTTCTTCCACTCACCGCCACGATAATCGGCCATGAACATGTGGTCGGCAAAAACTTTTCCAAACGGAATCTCCTGAAAATTTACCTGGGCAAGACGCGACTTGGCAACCTTCGTTATTTTGATGTCTAATGTGTCAACCATTACGGATATTTAGGTATGCAAAGATAACCCTAAACCATAACTCGACTAACGGATGTTAGGAAAATTTATGGTCAGAAATCGGGGGGAAAAACCAATCGATCTTTGTTCACACACGCGAATGGGCCAAAATTGACAGGCAGCAGGCTTTGTTTCAGCCTTGATTACATTCTTGGTTTCCAGGTCGCTTCCGGGGCCTGAAGCTCACGCGTCATGGACCGGCACAACACGAAAATATAATCTGACAATCGGTTCAAGTATTGAATGATAAATTCGTTCACTTTCTCTGTATGGTCCAGCTCAATGACAAGCCGTTCGGCCCGACGGCAGACGGTGCGCGCCACGTGGCCCCATGAAACAGAGGAATGGCCTCCCGGCAGCACAAATACTTTCATGGGCTCCAGAAACCGTTCCATGTCATCAATCTTCTGTTCCAGAAACAGGATGTCGGCAGACTCCATCGAAGGCACCTTTACTTTCGTATTGCCTGGCTCTGTCGCCAGTAAGGACCCGATCGTAAACAAGCGTTCTTGAATCTCAATCAATTCCTGCTCCCGGCCCTTGTTAACTTCCAGATCCCGCAGCACACCAATCCAGGAATTGAGCTCGTCCACGGTTCCATATGTGCTGATCCGAAGGTCGGATTTTGACACGCGTTTGCCTCCAAAAAGTGCTGTAGTTCCCTTGTCTCCGGTTTTCGTGTAAATCTTCATGAGGCTTGATCAAAGATCAACCTAAACGATGAGAAAGTAAAATAGTGCGCAGCGATCAATGCGCGGCCGCTCCTTCCGGATGGCTTCGGGCGACGGATTCATTCTTGCGATCCCACTCTACCAGGCCGTCCATCAGACGGATAATCCGATGCGCATAGTGGGCGATATCATCCTCGTGCGTAACCATGATGATGGTGTTTCCGCGATCATGCAATTCCTGAAACAGGGCCATGATCCCGTACGACGTTTTAGAATCCAGATTTCCGGTTGGCTCGTCAGCGAGGATGATCGAAGGGTCATTGACCAACGCGCGCGCAATCGCCACCCGCTGTCTTTGTCCTCCTGACAATTCGTTGGGTTGGTGGTGGTACCGGTCAGCCAGGCTGACGCTTTCCAGTGCGGCCATAGCCATTTCCGACCGCTCCGCTTTACCATATCCCGCATAGATGAGTGGCAGCGCCACGTTCTCCAAGGCAGTTGCCCGCGGCAGCAGGTTAAACGTCTGAAATACAAACCCGATTTCCTTGTTCCGCACTGTGGCCAGTTCGTTCTCTGTCATGTCGCTCACCATCTGACTGTTCAGCTCGTACGTTCCCGCCGTGGGTGTATCGAGGCAACCAATGATGTTCATCAGCGTGGACTTTCCGGAGCCGGATGGACCCATAAAGGCTACATACTCCCCTTTTTCAATGTTTATGGATACCGATTGCAGGGCGTTAACAGTGTTATTGCCCATTTTGTAAACCTTTGAAATGTTATGCGTCTCTATGATTCTCGGCATGCGGATTAATGGTTTATGACCCTACCCCTTGAACTGAAATTTTCAGTTTGAGTTTCAAAATTGAGTTAAAATGCGAAAATAATGTGCTTTTCGGGGTCAAAGGTACAATAATTACCGGGCAGGAAGGCTCCCTGCCATCGTAGACGCCGATGGCTCCGGAATGTTACCGCGGATAAACCCAATGGCTTTTTGAATAACCTTTTCGTCCTTCAGGATGCGGTTGTGCCCGAGTCCGGAGGTTCGGAACAAAATAGCAGTGGGGTATACTTTCAGAAGTGCATCCGCATGCATTGTAATCACTTCCTTATCATCTTCATCGTCGATAAGCAACAGCCGGACAGGGTGCTGCAGCTTTGAGACTGCATGCAGGGCTGTGAATTCATCAAACGACTTTCCGGCTTCCTGAACAACAAAACGCTTGAACCGTTCAGCAGACTTCCAGGAGCCGTTGATGGCCCGCAGGTAAGTCTTGAGAATCTCATCCGTCAGCGAAGGGCTTGCGATATTGACCAGCGTTCCTATTGCCAGACCATTCATTCCTGCATACAAGACAGCAGCACCGCCAAAAGAATGCGTGATGATTCCTGCTGGCTGTCCAAATTTGCTGAACAATGCGTGAAACATGTCCTCAAATTCCAGGATCGAAGTCTTGAAGCCGTCGGAACGGCCGTGCGCCGGTCCGTCAGGGCCGATGACCTGAAACCCGGCGGCAAGCAGTGGTTTTATAAATCTTCTGAATTGTGTAGCACGTCCAGCCCAACCATGAACGAAGAGCACGTACGGACGACCCGGATCTCCCCACCGATGGCCGCGAATCGTCTTGGCGCCGACTACCAGTGAAAATTCCTGGCCGCTTTTCTCAGCCTCTCTTTCTTTCTCCGGAAGCGGGTATGTTACCGGCACATAAAAAACAAGGCGGAAAAGCCTGTCAGACAGAAAGGGCACGTATGTTTCCAGCCAGGGAAAAATCGCCCGCATTATGCGGATGATGAGCGGTATGTTGTTTTTCCTTTTTTTCATGACAGGCTGGGCCCATCCGTGACAACATCGAATTCAAATTCCTTGGTGGAGTGTTGACCGGTGTTCGGCTCGTAAACACGCTCGGTAAAACGGACGTGATTTTGCTTGTCAACAAGGATAATCGTTGAGGACCTCGACCCGTAGTCCGGGCTCTTTATAAACATGGATGACAGCATTCGCTCTCGGTCCAAGCTCACGCCGGTTTCGGGGAGCTGGTTATCCGGCGCCCGGTGTTCATTGCTCAGCGCATCAAACAAATCCGGAATGCTGATTTCCGGCTGTTGAAGCAGCGGCTGCATCATCTCCTTCCCACGCGTCACCTTCGGCCAGGGTGTGTCCAGCAAGTGATTACTCAGTCCGTAAAGTCCTGCATTCAGTTTCTGAATTCCATTTCCATAATTGGAAAAATACCAAAGTTCGTCCGGAGTTCCGGCCAAAAAATTAAAACCGTTGTACCTGGGGCCGCTCTCCTGAATTTTTTTCATGTAAGTCTCAGCGGGATCCTCCCGGCTTAAAAAGTTCGTTGTCAATTCGCCCCGGGACGGAGCCTGTGGTTTTAGGTTCTTTAAATCGCGGTAATTTGTAATCATGGATATCTTTCCGGAAAGCGTCATCCCCAGCCACGTTCCTCCTGCCTCGAGATCGCGGCCTCCCAGAATGTGCCGGTGATCTGCCCAGAAACCGGCGGGGGATGTCTTTCGCTTGTAGAACTCATCACGGTTGGCCGCCACAATAAGAGGGTACTTTGGATGATTCTGAATGGAAAGGAAAATCAGGCACATAAGGCTATTCGATGAATGAAACAACGTAAATGAAAATTGAAGAGTTCCATGACCCCAATCGTACAACGAAGTACTCACTCATCCTCAAACAGTTCAAGCTGCGATGGAAGAAGTTGAAAGGTTCTGCGATGAAGCGGCGTGATGCCAAGTGCGCGGATTCCATCCCGGTGCCCATCGGTAGGATATCCCATGTTCGTCTCCCATCCATACCCGGGGAACTCCAATGCCAGGCGCTCCATCAGCTCATCCCGATAGGTTTTCGCAAGCACCGATGCGGCCGCGATTGAAAAATAAGCAGCATCCCCTTTGACGATGCATTCGAACGGAAGATCCTGCGATGGTCGGAATCTATTTCCATCGATAAGCAGGAGTTGCGGCTTTACCGTCAACTGGTCGATGGCCAAATGCATGGCGCGGAAAGATGCGTTAAGAATATTGATCTCATCGATTTCCGCATGACTCACTTCGGCCACCGCCCATGCCAGCGCATCCCGCAAAATATCAGTCCGCACTTCCAGGCGCTCGGCCCTTGTCAGTTGCTTGGAGTCATTCAGGAGTTCGTGGACATAGTGCTTTGGAAGCACCACGGCGGCGGCAACTACGGGGCCTGCGAGACAACCCCGACCGACTTCATCACAGCCGGCCTCAATCAGGTGATCCGTAAACGAAGATTTAAGCACGCGTTTAAGAAGAATTATTCCCGAGATTACAGCTACGCGTACAAAGTTCTATGATTAATTCCGTTTTTTGCAGGAATAAAGTCAATACTGTGGATCAGCAACAAGAAAATCCCTGGACGACCCTTTCCGCGGACTCGCGGTACGATAACCCCTGGATTAACCTGACCGAATACAAGGTCATCAATCCTGGCGGGAAGGAAGGAATTTACGGGAAAGTCCATTTCAAGAACAGGGCCATCGGCATCGTCGCCCTGGATGAAGCCAACGATACATTTCTCGTGGGTCAATACCGGTACACCCTCCAAGCCTGGAGCTGGGAAATTCCGGAGGGCGGCGCGCCCCTCGATGACAATGTTCTGGAATCCGCCCAACGTGAACTGCGGGAAGAAACGGGGCTGACCGCCTCGCGATGGACGCTTATTCAGCACACGCATTTGTCCAATTCTGTCTCGGATGAGGAGGGGTTTGTTTTTCTGGCGGAAGGATTGACTCCGGGACAAAACGCGCTGGAGGACTCCGAGGCTGATTTGAAACTTTGGAAACTCCCCTTTGCCGAAGCGCTGCAAATGGTGCTTGATGGAAAAATTACCGACAGCCTAAGCGTGATGGGAATACTTAAGGTCTCCAGATTGCTGAACGAGCGGTAGCAAAATTGCAGAACATGTCCGGAAGACACTCCGCATCGGATTCAATACCTTCACGCTGTTATATACTTTTTTTCGGATATCCATACCCTTGATCACGTCTACGCTATACCGATCTGAGCTGCGCACCAGCTTCCTGCTTGCCTATCCGGTAATGATCAGCATGCTCGGTCAGGTGATGACCGGGGTAGCTGACAGCATCATGATTGGCTGGACCGGGACTGTGCCCCTGGCAGCGGCATCTCTGGCAAACAGTTTTTTCGGTGTCATACTCTTCTTTGGAATCGGGGTATCCTACGCACTCACTCCCCTCGTCGCGCAGGCTTCTGGTGCGGGGGACCAGCAGAAAATTGTCGATGCACTGCGGCACGGCCTCATCATCAACCTGACGAACGCAGTGATTCTGGTAGCCATCATTTTGGTTGGACAAAACGTATTGCGTCATATCGATCAACCGGCGGATGTGGTGGAGCTGGCCATTCCCTACCTGCTCATCATCACCTATTCCATCATACCCACGCTGATTTTTCAAACCTTCCGTCAGTTTGCCGAAGGATTGGAACGCACGCGCATGGCCATGGTAATCATGATCACGTGCAACCTGATCAATATCCTTCTCAACTACCTGCTGATTTATGGCATTTGGATCTTCCCAGAAATGGGCCTTGCGGGGGCAGGTTGGGCAACCTTTATAGCCCGTGTCGTTATGGCCGTATGGATGGCCTTGTATGTTTACAACGGAAAGCGTTTCAGGCAATACAGGTCTGGCTTCCGGTTCGGTGCCTATTCCAGGTCGCTCATCAGCCGCATGTTGCATATTGGGCTTCCCTCCGGTGCCCAGTTTATTTTTGAGGCGGCAGCGTTTGGGTTTTCCGGTATCATGATGGGATGGCTCGGAGCAACAACCCTGGCGGCTCATCAGATTGCCATCAACCTGGCCACTGTGAGTTATATGACGACGTCCGGTCTTGGTGCTGCAGCAACTATCCGCGTAGGCATCTTCTTCGGCCGGCGTGATGCCGTGGCTGTTCATCGGGCTGGATTTACCCTGATCGGTCTTGCCGTTTTCATCATGTTGCTATGGGGCGTTGCATTTATCGCGGGACGGCATTTCCTGCCTTCCCTGTACATCGATGATGCTGCGGTGCTGGCTGCGGCTGTGCCGCTCATGGTCATTGCCGGGTTCTTTCAACTGTCGGATGGAATGCAGGTTGTCTGCGCTGGTGCGCTGCGTGGATTGCAGGATGTGAAAATTCCTTCCATCATGATCCTGGTAGCGTATTGGGTCATCGCGCTGCCCCTGGGGTACTGGCTTGCCTTTACGATGGGGTACGGCGCCGTAGGAATCTGGCTGGGGCTCCTGATTGGCCTGACCCTCACCGCAGGTGCCATGGTCTGGCGTTTCATACACCTTACCAAAAAGCCCATCGACGACTATACGTAGGTCGTTCCTCACCGTGATCGATTTCTTTCAGGCCCGGCTACTTTTTTCAAATCCATCGCTTACCTTCACCCCATTAGTCATGGCTGAAAAAGCACTCCCAGTACGACATTCACAAACCACGATCACCGAATTGATGGTGCCTTCGTATGCCAATTTTGGCGGCAAGATTCATGGCGGCATCCTGCTCTCCATGATGGACAAAGTGGCGTACGCCTGCTCCGCGAAACATGCGGGCACGTATTGTGTTACGGTTTCTGTCGACAACGTTGAGTTTCTTCAACCGGTTGAGGTTGGTGAGCTGGTTTCCATGCACGCCTCTGTGAATTATGTAGGCCGCTCTTCCCTGGTGGTCGGGATACGCGTAGAGGCGTTGAATGTGAAGACAAATCGCGTGAACCACACCAATTCGTCATTCTTTACGATGGTGGCCAAAGACGATGATGGAAAACCAACGCAGGTTCCCGAACTGATCCTGGAAACCAAGGAGGACATCAAGCGCTTCATTGAGGCGCTGCATGTGCGAAAGATAAAGAACGAAAAGAAAGAACAGATGGATGATGCCCGGTCGCTAATCAATATTGATCGCGCCCACGAGATCCTGAAAAAGGAACGGTGCATTATCGCGTACAAACCCTAATCCTGTTTTGCTATGAGATTTTTCCTTACCCTCATTCTGTTTGCATGCGTTGGCCTAAGCTACAGTCAGTATCCACTCGTCTTATCCCAACGCGACCAGGCGCGGGTAATGGATGAAATTCTTGAAGATCGCCTTCGCCAACTACTCCCTGTACTTATGCGTCGGGAGGGAATTGACATGTGGGTGCTTGTGGGCCGCGAAAACAACGAAGATCCTGTATTGAAGACCATGCTGCCGGCTACCTGGCTCGCTGCACGCAGAACTACCATGCTGGTGGTTTTTGATCGTGGTGCCGACAAGGAAATCGAATACCTGGCCGTAGCCAGATACGATGTTGGCAAAGTTTTCAAAAGAGCCTGGGATCCGGATGCCAACCCCGATCAGTGGGCGCAGTTGGGGAAGCTCATCGCTGAGCGAAAGCCCAAGAAGATTGGAATCAACAAGGCGGCGAATTATGGGCATGCCGACGGTCTCACAGCCAACGATTACGATAATCTTGTGCGGGTCCTCCCGAAGGCGATGCACGCCAACCTTACAACGGCAGAGAAACTTTCCGTTGGCTGGCTCGAAAGCCGCACGGATAAAGAAATGATCCTGTACTCTCAGATTTGCCGCATCGCGCATGCAATCATCGCTGAAGGATTCTCTGACAAAGTTATCCAGCCCGGCGTGACGACCACTGACGACGTGGTGTGGTGGTATCGGGAAAAAATCAGGGACCTGAAGCTCGATACGTGGTTTCATACCTCCGTATCTGTTCAGCGAAATGAGTCGGATGCCATTACCGCCAAGCGGCCGCAGCCGCTGGTTATTCTTCCTGGCGATCTCCTCCACGTTGATTTTGGGATTACATACCTGCGGCTCAATACGGACACCCAGCAGCATGCGTATGTACTGCGTGCCGGAGAAACGGAAGCCCCGGAATATCTTCGCAGCGCCTTTCTACAGGGGAATAAGTTGCAGGATTTTCTCACCGGAAATTTTCAGGTTGGAAGAACCGGCAATCAAATTCTGGCAGATACCAGAAAGCAAGCCATCGACGCCGGCATCAAGCCATCCATCTACACGCATCCCATCGGCCTGCACGGCCACGCGTCCGGAACCACCATCGGAATGTGGGACATGCAGGAAGGTGTTCCATTTACCGGGGAATATCCCATGCGCGCCAACACCGCCTACTCCATCGAATTGAACTGCTCAGTCTATATTCAGGAGTGGAAAAAAGAAATCCGCATCATGCTCGAGGAGGATGCGTTCTTTGACGGGACGGGGGTACGGTACATCGACGGACGGCAAACCGGATTGATGCTCATACCCGGACCGATCTCCAACGCCAGATGATAAATATTCCCACCGGTGCCCGGAATCACCAATCCGGTAAAGTCAACCTTCGGCATTCATGAAGGCCTTCCGATGGGTACATACGATACACGGGTTTACAGTTTTCATGCTACTTTTCCTGCTGTTGCTGATCCCGTTTTTGGTTCCCATTTTCTTCCGATCAAAATTCCGATGGATCGGCACATTGAACAGAATCTGGGCAAGGGCCACGCTTGCGTTCACTTTTCTTCCGTACAGCGTAGACGTCCGGGGAGATCTGGATCCTGCACGCAGCTATGTCTTCTGCCCCAATCATTTTTCTTTCCTCGACATTCCCACCATGGGATTAAATCCGATCGATACGATTTTTGTCGGGAAAAATGACCTCGAGCGCATCCCTCTGTTTGGATGGATGTTTCAAAAACTGCATATCACGGTAGACCGGACGAAACTTCGCAGTAAGTACGAAACGTATGTGAAGGCGTTGGCAGCCATTGAGGAGGGCAAGAGTCTCGTTGTATATCCCGAAGGCGGAATCTACTCGACAAATCCCCCTGAAATGGCCGGGTTTAAGGACGGTGCTTTTCGCCTGGCCATTGAGAAACAAATACCGGTGGTGCCCGTCACCATTCCCAACAATTGGATAATTTTGCCTGACGACGAAGTCCTTGTAAGGTTTGGTATCGTAAAGGTGATCTTTCACGAACCCATTGAAACGAGTGGCATGAAAACATCAAACTTGAAAGAACTGAAGGAGCGGGTTTACCAGGTGATCCAAACCGAATTAAGAAAAGATGGAAATTGACCGTTCTACGCTCGATAAGATAGCCCACCTCGCACGTCTGCAATTCAACGAACAGGAAGCCGTGCGGATGGTGAAAGACATGACTGAAATAGTCAGCTGGGTAGAGCAGCTGAAAACAGTCGACACAGAAGGTGTTGCCCCGCTTACTTCCATGAGCCACGAAATCAACGCATTGCGTGAAGACACCGCGAAGCCCCTCTGGCCAAACCCTGACGCCCTGTCCCAGGCTCCCTCCACGAAAGATGCGTATTTCCGTGTGCCAAATGTACTCGACTAGCCCGGGACGATTTAGACATTGATGAAATCCACACCCTTCTGGAATTACTGGTCACCCGCTGAACGACGGATATTCCTGGTTCTGGCCGGACTATTCGCCCTGGTCCTGGCAGCTGCCCTGGTGTCTTTCTTCGTTCACCCCTGGCCGGTCTTTTCCTGGCAACAACTGCAGGAATTACAAACCCAGGAAATACCTGTTTTCTCATTCGAACGGGGAAACATGGAGTTCACTGTACCTGCAGAAAACTTTATTCTCTTTGAGCGGTGGATGGCGAATCCGTTCGAACCAAACCTGGTGGCCCTGGATGTATACTTTTTCTTCTTCAGCGCCGGGCTGATCGTCGTGCTGTCAACCATCTCCCTCCTCCCACGCTTTTGGTTTTATGTCGGTGCAGGACTGGCCGTCTTCCTGATTTCCAGTTTACGCTGGGAGGCATTGCTGCTTGGCGGTCTTGGCAACCAGATACCGGTTATTGGCATCACGATCCTTTTCGTCACAATCCTCCTTTACTTTCAGTTTTTCCAGACCGCATCGACGTATTGGACAAGGACGATAACGTTTGCACTGGCAATTGTCCTGATTGCCCTGATCGTGTCCTTTACCTCCCAGACGAATCAGCCCCTGCGGTTCCTGGCAGTTAACACCCTGCCCGCAGCCCTCGTACTCCTCGTGGCCTTTATCCTGATGACAGCTCATCAGCTGATGGCCTCGTTTGTCACGTTGGCAACCCAAAGCACAAAGACACACGGTCTCAGAAATTACCTCATCATCAGCATCATCTACCTTCTGAACCTCTGGCTTGCCTATTGGGACCGGATCGGATGGCTGGATTGGGACTATACCATTCCCGGCCTCGCGCTGCTGTTCATCTCCGGGGCACTTACGCTCTGGAACATACGTCAGCGGGCGCCACTGTATGAAGGGATTACTTCACGTGAAGAATTTTTCACTCTTTTTATTTGGGCTTTTGGCACCATGGCCATGGCGACGGCGGGGTATTTTATCGCGTCAGCGAATGATATCGTCGTCCTTACCCTGGGTGACCTGATCATATACACGCATCTAGGCTATGGCATGATGTTTCTCATTTATGTTGGCTCCAATTTTCTGGGTGTCTTCGAGAAAAACCTGCCCGTACAAAAAGTACTGTACAAGCCAACGTCCATGCCCTACTTCACGTACCGGTTTGCCGGACTGATTGTCACGCTGGCCTTTATTTTTTATAACACATGGATGACTCCTGTCAACCATTTTATTTCCGGTTACTACACAGCACTCGGTGACCTCCACTTTTATGAGCCCACCCCAAAGGCATACAACTTCTATCGCCGGGGCCATTTCGAAGCCCTCTACAACCAACATGCATCAACAGCGTTGGCCCTGTTCGAGGGCTCCAATGGCAATTACCAAAAGCAGCTAGCCTATTCCGTTGACGCCAATCGTTTTCTTCCGACAGAATTTACCCTGCTCAACACCGATCACCTTTACCTCCTTTCTGGCCGTGCGTATGAGGACATTCAATTGTTGCGGAAGGCCAAAAGCATCTTTCCCTCGAGCGGCGTTATTCGGAACAACCTGGGATTGGCCTATACACGGGTTGGCATGGCTGATTCAGCGGCCTATTATTTCAAGGCTGCTGCCGGCGACCGGCGCACCAGAAATTCTGCATCGCTAAACATGCTCGGGCTGGTCACACGCAACAACCTGAAGGACCCCGTCGACTCCATCTCCGTGTACCTTTCGTCTGCCGCGGCGTCGGTGCGAAGCAATGCTATTGCCCTGGCCAATCGACGTGGGAAAGCGCTTGAGACAAGAATTGTACTGCCGGCTGACTCGGTCCTGGATCTGTTTAACGCCGCACTCCTTGGAAATTACCTGACCAATCAGATCGCCCGCCCGGACACCGCTTTCATTTCCAGATGTATCGCGCTTGCCCGGGTGAACCAAAATCAACCGTTCAAGTCCATGATTCTGCAGGCGGCTGCCGGAGCCTGCTACGCCAGCGGACAGGTCAACCGCGCTGTCTTGCTTTTGCAAGAAGTGATATTCTCCGGAAACAATCAGGGTCCCAATAATTATACACTGGGGCTGTGGGCGATGGATCAGCATAAACACGATGTGGCATTGAATCATTTTCAATATGCCCTAAACTATAAATCCGCACCGGCCGCTCTGGCCAACGCTGTTTCCCTTGCGGAGGATGGCCGCCTGAACGAAGCCCTGGTGGCGTGGGACACCATCAGCCATCGAAAGGATACTGCACTGAATTCCCAGGCAGAAAGCATGAAGCGTGTTTTGGCTGCACCCGCTTCCTGGTTTGTGGACCTGTCCCCGCTGGAAAGACTGTATTACGTGCTCTACCGAATCCCTCTGCGCGACACCATACTTTTCCAACAGCTGGTCCGTCAAATTCCAGACGAGGACCTGCAGGCCAAAGCCTATCTGCACCGGGCACGGAAGTACTTTTCACAGGATGAAATCGGCCTCGCCTCCCGTCACTTCAACCGGCTACAGGGGCTTCACCTCACAGACACCCGGCTTTTCGTAGATATCAAGTATTTTGAATTGCGGATTCTGGCTGCGCAGCACCGCCTGTCCGATCTTCAGACCATCGTTGATCAGGGGATCCTATTCGGCCCATTCCGACAAACGGAGCGGGTTTATTTCGAAGCGCTCCATCAGAAGGAAACGGGCGATACCGCAGCAGCTGCACGGAGCTTTCGCTGGCTGGCAGCAAATAATTCGTATTTCGATGAAGCCGTCGTGGACGCAGCTATGTACTTCGGTGCTGATGAAAAGAAGTCGTATACGATTCTTTCCGAGGCACTACAGGTCAATCCGCATTCTGCAAAAATTCTGAAGGCCTACATCCCTATCGCCCTCTCAAGAGGGTTTGATGCCTATGCGGCAGGCGCCCTGGAATCGCTTCGGGAAATCATTTCACCGGAAGCATTGAGAAAGTATATCATCGAAAATCAACTCACGGGCCTACTTTCTCAATGACCGGTATTCTTTACCTTTGCCTCCACCTCAACGAAGATTATGGAATCAAAGAAAGTACCGCTTCATCATATTCATGAAAATCTAGGCGCCAAGATTGTGCCGTTCGCCGGGTTCCTGATGCCGGTGCGGTACAGTTCCGATATTGAAGAGCACATGACCGTTCGCAAGGGGGTTGGCGTGTTCGATGTTTCACACATGGGTGAGTTCACCCTTTCAGGTCCACACGCTTTGGATCTGATCCAACGGGTGACCAGCAACGATGCCAGCAAAATGGTTGTTGGCCAGGCGCAGTACTCATGCCTACCCAATGAAACAGGGGGTATCGTGGATGACCTGATTATTTACCGGAAAGGTGAAAATGATTATCTCATCGTTGTCAATGCGTCAAACATTGAAAAAGACTGGAACTGGATAAGCAAATACAACACAAAGGGAGCGGAGATGAAAAACATTTCCGATGACATCTGTCTCTTTGCTGTACAGGGCCCAAAGGCTGCAGGGGTGCTTCAAAAACTTACGTCGGTTGATCTGGCATCTATCGCATACTATCATTTTACTGTAGGCCCGTTTGCCGGATGCGATGATGTGATCATCAGCAATACGGGATATACGGGCGCAGGTGGATTTGAAATCTACGTGCATAAACGCGATGCGGAGAAAACATGGAACGCCCTCTTCCAGGCGGGGGCTGCTGAAAATATCAAACCTATCGGACTCGGTGCCCGGGATACACTCAGGCTGGAAATGGGCTTTTGCCTTTACGGAAACGACATTGACGATACAACCTCGCCACTCGAGGCCGGACTCGGATGGATCACCAAATTCACCAAACCATTTACCAACTCAGAAAAGTTCAAGCAACAGAAGGAGGCGGGTGTGACGAAAAAACTTGTTGGATTCAAAATGGTGGATAAGGGTATCCCACGTCATGACTACCCCATCAAAGATTCCGAAGGGCGAACCATCGGGAAAGTAACTTCCGGGACGATGTCTCCCATGCTGGGCATCGGGATCGGACTGGGGTATGTTGAAGTCGCATTTGCACCTCCGGGATCAGTGATCTTTATCGAGGTGCGTGGAAAAGCCTTGCAGGCCATCGTTCATAAACTTCCCCTTATAGCGCCAGGGGCCTGAGCGGAATCAATACCTTGCACATACAAAGCGTTCTCTAATCCCCTGCCCATGAAAACGATCGATGTTTGTCTGAGTCCCGAGCTGATGCACCTTTACGATGTGCGCGATCGGACGGTCGTCGTTGTCGATATCCTGAGAGCAACCTCATGCATCGTTACGGCGTTGGCACACGGCGTTGAAAGCATAACACCCATCGAGGACCTCAATACCTGCAAGCGGATGAAGCGAAAGGGTTTCATTATTTCAGGCGAACGGGAAGGCAAGAAGGTAGAGGGGTTTGATAAGGGCAACTCCCCGTTTGAGTATACCGGAAACGACATTCGTGGCAAGCGAATTGCCTTTACCACCACCAACGGCACGCTGGCCATCGAAAAATCAAAAGGCGCTAAAAAAGTGGTGATTGGTTCGTTCCTGAACTTGTCGACTGTAGTAAAGTATCTGCTCTTCGGTGAAAACAACGTCCTCATCGTTTGTGCCGGGTGGAAAGGAAAAGTGAACCTAGAAGACACGCTCTTTGCCGGAGCGGTTATCGAAAAGTTGAAAAAACATATCGAGCAGGATTGCGACGCTCCCCTGGTCGCGCAGTACCTGTACCGTGCTGCCCAAAAAGACATGGTAGGCTTCCTTGATAACTCCTCTCACGTTAAGCGGTTGGAGCGCCTGGACATAGACAAAGACATTGAATTCTGTCTGACGCAGGACAAGTACCAGGTTCTGCCAAGACTCCGAAACGGAATTATAACGCTCAGCTGATCATTCAGCCCGGTATACTGTTTTGCCCCCGACAACCGTCCGCAGTACCCGGACATCCCGGATCGTCACCGGATCTATTGTCGTAATATCTTTGTTCAGCACAACGTAATCTGCTTTCTTGCCCGGTTCCAGCGATCCTTTGATCCCTTCCTCAAACGACGCGTAAGCCGCCTGGATAGTGTAAGCCCTCAAGGCTTCCTCCACCGAGATCTTTTGCTCCGGAATCCATCCTTCGGGATTCTTGTCATCGAGCGTCCTGCGCGTTACAGCAGCATAAATACCCTCCAGAGGTGTAGGAGGCGCCACAAACCAGTCGCTGCCGAAAGCAAGCGTGGCGCCGGCATCGAGCAACGACCGAAACGCGTAGGTAGTTTTGCAACGCTCGTAACCAATTGTTTTTTCCGCATAGCGGCCGTCGTCGATTGCGTGATAGGGCTGCATGCTGGCAATCACCCCGAGGGTTCCAAACCTTGGAATATCTTTTGGATCAAGATGTTGGACGTGCTCCATGCGGAAGCGACGGTCTCGCGGGCCATTTTCATGCTGCACCCGTTCAAATATGTTGAGCAACGTGTGAATCGCCCGGTCGCCAATGGCGTGGACCATGATGTGAAGTCCCGCACTGTCTGCCGACTTAATACCACGATAGAGTTCTTCAGGAGGCATAAGAAAGAAACCGGAATCTTTCGGGGCATCAACAAACGGTTTGAAGAACGCTGCCGTGTGAGAACCGATAGATCCGTCAACAAACTCTTTTACTGATCCGAAACGAAGCCATGCATCTCCCCGACCTTCTTTCTTCAGCTTCTTGTTCAGTTCGCGCCAATCGGAGAGCGTAGTTCCAGCATAAATGCGGGTGCGGAGCTTCTCCTGCAGGCGCGCCCTTTCCATCGGAGCCCAAAACCCGTACACACTGTGCACGGAGGTTACCCCTTTCGACGCCACATAATCCATTGCTGCCTCCAGGGCCTTATCTTCCTGCGCAGCTGTTGGCGGCGGTTGGGCCCGCCCGATCAGTCCCTGGGCATTGTCGCGGAATAACCCTACCAACCTGCCTTTCCTGTCACGGTCAATCGCACCTCCGGCAACATCTTTTACCTTTTCATCCACACCCGCTGCCTTCATTGCCGCCGTATTGGCCAGTGCCATATGCCCGTCGAGCCGGCTGATCCAAACCGGGTTGTTCTGCGTCACAGAATCGATCCAGCTTCTATCCGGCATCTTCCCACCCCAGTTTTGCTGATCCCAGTCGCCGCCAGTAATCCATGTTCCCTGTTCCGATTTTGCTGCGAAATCCGCAATGCGTCGAATGAACTCTTCCGGCGTCTGAGCATCCCGCAACTGAACAGAAGCCAGCCTGAATCCTCCTTCCACAAAATGGGTGTGCGTATCAATAAAGCCCGGAACGATGAGTTGCCCATCGCCCGCTACAATAGTCTCCGTCTTGCTACCCTCCCACGCTGCCACGTCCGTATTTGAACCAATCATCACTATGGAGTCGCCCCGGATGGCCATCGCTTCTGCCAGCGGAAGGCGCTCGTTGCCTGTCCAGATCCGGCCCTTGACAATAACATCCGCTTGCGGGTGCTGCGCACACGAGGACGCAAACAGGGCAATAAGAAGGACTGCAAAAATTTTCATGTCACGTCAATTTTGGGTTTTGATGATGGCGATCGCCATCACGCTGTGTTTTCTTTTCCATATTTTTTGTGAACGCCTCCGTCAGGTTCACACCCGTCTGGTTAGCCAAACAGATCAGAACCCACAATACATCGGCCATCTCATCGCCCAGGTCTTTGCCTTTGTCCGACTCTTTTTCGGATTGCTCGCCGTAGCGCCGGGCCATTACGCGCGCTAACTCACCTACTTCCTCAGTAAGAATAGTCATGTTGGTTAGCTCATTGAAATACCGGACACCGTGGGACCTGATCCACTGGTCCACTTCTTTCTGAGATTGTTCAATCGTCATATCCTGTGCGTGCTATTCCTTGTTTTCAAGTTCTTCAAAATCAATATCCATTACATTGAACTTCTGCCATCCGATGAAATCAAAGTGCCACCATTCTGAGGCATTCACCTTGAATCCGTTGCGCTCCATCACCGCAATAAGGACATCGCGGTTTTTCCGAATAATCGGATTCTTCACCGGCGTTGACGGCCAGGCCTCTTTCTGAAAAGAATCAAACGCGGTGGGCATCTCCAGCTCCTTTCCGGTCTTCCGATCAACAATCGTCATGTCTAAAGCACAACCCCGGTTATGCCGCGACCCCCGATACGGAGATGCCACATACGTCGTATCATGATACGTCTCGTAGAACATCACCGTAGCTTTGTACGGGCGGTATGCATCGTAGATCTTTATTCCATAACCCAATTTATTGAATTCCTGTTGCGCGCTTTTTAGTGCCGCCGCCACCGGCTTCCGGGTAAATGCCTTCGCCAGGGTATAGATTCTTTTACCGGTAAAATTATTGGTCGTAGCATACCGGATATCCAATACTATCCCGGGGATCGCCTGTTCGAGATCCACCAGCTCGTTGTCAGGAGCAGTGCTCAGTCCTGCCCGATATGCCTTGTACGTCGTGGGCGTTAACCCGTACTTGTTCTGCCCGAGCAAAATCGCCGGAAGAAGAATAAAGGCCATCAACAACTTCTTCATAACTGGATTGAATTCATGAAATCTGCAGAAACTCATACGAAACAGATATTCTTCGGAAAAAAGAAAAAGACCATGCACGCATATTCATTAACTTACAGCATCCAAAAAAAGCTGATTCACAATCCATGAAAATAGTCAAAAGAATATTAATTGCCCTGCTGGGCCTTTTACTGTTGTTGATATTGGTGGGGTATGTCTATGTCCGGAGCACGGCACCGTCATATCAAGGAGTGAATACTGTTCCCGGACTCACCGATGAAGTACAGGTACACTTTGATGCCTACGGCATTCCGCACATCTACGCCACGAACATGGAAGACGCGTATGCAGCGCTTGGGTACGTACATGCACAAGACCGGCTTTTTCAGATGGAAATGTTGCGCCGGGCAGCCGGCGGACGGCTTTCGGAAGTGTTGGGCAAAGACCTCCTGCCGGTTGACAAACTATTCCGAACCCTTGGCCTTAATGTGTTCGCCAAAGAGAATGCACAGCGATTCATGAGCGCTGACACCGCCGAATTTCAGCGCGCAGCAAAGGCATACCAGCAAGGCGTCAATGCGTTTGTCCGGGACGGAAAAACACCCCTGGAGTTTTCGATTATCGGCATTCCTAAAACGGAATTCACGCCGGAAGATATATACCTCGCTCTTGGATTCATGTCTCTTGGATTTGCCGAAGGCATGAAAGTAGATCCGGTATTGGAGAAAATCAGGACAGAACTCGGAGAAGCCTATCTCAACGATCTGGCTGTTCATAGCCCTCCCAATGCCGTAAGAATTAAAAGCTACAAAGGCCCCGCAAAGAGAATGGCCGCAGACCCGCTGATCACTGGTCTGCATAAAGCCCTCGGCCAACTCCCCATTCCTCTTTGGGTAGGAAGCAACGGATGGGTCATCGCCGGTAACCGTACGAAATCCGGACTCCCCATCCTCGCCAACGATACCCACATCGGTTTCTCACAGCCGGCCGTGTGGTACGAAGCCCACATGGAGTATCCGGGCGTACGCCTTTACGGACACTACCTGGCCGGAGTCCCTTTTGCGTTTCTTGGCAACAATGACTTCTGCGGATGGGGGCTGACCATGTTCGAAAATGATGACACCGACTTCTTCAAGGAAACCTTGAATCCGAATGACTCCAATCAGGTGCGGTTTGGAGATCAGTGGGAACCCCTCCAAAGAAGAGAAGAAGTCATTTCCGTGAAGGATGGAAAAGATGTCGTGTTCAGTGTTCAATCGTCACGTCACGGCCCGCTGATCAATGGAATCATGGAGAAGACCGTGTCCAGCGCCACACCGGTTTCGTTGTGGTGGTCGGTAAATCATCAACCCAACGAAGCGCTCGAGGCAGCCTACAGGCTCAATCGTGCCAAATCCTTTGACGAGGCGCAGGGCGCCATGTCCCTTTTCTCTGCTCCCGGTCTGAATGTCATGTATGGCGACGTTGACGGCAACATTGCCTGGTGGGCTGTTGCTAAATTGCCGATCCGTGCTCCGCACGTAAATTCCAAACTGTTCCTCGATGGCGCATCCGGCAAAGACGAATACCTCGGTTACTATGATTTTTCTAAAAACCCACAGGCCATCAATCCGCCGTGGGGATTTGTCTACTCTGCCAACAATCAACCGGATTCGGTAGATGGAGTGCTCTATCCCGGATATTACTACCCCCGCTCAAGGGCAGGCCGGATTGCCGAGTTAATACAGGAAGATAAGCTGTGGTCCGCCGAAGAAATAAAAAAAGTTAATCTGGACGTTGTCTCCCACATGCACCCAGTCATCGCCAAACAACTGAGCGATGTCCTGGCCGCCAGCGGCGAAAAGAAGTTCGACGAACTTGTACAGATACTGCAGTCATGGAACGGAGATCACGGCGTAAAAGACGTAGCGCCATCCGTTTACTACAACCTGTTGTCACAAACCATGTACACGGCAATGGGAGATGAACTGGGCTGGGACGCTTATGAGGCGATCATGTCCACGTCGATACCAAAGAACTCGTATGACATACTGATTGGGAATGAAAATTCCCCCTGGTGGGACGACGTCTCTACACCTGATCTTAAGGAAAGCCGGACAGACATCGTTGTGCGTGCAGCCCATCGCACACTGCAGCTGCTGAAAAAAATCGGGGGCAATAATTCCACTCAATGGGAATGGAGCAAGTTTCACACGCTGACTCATGCTCACGCCCTCCATTCGGTAAAACCACTGGACAAGTTCTTTTCAGTCGGTCCGTTTATCGTCCCTGGTGGAAGTGAAGTGATTAATAACCTGCATTTCCACCTGGATACCACCGGCTATTTTCCGGTAAACGGTGGGCCTGCTCTTCGCAAGATCACAGACTTCGGTGACCTGGAAAACGGACAATCTGTATCACCAACGGGGCAATCCGGAAACGTGATGAGTTCCTACTATGATGACCAGGCTGAAATGTTTGCTACCGGCAAATTCAGGAAGATGATGATGAACAGGGAAGAAATCAAGAATACATCCAGCACGCTCCTGCTCAAACCAAAAGAATAGCTCCTTCTTCAGGGCTTCAATGAGAAGACTGCCATCGCAATCCGCCCACCTTTTTCCTCCAGATCCGCCGGCGTGTGGACATCCACATTCTGGAATGCCGACAGGCACCAGCCAGCAACGGTATTGGTCGGATCCTTTCTCACCCATGCTCTCAGGAGGGCCTCTCCTTCTTCCGAACGGCCTGTTTTCTTTAGCGCCCAGGCAGTAAACAGGTCGTTGGGGCCGGCCATTTTTCCATGGATGCTATTCTTCCAGATAGACTCAGCCTTGCTCTGCTGGTTCATTCGCTCGAGACACAGTCCTTCCAGAAAATTTTCTACCCGTGCGTCAATATCAGCGGCGTACGGTTTCCCCACACCAAGATTTTCGGGCCAGGAGCGCGCGTTGGCAATCATCGCCAGTGCTTCCTTGTATTTCTTCTCCTTTATTTTCGCAACAGCCTGAAGGATCCACGCTTCGTGGTAGAGCATTCTCCCTTCGGTAGATCCTTCGTAGGGAAGGACCTGTGTTTGGGACAGCATGTCGGTGCAGCCTTTATAATTACCATTTACCAGATGCGCCTTGGCCAGCAACATCCGCACCCGAAAATCGCCGGGAAAGCGCTGCTCAAAGGCTTCTGTCACCCGCACCATCGCGCCTCTTTCCTTTTGATCCAGGTAGTGCTGTGCCAGCAATTTGACATACCTCCATTGCGAAGGATCTAATGTTGCCGCTTTCTGCAAATCCTGCAGTCGTGTTTCCGGGATCAGCGCGGCTCTCGATGCGTAAAACGGGGCAAAGTCCGGCCTTGAACCACAGGCCGAAAAAAGTTTGCGCGCTTCCTCGGGTTGATCCTTGCTCCAATAAATCAGACCTAAAAGATAAGCGGGCTTCCAGCTTTCCGTTTTCCCACGTGCCCAATTCAGAATCTCCACTGACTCCGTTCGAAATGGAAAGACTCCCTCAACCGGGGCAGAAACAGCGCGGGCAAGGGGACTGCCCGAAGCACCGATTAACTGGTGCTCCAGAAAAGCCAACCAATACAATACCTCGGCATTCACAGGCGACTGGACCAGAACCGCCTGGCACTCCTTCAACAAACCGAGCCTGAAATACCATGCACCAAGATCCAAATACGACTCGATGGCCAGCTCGTGACGAATCGATGATGTAAACGCCCGCTTCGCCTCATCCGTGGGTTGCCCCAGATAATCTTCAAAGCCTACAAAATGATTCAGCGGATTGAGTTTTCTAATTACCTCCCGCGTTTCGGAAGCTTTCAGCCTGTCGTTTTTCAACTGGTATGCGACGGCCATCAACTGAAGCGCCTCTATATTTTTTGTGTTGGTTTCAAGGGCTTTCTCAGCGTAGTGGATGGCCTGATCGAATTTCCTGCTACGCAGGTCCAGGCGGCTGATCTCCGTGTACGCGGCGGTTCGGTATTCCGCCGACATCGCCGCCACATCAAATCCATCCCGCGCATCGGTCAGGTTTCCAAGCGCCGTTTGTGTGAGCCCGTAATAGTAGTTAGCGGCCGGGTCATACGTATCAAGTCGGAGGGCATGCATCAACAGCTCCAGCGCTTTGGCATATTCCATGTTTCGGTAGTTTACCATACCGAGGTCTGTCAATGCCGGCAAATAGTGCGGATCCTTCGCCAGGCATTGAATCAACTTGTCCTTTGCTTTCGCATACGTGCGACTCCGAATAAACTCCTTGCCCTGAAGGTGAAGACCGTGCACCGTATTCCAATCAACGTCTGCCGGTGAGGTAGTCGGTCTTGACAATACTCCATCCGCCGGATCCGTTCGGTACTCCAACAACCGATCACCCAGGATTACTTCGAGGTCGCCGGTCGCGGATGAAGCTGTTGCGACCGAGTCCGTAAAATGCTGGAGAATTTTCAAATCCACCTTTTTTGAGTAAATCGTTTTTTGACCCTGCCGGATCGTTAACATCGCCTCGATGTTCATTACCGGAGAGATGTCGACACGCACCATCCGCTGGCTCGCGCGCACATTCATAGCCCCAACCGGGTTGGCAGTTACAAATCCCTGCGTTTCCTTGACAGGAAACCAATATTCCGTCCACGTATCTGACTGGTAAGGTGCGAAGCCACGGTGCTTGAAGGGCGTGACCGTGGACGATTCCGCTGTCTGATTGAATAATCTCCCCGACTGCACTTCTGCATATTGCCCATCCTTATCAGTCAGCAGCTTTTCCCAGATCATCCCCTGCTGGGAGAGGCCCCATATCCATATCTTTTTTCCCGCCTTCTCATCATGCGCTGCATAACGGCCCATCCCAAAATTATCCCGATGCCAATAGGCTCCAAAAAAATTGGTATACTTCCCAAACACGTGATAGGATTTATAGGGACCAAAATCATTCCGGTCATAAAAGGAGATATCCTTGCCGTTTTCCGGGTGTATCTTCCACGCATTGCTTTCCCCGTCATGGCTCAGGTGATGCGTACCGGGGTAAATAAATTCAAGATTACCCGCCACAGGAATCCCCGCATTCATCCAGGTGTAGTAAGGCTGTTCAAAAGATGTTGTGTTGCTCCAGAACGACCGTGTCGTGAAATAGGCTTTGTCTTTGGGCAGGTTTATTTCGATGGTCCAGGACGTCTGCGTTAGCAGGTCAAGCGTGCCAATGAAGCAACTTACACTTCCATCGGCGTTGGTCTTCGTCATGTAATCCACCGGCGTGGAACAGTTTGGAGTGTGGCCAATAATACCATAGTTGGCTTCAATGCCTCCGCTCGTCCACGGACCGCGCATGGCAATGTCACGGAACTTGACGACGTGGTTGTAATAAATAAATGGTTTCCCGGTGGACTTCTCCGTGGCAGCCCAGATTTTTCCCCCTATTTCCGGAAGAATCAGGATCTGGATGAAATCATTTTCCAGTTCCACCACCTTCCATGCCTGGTTGACGGACTTGTCCGTGTACCCGTCAAACCGAAAATACGGATAGAACGGCCCCATGCGGGCTATGGGGTCCGGATCTGAAAAGGGATAGGTCTTAAATGTTTTTGTGTATTCCTTCACCTGTGAGGCTTTTGGCTGGGCGAATCCGCAAAGCACTCCAAGGCACAGGACCGTGGCCCCCACAATTTTTATTTGAATCATTTTCTTCATCGGATTATCAGCAATAGACCTTTTCCTTTTGGGATCAGAAATTTTTCAGTGACCGGAATGGATAGGGCATCCTGAAAACCCGGCACGGCGGGTGCCTCCAGCGTGCGCGGCGGTTTCAACCCCAACGATGCCCAGTCAATCTGCAGGCTCGCCATCACATCTTCCTTTGCCCAGCTGGCCACAGCAACCAAAACGGATTCCTTTTTCCTATAGATCGTGACAAGCACTTCCGGATGGTCCGACTTCACCGGATTATCATCTACCCAATACCCAATCATTTCGGTGCCATGCATTCCAAAATCATCCCAGACCCTCCAAAGATGCCTGGGGTCGCTGTTGTCGGTCCATGGCATTCGGTTAGTCATTCCGTAAACCATTCCTCTCCATGGATTGCCACCCTTTTCAAGCATTTCACCCATGAGGCCAAAGGGAATCCCCGAAACTTCGGTCAGCCAGAAATCCGGTTTTGCATCGTAATCAAAATATTCCCCGAACCAAAGCCGGTTGATGTACGGAAAGTGCTCCAAGTACAGGTTGGCGCTGTTGTTGAATCCATCCCGTTTGTTGAACTGGTTAGCGGAATGAAGATCAATGATGCCTGGTCCGCGTTCACTGCGGAGTACGCGTCGTATGCGTTTCATCGTCGTCCGATCGAACGCTACGTCATCGAGATATATACCATCGATCCCCACATTTTTCACAAGCCAACTCATTCCCTCCACATAATAGTTATGCCAACGACTCATCCCGCTGTTGATCACGGCAGCATCTTTCAGCTCCGGTACAAACCATGCGGCGATGTAGTTGTCACCCAGATGCTCTTGAAGCCAGGAAAATCCTCCTCCATTACCCGGTGAATAAATTTCCGTTCCGAGACTTCTCATCGGGGCGGTTTCATACGCCCGGTTTGACAACTCCCGAACCGTATTATAGATTTTTACCTGGAGCCCCCGGGTATGGGCCAGATCGATATACTCCTTCATTTGCCTTGTGCGCAAGAATGGATAATTGATATACGGGTTGATCTCGTTGGCGTGATGAATGTTCACTACGGTGGCACCTCGCTTTACGATAGTATCTACCGGACTGTACCGGTGATAGAATCGGGTCTTCCACTGAAAGTCCGTGTCCAGGGTATGGAAAGGTGTGAATAGGAGTGTGAAATCAAAATTCAGGGACTCACCGGCACTCATCGCTCGCGTTCCGGCAAAGGCGTTAACCAACGCGGTCGTGCCTTCTTCGGAAATCTGAATACCACCCTTGCCGTCATTTCCCCACGAGGGAGGAAGGTTGAGCGGTTTCTGTAAATAGAAATTTGTGTTCAACGGCCTTGAATAATTTTCTGCACGCAGCGAAAACTGAATCCCCCCGTTGACATTGCCGATCCATGCACCGTCCTGATTCTTGTTGGTCACATCCCAGGCCCATGAAAACAACGCAGGCCGCAGACCACCCGGGAGCCCCAGACCCATCATGTATTTGGAAAACGATTTTTGTAGCGGAATCTGCAACCGCACATCCTCAAACTCCTCATCGCGAAGGCTGGTTAGCTTCAGGGAGTACAACATATACCCGTCAAATTCAAGCCGACCGGATACCTCCAGTTTCAGATTCGCCGCCGTACTAACCATATTCCAGGTTATGGCTCCTGTAGACTCCTTATGGAATTCGGGTTTACTTCCCGAAACCCACGTTACCGACTCCCCGCCCTTCCGGATTAGCTGAAACTCAAACGGAGCATTCAGAATCGACCTGCTTTCTTTTTCCAGTGCCGTCATCCGGGGTGAGAAGTACGTGCGCAATTGCGCTGGCAGGCCTTGGTCCCCGATTTCGACCTCCCTGCCGAGAAGGGAAATCGAATTGCCTGCAACCTCCAGAGGCAAATAAGGCGCAATGACATCATCGTTTGCGGCAAGCGTAGAGTTTAGCCACGTCAGGCGTGTCTGTTTCCAGGGCTCGTCCACGCCGCCGTGCTTTGAAATTCTATCGGTGACGGTCAGCCGGATAGTTACCTTCCTTGCCTTAGACCCCTTGGTCTGAATAATTGCTGTTCCCGTGTACAATCCGGGTATCTGGTTTTCAGGGATTGTCAAGACACACCACAGGGGTTGAACGGTTCCCTTCTCGACATCCAATTTCTTATAAAAAGGGAGTCCATCCCATCCGATGCCAGAGGTATTGATGCATGATATACCGATTCCCACAATAGACTTTCCTGGGCCCGCGAGATCGGAGAACGTCACCTGAACATCCTTCAGTCGTTTTGCATGCGGGTACAAACTTAGTTGAAAGGCAAAATTTTCACCTTTGTCAACATTAGAGGTAAATGTATCGGACGGGCCCTTCAGAATCCATCGCTGCGGAATATCCTGTTTCATCCTGACAGGGTTCATCCGGTCCTCGGGAAAAATCATGAAATCAAGGTTGTTGTGCTTTGCCGCCAGCGTGGCCGTCTCCGCCCTCGTCGCGATTACCTCCATGGGATAAAAACTATTGAGCGAGTCAATGGACTGCAGTTCGACCACCCTTCCTTTCAAAGGCCTTGAACTGTTGATTTTACTTTTCCATGAAGCCGCCGCCGTCTCGCGGAAAGGCGGATACGTAACTACTGGATAATTTGACCGTCCTTTTGACCAGTATTTCAGGTAGTATACGTGGTAACGCGAGATCCCGGTCGTGGGCTCAAAAAGTATGGTCCCTGTTTCACGATCTATATGTTCCCGCGACACGTTCTGAATGATATTTCCGGAAGAATCAGTGACAATGATCATTTTTGATTCCGGGTGATAATCACGGCGGCGCCAACGAATCGTAACCCGCGCAACATCTCCCTTGCCGCGTACGTCAATAACGGCCCGGTGATTTCCCAGCGAATCCGGTGACCAGCAATTTTCACAGACTGTATACCGAAGCTCCTGGCCTTGTCCGGTGGTAAGAAGCGACAAAAACAAAAGAAGCATGATTAATTCCCTTATATGCAAAAACATAATTAGCGCGCGTGATACTTTCATTGTTTCTAAATTATGAATTTTAAAACGCTAAATTGTCCCGTGTATATAATTTCATGACTTCCATTGATCAATACCGCCAAGACACGCCCGGCTGCCAGCATAAAATTCACTTCAACAACGCGGGCGCTTCGCTGATGCCTGCTTCGGTGATCGAGGCGCAAAAGACCTATCTCGACCTCGAGGCGATCACCGGCGGATATGAAACGGCTGACCTGCAGGCTGAAGCAATCAATGCGTTCTATGACGCCATGGCCCGACTGATAAATAGTGCGCCTCATAATTTGTGTTTTACTTCCAGCGCGACTAATTCGTTTGCCCGCGCGTTGTCCAGTATCCCCTTCCAGCGGGGTGATTCCATTCTCATTGCAAACGAAGACTACATTTCCAATCAACTGACTCTTCTGTCATTGCAAAAACGGCTGGGTGTCCAGCTGCTCCGGGCAGAGAGCCTGCCAGAAGGCGGTGTTGACCTGGATAATATGAAGCAACAAATGGATCGACATCGACCCCGCCTGGTGTCTATCAGTCATGTTCCCACGAATACGGGATTGATCCAACCAGTTGAAGCCGTCGGTACCCTTTGCAGGGAACGTGATATCCTCTACCTCGTAGATGGATGTCAGAGTATCGGGCAGTTCCGCATCGATGTGAGGGCTATCCAGTGTGACTTTTTCACCGGCACGTTCAGAAAATTTCTCCGGGGTCCCCGGGGGACGGGCTTCCTCTATGTGTCAGACGAAGTTCTTCAGCAGGAACTCTGGCCCCTGCACATAGATATGCGCGGGGCAGACTGGACAGGTCCCGACAGCTTCCAACTCCAGCCGGACGCAAGGCGATTTGAGGACTGGGAACTTCCCTATTCACTCGTCATGGGAAGCCGCGCGGCGGCGGAGTATGCTTTGCGCGTCGGACTGGATGAAATTCAGGAACGAAATGAAGTTCTATGCAAGAAGGTCCGGGCCGGCTTGTCTAGACTGGGGCTCAGGCTCATGGACCGTGGGGCCTCGTTAGGCAGTATTATAACCGTTGCCGTTCCGGGTAAAAAGCCAGAGGATGTGCTGCATCAGCTCCGATCGAGAAACATCAACACGTCCATCGCTTCACGGAGTTCTGCGGTGATCGACTTTGACGCAAAAGGGGTGAGTTGGGCGCTTCGTATTTCGCCACACTACTATAATACCGAGCAGGAAATTGAGTTACTCCTACAGGGGATCAAAGAGATTATCTAACTTACAACAGCACTTTCCTGAGCCTATGGAACGAAACGATTTTATCCGATTACTTGGAACAGGGACCTTGGCAGTATGTGCAGGCTGCGCCCTGGATTCATGTTCTTCCTCCGATCCCAGCCCTTCCACGGCGGCACCAACGAACATTGATTTCACGCTGGATCTAACGGCTGCAGAAAACGCGGCACTTCAAAGTGTCGGTGGGTCGCTTGTGAAGAGCGGGGTCATCGTTGCCCGCCTGTCCAGCACGGAGTTTACTGCTCTCAGCCGCTCGTGCACGCATCAGGGAACGCCGGTTGATTATCAGTCGGGCCCTATGAACTTTCTGTGTCCAAACCACGGGAGCAGATTTGCAACGACCGGGAGTGTCATCAACGGTCCTGCGGTTTCCCCCCTAAAGAAATACAATACACTACTTACCGGCGACAGCCTCCGGGTTTTCTCATAAACTCTATATTTGGTTTGTGAAGACCCGCAACGCAATCGCCCTTACCCTGCTGGCAGAAGGCCTCGTAGTCGGGCTGGGAACAATCGAATACGGATGGACCGTGGAGGGGCTTCAGGCATCCACTCGCTTTTCGGGACGACTTTCCCTGGCCATTTTTTCGATGATCTTCCTGCTCCATCCGGGCAAGAAGGAGGCCCTCCATCCGATTCTTTCTGAAAATTACTTTCTCGTCTTCGCTATTGCACACGGGATTCATCTGGCAGAATTGCTGAGCTACGTCATTCTATCGGGTATTCCGCTTGTTCCTATTCGTGTCGCCGGCGGGTTTATTGCTTACGCCATGATCTTCCTGATGCCGTGGTTTCAATACCAGCATCGGCAGGGAAAGATTACTCCGGTCCGGTTCCAACAACTCGGTTTCATATACCTGTTTTACGTGTGGTTTATTTTCTTCATGACCTACCTCGCCCGGGTAAACAAAAGCTTCCCCAATGCAGGAGGCAGCTATGCCGAATACATCGTACTCATGGCCTTCGTCAACATGATCCTCGGGATCAAAATAATTCAGATCCTTCGCAGAAAAGCCTAGACCTTATTGGCCAAGCATCACAAATGCACCCCAGTAATACGGGTCTTTGTATTTTGGTTGGGCCATTAACTGGGCCTGCGCCTGCCTGAACGCCTTAAGCTTGTTTCCTGTCTTGACCCAGTTCGTGTAGAAGTTTGTCATTAACAACTGTGTCGCAGCATCGTCCACTTTCCATAGGCTCATCAGCAACGCATTAGCTCCTGCTACCTGAAAGGCGCGCTGCAGGCCGTAGACTCCCTCACCGGCTCTGATTTCCCCGAGACCCGTTTCGCAGGCGCTCAAAACAATCAGGTTCGTACCCTCCAGATTAAGATTCATCGCCTCATACGCCGTAAGGATACCGTTATCATTGGACTGCAGATCTGTTTTCTTTTCTTCTTTCGCAGGATCTGGAGCACCAGCCAGAATCAGACCGGACCGGAGCAAGGGATTATTTTTCGCATGCTCGGCGCTCACTCCCATGGCATCCGCCCCGGTGTCAGCAAGGAAATAGCCATGGGTCGCGATATGCACCAGGGCCGGGCCCTTGAGTTCTTTAATACTCGCTTCCGTTGCTTCCGCCTGCAGGCGTTGATCTACTTTATACCCGGAATTTTTTAACACCGTAGACACCGCAGTCATCTCTGCTTTCGTTCCGGGAAGTGCCGGTGCCGCCCCGCCAAAGTCAGGAAAGCCAAGGAGGAATGCACTCTTCACCGCATTGGGCTTTCTGGTTTTAGCCGTCAACAGATCGCGGGAATTACCAACAACAACGATTTCCAGCCGATTCCCAATGTAATCGCTGCCGGGCTTGCGGATGGTGTTGACATTGATCTGGGTGTAGACCCCGTCGGGCGACAGATACACCTGCTTCTTGCCCACAAGGAGCGGATCGATCAGCGACCAGAACTGGATATAGGAGAATTCATCGGGAATCCGCTGGATGATGGCATTCTTATAATATTTTGCAAAGCGCGTCTCCAAATGATTTCCATTAGGAAGTACCACCAGTTTTGGTTCTTCCACTCCCCGCGTAAGTACGAGCACTGCATACTTCACGTCACTTGTGAAATCTTTGTCAAACGTGCGGATCCGAATGATCTCTACTACCGCGTCGCCATCACCGAGAAGCCCGGATATTTGCTTCATCTGAACCCGGTCGGAAGCATACCCTTGTGAAAATTCGGTGGACTGCGAAGATAACGCGCGCTCCATGTCGTTGGCCTCTTTCTCCAGCGCACCCAAGTCCACTTTTTGGTTTTTTAGTTCTTCCCGTGAAAGGGAGTAGTACCGCGCCAACGCTTCCTTTTTGTCCAACCAGGTCACGTAGCTGCGGATCAACTGGTCGTTGCCACTGGCCATAATCGCCCGCTTGATCTTGTTAGTCGAATTCAATAAAAGACCTTTTGTGGCCACCTGGTACTCAAACATGGTCCGCAGCATGGCAGGGTTGGTCGCACTGGCTTCGAGGCAATAATTATAGAATCGTTGAAACCGGGGCTGAAGGACATCCCAATATTTTGTTTTCTCCGCCTCGCTCATCGGCGGAAAATACCGGCTGATAAAATCCATCGACTTCTCCATGGCCCCGGCATATAATTCAGTAGCTTTTGAAAAGTCGCCTTTCTTCCAATAAAGAATTCCCAAATCTTCCTGAGACTTGACGTTATCGGGATGTCCGGGATCCAGGGCCACACTCCGAATGGAGATCGCCTGGGTAAGCGCACTCTCTGCTTCATCAAAACGGCCCTGCATCCGGTAAAAATTTCCCAGGTCGTTGAGCACCTTGGCATAATTTGGGTTCTTGTCACCAAATTTCGATTTGTAAACCGAAGCCGCCGACTTAAGATAGCTTTCCACTTTGTCAAGCTTTCCCATGTCTATATAGAGTAAGGCCAGGCTGTTCAGTACACCAGCATAGTACGGGTTGCCGCTTCCCAGCCCCTTCTCCAGGCTGAGATAGATGGCTTCTGCCTCGGCAAACTTTCCTGTTTGCTGGTAAAGCAAGGCCAGGTTGGATTGAAATCCCACCAGGTTTCGCATGCCCTTCTTCTTCAGTTTATCCATGATAGCAGAGGCTTTCTTGAGGTTCTCAATCGCATCCTGATATCTCCCGATCTCCGAATAGAGGATGGCCTGGTTGTTTAGCGTGACGGCATACTCCTGGCTCTCGCTTCCTATTCGCAGCTGAATGATCTGCAGCGCCTCATCAAAGGCCATTTCCGCTTCATGGTAATGTGCCTTTTCCTGCAGGAGCACGGCGTGATTATTCAACGAGGAGGCGTACGCTTTGCTGTTTTTTCCCAGCGTACGTTCACGCAAGGTCATCGCCTCTGCCGTGAACTTCTCCGCCGAACTAAACCGCCCCATGGTGGCGTACATCAATCCCAGGTCAGCAAATACTTTGCTGTAATTGATGTTATCGGTTATCCCCTCGTCCTCAAACGCCTGCTTCGCATTCATGAAATAGAGTTCAGCCGCGGGATAGACGCGCGTTTCATATAGTTTCTCAGCCACATCCAGGATTTCCCGACAGCGCTGGACCGGAGTTTTAGAGGCTTTGTCTTTGGTCATCCCCGACACCGTGGACACCGTTTTTATGACCGTCTCATCCGTATCGCGGATGTCCATCATCCCTGAATTGTCGATTACCGAAATGGCATAGTTGAAATCCGAAGAATCAACGCGGTTGCGCTCGCTTTCCAGATTACCTTCTGCCATCTTCTTCGTCTGGTCCAGTCCCTTCTTCAACAGGTTGTCAAATTGGGCCTCTGCACTGACGGCCACTGCCAGCAGCAGAGCCAGCGAAATAACTTTTGTTTGCATGGCTGATTCTTTAGTTAATTACGTCAAAAACTGTCACACGTCCTGTAGGCGGTGATGAGGGCTGCTTCCCCTTCCTTTCCGGGAACAGCGTTTCCATGCTCCATTCCCATGACCCCGCGATAGCCTTTGTCATAGATAAACCTGAATACATTTCTGTAATTGATCTCCCCCGTGGTTGGCTCCTTCCGCCCGGGATTGTCGCCGATCTGGAAATAGGCAATCTCTTCCCAGCAACGCTCGATGTTGTTGATGATATTACCCTCGTTCCGTTGCATGTGGTAAACATCATAGAGAATTTTGCATGCTGGACTTTTCACCGCCTTGCAGATTTCGAAAGTCTGATCCGATGTACGTAAAAATAACTCGGGTGTATCGCTCAACGGTTCCAGCACCATAACAAGACCGGCTGGTTCCAGAATTTCAGCACCTCTTCGCAACGCATCCACCACATTCGCTGTCTGGATTCCAATAGGAAGCTTGCGGTCAAAAAAACCAGGGACTACCGTCATCCACTTCGCGTTCACCCGGGCAGCAGTATCCAAAGAAAGGCGGCATGCTTTCACAAACGTATCCTTGAATTCCTGCTTACCGGTTGCGAGCGAAGTCTTCCAGTTGTCTCCACCCTCGATAACAAATACCCCCATAGTCATACCCAGCTGGGTCAACGTCCTCCCAATCTTTTCCTGGTCCGCTACCGAACGCTTAAGTAAATCATTGTCCTCAATTGCCCTGAACCCCTGATCGTGCATGAATTTGATCTGATCTATGAAATCCAAACCAGCAGAGTTTTTGAACATGCCTTCATGGGGCGCGTAATTCATCCTGAATGTGGGGCCTCCCGGATAAGGCACTTGCGGACTTGAGAATGCGGGAACGAAAAGGCTGGAGGCTGCCAGCGCAGAAAGGCTATTCTGAAAAAATGTTCTTCGCTTCATTTGCATGTGGAAGGTAGAAAGGAATCGTTCAATATCATCTACCTTTCGGTCAAAATATCATCCATTGAGACTCTATCGCAACCTTTCCGAAGCCGTCGTCGAAAACCTCCACCAGATTTTTGTTGAAAACCGCTATGCCGACAAGGTCATCGAAAAAGTTTTGAAGAAAAATCCCAAATGGGGTGCCCGCGACCGGCGGTTCATCGCTGAAACGACGTACGACATTGTTCGCTGGTACCGGCTGTTCACCGAATTGACCAACGCACCCGAGGGTGACTACTGGACCCTGTTTGGCGCCTGGTGCATGTGGAACAAGGTGGACCTACCCGATTGGGAAGAGTTCCGGAAACTGGACAAGCCCAAATTTTACGAGCGCTATGACAAGGCAAAGCACAAACTTCGTGTCAGCGAATCCATTCCCGACTGGCTGGATGAGGTGGGTGCGTCGGAGCTGGGTGCCGGCTGGGAGGAAGAAATCCATGCGCTGAATGAGCCCGCCAAGGTGGTACTACGTGTTAATACGCAAAAAATCTCCCGTCAGGAACTGCAACGGGTGCTGATAGAGGAAGAGGGAATTGAAACAGAGAGCCTCTCCGAATTTCCGGATGCCCTTATCCTGAGCGAAAGACAAAACATTTTTACCAGACAGCAATTCAAAGACGGGCTGTTTGAGGTTCAGGATGCCGGCTCACAATTGATTAGCGCCTTCCTACAGGCAAAACCCGGTATGCGGGTGATCGATGCATGCGCCGGTGGCGGCGGCAAGACCCTTCACCTGGCAGCGCTGATGCAAAACAAGGGACGAATCATCGCCCTGGATACCGAAGAATGGAAACTCGATGAGCTGAAGAAACGGGCACGGCGTGCCGGGGCCAGTGATATCATTGAAGCACGCGTCATCGATTCTTCCAAGGTGATCAAGCGCCTTGAAAAGTCCGCGGATCGGCTGTTACTTGATGTTCCGTGCTCCGGATTAGGCGTACTTAAGCGCAACCCGGATGCCAAATGGAAGCTGTCGCTGGATTTTATCGAGGAAGTAAAAAGCAAGCAACAGGAAATCCTCGGCACATATCCTTCCATGCTAAAGCCTGGCGGGATAATGGTTTACGCCACGTGCAGTATCCTTCCCTCTGAAAATGAAAAACAGGTGAAGCAGTTCATGCAGTCCAATGAAGGGAAGTTTGAACTGCTTGAGCAGCGGACACTTCTTCCGAGCGCCGGGTTTGACGGGTTCTACATGGCGCGGGTGCGGAAGGTCGGCTAAGAAAATCAGATCAGCGAAACCACGATCCGAATCAATGCAGCAATTCCGAGAACCATTATACCGAGTCGGTACACGTTGAACTTGCCGGCAACTAATCCACCAGAGACCAGAATTTCCGTTTCGCCCTTGTCCAGTGATTCGCTGGCCTGTATCGAGCCTTTTCTCATGGATTTCAACGTGGCCATGGAATATTCCACGACAGGGACTCCCCTGCTGTCGAGCCATTTTAGATTTCTTCCAATGAGATTGGAAGTCAACCAGAACGTTTTGCCACTTTTCAGTTTCAGATACGTTTGTCCGACAAGCCGGTTGCGTATTTCACCCACCACTTCATCCTTGCGACGCAGTTGAAGTTTGTTGTGCCAGAATCCCAGGTGCGAGAATTTCACGCTGTCCTCCGGTGTCCTGAAGGTGCCGTTCGAACTGAGGGAACTCAGCAAAGTGAGGGTCCCTACCGAATGGTTTCCCTGCTCGAACTCAAATTTCCTTCCACTTGTATCGACATTCTTCCAGGTGATGCTTTCCATTATTTTCAGACTGTTTTATTCAAGGTTCTATGTTCAGCTAGAGGCATCAATTTGCTTGAAAGGCAAAAACGAAACGACTGTAATTTTTGCGCAGCAGGAATGCCAGACACGACAAGGTACACATTTCAAAACCTGCTTCCAATGTTCCAGTGACTTGCCCATCTTTTCAGGCATGTGTTAATCATTTTTTTGAAGCGCGCAATCCCTTGAAAAATAAATTGATGTTACAAACTCCTAATCGTTACTACAAAGAGTATAAAGCGATAAACACTCAACACGAGTTGCATAGCAAAAATCAATAGTAGCGAGCTGAGAACCACTCTCCACCATTTAAACCCGTAAAACGCCCGGACCCCCCTGATAAAAAAGTAAAGCAGAAAAGCCAGTACAAATGGTGTCGTGTAGGTATCCCAAAAGAGAAAGTTCAACTTAGTACCCATGGTTTCAGCTATTACGATAACAGCCTGTAAAAAAAGTCCGTATAGGATGGTCGGGACAAACAACAGAAAGGTGCAATACTCCAATGAAAACATCATGTGATCCGACAGGTACAACTGCTTCGAATAATTTATCAAGACAAGGAAAGGAAACATGAGGACTACCAAAAGAATAAGCATAAGCTTCGACCAATTGGTGGAGGCCTGATCGTATTCAACGACGAATTCTTCAAACGTCTGCTTATTCTGTTTTAAATGCTCAGCAATCATAGTGCTTGATATGCCACTGTAAACCATGTGTTGCCTCTGGGTATACGCACCTGTGTTGAAAGTTTGAAATATTGGAAACAAAAAGTAAATAAAGTTGGCCACGAAAAAGAAAGCAACAGGCTTCATGTATCGACGCCTAATACCCCTCACAATATCTCCGGACATCATCCCCGGATTAAGCACCAACCTTCTCAAACTATGAAGAAATTTTCCATCAATGAGTGTAAACTCTTTGAATACGCTGTTAAAAAAATGATGCAATGACTTGTCTTCAGATTCAATTACTCTTTCACCACACCGACCACAGTACCGGCCAGAAAATGACGCCTGACAACTCAAGCAAATGCGACCAGCATCGTAGTCCAAATTGTTTTCATCTTTTTTAGAAAAAAGCAGCGCCATTTTACTTATTACGAATCATGAAGTAGTGAGGTCAGATAAAAATACATCGAATTCCCAAGGAGTCAAACATTAAAGAGAATAGATGAATTTGAACCGTGATGGAAGAATTTCTATTGAAAACTCTTTACTCTCAATATATTCCCCATCAATATGAGCCTGCATCACATTAGAACACCTGATGACAATTTTTTGTGTGCAGAAGTAATTCACGAAAGAAAGTGACAAATGCTTGCCCTTTTCAATAACAGGAAGATAAAAAATCCTTTTCCAGGGGGAAAGACTGCCAACCAGGTTGACATCCAGAAACCCGTCATCGGGCCTTGCCAATGGAGCAACGTGAAAGCCCCCTCCGTATCGCTTGCCGTTTGCAACGTCAATCATAAGGAAATGCGATTCCAAAGTTCTCTCTGCACACGACACGCTATACTTGCGTGACCTGTAAAAGAGAATGCCCCTTAGGATGGCCAGGAGAAATGATGTCTTTCCAGGCAACTTCGCTGCGCCAGCCATACGCTTCACGACGGCTCCCTCAAACCCTATCCCTATTCCATTCAAAAAATATTGATCATTGCATCTGCCGGCATCTATATTGCGGGGTACCGCTTTAAGTACGTACTCTACCTGATCTTCCATGATCATATCCTGATAAAGGATGGCATGAAAATCATTTCCAGTTCCACCAGCAAATAGAGCAATCGGCTTGTCGATGTCATGAAACGCGTTAATAAATTTATTCAGGGTGCCGTCACCTCCGACAACCCAAACCTGATCGCATGAATTGATTTGAGAATTCCATTCGCTCTCCATAAATATCTGGCCGGCAATTCCTTTTCCATTCAGGATCTGGTGGATCCGTTTTGACATCCTGAGCCCTTCCCCATTTCCTGCCAAAGAGTTTGTAACAAGGGCAATTTTCATGTGCAAATATTATGAATTGGCAATTACAACCTCCTAATCCTTATCTTCGCTCCATATCATGGGCCACCGAATTACTTTTCTGAAGCAGCGCATTTTCTCAGCCATACGCAAGAAAGTGCTCGGAAAATTCGCACAGGGGGTAATCTATAACACATCCAACGGGCTACTTGCAGCACCCATTGACGATGTTTCAGTTGGCAAATCACTTGGATTCAGGGGGGCCTACGACACACCTGAAATCGTCACCCTCCAGAAGCTGCTTTCAAAAGAAGACGTAGTGTATGTGATTGGAACGCACATTGGCGCTCTGCTTATCCCCCTCGCCGGTGTCAGCAAAGAAATTATTGGATACGAAGCCAATCCGGAGACCTTCGAATACGTATCGACCAACATACTGTTAAACAAATTGGGCAACGTTCGCCTGTTCAACTTCGCTGTGGGAGACACCGCACGAAACATTCAATTTTATCAAAACCGGTCAAACTCCGGAGGTAGCAAAATCAAACCGGTAACAGATAAGTATTATTACACGTATGATTCACCCAAGACTATTGAGGTGCCCATGGTCAGCCTGGATCAGCATATATCGAAAAACCAACTCCCGATAGCCGACGGGATCGTCATGGATATTGAAGGGGCCGAGTATTTTGCGCTGAAGGGAATGCCCGCCACCCTGGCCGCCGCCCGTTTTCTATACATTGAATATGTCCCCCACCACCTTGAAAATGTCTCCGGTGTTTCCAATAAGGAATTCTTTGACCTGATCCTTCCTCATTTCAGCGCTGTACAATTCATGCGACATTACGATGGTCCGATTGATCTGAAACAAAATGGAAAAGGCTTTGCACAACTTGTCGACACCCTCAGGCAGCAAGAGCATGCTGACGACTTGTTATTCCTGAAGGATACCTGATCTGATTCGCTACAACCTGGCCCCAATCCGCACACCTCCCCATGTATGTGACAACCCGGTTTTGAATTCTTTTGTACGGAACGTGTAGAAGTATTCCAGATAAATGGGGCCAACCTGCATGACTACACCTGCATTGTACCTGAACAAGAGGCGGTCAAGATCACCAGAAGCGATCGTGTACGGGCTTGCATCATTGAACAACCCACCCTGCAGCGTTGCATCGTATCCAACAATTGTGACCATGGGCTGTAAATAAAAATGAAACGTGAAACCCCGGGATTGAGCAGAAGCACGATCAAAAACAGACACGATCCGTCCGGTTACCCTTCCAGCGATCAATACCAAGCCAGTTGATAGTTTTGTATTGAGTGTGCCTGCATTTCCGGTAGCAAATCCATTTATGTAAATACGTTGAGGTACACGGAAGAGATTTTTTTCCAAGCCCAATTCATAATTAAGAACTATATCATTCTCTATCTGATTCTGCCAACCAAGCGGCTGGGAATCATTGATCCACTGGTGAATTGTTGACTGCATCGCCCGCCCGCCCGCCGCAGGACCGATCACACCGAAAGACAAAGCGGAAGCAATTCTGCTGTTCAGGCTATCGTGACGACTCATGGAAAATACCTTCATCGTCAGCGTCGCAGCGTACGGCCTGTCACCGAACAGGATCTCATTATGGTCTGTGCTTGTCGGTGTAAAGCCGTTGTGCTCAACAGAAATTCCGTTCTGTACCTGTTCATTTCCTGAAATCAAAACCTTAGTCAAAAAGAACCGCCTGAACCAGGGGTGCACAAATTCACCTTGAATACCCTGGCTATAATAATAATCAGTAGCGGTGAAAAAATCGTTCTCATAGTGAATGCGCGCGTAAGTGTCCGGCTCCATCATTCTGAAGCTTGCCAAATTGCCGATTTCCTGTGCCTTTAGGAATTGTGGTGGGAGAACAAAAAGGCACACAAAAAACGCCCGCTGTAATAGCAACCTAAACGCATCGTTAAAAATGCTGCTTTTCACGATTAATGCACTCAACGCCTGATATCCTCATGGACCTCGTCATTCTTCTGATAATCTTTCAGGAGATACACCGTAAAATAGCGCGCCATCTTGCCGCCCCGGTAACTATAAAACACGTGGAGCAATTCCGCGGAGGTAAAATTCCGGTAGTAGCTCTCCTCCAGAATCATGTGAAAGTTGCTCGGCACAATGCATAAAGCGCTGTCTCCGCGCTGCAGCGGAGGCCGCTGTTGATTGAGCCAGTAATACTGATGCAAATCCACAATCCTGCCCACGCCGATCACAGGTTTGTTCAACGGACGCGCCACATAATACTCGATGTGCGCTGCCGGGAACCATTTGTTGGATACAATTGGAAGACCAGCGGGAAGCTTCCGCTGATCCTCCTGGTCATGCAGCCAGGAAGTAAAGTCAGCAGAGAAGTGCTTCCACCCGTACAAATCCAGCGTAAAGTCATTGTCGCCAAACTCTTTCTTGTTTTTACTGCCGAAGGTGCCGGGATAGAACTGGATGACCAACAAGCTGACGAGCAGCAATCCCCCCATGGCAATCAAGGTGCCTCTCAAAACCCGGTGAATGCGGAAATCTGCCGATTGCGTTACCCGTTCGTCCAGGTAGGCGGCGCCAAGAAAAGAAAGTACCATAAAACCCGATCCACTCCAATGCGGAAGCATCGGATTGAAGAGAGCCATCAGTGAAACCACGAGGATGATGGGCAGCCCATTGAGCAGAATGAATCGCACACCATCGCGCTGAAGGAACGACGTTGATCGCAACTTCCACAAGCTGAAAAGTATCAGGGCGGCATTAACGGGATTGGCATACAGCAATTGCCCGAGCAATGCCTGCATAAAGTAGTCCAGATGGATCCAGCCCCCACCCACCCGATCACTGTGGAAGCGAAAGGTGATGAAGTCGTTCTGAATGTTCCAGATAATGATGGGGCTGATGACAATAGCAGTGAGAAAAACGGAGATGTACAATCCGGGATCACGCAATCGCGATGGTATATATATGAGGATGTAGAGTCCCAGGCTGGCCCAAAGGAATATTCCATGAACCTTGCAGAGAACGGTGACCCCAACCGACAGACCAAACAACAGCCAGGTGCGCATGGGAACTTTCTGATCAGCCGGAACCGCTACCAGGTCATGCATGATCAGAAGAGACAGCAGCCAGAAGACCACCTGGGGACTGTCCGGAATAATGAAGGTACCTGCAATGAGGGAAGTATGTAGGCTTGCCGTATACAAGACAGCCACAAACCAGCCTGTCTGCTCGTTTTTCAACCGGGTCCCCAACTGGTAGGCCAGCCATGTACCTATTGCGGCACAAGCGATGGCTCCTAACCTGACAAACACTTCGTGCGTCAGTAACAAATTGAAGGTCGACAAGCGAATCAGCAGTCCAACGCCCAACGGGTGGTCAAAATAATTGGGTTGTAAATCAAGCGCATATAGAAAATAATATGCTTCATCATTGCCAAATTCAACCAGAGACGCAGCAACCAATCGAAACAGGGTGGCTAGGAGGATCAGGTATTTCAGGCGTTGCGGCACGTCACTTGGTTAATAGTGAAAAGTACACTTTTGTATCTTACTTTTGAAATTGATCCGTGCGGGTTATGATAAATCCACGAGCACTCCTGTTTATACTCTTTGTAAGTTACGGAACTGCCGCTCAGCCAGGGAAAAATTACGTTCAGAAAATACCCGGCACCACTCTACAGATTACAATGGTAGCCATCCCTCCCGGCACATTCAGGATGGGCAGCGCTAGCGTGCTTGCCGACGTCGATGAACGTCCTGTGGCTGACGTTGCACTCGATGCCTTCTGGATCGCCGAGCATGAAATCACGTTCGAAGCATGGGACGCCTACTTCAAGGATGGTGCCCTCCCGCAAAGCAAAGTCATCGACGGCATTACGCGGGCCACTCCGCAGTACATTGACCTCACCTGGGGCATGGGTAGGGAGGCCCACCACCCGGCCAACAGCATGAGTCAGCAGGGCGCCCTCATGTATTGCCGGTGGCTCTACAGCCGTACAGGCAATTTCTTCCGGCTCCCTACAGAAGCAGAATGGGAATACAGCTGCAAGGCCGGCGACGCAAAAACGCTTGATCCGTCAGCCCTCCCTTCCCTGGGTTATTTCAAAGACAACAGTGCAGGTAAGTTCCATCTGGTCAAAGAAAAGAAACCCAACGCGTGGGGATTGTACGACATGCTTGGCAATTTGAGTGAATGGACGCTGGATCAATACGATCCGGAGTACTACCAAAAAATTCCGGCCAGCAATCCGGTTACAACCCCCGGCCCCCGCTACCCTCGCACTGTCCGCGGCGGTTCCTTTATAGATGAGGCCAACCAACTGCGGTGCTCCAACCGCATCCCCTCGCTACCGGCATGGAATCAACGGGACCCGCAAGTACCCAAGAGCAAGTGGTGGATGACCGACGGGATGTTTGTCGGATTTCGAATTGTGCGCCCTGCCAGGCAACCTAAAAAAGAGGATATCGAAGCCTTTTATGATCGCTATTTGAAATGACCTTCTATCGAATAGAACGGAGATTTGATAAAAAGAAAATCCTACCTTGGATATCAGTTCACCAACATCCTGCCTTATGAAAAAAATAACAACAGATCGTAGAAAATTCATCAAACAGTCGTCCATGGCAGCCGGATCGCTCCTGGCTATGCCGCTCGTTTCGGAAGGATCTTTTTTTAATTCCTCGGCGGACGACACGATCAAAGTTGCACTGATCGGGTGCGGCGGCCGCGGGACCGGCGCCGCCATGCAGGCACTGCTCACCAAACAGAACGTAAAGCTGGTGGCTATGGCCGACGCATTCCGCAACCGGATTGACGAATGCTATTCCAACCTCATGGCCGATGATCTCATGGAGGTTGCCGGCATCAAGGGGAGTGTAAAAAGCCGGGTGGCGGTGCCAGAAGCAAACAAGTTTGTGGGTTTCGACGGATACCTCAAGGCGATTCCACTGGCTGATGTAGTCATCCTGACCACCCCGCCGGGATTTCGCCCGCAACATTTCGAAGAAGTGGTGAAGCAGGGAAAGCATGCATTTGTAGAAAAACCCATGGCTACCGATCCCGCCGGAATCAAACGGGTGCTGGAGGCAGCAACTCTTGCCAGGCAAAAGAAACTTAATATCGTTGTCGGGCTGCAGCGCCATTACCAGAATTCCTACCGGGAGCTCTACAAGCGCCTGAAACAGGGCATGATTGGGGATATCGTTTCTGCCCAGGCGTGGTGGAACAACGAAGGGGTCTGGGTTAACCAGCGCCAGCCCGGGATGACGGAAATGGAATACCAGATGCGGAATTGGTATTACTTCAACTGGCTCTGCGGCGATCACATTGTTGAACAGCATATTCACAACCTGGATGTTGTCAACTGGTTCAAGGGAGGCTACCCCGTAAAAGCCCAGGGCATGGGCGGCCGTGAAGTGCGCAAGGGAAAGGACTTCGGGGAAATCTTTGACCACCATTACGTGGAGTTCCAGTATGCTGATGGGAGTATCATGAACAGCCAGTGCCGTCACATAAAGGGAACGCTCAGCAAAGTGGACGAATTGATTATGGGTACGAGCGGCACGATTCAGTGCGGTGCCGGCAGAATCACCGACCGCAAAGGCACCACGCTGTATCAATTTGACAAGACGGGAGAAAATGACCCCTATCAGGCAGAACACGACGAGCTATTCGAAGCCATCGCAAAAAGCGAGTACAAATTTGACGACGCCGAAAACGGTGCCCGAAGTACGATGACAGCGATTCTCGGGCGCATGGCTACCTATTCCGGTCAGGTGGTAGAGTTCGACAAGGCGCTCAATTCCGGGATATCCATTCAGCCCGCACGCTACGCATGGGATGCCGATATGCCGTTGAAACCAGGGGCCAACGGACTTTATTCCGCTGCCATCCCGGGAGTCACCAAATATTTTTCTTAGTAGCCTGCGCGTATGAAAGACCAACGCGTCGACACATTCATTTCAGCTTCTGAACCTTTCGCTAAACCCATCCTGACAAAGCTCCGGAAACTGGTGCACCAGGCATGCCCCGACATCGAGGAAAAAATCAAGTGGGGTGTCCCCCATTTCGACTATAAAGGGCCGATGGCCAACATGGCCGCATTCAAGCAACATTGCGCTTTTGGGTTCTGGAAAGCCTCGCTCATGGAGGATTTTGAAAAGAAGATGTCGCCGAACCGGGGTATAGCGTGGGGACACTTCGGCAGGATCACCAGTCTGTCCGACCTGCCGTCAGACGCAGTGCTCTTGAAGTACATACGCGAAGCCTGCCGCCTGAATGACGAGGGTATCAAAATCGTAAAAGCCAAGGCGGCTCAACCGAAGGAGCTCACCGTACCACCGGCACTGAAAAAGGCCCTTTCAAAAAACAAGAAAGCGCAGGCAACGTTTGACGCGTTCAGCTACGCCAATAAAAAAGATTATGCAGAATGGGTAGCTGACGCAAAGACAGAAGAAACCCGAAACAAAAGAATTGAAACAGCCATCGCCTGGATGGCGGAAGGAAAAATCAGGAACTGGAAATACGCCAAGTAACCCCTCAGCGAGCCGATGGCATATGGTCGTGCAACCTTCTGATTTCTTTTACATATTGCATAAAATTCTGAAGTCTTGATCCGTCTCCTCGCGCGCAAACTGTACGTTGGCTGGGTACTTTTCGTATTCACATTTTTCATGCTGCTCTATTTGCCCGGCATCCTGCTTCCCTTTTTCTGGGGAGAGCGGTACGGAAATATCAGCTACCGCTTCCTGAAACTCTGGGCCTGGACGTTCAGCAAGTTTAACCGGATCATCTATCATATCCACGGTCGGGAAAACATTCATTCTCACAAAGCGTACATCTACTTGAGCAACCATACCTCTTTCCTGGACATTCCAGGCGTGTGCCTCACCGTGCCTTCGCAAATCCGGCCCCTGGCAAAAAAAGAGCTTCTCAAAATTCCGGTTTTTGGGTGGATCGTCCGCCATGCATCGGTAATCGTTGACCGCTCCAGCAATGAAAGCCGGAAAAAGAGCATGGAACATATGAAGGATGTGCTTCGCCGGGGTATTTCTGTTTTGATATTCCCGGAAGGCACCCAGAATCGAACCGACAAACCTCTTCAACCGTTTTTCGACGGCGCCTTCCGCATCGCCATTGAAACCCAGCAGCCGATACTGCCCATGGTCATCCTGGGTGCCGGAACACTCATGCCGCCGCGGAAAGGCGTCATATACCCCGGCGCCATCAAAATCATTATTCTCGAAGAAATACCGACGGCAGGCCTGCTTCAGAAAGATCTGGGGGACCTAAAAGAAAAGGTGATGAAAAGGATGATGGATGTGATCGTTGCCGAAAACCCTGATAAATACAGATCTTAGCTGCTTATTTATGCAATCATTATTCCTGGTATTTCTTGGCGGCGGATTGGGAAGCGTTACCCGCTTCGCCTTGGGCAAATGGGTAGGCACCTTTCATCAGCAACCCTTTCCATGGGGAACCCTGGCGGCTAACATTGTCGCCTGTTTTGTTATGGGGGTTGTTGTCGGGCTTGCCGATCATCGCCAAATTATTTCTGCATCCAGTCGCATGTTCTGGACCGTGGGATTCTGTGGAGGCTTCAGCACTTTTTCAGCGTTCAGCCACGAAACCATCACCCTGATTCAGCAAGGACTGCCTGCATCCATGATCGCCTATATTGCATCAAGCCTCCTGTTGTGCGTGGCCGTCACGTACGCCGGCTTGTATCTGGGGGAATCCCTCTAGATAGGCAGGTAAACTATTTTCTTTGCCTGAAAGTAGTCCTCCCGGAAATAATCCGTAAGTTCATACACACTGTAGGGATATTTCAAAAGATCCATTTCAGCATCGAGATCTCCCCCCTTCAGGTACAAGATTCCATTGTCCAGCGTGTGGCTGGATTCGCGTTTCACTTTGTTGTGCACCCACCCGTAGAATTCTTTCATTTGCGTCACTGCCCTGCTGACTACAAAATCATATTTTCCTTTCAGCTGCTCGGCACGCACCTGCTCGGCACGGACATTTTCAAGGCCGAGCGATCGGGTTACTTCGTTGACTACAGAGATCTTTTTTCCAATGGAATCCACCAGATGAAATCTGCTTTCAGGAAAAAGAATCGCTAATGGAATGCCCGGAAAGCCTCCTCCGGTTCCGACGTCCAGAATTTCTGCGTCCGGAAGAAAGGAGATGATTTTCGCGATCGCCAGCGAATGCAGTACGTGATTGATGTACAGGTTATCGATGTCCTTGCGGCTGATTACGTTGATCTTTTCATTCCAATCACGGTATAGCGGAAGGAGCATCTCAAACCGACGGATTTGCTCTGCCGTAAGCTGCGGAAAATAGGATTGGATAATTGTCGCGTCTTGCACGGTATCTAAACGACAAATCTTGAAAGCAGCGAGGAGAATTCAAAATATCCATGCAAACACGTCCTATTCTTTTTTTCAATAATTACCCTTTACCCGATTTTTTCAGTGGCCTTCATAACTTGTATCTTTCGATTTCGTTAGCCCTCATACGCATGAAAAGAAGAGATTTTATCCAAACCGCCGCCACTGCTGCCACCCTGGGCCTCCCGCTGGCATCCCTCGGCGGAACCCGAAATTCCACCGCAGACCCAAAGAGAAAAATTTTCGTTTTTGGCGGAGGTCGTGACCGGGCCATTTTGAGCCATATCATCAAGCTCACAGGCAAAGAGAATCCCAGAATTTGTTTTGTTCCCACTGCCACCGGCGACAGCCCGGCAAGTATCCAGGGATGGAACTCCTATTGTGAAGGCATGCCCATGCGATCGGAGGTCATGCGTACATTCATTAATTCCTACACCACCAAGGAATCCTTTGAAGAGACGCTCATGCGGATGGATGCCATTTTTGTTGGTGGAGGGAACACCCTGAACATGATGGCTATCTGGAAATTCCAGGGTATTGACAAGGCCTTGCGAAAAGCGTATGACGCCGGCATCCTGATGAGCGGCGGAAGCGCTGGATCACTGTGCTGGTTTGAAAGCGGAACGACAGATTCAAGGCCCAAGGCGCTAAGCAAAGTAGAATGCCTGGGGTGGATCAAAGCTTCGCATTGCCCGCATTATAATTCCGAGGAATCCCGAAGGCCGGTATACCACGACCTCATCAGCAAGGGCGAACTTTCTCCGGGATATGCCTGCGACAATCAGTCTGGCCTCTATTTTGAAAATGAACAAATGATCCAGTGCGTGGCATCCAATCCGGCCAACAAATCCTATTACGTGGATCTGGTGGATGGAAAAATTGTTGAGCGGGAGCTCAAAGCAGAACTCATCTATTAATCGAAATCAATAATAGATTTATGAAGGGTCGACCCGAATTCCGCCTTCCACATCTGGGCACGCTGCTGCTGGTAATCATGCCCTTGTTCAATCTCAACGCCCAGGTAACAGGACTGATCTCTGCCCCGAACGGAAAACCGATTTCGGGGTGTGATGTGTTCATTAACCGAACGTCCATTCAAAGCATGACCGATGAGTTTGGTCAGTTCCAGCTGCGCCAGATTCCAACAGGCTTTTCCGAGCTGGTCATCTACAAAAAAGGATATCAATTATACCGGGCACCTATGCGCATCCAGGAAGACCGGACCTACACCCTCAATCTGAAACTGGTTGAAGAGGGCAAGAAGCTGAAGGGGAAAAGCACGCCAGAAACTGTGCAGGCGTTCAAAAAGGAATTGCTTGGTGATGAATCGCTGGTATCCATCGAAAACGAAAAACAACTGAACGCGGTAAGCGATCAGGGGCAATTTGCCATCCTTTCTACAGACCCCGTGATCGCAAACTACCCGGAACTTGGTTATCGCATCCACTGCTATTTTTCAGCTACCGCCGTTCAGTCGGTTGTGGACGGGGCATTCCGGTACGAGGAGTACTTACTGGCGAATGTGAATCAAAACCTGATGTTCGAAAAGAAACGGATGGCGCATTTCCGGGGCTCTCTTCGTCATTTCCTCATGGCGCTGGTGGTGACGAAAACAAAGGAAGAAGGGTTTGCTATCCGCGACCAGCAAAACAATGTTGTAGAATCCCAAAGCCTGGTGACCGCCGCTACCAACACGGCAGGCTATTTCAAAATCAGGATGGAAGAACCCCTTTCAATAAGCTACTCAGATGGAAATCAAGTGCTATTATCGAGGTTATCTACCACCGGAAATCTGGAAGTGAACAAGCGCGGCATCATGATCAATCCCAAGCTCCTGATTGTGGCCGGGTCCATGGCCCGCCCCGGTCTTTCGGGAGTGCTACCTGCGGATTATTTGCCGATATCCGGAGATGTGGAGTCTACTTTCGAAGAGGCGCTCAACCATTTCTATGAGAAGGTGTATATGCACACCGATAAACCGTACTATTATCCGGGCGAACCGTTGTGGTTTAAAGCGTATCTGAATTACTACCAACCGGAATGGCGTGATTCCCTGAGCGACGTGCTGCACGTAGACCTCCTCGGTCCTGGGGGGAACGTTATGCTTCAACGGATGTACCGGATTGAAAACGGGATGTCGAACGGGGATATTATCCTCGGGGATACACTCCACGAAGGCATCTACTACCTGCGCGGGTACACCAACCTTCAACGAAATTTTGGCGAAACCCATTTGTTCACCAAGCCCCTTCGCATCCTTAGCATGGTTGATAAGATGGATCCCACGCAACAGCAGCCCCTCGCGCCGGATCGGTCGGTTCAAATCACTGCCGACAAACCCCGGTACAAGACCCGCGAAAAGATCACGCTGGGTTTCCATATAAAAGACTCGTTGGGATCCCCGCTGGCAGCCAGCCTTTCAGTCGCTGTCACGGACGCGGCGCAGGTCATTGCGATTCCGGAAACAGCTTCCATTCTGAATGGATATCTTATTCACCGCAGCGAAATCGGAAAAATTGACGAGCTGCAAAACCGGATCGAACGAGGAGTCAGTTTTTACGGTCAATTCTTCAACAACAAGGGCAAAGGAGAAAAAACACAACTGACTTTTATCCAGTGGAAAACCGGAGACATTCTCAATGCAACAACGGACGAAATGGGAAAATTCTGGCAAACCGGGCTGCAGTTTACAGACAGCGCCAAATTTTCATACAAGTCAGATAAGGCCAAGGGTTCTCCCTACGGAAAGGTAATCCTCCCCCCTCGATCTGTTCCGCCACTTAACAGGATCGATATTCCGGATGCGCGCGTAGTGAAGGCCGGAACGATTCAGCGGATTTTTTCAGAATACGAAGTGCCCAAAGACAACACGCTGCTGGAGGCCGTGGAGATCAAGGCGCAGCGCATGGATGAGACAATGGAAAAGGCAAAAAGGCGGCCTTTTGGAAACGCTGATCATGTACTTACGGCCAAGAGCCTTAACATGGCGTATCCGAACCTCCTTCTCTCCCTGGTGGGAAAAGTTCCCGGCTTAACCGTAAATCCTACCATGGGTACCGTATTCTTCTCCAGGGCCGCCTCCAGTTCGCTGGCCCTCCCAACCGGCCCACAGGTGACGATCAACGATGTTCCCATGTTTGGGGAAGCAGGAACCGTTTTGCAGACCATCGATCCGAGCATCGTTGAAAGCATAGAATTCACTTCCCGACTGAGTGCACTTACGATGTATGGATCACAAGGCACTTTCGGCGTCATCGCCGTTTATACAAAGAGCGGCGTCCCGGTCGACAACACCGATCCCAATTTCCAGACCATGAAGCTTCCTGGTTTTTCAAGGACACGGAAATTTCAGGCACCGGACTACAGCAACCCGCAGACCGAGGCATCCCAAACAGATTTCCGGTCAACGATTTACTGGAATCCAACAGTTGAGGTCGATGGAAAATCCGGAGCCGCTATTGTCTCCTTCTTCGCCGCGGATCTGCCAGGCCTCTACCGCGTTGTCGTGGAGGGGATCACGGCAGGAGGACGCCCTGTAAGGTCGGAACAATACGTGACCATCGAAGACCGAAATTAAATCCAACGCGCATGAAGCTCCTTCCGATCATGCTGTACTTGCTCTGTTCGGTCACAACAGGGATGAGCCAGCAAAGAGCTGACACCCTTTTCAGTCCTGCGATCAGCAACCCGCAATACCCGGCAGGAAAAGGGCCCGTAATTTTACTGGATGAGGGCCATCAAAATTTTCATACTACTACAGGTAGATTCAGGCCCTTCGCTGATTTTCTGCGCAAGGACGGATACGTTGTCAAAGGGTACACAGGTTCTTTTAAGCCAGACGAACTTAAGCCAGCGCGCGTGGTCGTGATTGCCAATGCACTGCACGAAAGCAATCTTTCAGAATGGACTCTGCCCACGCCTTCCGCATTCCCTAATTCAGAGATCTCCAATTTGGTACTGTGGGTAAAGAACGGCGGATCGCTCTTCCTGATTGCCGATCATATGCCTTTCCCAGGCGCTGCCGAAAAACTTGCCGCCGTTTTTGGATTTACATTTTACAACGGATTTGCCATGAACAAGAAACGGGAAGAGGGCGCCGTAGATATTTTTACCCTTCAGCAAGGACTCTCCGACAATGTGATCACACGGGGTCGGAACGAAAAGGAAAAAATAACTTCGCTGCAGACATTCACCGGTCAGGCCTTCCTCGCGCCTCCCGAGGCGACGCCGATCGTCGTTCTGGACAATCGCTTTGAATTATTGCTTCCGCAAACGGCGTGGGAATTTGCCGTCAACACAACCAAAAAACCGGCAGAAAACCTCGTACAGGGAGCCTACCGGAACTACGGGAAGGGCCGGCTGGTTGTTTTTGGAGAGGCGGCTATGTTCTCAGCCCAGATTCAACGCGACAGTATACGGATGGGAATGAATGCAAAAACGGCAGAACAAAATCCTCAATTCCTTCTCAACCTCATCCACTGGCTGGATCGACAGTTGAATTGATCCTTACCCAGGGCCACGATCAGATGTGCTCTTTCTTGTTCTTCACCAGGTCGTACAGCAATTCCCTGGCCCGATGCAGTTGGGCTTTGACCGTTCCAAGCGGCGCTTCCAGCTCCACCGCAATTTCTTCATAAGAAAGTTCCTGAAAGTAGCGGAGCCGCACCAGCTTCTGGTACTTGGGAGGGAGCATGCCCACAAATACCTGCATCAACTCCTCTTTCTGCGCCTTGATAGTCTCTTCCTGCGGATTGAGGTTCTTGTCGGCGATGTCCAGCGAAACCGACTGTCCATCGTCATCCGTATAGGTATTTTCAATACTTAGCGTATTTATTTTCTTCTTGCGGATAAAGTCAATCGTGTTGTTTGTGGCGATTCGAAACAGCCATGTGCTGAACGTAAAATCTTTTTTAAACCGATGCAGGCTCTTGAAGGCCTTGGCAAAGGATTCGATCATCAGGTCCTCCGCATCATCCACGTTCCGCACCATTCTCAGAATCATGTGGTAAACCGGCCGCTTGTACCGCTGAAGTAACTTGGCAAACGCCTTATCGTCTCCGCCAACCGCCCGGTCAATCAGTGCAAAATCCTCCAGTGCTTTTGATGAAAACCGGTTTTCTAAATTTTCCATCGAATTCGTTTGGATACCAACGCCACAAGGCCCGTTCCAAGATAGTAAATGGCATAATTAAAATCTAAAAGGGGTGTTTTCCATGCCTCAAAGGCGTCACCCAACTTCCGGGATGCACGGCGAACAAGGGTTTCTAACAGGATCTGCCGAACGATAAACCCCGACCATAACCAGGGAGTCAATGGTAACGGCTGGAACATGATCGGTAAAACAAACAGCCACGTTCCAACCCAGGTGATGGAAAAAACACCCAGCCTTAATTGATCACCGAGCCGATACCTTTTTCCGACAGACAGATGACGTACCTTTTGATAGAGAAACGTCCGCCAGGTATCTTTTGGAATGGACCGCACGAGACTATCAGCGCCCATACACACGGTAGTGTTCGCTGAAGTCGCGTGCTGATTCACAAACAAGTCATCATCACCTCCCATCACGCCCAGGTGCTTGTTAAATCCTTTGGTTTCCAGAAAGAGCGCCTTCCGGTACGCCAGGTTTCGGCCTGTGCCCATGTAGGGGCTTCCGAGCATCGCCCAACCCATGAATTGAATGCCTGTTATCAGCGACTCAAAACGGACAAATGCATTCAGGTAGCCGGAGTTCTTTGCATAGGGGGAATAGCCCAGCACAATCTTTTTGTCTTCACCTGCATGTGATGCCATCGACCGAAGCCACTGCTTACCTGCCGGCCGGCAATCTGCATCCGTAAGTAGCACCCAGGCGTGCCTGGCTGCCTTCAACCCAAGCGTTAATGCATACTTCTTCCCTGTGATGTGTTCCGGGAGAAATTTCACCTTGACCATCCTGAGTTTGTCATGAACCTTGGTTGCCTGGAGCAGGTAATCGTACGTATCGTCATTTGACCTATCCTCCACGACGATGACCTCAAAATCATCATAATCCTGATCGAGCAGCAAGGGCACCAGGGTCTTTACATTCTCGAATTCATCGTGTGCACAAACGATGATGGATATGGGGGGTGCATTTCTTTTCGCAGGATCGTTTTTCCGCCGAAAGGCAAAGAGCAGACAGCTCAGATAAATACCTTGAACCGCCAGGATGGTCCAGGCCAAGACGAGATAGGTAGTCAGCAAGTGTGAATGTTCAGAAGCGGTAAATATAGGTGAATTGATCAAGGTTCCGACCGGCTGGAACTTACAGCTGCAGATGAAAACAACGCCCCGCATCCTATATTTGCCACAGCATGAAATTTCAGATTCACACCAACGATCCGGGGTCACGCGCACGAACGGGAACCATCACCACGGACCACGGTCAGATTCCGACACCTATTTTTATGCCTGTAGGAACTGCGGGATCCGTAAAAGCCGTGCATCAACGCGAATTGGAAAAGGACATCGACGCCAAAATAATTCTGGGAAATACCTATCACCTGTTTCTCCGACCCGGTCTTGATCTCCTCCAGCGTGCAGGCGGGTTGCACACCTTCATAGGTTGGAATCGCCCCATTCTCACGGACAGCGGTGGATATCAGGTCTACTCCCTGGCAGACAGCCGGAAAATAAAACCAGAGGGCGTCACCTTCCAATCGCATATCGACGGATCAACGCATTTTTTTAGTCCCGAAGGCGTAATGGACATTCAACGCAAGATCGGCGCCGACATCATCATGGCCTTCGATGAGTGCACCCCTTACCCCTGCGATCACACCTATGCCAGGAAATCACTGGGCATCACGCACGACTGGCTTGACCGGTGCGTACTTCGCCTGAAGGAAACCCAGCCGCTCTACGGCTATGACCAGGTCCTTTTCCCGATCGTGCAGGGAAGCACCTACCCTGACCTGAGAAAAGAGTCCGCAACGTTTGTTGCCGAAAAGGATTTACCCGGGAATGCGATCGGCGGTCTGTCGGTTGGTGAACCCGCAGAAGCGATGTACGCTATGACCGAGGAGGTTTGCTCAATCCTTCCGGCAGATAAGCCAAGGTACCTGATGGGGGTGGGTACGCCCGAGAACATCCTGGAATCCATTGCCCTGGGAATCGACATGTTTGATTGTGTGATGCCCACCCGGAATGCCCGCAACGGTATGCTCTTCACCACACAGGGGATTGTTAACATACGGAACGAAAAATGGAAAGACGATTTAAGCCCGCTGGACGCGGATCTCGGCGGGTATGTCAGCACCCATCACTCCAAGGCGTACCTGAGGCATCTTATAATCAGCAAAGAAATTTTGGGCGCGCAAATTGCTTCTATCCACAACCTGACCTTCTACCTTTGGCTTGTCGGGGAGGCACGGCGCAAAATCAATGAAGGGACCTTCATGGCATGGAAAGTGCAGATGGTGAAAACGGTGTCACAAAGACTGTAACTTACAGCGCTCAATTTGTCAACGGAATGAACATCATCGACCGGTATATTCTCAAGAAGGTCCTCTCCACGTTTTTCTTCGTGGTGCTCATCCTGATGGCCATCATCACGATCATTGACGTTACCGAGAAGATGGACAAGTTCTCCAAGAACAACCTCGATGCCTATACGGTGCTGGGGTACTACCTCGATTTCATTCCATGGATCGCCGGACTTGTCACCCCCATCACCATCTTCATAGCGATCATTTACGTAACCTCCCGGATGGCCGGGCATACGGAGATCATTGCCATTCTGAGCAGTGGGGTAAGTTTCCGGCGGATGCTGCTCCCTTACTTCGTGGCCTCGCTGGTGGTCGGCTCGATCAGCTTCGCACTAAATGGGTGGGTCATCCCACGGGCAACGAAGTCGCGTCTCGCCTTTGAGCTTCAGTACTTCAATAACCGGTATTACTTTGACGCCAGAAACATCCATTTGCAGGTCGCCCCTCAGGTCTATCTGTTTATTCAGAATTATAACAACGTATCCAACATGGGGTATCAGTTTAGCCTGGAGCGTTTTGATAAAAATATACTCATTGAGAAGCTGACAGCCGACAATATTCTTTGGGATACGGTGAAGCACAAGTGGACCCTGAAATTCTGGAAACTAAAAAGAATAGATGACATCTTTGCCGCCTCCCAGACAGGCGACCCCTCCCAACTGATGAGTTCGGGAGCAACCATGGACACGACGCTTGCCATTTCACCGAAAGATTTCGAGGCCCAGGAACGAAGCTATGAAGGGATGACAACGCCGGAACTTTACGACCACATCGACAAATTGAAATTTCGCGGGGCCTCCGGTGTTCAAATGTATGAAGTGGACAAGCAGATTCGGTTTGCTGCTCCTTTTACGACGTTCATTCTGGTCTTCATGGGCGTGACGGTCTCGTCGCGAAAAAGCCGTGGCGGTACCGGATTACAAATTGCCGTTGGGTTTGTCCTGGCTTTTGTTTTCATCCTGTTTTTTCTCCTTACCCGCTCCTTCGCGGAAACCGGCAGCATGCACCCCATCATAGCCGCGTGGACCCCCAACATCATATTTGCGGCGATCTCCACCGTATTATTCCGGTATACCCCCCAATGAACCCCACCGCACCGGATTACCTCCGTCTCCATTTTGTGGTCATCCTCTTTGGATTCACGGGTATACTTGGTAAGCTGATATCGATCCCCGCTGTTGAAATGGTATTCTACCGCACGCTACTGGCGGCTGCAGGGATGGCTGTCCTTTTCCTTTGGACAAGACGCCGTTTTATCCTGCCAAAACGGGATGCATTGATCCTTCTGCTAACCGGCTGTATCGTCGGCTTGCACTGGCTGACCTTCTTCGTCTCCGGACGCATTGCCAATGTATCCGTGAGCCTTGTCGGGTTTGCCACCGCCAGCTTCTGGACCGCCTTCCTGGAACCCCTCATGAACCGAACGCGCATCAAAGCGGTGGAAGTCATCCTCGGCCTCTTCGTGCTCACCGGCCTCGTGGTAATATTTTCGTCCGACTTTGAATACTCGGTTGGATTGTTCATCGCCATTCTTTCCGGCCTGACTTGCGCTGTTTTCACGATCATCAACGCACGGTTGGTGAAGCGACTGGATCCGTCCACCATCACCCTTTATGAAATGATCGGCGCCATGCTGACTATCGCCTTGTTCTTCCCGCTTTACCGCCAAACGTGGGCACCCGGAAATCAGCTCCACCTTATGCCGCAACCGCTGGATTGGGTCTGGATGCTGTTGTTGGCCTGGCTATGCACCGTCTACGCATATACAGCGGCGGTGAGGTTGTTTCGCACGCTTAGTGTTTTCCAGTTTCAATTAACCCTCAACCTCGAACCCGTATATGGCATCGTGCTCGCGCTGATTGTTTTCGGTGACGATGAAAGGATGAATCTTCACTTTTATACCGGCACCTTCCTGATTCTCTGCACGGTTTTCGCATATCCCCTTATCCGAAAGTGGTTACAACCAACCTGACCACCCAGGCATTTCAGGGAAGTGGTCCACTGGCTTTATCTCCTGATCAAAGATCCCAAACATGGCGGAGCCCGATCCGCTCATCCCTGCGTAAATGGCGCCGTGCTCATAAAAGTCCTCTTTGATACGCGACAGGACAGGATGTTTTTCAAACACAGGTTGCTCGAAATCGTTTTTCAACCGGTCCCTCCACATCGTGATGTGCTGCTCCACGATGATCCGAAGCGGTGTTTCAGGAATGGAGGGGCTTACCTTACTATACGCCTCAGCTGTAGAAATGAAAACGGGTGGCACCACGACCGCCAGGTAGAATCCCTTCAGCGCCACGTTGACGGGCTCAAGGACTTCGCCTCTTCCACTGCCGAGAACCGGGAGGTCCTGCATAAAAAAGTTACAATCGCTGCCCAGTGCAGCAGCATAGTCTGTCAATTGGCGCTGAGACAGACCCAGTGCAAACAATGAATTCAGACTACGAATCGTATGGGCCGCATCGGCGGAGCCTCCTCCCAAGCCCGAACCCGGCGGGATAACTTTGTGCAAGTGCAGGTAGGTAGTAGAAATTGGATGGTCCTTGCTTAGTAGCTCAAACGCCTTCACGCAAAGATTGTCTTTGACGACTCCCGGGATTTCCATGCCGGTCAGCTGAAACCGCTGATCAGCAGAAGGCAGTACCTCCAGCACATCCGTCCACGGAAGGGGATAGAAACAGGTATTGATATCGTGATATCCATCCGGCCTCTTGGCCAGCACGTGCAGGCCCAGGTTGATCTTGCAGCCGGGAAAAGTTACCATACCGGGCCAATCACTTCTTCAACTTCTCAATCAGCTCCTCAGTAATCCCGGTAGTTGAAAATCCGCCATCGTGCATGAGGTTCTGCATGGTAACCATCCGGCTGTAATCGGAAAACATGAGTGTGATGTAGTTGGCGCAATCCTCTGCGGACGCATTTCCAAGAGGAGACATCATCTTTGCGAAATCGAAGAAAATATCGAATCCGGAGATGCCGGCTCCCGCCGTTGTCACCGTTGGAGATTGTGAGATAGTATTGACGCGAACTTTTTTCAATTTCCCAAAGCGGTGGCCGTAGCTTCTTGCGATGGACTCCAGGACCGACTTGGCCTGGGCCATATCGGAGTAATCAGGATATGACCGCTGCGCCGCGATGTAGGTCAGTGCCACAATAGATCCCCATTCATTCATGGCATCGGTCTTTTCCGCCGTTTGAAGCACCTTGTGGAAGGAGACGCCGGAGATGTCAAGCGTTTTCAGGAACCAATCATAATTCAGATCTCCATACGACTTGTCTTTGCGTACGTTGGGACTCATCCCAATGGAATGCAGGACAAAATCAAGTTTCCCTCCCAACACTTCGATAGACCGCGTGAACAGCGTGTTCAGTTCAGCTTCCGATGTGGCGTCCGCCGGAATGATCTCTGCGTTGCATTGCGCCGCCAGCTCTTTTATTTTTCCCATCCGCATCGCGATCGGGGCATTGGTCAATGTAAACTGACCGCCTTCTTCCTTTACCCGAAGTGCCGTCTTCCAGGCAATTGAATTTTCATCGAGTGCTCCGAAAATAATACCCCGTTTCCCTTTCAATAAGTTGTAGGCCATAGATTGGATGTTTAATCGTTGCAATAATACAAAAACGTGTTTAGTCCGGGGAGGGACGGTCCATCCGGAGACCCTTACCCTGTTCCTGTGGTCTCATTTGTTTCTGTTCGCTGGTCTCCGTGGGGCCGGGGAGTATGGACTACTGCAAATAAGCATTCAAGCGTAAACAAGGCCAAAAAACACGATAAATCGAGGGTATGGTCCTATTTGTGCCTAAATTGTAGTTCTGGGGATGACCTCACTTTTTGAGTCAATTCAAGCATCCATGTAGTGTTTTGGAGGTTTTTAAAGATTCTCAAAGGGATTAATCCGGGACCTTTGAACTCTTTGAGCATCCGATGTTTATGTAAAACCTGATTTTTTAAATAATAATTGTCATTTCTCCCGGTGGCGAACCGGGAGCGTAACCTCAGTACATGTTCAGATTTATCGCATTCATTGTATTCCTTCTCGGCCCTATCCTGCTGCACGCGCAGCTAGAGATGGACAACCTCACTCGTCTTCTGCGGACGGAAAAGAATGATTCGATCCGCTTCCGTCTTCTTCTGCGTCTCTCACGCGAGGCAGAATTTTCAGACTATCGGAAAGGACGTGAGTATATGGAGGCCGCTTCCAGGCTGGCAGACCAACTCAACGCAGACTGGTCCCGCGGCCTGCTGCTACTTCGCCTGGCCACCATGGAATCGATAGAAGGTGATTACGCGCAGGCATTGAAGTACGATCTTCAGGCATCCAAACTATATGCCTCGCTGATGGACAGTGCCAATCTTGCGAGGGCTTACATAGGTATTGGGTCTGATTACCGTGACATGGGCGAATACAATGATGCCTATTTCTACCTGGCACAAAGCTACTGGATATCAAACAATCACGGGCTGAGGCCGACAGCCAAAGATTCCCTTTCAATGAGTATTGCCATTCACAATCTGGGAACTGTCTTCACAGATCTGGGGCAATTTGATATTGCATACCAGCACCTTGACGCATCCGAAAAGATAAGTAACCTGATCGGCGACATTGAGGGGTCGGCATATTCACAGGATGAAAAGGGTGAGCTTTACCGCAAGAAGCGAGACTTTGAAAAGGCAGAAAAGAGCCTGCTGCTGGCCGCCAGCGCTGCGGTCAGGCTAAAGATTAAATTTCTTCGTCCCCGGGTACAATTTCATCTGGGAAACCTTTACCTCGACAAAGGGGAGTATGAAAAGGCGTTGATCTATTTTGATTCTGTCAAGGTGCAACATGCAGCAGTCAATAACCAGTTTGGACTTGCCGAATGCGACCTGGGCACGGGCAAGGCAATGGCCCGGTTGGGCAATTTTCCGCAGGCGATGAAACTTTATCAAAAAAGTCTTGACACCTCCGTGCGGCTGGACGCCCGAAACCTGACGCTGTCCTGTTACAGCGCACTGGCCAACCTGTATGAATTGACGAAAGATTATGAAAAAGCATTGGCATTCCACAAGCGTCATACCGGCTTGCGCGACAGCATTTTCAGCCGGTCAGCAATGGAAAAACTTATGCAGGAGCAGATCCGGTTTGAGACGATGAACAAGGATTTAAAAATTGAGGCCTTGAGCCAGTTGCAGGAGCAGCAAACTTCAGAGTTGGAACGCCAGGAGCTGATACAGAATATTCTGGTGGTGGTGGCTGTGCTTTCCACTATCCTCCTCTACACAGTCTACCGCAGCAGCCGCCGGCGTAAGCGAATCAACCGGCTCCTCCTGGAACATCAGGAAGAACTCAAGCAACGAAGCCTGGAGCTTGAGCAGTTGAATCAGGTGAAGGACAAATTCTTCTCCATCATCTCCCATGATCTTCGGTCTCCGATGAGCGCCCTCGCCGGGACGCTTAATCTACTTGATCAGAAACAGATTTCCCAGGAAGAATTCGCCGAACTCACGAAGGCGTTGCGCGCTCAGTTTACGCACACCCGTTCACTCATCAACAACTTGCTGAACTGGACCCTGCTCCAAATGGATAAGCTCAAAGTTCAAAAAGAGCAAATACGCATTCACGACTCAGTAACGGCAAGCTTTGCTGTGCTGCGAACCCTGTTTCCAAAGAATATCAACTTTGAAAACCGCATTGACAGGAATTTCGTCGGTTTTGCTGATCCAAATATTCTGAACCTGGTGTTGAGAAATCTTATTCTCAATGCCATCAAGTTTACGGAGGCAGGCGGCAATGTCTGGGTGGAAGCTGTCGAGACGGACAGAGAACTTATCATCTCCGTATGCGACAACGGAATAGGCATAAAGCCGGAAATAAAAGACCTCATCTTCGCCAGTGCGTCCAGCTTCAGCACCAGGGGTACGGCCAACGAAAAGGGTACAGGCCTCGGCCTCATGCTCTGCAAGGAATTCATTGAAAAAAACGGAGGCCGGATCTGGATGGAGAGCGAAGTGGGAAAAGGCTCTTCCTTTCACTTCACGCTTCCCAAGCAGAACAGAATGGCTGATTTCCCTTCTGCCCTGGAACTCCATCCCAACTAAGTTTTCACACCGGAATTGGCAGGTCAGGTTAATAGAATTAACTTTGCCCTTTCAATTCAGATGAGCGACTCCATTCTTCATGAGTGCGGAATAGCCCTGGTGCGGTTGCGCAAGCCCCTGTCCTATTACATCGAAAAATACGGGCCTACCTACGGGATGAACAAAATGTACATCCTGATGGAGAAACAGCACAACCGGGGTCAGGACGGCGCCGGAATCGCCAATATCAAGATCGATCAGGAGCCCGGATACCGCTACATCAGTCGCTACCGCTCCATGAAGAGCCAGCCTGTTGCCAGTTTGTTCCGGAAGATTGGGAAAAAGTACAGGAAGGCTCAAAAGGCCGGCAAGGACAAATTCAGCGACGAACAATGGCTGAAAAGGAACCTGGCCTTCTCTGGTGAACTTTGGCTCGGGCACCTGCGCTACGGAACCCATGGGTTTAACAGCATTGAGAATGTTCATCCCTTCCTGCGCCAAAACAACTGGCGAAGCAGAAATCTCGTGATGGCTGGAAATTTCAACATGACCAACGTGGATGACCTTTTTGACATTCTCGTCAACCTGGGCCAGCATCCGAAAGACAAAGTGGATACCGTCACCGTCATGGAAAAAATCGGACATTTCCTGGATGAAGAGGTGCAAGCCCAGTTTGAAAAATACAAAGATCAGTTTACCAACCAGGAAGTATCCGATATTATTGAAAATGAAATTGACCTTTCCCGTATTCTAACGCGGGCGTGCAGGGACTTTGACGGTGGGTACACGATGGCCGGTATGATTGGATCCGGTTCCGCTTTTGTTGTGCGCGACCCAAACGGCATCCGGCCGGCATATTATTATGCAGACGAGGAAGTGGTCGTGGTGGCTTCTGAAAAGCCAGCCATCAAGACCGCCTTCAATATTGAATACGACCAAATTGAGGAAGTGAAACCCGGCCATGCCCTGGTGATAACCAAAGCCGGTGAATACGCACAGCATCCAATCATTCCGGCCGGGGAAAAAACGTCCTGCAGTTTTGAACGGATTTATTTCTCCCGAGGTAATGACCCGGATATCTACCGGGAGCGTAAGATGCTCGGCAAATTGCTCGTCCCGCAGGTGCTGAAGGCCATCAACTTTGACCTGAAGAATACGATCTTTTCCTTCATCCCAAACACGGCCGAGACTGCGTTTTACGGTATGATGGCCGAGATTGAGAATTATCTCGTTCGCCGCCAGAAAGAAATTATTGTTGAAGGGAAACCCTCGGTAGACTCCCTGGAAGACATTCTTTCATTCCGTCCGCGCATTGAGAAAATCGTTATCAAGGATGCAAAGCTCCGCACGTTCATTACCGGCGACGAGCAGCGCGATGAACTGGTCGCTCACGTATACGACACTACCTACGAGGTAGTAAAACGCGACAAGGATACGCTCGTGGTTATTGACGATTCAATTGTACGCGGCACGACACTGGAAAAAAGCATATTACAACTACTCGACCGTCTCGGGCCCAAAAAGATTGTTGTTGTTTCGTCGGCACCTCAAATCCGGTTCCCCGATTGCTACGGCATCGATATGAGCCGGATGGGCGATTTCGTTGCCTTCCGTGCCGTTATCGAGTTGCTTAAAGAGCAAGGCAAAGACTATTTGTTGGGTGAGGTCTATGAAAAATGTCAGCGGTCTAAGAAAGAAAAAATGCCCGTCAACTTTGTGAAGGAGCTTTACGAACAGTTTAGCTATGAGGAGGTTTCAGACAAGATCGCCGACATTGTCAAGCCTGCAGGAATGAAAGCAGACCTGAAGGTAGTTTTTCAGACCGTGCCGGCTTTGCATAAGGCCATTCCAAATCACTCGGGCGACTGGTACTTTACAGGAAACTACCCCACCCCCGGAGGGATTCAGGTGGTCAATCAGGCCTATGTGAATTTTATGGAGGGAAGGCTGGTGCGAGCGTACTAGCCTATCGAACCACCAGTTTTTGACGAACCACCCTCTGATCGACTATGATGGAAACGAAATAGATACCTGGCGACAGGTCGTTAATCAGGTTGATTTTCAATTGCGTCGAGTCCAGCTTCTCGGTAGTCAACTGCAGTAATTCCTTTCCGCTGAGATCATGCAATTTAATGAACGCATTTTTTCCCAGGTCTTCCTGCGAAAAATTGACGTTAATTTCTGATCCGTTGGAAGGATTGGGGTAAACGACCCACCCCTGGCTCTCCGGAACGGTGACGGCGACAAGCTTCGAGTACGTAAATTTGCCATCATAATCCGTTTGCTTCAAGCGATAATACCACGTTCCCGGTCTGGTAGTATAATCCAGCGCAGTGTACAACTTGCGTTCAACCGAGGTTCCAGCTCCCTTAACTTCTGCCACATTGATAAAATTCTCACCCGTGGCCGTTTTTTGAACGGTGAACAGATCGTTGTTGGTTTCTGTTTCGGTCTGCCATTCAAGAGCAACCAAACCGGAACGGTATTCCGCTGAAAATTTAAGCAGCTCAATGGGTAGCGGTGTGGCACTTAGATTTATGGTAGCAATCCGAAAGTCATTGTTGAAATCAGTAAGAGTTGTAATTCCCGTTCGGCGGGCTGTGGGATTGGGGGCTGAGCCTGTACTGGCAGCATGGGTGCCCACGGCGCTGGCTGTAGTTCCTCCAGTGAAGACCGCCAGCCGGATATCGCTGAGTGTCCCCGTGAACAAACCAGTCATGGTAACATTAATATTGTAGGTTCCTCCGGTCACACCGGATATGGCGGTAATAAATTGGGCCCTCTGTACGCCGACTATGTTTGTGCCTGCATCATTATAGGCAGGGCTTAGCGTAATTGTATTTGTTGCATCGACATGCGTAGCGGTAAAAAAGCCACCGCCGGTAGGGCTTACTGTAGAGTTGATTTCAATCGGCCTGTAGTTTGAACCAGCCGTTGGACTGCCCATAGGAAACAGCCCGTAGAGCGGAGCCACTGTGCTCGATACCGCTGTTGATGCCAGCCAAAATCGTTTGAACGTTCCTCCGTATGTCCAATTGGTTGTCGCGCTGGCGGTACGAGTCAGTGTAGACGCCACACCAGCGCTCCCTAGCGTCAACGTCCGGCCATTTGCGTTGATAAATCCTGAAGTAAGGGCAAGCTGGTTGGTGACAGTCACATCAGTGGCTGCTTCCAACGTCAGTGGCCCCGTCGTATTGGTGGTCACGTTGTAAAATGACTCGCTACCGACCGTCGAAGTGATCGTTTGAATCCCCAACCCGTTAAAAGTTACTGTGTTTGTTCCTGGCACGAGGGTAGCGCTGTTGTTTGTCCAATTCCCTCGTACCTGGATATTCCCGCCAAGCGTCTTATTGCCCGCATTCGCAATTACTACGCTGTGATAGGCTGATGGCGCTGCATTGAGGCTCCGAATGGTTTGATTTCCCGCTCCATTAAATGTAATAGTCCCTCCTGTAATATTGTAGGTTGAAGTTAGCTCCGGTAATGTGACACCTGTTTTCGCAAGTCTCAAATCCCCGCCGGTTGCAGTGAAATTCGCGGCCCCCGTCTGCCCGAGCGTGTTCGTCCCCATATCAAATATCCCCGACGTCATGGTGAGTGTTCTCCCGACAGTAATGGATACATTTCCGCTCGCAGTAACGATCCCTCCAGCAAATGTGTTATTGATCGTCAAATCGGCAAATGTCTGACCGCCACCAGGTGGGAAAATAGTTTGATTATTGAGCGATCCATTGAAAGTCACCGTGCGCGTTCCCGGGGTAAATGAGCCTCCCAGGTTATTTATCCAGTCTCCTGCAACGGTGATGTTGCTCCCGTTTGAATTAAACGTTGAACCATTGTTGATGGTCAGGTTTCCGGCAAGGTTTGTTGGGTTTGCCACTACATTCTTGGTTGCCGCCCCGCTAATAATGAGGTGATGATAGTTTGCTCCGCTTCCAATAGTATATGGACCGCCGGCCGTCGCCCCAAACTCAACCGTATTGCCAACGGCCGAGGATGTGAGGATGTTGGGAAAGTTGCCCTGCACCGTATACTTAAGGTATGAACTGGGACCACTGTTGACAAATGCGGATGCTCCACCGCTGACAAAACTTGAAGGATTTAGAATATCCACTCTTCCATTATTGGTCAATGTTTTCGCATTCAGGTCCAATCTTCCCAGGTTATCAAACGTAATGTAGTCCGCTGCATTCGGGATCGTAACATTGTTTAACAGGGTGAGGTCGCCGCTTGTCTTCGTGTAAAGACCGGTTCCACTCAAGGTTGACCCTGCTGCACTACCAATCTGAAGGCTTCTGTTACCACTTCCGGTGACGGTACCGTCCAATCGAAGCGAATTACAGATTAGTATTTGATTCACATTGATCAACAAATTTCCCGTCGCCTGAATGGTTATGTCCCTGACGGTGGTGGTAGAAGTTACATCTACGGTAACAGTCACCCCCGGACAAATGGAAACATTATCCGTTGATCGGGGTATGACCGTAGAAGCGGCACCCGCACATTGAAGCGTTACATCTGTCGTCCATGTTGCAGGTGTATTCCAGTTCCCAGTAACCCTAGCGAAAAAAGTATCCGGACCAAGCGGGGTGGTAATTGCGTCGCTGGTGCCAATCACAAAAATATTGGACAAATTGGCGCTGCTCAGACCCGTGCGTCTTCCCGTAGGGGCACCTAGTGAACCGATCGTGGCCAAGTGCGAACCGACAGAACTTGCCGTCGTTCCCCCGGTATAAATCAGCAGTCGTTCGTCAGTTAAAAGCCCCGTAGCCACAAAAGCAGTCATACTGATATTGATGTTGTACGTGCCTCCCCCAAATCCACCTGAAGTGGTCAATGCTGATTGCATGACGTGGATCCGTGTCATGATGGTTCCCCCATCACTGTAGGTTGGACTTAAGTCAATCTTGCTGGCACCGTCGGTATGCGTTGCGGAAATATATCCGGGCGCCGTCGGGTCAAGTGTGCTGTTGATTTCTATGGGGCGATATCCGCCGGCAACTCCCATGGGAAATAATCCATAACGGGGCGCCGCCGAGCTGCTGATGGCCGTTGAAGACGCGAGAAACCTCCTAAACGTGCCGCCATACATCGTTCCAGAAATTCGGACCAGGGTGGCCACGGCACCATTACCCAATGTCAGCATTCTGCCATTAAGGTCGAAGTCACCCGAACTCATGGTGAGTGTATTGGTGACCATTACATCAGTACCCACACCTAATTGAAACGGGCCGGTTGCATTCCCTGTCAGTCCGTAAAAGGTCTCCGATGCAGCGTTCGTGAACGTCTGAGTTCCGGATCCATTCAGGGTCACCGTGCCGTTGCGTGGCACAAATGTTCCTGTGTTAGACCAGTTACCATTTACGGTAAGTCCAAAGTTTGAGGCGCTGACATCCAATGTGCCGGCTCCAATGGTGAGGTTGCCTGACACAGTAACAGCCCCAGCCATTGTCTTAGTCCCCGAACCTCCCGACGTGTTCACATTCACGCTATAGTAAAATTCGCTTCTGATAGTCTGCGCACCTGCACCGTTGAAGGTTGTGGTGCCACCTGTGAGCGTGTAGGCACCCGTCAACTCCGGCAGCGTAGTAAGGCCGGCCAGACGCAACTCCCCCCCCGTGGCCGCATACCTTCCTCCCGCCGCGGTCTCCCGCAAAGAGAAGGTCCCCATATCCATGATCCCCGAAGTCATGGTGAACGTTCGGCCCGCCGTGATGGTAATATTTCCTGAGGCCGTTACGGTTCCCCCGGCAAAGGTGTTGTTGATCGTTAGATCATAAAAGTTTTCGCCGGCGGCCCCGGCTGGTGAAAAGATAGTTTGATTATTGGTGCTTCCATTGAACGTTACGTTGCGTGTTCCCTTAACAAACGTGCCTCCCAGGTTATTGACCCAATTCCCACCAATCGTCATGTTGTTGTTGTTCACATTCAACGTGGCCCCGCTGCTTATCGTAAGGTTCCCTGCAATGTTCGTGGCTACCGCAAGGCGTTTCTCAGATGCGCCGCCAACAATAACATGGTGGTAATTGGTTGTGTTGCCGATCGTGTAGGGCCCTGCACCGGCAGCAGAAAATTCGACGGTATTACCCACAGCCGTAGCCGTCAACAGAGCGCCTGGGAAACTCGCTTGCTTTGTATATTTTAGATATGCTGTCGAACTGTTATTAATAAAACTGGATGTCGCTGGCCCAAGAAAATCCACAGGATCAAGGATGTCTACCCGTCCATTGTTGGTCACCGTTCTGCCATTAATATCAAATGCACCCTGGCCAGAGACGGCACCATTGAATGTGAGATAATCCGAAGCGTTCGGTATTGTCATGTCGCTCAGCATGGTGAGGTTCGCCGCCGTCATCGCAAAGGATCCGGTGCCGCTGAACGTTGAGCCGGCCGTGTTTCCCATTTGAAGGTTCCTCGTACTTGCGCCATCTATTAGTCCAAATAACGCCAGGGAATTGCACGTCAGGTTATTATTGGCAGTGATCGTTAGGGTTCCTCGGACCGTAAGGTTCAGAACCGTAGTATTTCCAACACCAGTGTTGAATGTGATCGTAAATCCAGAACAAATAAATACATCATCACCCGCACCGGGTGTTCCCACTGCGGCCAGTCCAAGGCACTGAAGGACAGCATCTGTAGACCAGTTGTTTGGATTTGTCCAGTTGCCACTGGCCCGGGAATAGTAAGTCAGGCCAAAGACTGAATTGGAAACCAAAATACACGTCAGGAAAAGTATAGCCCTCAGGGGCGTGTGGTTCTTAACCTCAGGGCTCATTGAATAACGTTTAAAGGCGAAAGTACGAAACCTAAATGGAAAAAAGTCAATTCTTGAGGCCCTCTGGGGCACCAATTAGGTATTTATCCGCCCACCAACCTAAGGGAAACCACTAGCCCTGTGGCGCAGGCAGGTAAAAGTCCAAAATCAGCTCGTTCATACACTTGAAATGCCCTTTGGGGCACTTGTTGAAGCCGATTTTCGAGCACGGCCTGCAGTCGATTCGGTTGTTTTCGAGAACGGTGAATTTCGTACGGTAGGGGTACATCCCGAAGGCCGGGATGGTATTGCCCCACAAGCTGAATACTTCCCGCTTGAAAGCGGCAGCGATGTGCATCAATCCGGTATCGTGGGTGAACACATAGCGCGCCTGCTTTACCAGGCTCGCCGATTGGTTCAGGCTGAATTTTCCGCATCCATTGTAGATCACCGTCTTTTTATTCATGGATGCGAGCGTTTGTTCCGGGAATTCTACGGCTGACGACCGCTCAAAGAATCGAACCACCTCCTCCGCCCGTTCGGCATCTTCCGTACCGCCCAACAGGAGAACGGGCTTGTTGATCCGGTCACAGAGCTCGATCATCCTCGATACCGGAAGCATCTTCGTGGCATGCTGGGCTCCAATAGCATACACCACGTATTCGCTATGGAATTCTGCCGGTAACCAATCCAAGGGCACCTCATCCTTTTCCGGAATAAAATAATCAAGCCCCAACGCATCCATTTTTACGCCTAGCCCCTTCACCGTTTCTATGTACCGGTCGACAATGTGGACATTAGGAAGCTTATCAATTTTCAGATTGACCATGAGCCACTTCTCCACGTTGAGCTTATTGTAACTGAATGACTGCACCCTCAGGCGCTTCTTGATGATGAAGGTTCTCAGGTTGTGATGCAAATCAATGACCGCGTCAAATTTTTCCTTTCGGAGTTCATGGATCAGGCCCGACAGGTTATCATCCAATATGTGAATTTTGTCGATGTATGGATTTGCCTCCAGCACTTCCAGGTATCGGCGTTTCGTCGCGTAGTGAACCCGTACGTTTTCGAGTTGCGTTTTCAGCGTGCGCACGACTGGCGTGGTCAGGACGATATCCCCGATGGATGAGAAACGCAGAATAAGTATCTTCTTGGGCATGGTCGGCCTTCAAATTTACACTTTGCCAAGAATACCTGCATCAGGGGTATGGAATTCTCCGTAAATTCATGATGCATTTTACTATTTTGGAAACCTGAACATCCGGCACATGAATTACTGGCTCTTAAAAACTGAACCTGAAACATTTTCGTGGGATGACCTTAACCGCGATGGAAAGGCCGTATGGGACGGCGTACGCAACTTTCAGGCGCGGAAGAACCTCAAGGCGATGAAGAAAGGCGACCTGGCCTTCATCTATCACACTGGAGACCAAAAATCAATCGTTGGCATTTCCTCGGTGACCGGAGATCCACATCCCGAGGCGAAGGCCGCCGACTGGATTGCGGTGGATCTTGCCCCTGTAAAACCGCTCAAGAACCCGGTGACGCTGGCCCGCGTCAAGCAGGACAAAGCACTCCAGAAAATGGTGTTGGTGAAAGCCGCCCGCCTTTCCGTTCAGCCGGTTACAAAAGAGGAATACAACTACATCCTGGCACTAAGTTCCAAATCTTGATTCCCGGGAGAACGATTCTACTCAGTGGCTTCCTTCTCCTGCTGGCAAGTCCGGGGTGGTCGCAGGTACGACAGCCTCACCGGCTGGAGATTACCGCAAAACACTCCGACCAGGAATACCATGTCATTTCCCTGTCGCAGGAAGGATTGGCGCTCGTGCGCGACATGAACTCTTTTGACCATGGAAAGAAAAAGTGGCAGCTGCTCGTGGTGGATACGGTACTTACTACGGTTTGGTCCATGGAGTTGGAGCTGGAAAGCCGCCTGTCCCTGGTCGGCTATGAACACAGCCCCGGACACTTGTTTTTATTATTCCGCGAAGAGGAGACGACGTTCCACAACTTCCAGCTTGTAAATCTGCACCTCACAGAGCAAACGTTCCAGCTGAACAAAATTCAATTCGATCTTAATTTTCGATTAACCCACTTCACCGTGGCCGGAAACAGCGCCATTTTCGGCGGCTATGTGAGCAGCGAACCGGCAGTCTTACTCTACAATCAGTCCAGCGATCATCCCAAAGTATTGCCCGGGTTGTTTACCAAGGGAATTACCCTTCTCGATGTTCGCACCAATCAGAATCAAAGTTTCAATGTTCTTTTGGCGGAAGAGCGGCAGGCGGATCAAAGCAAGCTGATTCTACGGACCTTTGATGAGTCGGGCAATCTCCTCATCGACGATGTCATCGATGTCGCACCCCGATACACCATCATGACAGGAATTACGAGCACGCTCATTCATGATGAGATGATAATTGCGGGCACCTTCGGTATCGGTTCCGGGAAGCAGGCTTCCGGCTTTTACTTCGTCGCTGTCGATCCGTTCGCTGAGCAGGCGATCACCTACATTGATTTTGCCGCACTCGAACATTTTATGGATTACCTGCCCGAAAAAAAAGCACGTAAACTGAGAAACAAGGCAAGCAATGAACGGCTGTTGGGCAAAAACTTTTCGTACCGGGCCAGCATCATCCCGTTTCGGGTGGCAGAATTCCCGGGTGGCTTTTATCTGCTGGCAGAAATGTATCACCCTTCGACGAATGTCAACGCATACCCCTACAGCAACCCGGGTTGGGCCAACGACTTTGGCGCGTACCCGGGACCGGGCTACCCCTACCGCTCCGGGCAGTATCAAAGTCCCCACTACCGCACCGACCCGCCGATACGGAATTCGGAAGTCCGGCTGATCCAGTCGGTGGTTCTCCGGTTTAGGACAACCACGACACCGCCTATCGACTTCAGCATGAACCTGGAAGGAATCAAAAAACACCAGTTGGATCAAACCAGTGATTTCCTTTTGGCTTCTGACAGCCTGGTGGTAGCCGTCAAGAAAAAGAATGAAATTCTTTATCAGCGCGAATCCAACGACATGGATGTTACAGCCGCAGTCGACAAAGCCTTTGTCACCCTCCAAAACCCGGATGATATCTTCCGAGATGAGGAAGAAAACGAAGGCGGCCTCCGCTTCTGGTACGGTACGCATTTCTACGCCTGGGGCTATCAGCGCGTAAAGAAGGGGGCCACAGACGATTTTCAATCACGCTACGTTTTCTATGTCAACCGGATTGATTTGTAGCGCCTTCCTGACGGGTGTGCTGTTGGTTAGCGGGCTGGAAGCGTGCGCACAGATTGCGCAGGAGGGTCGCCTCGAAATACCCATTGATGACGACGAAGTCGAAAATTTCAAAACGGCCAGCCTCGGCAGCAAGGGCCTGATGGCTTACCGTCGGTTCCTGGGGAAAAAACAGGATCAGTTCGAAATGGTGTGTATCGACACCGCGCTTCAAATACGGTGGAAAGGATACATTGTGGTTGACAACCGGCTCGATGTGATGAAGGTGAGTACGTACGGGAATCTGTTCTTCATGCTTTTCAAGGACCGCGATTACCTGGGCCGCGATTTTATCATAGTTGTCATCAATCTGGAAGACGGAGACTACGGAACCTACGCTGTAAAAAATATTATTCCCTTTTATCCAACGGAATTTGTGCTTACCGATCAGGCGGCGCTCATTGGCGGCTACTTCAACAGCCGTCCCCTGGTGCTATATTATAATTTCAGTCTTCAAACCTCGCGTATCCTTCCCGGATTCTTTAACTCACCGGGAGAACTCAATCAGATCAAACCGAACGACGATGGAACGACGGACATCATCGTGAGTGCCCGCAATTTTGAAAAACGGAGGGCCTTGTGGATCCGGACTTACAGCCTGGAGGGTGAACTGATCAGGACTACCATTCTTCAACCAGAGGAAGACAAGAACCTGATATTCGGACGCTCCCTCAAGCTGCCGAATGACGACCAACTCGTCGCCGGGGTGTATGGGCGTTTTACAGAATACTCACGCGGCATTTTCATCGCTACCATCAAACCAACTGGCGACTACACCATTCAGTATCACAACTTCGGGCAGCTGAAAAATTTCTTTAGCTACATGCGGGCGAAGCAGCAAAAGCGGGTGAAGGAGCGCATTGAACGAAAAACCATCAAGGGAAAAAAACTCAAATTCAATTACCGACTGATCGTTCACGACCTGATTGATTACAACAACCAGCTATTACTCGTGGGAGAAGCATTCTATCCCAACTACGTTTATCCGCGCATGAACGATCCGCGCCTGATGTTCTACGATCCGCAGGTTCGGACCAACCGGGTCTTTGACGGCTACAAATACACCCATGCGGTGGTTATTGGATTCAATAAGAACGGAAGTCTTGCCTGGGACAACAGTTTTGAAATCAATGATGTGAAGACGTTCGACCTGCAGCAGTTCGTCAACGTCTATGCCGAGCCCGATCGAATCTTGCTGATGTACCTGTTTGAAAATAAGATCCGAACAAAGATCATTCACGACGAGCAAGTGCTTGAAGGAAAGTCTGCAGATCCACTCAACACCTCCTTCCGGGGAGAGACGCTGGACGAAGCGAGTAACAATACCGGTCGGCTGGAGCCCTGGTACAGCACGTATTTCTATGCGTATGGTACACAGACACTCAAAAGCCCGCGCGGATCCTACCGCAAAGTCTTCTTCATCCATAAAATTACTTCGCGGTAGGTACACCCCAGGACGGCAAATAACCGTTATATTTGCCGCCAGGCATGCAGAAAAAGCTCATTCTTGACTCCGATCTCCTTACGGTCACCATCCATCGCCTTTGCCAGGAATTAATTGAAAATCACGGAGACTTCGAATCCACCGTGCTGCTTGGCCTGCAGCCCCGGGGCATATTCCTCGCCGAATGGATAAAGACCAAGCTCACCAGCATTCGGAAGAAGGAGATTCCGCTTGGATACCTGGATGCCACCTTCCACCGCGACGATTTTCGAAGGCGGGATATTCCTGCCAAAGCCAGCGAAACCCGGGTCCCTTTTCTCATTGAAGGAAAGAAAGTCGTACTCATCGACGACGTACTTTATACCGGCCGTACCGTGCGCGCTGCCCTGGATGCCATGATCGCTTTCGGCAGGCCGGAGAAGGTGGAACTGCTGGTGCTCATCGACCGAAAACGGACCCGGGAGTTGCCGATTTCGGCGGATTATGTTGGAAAATACGTCAACACGCTCGACAGTCAGCGCGTGCTGGTCGAACTGGATGCGGACCGTAAACACAACACCATTTGGTTAATCAACAAAGAATGAACGTATGCCACGATTGAGTCAACCTCACCTGCTGGGAATCAAGAACATCACCCGGGATGATATTGAACTCATTTTCGAAACAGCCGACAATTTCAAAGAGGTGATTAACCGGCCGATCAAGAAGGTGCCCTCCCTCCGCGATGTGACCATTGCCAACGTATTTTTTGAAAACTCCACACGCACCCGGCTTTCTTTTGAGCTGGCTCAAAAGCGCCTGTCCGCCGACGTAATAAATTTTACGGCATCAACGAGCTCCGTGAAAAAAGGAGAAACCCTGCTGGACACCGTCAACAACATTCTGGCGATGAAAGTGGACATGATTGTAATGCGTCACGCAAGTGCCGGCGCCCCTCACTTTCTTTCCAGGCATATCAAGGCCAACATTATCAATGCCGGAGATGGTACTCACGAGCATCCCACACAGGCCTTGCTCGACGCCTACTCCATCCGTGAAAAACTGAAAACGGTGAAGGGGAAAAAAGTCGCCATCATCGGAGATATTCTTCATTCCCGGGTTGCCCTTTCAAACATCTTCGCGCTCAAAAAACTGGGCGCCGAAGTGTTGGTTTGTGGACCGCCAACCCTGATGCCCAAATACATCAGCCATCTGGGCGTGAAAGTCGAATGGGATCTGCACAAAGCTTTGGCGTGGTGCGATGTAGCCAACGTCCTCCGGATTCAGCTGGAGCGGCAGCAACTCAAGTACTTCCCCTCGCTGCGGGAATATTCACTCTACTACGGGATCACGAAAAAGACGCTGGACAAACTGAAAAAAGATATTGTACTCATGCATCCCGGTCCCATCAACCGGGGCGTTGAACTCAGCAGCGATGCGGCCGATTCACACCACTCCATCATCCTCGACCAGGTCCAAAACGGCGTTGCCATTCGGATGGCTGTCATGTATCTCCTCGCCGGCGCACAATCCTGATCTTCTGGGGATGTTTTCGTAACTTGCATCCCCAAATCACTAATTTATGATCTACAATTCCATCGTGGAAACCATCGGAAATACACCGATGGTTCGGCTTAACAAGATTAACAAAGGAATTCCCGGAACCATCCTGGTAAAAGTCGAGTACTTTAATCCCGGCAACTCCACCAAAGACCGCATGGCCATCAAAATGATTGAAGATGCGGAAAAGGCAGGTATTCTGAAGCCGGGGGGAACCATTATTGAAGGAACTTCCGGAAACACCGGCATGGGGCTGGCTCTTACAGCTGTTGCCAAAGGATACAAATGCATCTTCACCATGGCCGATAAGCAATCCCAGGAAAAAATTGACATCCTGAAAGCGGTAGGCGCTGAGGTGGTGGTCTGCCCAACCAACGTCGAACCGGATGATCCGCGCTCGTACTATTCGGTGGCGCGCAAACTAAACAAGGATATCCCGAATTCGTATTACCCAAACCAGTACGACAACCCCTCGAATGCCGCCGCGCATTATGAAACTACCGGACCCGAGATTTGGGAGCAGAGCGAACACCGGATTACTCATTACGCGGCTACTGTGGGAACCGGCGGCTCCATGTGCGGGACAGCCCGATTTTTGAAAGAGCAGAATTCCGACATCATCACCGTGGGAATTGATACATATGGATCCGTTTTTAAAAAGTACAAGGAGACCGGCATTTTTGACAGAAATGAGATATATCCATACCTCACCGAAGGATTCGGCGAAGACATCCTGCCAAAGAATGTCGATTTTGATGTCATCGATTCGTTCATCAAAGTAACCGATAAGGACGGTGCGATTGCAGCACGAAGGTTATCACGGGAAGAAGGCCTCTTTGTGGGGTGGAGCAGCGGCTCGGCGGTACATGGTGCCCTGGAGTATGCACGGGAGAATTTGAAGAAAGACGACGTCATGGTGATCCTCCTTCCCGACCATGGAACCCGCTACCTCACCAAAGTCTACAATGACAATTGGATGAAAGATCACGGGTTTCTCGAGGAGCGTGTGTTTGGATCTGCCCGCGATATCATCGCCCGGCGCAAAGAAAAGAACGGACTTTTTACAGTCGCCAAAGATGCGCGCATCGGCGAAGCCATAAAACTCATGAACCTGCAGGGCATTGACCAGGTTCCGGTGGTGGACAAGTCTGAATTTGTAGGAAGCCTGGCGTCAGCCAACCTCCTGGAGAAGATCATCAATGATCCGGTGGCCAAAGAGAGCATCGTAGAAGACCTCATGGACAAGCCGTTGCAGTTCGTTGCGTTGGATACGACGCTGGATGTGCTTTCCTCCATGCTGAACAAGAACAACAAGGCCATCCTTGTTCGCGACGATGGAGACCATGTTCACATCATCACGCAGCACGACATTTTGCGAGCTATGACTTCGTAATGGTTAGTGGCGAATGATCTCCACCTCTACCCGATCGTTGTAATTGGCATAGACGCTGTTTTGCGGGTAGACCATCATCTTCCCGCCTTGTCCTTTGGTAAGCATGCGTTCTACGGAGACACCCTGCGTCACGAGGTACCTTCGTACCGCCTCCGCCCGAAGTTCTGTAAACTCCTTTGCTGATGCGTGTGTCTTCGCATTGGTAATGTCACTCTCGAAAAACTTTGTACTTGTACCCAGAGTAATTATATCCCGCGAATCCGTTCCGTTGCAATGACCGTGTATCCGTACTTTATAATCCGTGTGCTCCGTCATGAGATCCGCCAGCCCGTCCAATTCACTTTGTGAGGCCGGCTGCATGACGACGGAGTTGCGGTAGAAACTCACGTTGCTGAACTCAATGTAATCTCCCCGCTTAACCCGCGTAATGCTCAACGGAATAATCAACTCTCCTTCCGATCCCGTACCGGATGAAACCGGAAGTGGATCCTTGTAAGCAAAAGGCGTTTCCATGGACCTGTACCCGGCTGCCAGCGTCGTGATATAGAAGGTTCCTGCCGCGTTGCGCGGAGCAGGCAGATCAATGACGGTGTCGGCCTTGAACGCCTGGTATTGGGTGGCGCGGTTGGATTCCGCAAAGTGTATTTCACCCCGAACTTCATTTCCGTTTTCCTCGTTGATGAACTTGAAGTTGAACAACTTCCCTTTCACTATACGCTTTGGCGGCGGCTTGATTTCAGGTGTTTCAATTTTCACAACGACGGGAGGCGTTATCACCGAATCCACCTTTATTTCTACCACGGGCTCTTCAATGATGGGAACTACTGCCTGAATGGGGGCCTCCTCCCTTCCCAAATGACCGATAAACAACCAGGCATCTTTGAATTCCGACTCGGCCCGTACTTTGATCATGAATGCAAAAGCTTTCCGTCGGTCAGCGGATTGAAGAAGGTATACGTAATAGAGCTTGCGTGGGGCATTAATGGCATACTGTGCATTGAAGCCCTTCTTGTTTGCATAGTCCGTAAAGCGTATGGCATTTTCGTGCACGGCAAAAACGCCAATGGTGACATAATGCTCCGTATCGCTGGTCTGGGCCAGGACCTCGCCCTGAATCGCCATGACAGCCCACACAAAAAAGAAGAATTTCAGTGCCTTCATAAATGAACGGTTCAATTGTTCGAAGATAGTAAATTACCAAACATGAGGTGACCCGGTTACATGACGCCCCAAACTCGCTGAAGGGATTAGTAGTTAAGCACTTCTATCTCCACGCGCACATTCGCTTCAGCTTTCTCGTCATCCACTTCAAACAACGGCTTCTTTCCTCCCCAGGCTTTGATGGACATTCTCTTCTTGTCGATCCCGTTGGCAGTCAGGTAATCCATAATAACGGAGGCGCGGAGTTCAGAGAGTTTCACGGCCGATCCATAATCGTCTTCCGTTTCATCCAAAGAAAAGAAGTTCGAAGCATTGGGTTTCAGCTTGATGATCCTTCCCTTGTCGTTGCCGTTCGTATGCCCATGAATCCGGATGATTTCCGTGGGATGTTCCTTAAGAACACGAACCAGGTGATCCACCTCGTATTTCGATTCCGGCCGCAGCACAGCTGCATCACGAAAGAAATAGATGAAATTCAAAGTCTCTGTTTCTCCTTTCTTCAGCACCATGCTTTTATTCGCCACTGCCTCCTTGATCTTCTCTTCCTCCGTTTGCACGGGTACGGGTATTGGTTTCGGCTCGGGCTCGGGGAGCTTCACGACGACCGGTTGCTCAACGGGAACTACCACCGGTTCACGTACGGGCTTCGCAGCGATGATAAGGTCTCCGAGTGTACCGTTAAACACCCATGAATCTGAATATGGCGTTGAATTCCGGATGCGCTCAACTTCCCCGATCGCAGCTGCCCGGTCTCCGGTCTGAAGCACATACACATAGTAAAGATCCCGGATCTTATTAAGCTCCGCGATGGGCTCAATGTTGTATTTCCGGGCGTTCTTGACAAACCGGGTGGCATTTACCTTTGAACCAAAGGCGCCAATGACAACAACGTAATTGTCGGGGGCATCACTGTTGCTTTGTGCAACAACTTCGTGCTCAAAAAAGATAAAGGATACCGCACAAGCCAGTAATAGAACTTTCATTGACAAAAAATTTGGTTATAGAATAACACCGTCAACGACCTAAAATTATTCAATTTTTCGCAAATTCATACAATTTTCGTGTCTCTGCCCATTTCATGGCATCCTGTTGGAGTGACGCGATGCCAACTTCCAGCGGTCAACTGTCCTGACAAAGACTTCGGTATAGCGCAAATCGATGGAAAAGGGCGTGCCGCTGTTAATTCCTTCAAACCGGCCTAACCCTGTCACAAGCGCCGTTTGGCCATAAATCCGGACGGATGCCTCTTTCACCTCCACCTTCTGATAGACCAGCTTGCCGCTAAGCATATCCTCCAGGATCTCCGCTTTGGTCTGAATCCAGCCGTTTGAGTGAATATATTGGATACGATCGTCCAGGTACTTTTGCAGCGAATCCGCCTGTTTGTTAATCAACCACCCGAACTTTGCCATTGAAAGGGAGAGAACATCACGCTCTGCGGTGTCCTGCGCCTGGGTCAACAAGCAGACCAAAAACAACAGTGGGGTGATCAAACCGCCCTTCATCACGAGTCGGCCAGCACGCTTTCTCGCGTCTTGCCCACGGCGAGTTCGGCATCCGGTTTTGACTCGTCGGTTAGGGCAACTTTTCCACGCTCGTTACGGAGAACGCGCATGTACAGGGAAATCTTATTGTCAAACAAGAATCGGAAGAAGAGTCTTGTCCACGAGGTATGGGCCAGCAACGAGTCGTAGTACTCGGGCGCCTGTTTTTTCAGCGAGGGAAGCTTGTTCCACGGTATAGAGGGAAAGTCGTGGTGCTCGTTATGATACCCAACATTAAAGGCAACGGTATTCAGAGGGCCGTAATAGCTGTACGTCTCCTGCTTTTCATCCAGAGTAAGATAATGCTCCTGAATCCAGCGTGCACCAAGGGGATGCAGTCCTACCGAAAAGAAGAAACTGAAAAGTAAAAAGAAGAAGGCCTTGGGGCCAAAGAGCATCCAGATGGCAACATTGAAAGAAATCTGCACAACCCAGTTAGCCACGATCCATCCGTCTACCGGCTTGATTTCTTTGAGACGTACGGTGCGAACAGCCTGAAAAACTGGGAACAAGAGCATCCAAAGCGCTTTTCCAAAAAAGGAGTGATTGATGAGTTTAGCTTCCCAATGATCAGGAAGATCACCATCGAGTTCATGAACTCCTTGAAATGCATGGTGCTTGATGTGATAGCGCACAAAAGAAATGGCGCTCGGAAGTGTGTGCGGCAGGTTGGCCACAATGGCGGCCACCAGATTCCAGGATTTACGTTTAAACAGGAGGTGGTGCGTGCACTCGTGGATCATTACAAAAAGTGCGTGATTTACAAAGGCACCCCCTGCATAGGCCGCCAGCACTACGATCCACCACGACGTATCGCGCACCAGGTAGGCTCCGGCCACCATGGCGGCCACCATCCCGACTACCGCGATGGCTGTCAGCGGGTTCTTTCCAATCAACGCCCGTACTTCCGGGTGCTTACTCATGATCTCCTTGGTCCGCTGGCGGTGGGGCTCGGGAGCTGTGGAGAATCGAAAACCTGCTGTTGCTGTCATGTATAGTGTTGAATCGGCAAATTTATGAAATAATCGATAGATCACCGCCACCATCTACCCGGGGGCTGGGCAAAAAAAAGGCCGCCCCAAGGAGCGGCCTTTTGCTTAAAAACATATTCTACTTCTGGCCTCCGCCAATGGAGGCGCCGATTCGTACACCAATATAACTGCTGTTCTGACTGGTCGTGATCGTTCCAAATGGGGGAATTGCCACCGATGAACTCGTGGCAGGAATAATGTTGTAATCGATCGACAGGTTAAAATGCCCCAGATCAAAACCAACGCGTGGGTAAAAACCAAACTTGGTAGTTGCGGCACCGAGCGCTACACTCCCACCGCCAAGGACATCCACGGATGCGGCAGCAAGCGAAAACATACCGAAGCCAGCTCCAACAAAGGGCCTGAACTTGTTGTTACTAAAATAGTATTGCCCATTAAGCGTATAGGAACTAACAGCGGAAGCGCTGACAGATATTCCATTCACGGGAGAGGCGAGCAGGGCCGCTGATTCAATCCGAAGGCCGATGCCGATGTTGTCTGCCACCCGGTACATGGGTTCAAGATAAAGCAAGACACCCCCAGATCCGTCCGTAGGAAGGGCATAGCCCAACCCGAGGCCCACTTTAAATTTTTTGAATTCCTGAGCCTGCAACGACGCTGTCAACATCAGGCTTACAATAGTTATTGTGAATAACTTTTTCATGAATTAATTGTTTTGGTATGTAATAAAGTACAACCCAGCTGTTTACAGCATGCGCTCCATCCGTCAGAAAAACGATCGGCGCCTAAAAGTAAAAAAATGAACGGAATTTTCCGACTTTTTTTTCATGACAAAAGTCATCCGTTTATACCTTCACCGCTGTTTGATTCATCACCCGGGTCTGTACCTGGATCGATCCATGATGAACCAGCCGCAGCAGGTCTTTGGTAAAGTCCTCATCGAGTCCCATCGCTGCCCCGAGCGAAACACGTGTCTGAATTATTTCTTCCCACCGCTCCACCTGAAGGATGGTCACGTTATTGTCTTTCTTGTATTGACCTATTTTTTCTGAAATCTTCATCCGGTTGGCCAGCTTCTGCATAATCTCATCATCGAGCTGGTCAATCTGTTCACGCAGCAACATGAGTGTATCCTTGAACGCTTTGTCAGTTGAGTTGACCGACCGCACCACCAGGCCTTCCACAAGCGCTGCAAGCGCCGACGGCGTAACCTGCTGGCGCGAGTCGCTCCAGGCTGCATCCGGATTCATGTGGCTTTCAATCATGAGTCCCGACATATCCAGGTCGAGCGCTTTCTGCGCAATCATGGACAGCAGCTCCCTGCTTCCGGCGATGTGGCTGGGGTCACAGAATACTTCGAGCCCCGGAACCCGCGTCATAAGTTCAATGGGAATATCCCACATAGGAGCATTCCGGAACGGGCCTTTCTCAAACGACGAAAATCCCCGGTGAATAGCCGCCATACGTTTGATGCCTGCCCGCTCCAACCGCTCGAGGGCACCAATCCACAAGTCCAGATCCGGGTTCACCGGATTTTTTACCATCACGGGAATGTCAACACCCTGCAGGGCGTCGGCGATCTCCTGAACAGAAAATGGATTGACCGTGGTGCGGGCTCCGATCCAAAGAATATCTACGCCGGCTTTCAGGCATGCCTCCACGTGGCCAACGTTTGCAACCTCCGTGCAAATGGGTAACCCTGTTTCCTCCTTGGCCATCGCCAACCACTTCAGGCCTTCCAGACCGGCCCCTTCAAATTGGCCTGGGCGTGTCCGCGGTTTCCATATCCCTGCACGAAGGGCATGTACTTTTTTTGTCGCCGCCAGTTGGCGGGCCGTTGTCAGAAGCTGCGCCTCCGTTTCCGCACTGCAGGGTCCACTGATGATAAAGGGTCGTGGCACGTTGAAGGCAGCAGTGAGGGGTATCGTGGTAATTTTATTCATGGTCATATCGTATGATAAATATCCGATTTTCTGTGCTCAATCCCCGGCAGACACATCCAGCACCTTTCGGATCTTGTTCGCTTCCTTTAAAACAGAGAAAAGCTCCCGGGTGTTGCGTTTCATCAGGAAATATTGAAATCGCTGCAGGTGCATAATGTATTCGGCAAGCGCCTGCCCCAGGTATTCAGCATTCTGCTCAAAAATGGGTGCCCACATTTCCGGCGAGCTTTTCGCCAGACGAACCGTGGATCCAAACCCGCTTCCGGCCAGGTTAAAAATATTCTTCTCGTCTTTCTCAATGTCAAGCACCGTCTGACTCAGCAAGAAAGAACTGACATGCGACAAGTGAGACACGTACGCCACATGTCTGTCGTGCTCTTCAGGTTCCATAAAAATGGTTTTCATGCCCAGTTCCGAAAACAGGGACATAGCAACGGCAAGTGCTTCAGGAGATGATCTCTCCTGCTCACAAATAATATTGACCTTCCCTTTGAATAATCCGCTGAACGCCGCCTTGGGTCCGGAGTTTTCTGTTCCCGCCAGCGGGTGAGCTGCCACGTACTGCCTGCGGTTCGCATGGGTTGTCACGGATTTACAAATGGCAGACTTTGTGGATCCCAAATCAATAATGACAGCACCCGGCTTGACAGATTCCAGCATCTGCGGCAGCAGCGCCCGCACCGCATTGACGGGGATAGCCAGCACCACCAGGTCGGCAAGCGCCAGGGAAGTGCCGTCCGGATCAAATGCATCAACCAAACCGCACGATACGGCTGTTTCCCCATGCGCAGCCTGGAGGTCGGTGCCGGTACGCCGCTCTACCCAGGATGCCTTTTGAAGATCAAGTCCTACGCATCCGCCCATCAGGCCCAGTCCGACAATCGTTATGTTCATAGGTGATTGGGATTTTGTGATTTTCCAATGACGGAAGTCTGCCAGTGACGAATGCGCGCCAGTGCCTCCTCCATCTTTTGCTCGGTCGCACACAGCGAAAGCCTCAAGTGCCGGTCTCCCTTCCTCCCAAATATATTCCCCGGCGCGAGGAACACCCTCGTGCCGTGCAGTATCTGATCCACCCATTCCTCGACAGAGGAAATCTCCATGGGGACTCTGGCCCAGACAAATAACCCAGGTTGATCCCGGTCATAGTGACAACCCAATGCATCCAGGATTCTGTGCGCCACCTTCCGCCTGGCTCTATACACGTTGTTCAACGCATCATACCATGCAGGCCCGGCCGCCAACGCCTCCACGGCAGCATGCTGCATGCTGAGAAACATCCCGGAGTCCAGGTTGCTTTTGACATTCAACACCGCATCAATGTGTTCTTTCATTCCGGCCACCCACCCGATCCGCCAGCCAGCCATGTTATGCGACTTGCTGAGTGAGTTCAATTCCATCGCCACATCTTCTGCGCCGCGCACCGCCAGGATGCTCATGGGGGTTTCATTCATAATCAAGCTATAGGGATTATCATTGACAATCAGGAAGTGATGCTTCCGCGCAAGTTCCACCAGTTCCAACATTTCCTGAAGTGACGCGATACAACCGGTGGGCATGTGTGGGAAGTTTATCCACATGAGTTTTACCCGGGAGAGATCTTGTTGTGCCAGCGCCTTCACATCAATGCTCCAGTTCCGTGACTCATCCATGGTATAGGGCCTTGCGCTTCCACCAACCAGGCGTGTCGCCGATCCGTACGTTGGGTATCCCGGATCAGGAATAAGCACTTCATCCCCCGGATTCACGAACGCCATGGAAATGTGAAAGATCCCTTCCTTGGAACCCATCAGCGGCAAGATCATGGTCTCCGGATCCAACGACACACGGTAGGTCCTTTCATAAAATCCGCGGATGGCTTCGCGCAACGCGGGGATACCTTTGTAATTCTGGTAGCCGTGCTGATCGTCCTTTTCGGCTGACCGGACGAGGGCCTGAACCGTTGCGGGTGATGGGGCGAGGTCGGGGCTCCCGATGCCCAGGTTGATGGTGCGCCACGTCGGTGCATCGAGCCGGCGCACTTCTGCCAGCTTTCGGCTGAAATAGTATTCCTCGACTTGCGATAATCGATTGGCTGCAGGTATCATGTTCAGAATTTAATGTGTGCTTTTTTATACTCCCCGAGAACGTTCAGGTTGTGCGTTTGGCGCAACACGCGTTGCATCGCTTGCTCGTAGTGCTCCCGGCTGGTCCATTCTACATCCACGTGGATGGAGTACTCGCGGGGCCTGCCGATAATAGGTATGGACTGGATTTTGGAAAGGTTGATTCCATACTCCTTGAAGGAAACCAGCACTTCAGCCAAACTCCCTACGTCGTTGGGCACCTCGAAAGAAAGCGATGCTTTGTTGCAATCCGCGACCTGGCGCTTTCCTTTGGTCAGGATCAGAAATCGTGTGAAATTTTTCTTATCGGTTTCAATCCCCTTTACCAGCACATGCAATCCATACGTTTCGGCGGCCTGCATGTTGGCAATGGCCGCCACATCACGCAAGTTGTTTTCGCTTATTTTCCTGGCGGACAGGGCGGTATCATCGCTTTCGCGGACGGTAATGTTTTCAAGGGAATGGAGAAAATCAGAACACTGACGGATGGCCATGGGATGGGACTCAACGCTCTGTATGTCTTTGAGGGCCACTCCCGGCATGACAAGCAGGTGCAAATGAATAGGCAGGTATAATTCTCCTACAATGGAGAAGTGATATTGTTGCAGCAAGAAGTAATTCGGCAAGATGCTCCCCGCGATGGAATTCTCAATAGCCATGACCGCGAATGCAGCCTCCTCATTTTTCAATGCCTCGCAAAGCCGGTGAAACGAAAGGCATTCCACCGTATCCACCGGGCCGCCAAAATGAGTGACCGCAGCGACTTCATGAAAACTTGCTGCAATACCCTGTATAGCTACACGCATGCCTGTCGCAAGGGTATGCTGTCCATCCGGATGCGGGCTGTTGGCTGTCTTTTGTTTCATTCTCCTTTATCTATTTCTACAAAAAAAAGAGTCCCGATTTTGTCGGGACTCTTTTGGCAATGTCTGTGTTATCGTTAGGCACAAAGCACTATTCCATCAGGTCCCTTCGGGGCTTGAAAAAAATAGCTATAAAAATAAGAGTGCCTTGTATTCATATCGATGAAGCGAAGAACGCTGAAATTATTGTTTTACGCAACTCATCCATTGGCTATTTCTACAAAATCTTGTTGCTGCTAACTGGCGTTAGCCAGGGTAAACGTGGTAACTTTGAGTTATTCTTATCAAAGAAATCGACTACCGATATGAGAATTCTGACATTTCTTTTTGTTGCCGTGATGGCAGCGGGCTGCGGGGGCAACTCTTCGACCGGTCACGTGCACGAATCCGAAGGAGACTCCACCGATTCCAACCGCGCCCTCTATGACCAGGTGATGGGCATTCATGACGAGGTGATGCCTAAAATCGGTGATATCTACGAACTGAAGAGAAAGCTCCAGGAAGAGATTACCGCGTCTCCGAATATGGTCCTTGAGAAGAGGAAGAATCTGGAGCGTCGCATTGCCAACCTGGATTCGGTGGGCCAACTGATGACTGACTGGATGCACGAATTTAATCCGATGCCCGACTCAACGGATCAGGAGGCTGCCCGCGAATACCTGGAACAGGAGATGGAAAAAATACGGAACGTGAAATCAGCCATGCTGGATATTATCCAGCAGGAAAGAGGTTCCCGGTAAGCTAGTGACTGGTGCGTTTGGCCACTTTGTGGTGCGGCAAGGAGGTCTTGCCGGCTTTTTTCCCATGTTTTTTCTGGCTCCTCTCATCTTCCCGGATGTTATACCGTATCGCCTGCCAGTATTCGCGGCCGTATGAAACTAATATTTCTGAGCCCGCAGGAATATCTTTTATGGCATCGATGAAGCATCGTTTCCCTTCTGTTTCATAATCGGCATTGTTTGTAATCCCTTTCACGCGCACGATGCCCTGCGCGTCATTGGCAAAGTGAGCGACTGATTTCTTGGTCTTCCATGCATCGATCACATACTTCAGGGTGAAGTAGAAAACATAGCCGTTGCGCTCATCAGGCATGGCTTCCACTTCTTTCCACGTAAGGATTTCCCCTTTGTACTCCACGATGCGTTTTCCCTTCGGAATATCCACCTTGGTAAACAGTCCCTTCCCGGCTCCGGGCAAAAGCGATTTCTTAACGATGAGGTATTTCTCTAACAGCGCCATTCGATTTTCTCAAAAGGCCGCAAGGTAGAACGATCGGGGAGAGTATGAAAATTATTTTTTGATCCGTTACGATTTTATCAACACCGGCTGACTTGCGCAAAGCACGGTCAGGTCGTTGTCGTCGACCATTTTCTTTTCGTCTGCAAGAGATAGGAACTGCTCGTAGAGCGTATTCAACTCCTCCCCTTCCAAATGGTACCCAAGCAGCTCGAGCCGGTGTTTCAAGGCGGCACGACCGCTGCGGGCCGTTAACAGGATGGATGAAGTGGATACGCCAACATCTGCCGGGTTGATGATTTCATAATTCTCTGCATGTTTCAGGAACCCATCCTGGTGGATGCCTGAGGAGTGAGCGAATGCATTTCGCCCTACAATGGCCTTGTTGGGCTGAACTGGCATCCGCATCATCTGGCTTACCAGCCGGCTCAGTGCAAAAATCTTCTCCGATTTGATCCCCGTTTGGAGATTAAGATCCTTGTGAGTCTGAAGGATCATCGCCACTTCCTCCAAGGAGGTATTTCCGGCGCGCTCCCCGATTCCATTGATCGTTACCTCGGCCTGCCTTGCTCCGTTCAGGATACCGGAAATGGTATTGGCTGTTGCCAGCCCCAGGTCGTTGTGACAATGGACGGAAACCACGGCCTTGTCGATGTTCGATACATGCTCGAAAAGGTATTGAATGCGCTTTCCGAAAAGTTCCGGAAGACAGTAGCCGGTCGTGTCCGGAATGTTGACCACGTCTGCACCCGCGTCAATGGCTGCTTCGATCATTTGCGCCAGAAAGGCCAGGTCTGCCCGGCCCGCATCCTCCGCATAAAACTCCACCTCAAACTTCTTTGACTTAGCATACTCCACCGCCCACACCGCCTGCTCCAGGACTTTTTCCCGGGTCGACATAAACTTGTGTTTGATGTGAACGTCGGAGGAACCAATACCTGTATGGATGCGTCCATGGCGCGCATCGCGTAAGGCTTCCGCGGCTACATCAATGTCCTCTTTCCTCGCACGCGTTAGACCACAGACAGTGACATGCCTCAACTCCCTGGAAATCGCGGCAACTGACTGAAAATCTCCAGGGCTGGAAATCGGAAATCCTGCCTCGATGACATCAACGCCAAGTGCTTCCAACTCCCGGGCGATGATGATTTTTTCTTCCATCTTCAACTGACAGCCCGGCACCTGTTCGCCATCGCGAAGGGTGGTGTCAAAAATTTCAACTTTCTTGCTCATGATACTGGTTCGTTTAGAAGATTCGATGTTCTTTGTTTGACAGGCAAGGCAATCAATGCCTGCACGACACGGGCCCCCATCTGCTCGGTATTAAGTATCCTTTCCTTCGGTGTTTCCGGAGTAGCGATGTCGACGGTCCTGAATCCCGAGCGCAACACGTGCTCAACAGCAAGCGTAACGGCATCCGCTTCCTGCTTCAGCCGGAACGAGATATCCAGCATGAGTGCCACAGACAGAATAGAAGCCAACGGATTAGCAACCCCTTTGCCCGCAATGTCGTGGGCGCTGCCATGAATGGGTTCGTACACTCCCACAGTGTCGCCAATGGAAGCAGAGGCCAGCATGCCCATAGACCCCGCAATCTGCGACGCCTCGTCGGTGAGAATGTCACCAAACAGATTACCGGTAAGGACCACATCAAACTGTGTGGGCTGCTGAATGAGCTTCATGGCCATGGCATCCACAAATTGATGTTCGAGGCGGATGTCGGGGTACGCCTTTCCAACCTCCATCACCACACTTCTCCATAGCCTGGAACTCTCCAGCACGTTGGCTTTGTCTACGGACGTCACTTTCTTTTTCCGCGACCCCGCCGCGATGAAAGCCTTGTGTGCTATCCGTTCAATTTCATAGCGGTGATAGATCATTACATCGTACGCTGAACTGCCGTCCTCTTCACGGTGCTTGTCGCCGAAATAAACGTCGCCGGTAAGTTCCCGGAAGAAGAGAATGTCTGCTCCCCGGAGGATTTCCGGTTTGATGCTCGACGTGTCGAGCAGTTCATCGAAAAGACGGATTGGCCGCAGGTTGGCGTAAAGACCAAGTTCCTTTCTCATCCGGAGAAGTCCCTGCTCCGGCCGAACCAATAGCGAAGGGTCGTTGTCATACTGTGGATGGCCCACAGCCCCCAGGAGGATGGCATCTGCCTGCTTCAGTACCGCGAGCGTCTTTTCGGTCAGGGGGGTTCCAGCCACCTCAATCGATGCATGGCCGATCAACTCCTCTTCCAGACTGAATTCGTGGCCAAACAGGCGGCCAACTTCAAGCAGCACCCGAGCGCCCTGCGCAGTAACTTCCCGGCCTATCCCGTCACCGGGAAGGATGATAATTTTCTTTTTCATACGGAATGGGCTGATTCAAACTGGCTGATTTCCTGACGCAGGCTCAGCAGGTAGTCGATGTCATCCTGTCCATGAATCAGACAGGCCTTCTTGTACGGGTTGATTTCAAACGGTACTGGGTTCCCGTCCGCAACGGTAACATTCTGATTCTGCAAGTCCACGCAAAAAGGGGTGTCAGCCCGCTTGTTGACGGCTGCAAAGCATTCCTTCAGGTAAGAATCCTCCACCACCACCGGCAGCAAGCCGTTGTTCAATGCATTGCTGCGGAAGATGTCGGCAAAGAAACTGGAAATGACAACACGGAAACCGTAATCGTAAAGAGCCCAGGCTGCATGCTCCCGGCTGCTGCCGCACCCAAAATTCTTTCCCGCAAGCAATATTTTCCCCTGGTATGTCCTGTTGTTCAATACAAAATTTTTCAGAGGACGGTCGTCAGTATCGTAGCGCCAATCGCGAAAAAGATTTTCCCCAAATCCATCCCGTGTTGTAGCCTTCAGGAACCGGGCTGGGATAATCTGGTCGGTGTCAACGTTTTCCTGAGGAAGCGGGACTGCCGTTGATAGTAGTGTTGTGAATTTTCCCTTCGTCATCATTTCGTTGCTTGTGATTTTTCTCCCATCCAGCTTCTCACGTCCGTCACCACGCCAGTGATTGCCGCAGCCGCTGCACTCAGCGGACTAGCAAGGAACGTTCTCGACCGGGGCCCTTGACGTCCTTCAAAATTTCTATTGGAAGTGGAGATGCAGTATTTGCCGGGCGGCACCTTGTCCTCGTTCATGCCCAGGCAGGCAGAACATCCGGGACTCCTCAGCTCAAAGCCGGCTGCTTCAAATATTTTGTCAAGCCCTTCGCGACGCGCCTGTTCCTCCACTTGCTTCGACCCGGGCACTACCCAAACCTCCACCCCCACTGCTTTCGTCTTCCCCTTCACCAGATCCGCCACGATTCTCAAATCTTCAATACGCGCATTCGTGCAGCTGCCTATGAAGACGTAGTCGATTGCTTTTCCCAAAAGGGCACTGCCGGGTTCAAGCCCCATGTAATCCATGGAGTTGATGAATGATTCCCTTTCATTTAGCTCCTTCCATTCCGCGGCTGTTGGAATCCGGTCGGTAACGCGCATACCCATACCCGGGTTGGTGCCATAGGTAATCATCGGTGCGATATCGCCTGCGTCAAAGCGCAGCACGGAGTCATAGGCGGCATCCTCATCCGAACACAGCGCCTTCCAGGAGTTGACAGCCGCCTCAAACGCTTTTCCCTGAGGCGCAAACTTCCGTCCCTGGATGTACTGGAACGTGGTGTCGTCGGGAGCAATCAATCCGCCCCGCGCACCCATTTCAATGCTCATGTTGCAGATCGTCATCCGGGACTCCATGGAAAGACTGCGGATGGCCTCCCCGGCGTACTCCACAAAGTAACCCGTGGCTCCACTGGAAGAGATTTTCGAAATGATGTATAGAATGACATCCTTACTAACAACGCCCTTTCCGAGTGTGCCCCTAATTTCAATCAACATCGTCTTCGGGCGATGCTGAAGCACGCATTGGGTTGCCAGTACCTGCTCCACTTCACTGGTTCCAATTCCAAAAGCAATACTGCCGAACGCTCCATGGGTGGACGTATGGCTGTCGCCACAGACAATGGTCGTTCCAGGCAACGTCAGGCCGAGCTCCGGTCCGATGATATGCACGATCCCCTGGTATTGATGGCCGAGGTCATACAATTCTATTCCGAATTCGGTGCAGTTCTTCCTCAGTGTTTCAACCTGGTGTCTGGACAACGCTTCCCTGATCGGCAAATGCTGGTCCTTTGTCGGAACATTGTGATCTGCAGTCGCCGTGGTGCGCCCCACATGCAAAACTTTCAAACCCCGGCTGCGCAGTCCGTCAAATGCCTGGGGGCTTGTCACTTCATGAATAAAATGGCGGTCAATGAAAAGGGCATCGGGATAACCCGCGGCGCTTTTTACTACATGCGCTTCCCAGATTTTTTCAAAAATAGTCTTTGGCTCCATGCTCACTCTTTCCATCCTCATTGAATACAATCAAATTTTATAACAAGTGTTCGTTCGTTCATCCACCTATGAAATGAAACTGCCCTCCCGATTGGATCGAGAGGGCAGCTGCTTAACGCGCCACGAAGTCAATTAAATGTCAGGCATCAATTTCAAAATATTCATTCGGTCTTCAAAAGAAACCCTTCAATATAGTTACACATTGCTGTAACGAATGTTCGTCTCCATTCCATTTCAAGCAGTTTCGAATGACATACAACTGTTCGGTTGCAACGAAGTTATGCTAGCTTTCATCAAACTAAATCTGAAACGAAACATCATACAGTTGCTTCAACTGCTTTAAGATGATTCGCTGGGGGATCCGGCGAAGGGCTGCATTTCGAAGCGCGATCAGGATGGGGTTTTCGAGTTGGCCGATTCTGCCGTAGCGCCACGACTGGTTTACAACATTTGCTGCGCGTCCGATTTGCCTTGCCTCAAAGCGCTGAAAAGCTTCTTCGGGTTCGTAGCGCATCAACGCGTTTGCAAGAACGGCCGCATCTTCGACAGCAAGACATGCACCCTGGCCCAGATTGGGTGTTGTGGCATGCGCAGCGTCACCCATCAAAACCACCCTGCCAAACGCAAACTTTGGAATCGGCTTGATATCTACAATGTCGTTCCAGATCAAATCTTCATCCCTGGTTCGCTCCAGCAGGTCAGAAATGGGAAAATGAAAATTTTCAAAGTATTTTTTCAAATCGCTTACGGTCGCCTCGCGCATCCGCCTGTCGTCCCTTGCAGCATTCAGCGTCGCAAACCAATACACCCTGTTGCGCGTAAGTGGTACGATTCCAAAACGACGGCCTCGTCCCCACGTTTCTGACATCTCGTTTGCATTGAATCCGGGCGGCAAATTATCAATCACTGCACGCCAGCACGTATACCCGGCGTACCGGGGAACGGAGAGGGGTAATACTTTGCTTCGCATTACAGAATGAACCCCATCACAGGCAACCGCATAGTCGGCCACGATCCGGGACCCATCCGAAAAATGAAGGGTAACTCCCGACGCATCTTGCATCCAATCTGTTACGCTTTTGCCTAACACTACGGTCTCCTCCTGCAGCAATCCGAAAAGAATTTTGTGAAGGTCGGCGCGATGAATTGTAAAACTGTGCAGCGCACCGAATAAACGGGTAAGTTCGGCAACATCCGTTCGACTGATCGCATCCCCACGCTGATCCTTCCCATAAAAAAAACTGAGCTTCTTCCCTCCTGCAATCAACTCCTGGTCAATCCCTATTTCCGCAAATGCCTTGACCGCATTGGCGGCCAGCAACAGACCCGCACCCAACGGCTTGAAAACAGGGGCAGCTTCAAAGACCCTTACCTTTAGGCCTTTCCGCTGCATGGCAACTGCCAACGCTAATCCACCGATACCCCCTCCGATGATTGCAAAATTTTTGCCTGCCGCCATATTCTCTTAAAAATAGTACTTGCCTGCTGCGCAATGGCTGTTCGGGGGTCAAATTTTGACTTTGAGCATTTTAATAACCCAAAGATTTGTGACAGTTTTATGGGCACACAAGCCGAAGTAGCTCAGCTGGTAGAGCAACGGTTTCGTAAACCGTAGGTCGTGGGTTCAAGTCCCATCTTCGGCTCGGTTCAGGGTCGGAAGTAGTTAGGAGAGTAAGAGGTCACCAGCTTCTTGAAGTCGCAGGTTCGTAGCCCGGTTGGGTGAAATGGAAAGCTTTTTTACCTTTGCCGCCCCTGCTATACAGAACTGCCCGGGTGGTGAAATTGGTAGACACGTACGTTTGAGGGGCGTATGGCGCAAGCTATGCTGGTTCGAGTCCAGTCCCGGGCACAACCCTGATCGCTCTATAGTATATAGAGGGATGCCGCCGAAGTGGTGAAATTGGTAGACACGCACGTTTCAGGGGCGTGTGCCGCAAGGTATGCGGGTTCGAGTCCCGCCTTCGGCACGTAATTGTGGAGACCCAATCAGCGATGCTGGTTGGGTTTTCTAGTGAAATAGGGGGATGCTGAACGGAAAGATCAGGCTGTAAGGGGGAGGCTACCGCGGAAGACCGCAGAAATAGTGAAAATACACATCAATGCATTCTCAGACGCAGGAGGGAGACGATGCGGCGCTGCTCCTCCTGCATCAAACTATGGCCGTGCTGACGCACCGCATAAAAGAAGAACATGCAGAAAAACAGGCAGACAGAAAGTAGGCAGAATGGGATCATAACGGCTGGGTTTATGAACACAAGTTGCAACAACTTCAGGGGCCTTGACGTTGCATTTGGAAGTGGAGCATTCCGGAGTAATATTTCGTATCCTTTTAGTATTTTCTATACCGGATTGGCTATGGTACCCCTTAAATTTGCGGGCCAAAGGCTATTATTGATACATAACTCATGACGCGACAAACCCCATTTCTGGTCTGTATACTAGCATTTTTCGCAGTTTTTTCTGGTTTCGCCCAAAAGCAACCAGCTCCGGCGCCTGCCTGGCACCTTCAGGATCCGGAGACAAACCAGGTTCAGGGCACCAGCGTGGAAAAGGTGTATGCCACCCTTCTGAAAAATCGGCCTTCGCGGAGCGTGATTGTGGCCGTTATTGACGGCGGGGTTGACATCGGGCACGAGGACCTGCAACGCGTCATCTGGACCAATGAAAAGGAGGTTTCCGGCAACGGAATCGACGATGACAAAAATGGATACATTGATGACGTCCATGGCTGGAATTTCATCGGCGGCAAGGGTGGGAATGTAAATGAAGATACCTACGAGCTCACCAGGGAATTTATCCGGCTGGAGAAGCGGTTTGGATCCATGTCCGAATCAAAGATCCCCCGAAAGCAAAAAGCGGCGTACGAAAAATACAAGAAGATAAAGGAAAAGTACGCCATCCTGCGCGACAAGAACCAGGCGGAGTACGAATTGTACAGCAACCTGAATAAGAACATTACCATGAGCATCGATACGCTCAAAGCAGTGATGAGGGTTGACCGGGTCACCCGGGAAGCGCTGGATACTTTCCGGACTTCCAACCCTACGCTGGCATTTGCCAAGGGTTTCACGGCCAGCATGCTGAGAAGGATGGGGCCCGACAGTGATATTGAAACCATTCTCAAGGAACTGCAGGAGGCGACCGATTACTACCGGGTGATTGTTGAGTATGGCTACAATGCCGCCTTTGACTCCCGCCAGATCATCGGGGATAACTATCAAAACTGGCGTGAAAAATACTACGGAAACAACGATGTAAAGGGGCCGGACGCCAGTCATGGAACCCACGTGGCGGGAATTATTGCTGCCGACCGCACCAACGACCTGGGGATTAACGGTATTTCAGACAACGTGAAAATCATGTCTGTGCGAACCGTACCCAACGGCGACGAACGCGACAAGGATGTAGCCAACGCCATCCGGTATGCTGTAGACAACGGCGCGAAAATCATTAACATGAGTTTTGGGAAATCATACTCTCCCGAAAAAGAGGTGGTTGACGAGGCCGTGGCGTACGCAGAAAAAAACGGCGTCCTCCTTATTCACGCGGCTGGAAACGAAAGCGATGACACGGACAAAGAGCCACGATATCCCACGCGACGGTTTCTCAACGGCAAGGAGGCAAAAAATTGGCTGGAGGTTGGCGCCTCAGCAGCAGGAAGCGACGAAGATTTTGTTGGAAGTTTCTCCAACTACGGAAAAAAGACAGTAGACTTCTTCTCACCGGGAGTTGACATCTATTCCACGGTGCCTAACAATAGGTACAAATCAGAAAGTGGAACCAGCATGGCCGCCCCAGTGGCATCCGGTATCGCCGCCCTGTTGTGGTCCTATTTTCCCGACCTTACTGTCACCCAGGTAATCGACATCCTCCGTCAATCGACGCGTAAATTTGACGGCCTTAAAGTTAGTAGGCCTGGAGGTGGAACCGCGGCATTTAGCGAGTTGAGCAGCACGGGTGGAGTGGTAAACGCCTACGAAGCCATCAAGATGGCGATTGCGCTCAAAGGCCTGCCCATAGAAAAATAAGCAAGGTTCTGACCATCCCATTTTAATTAACAAACACTTAATATTAAGAGCCGGCGCGTGTAACGTGCATTAAACGTAGGCTGTGGGGTGTTTTGCGTAAGAAATAACAATTCCCATGTTCCGTTCAGCCCCCTCGCGGCCAACCAACCCGTATCATTGAACGGAAAAGAATAGATTTGCGGCTGATTTTTGTCACTTCCGCCTGGCAGAAAATGGTGGAAATTTCTTACGAATGACTGATTTTAGGGCAGCGTCTGCGGTGGGAACCGTCCGCTGAATATTGAGCCGAATAATATGGAACCATACTTGATCCTTGTTTATCTGCTCCTGACGGCTGCCGTCGTGGACTTGATCGTGGGGGTCAGTAACGATGCTGTCAACTTTCTGAATTCCGCGATCGGGTCGAAAGCAGGCTCCATTCGTACCATCCTGGTGGTGGCCAGCCTGGGCGTGCTCGCCGGATCAACCTTTTCCAGCGGCATGATGGAAGTAGCCCGAAACGGGCTCTTTAACCCGGATTACTTCACGTTCGATAAAGTCATGATCATATTCATGGCCGTCATGCTTACAGACATCATTTTGCTTGACGTTTACAACTCCCTGGGCCTCCCTACATCCACAACCGTTTCCCTCGTCTTTGAAATTCTGGGCGCTGCTTTCATTACAGGCGTCCTTCTATCCCTTGAAAAAACGAACAGCTTTCCGGTGGTTAGCGAGGTGATCAACGTCGCGAGCGCCATCACCATTGTAAGCGGCATTTTTCTTTCCGTGCTTCTGGCCTTTGTATTCGGATCCCTGATTCAACATGTCGTCCGGCTTATCTTCTCGTTCAACCTCGACGTTACGATTCGGAAATACGGCGCCATTTTCAGCGGACTTTGCATCACGACGATTATCTATTTCCTGCTGATCAAGGGAGCCAAGGGAAGCATCCTGCTCTCCAGCGATCAAATCAAATGGACTGTTGATCACACGCTCAATATCCTCCTGGTTTCCATGGCCTTCTGGAGCATGATCGTTCAGATCCTGATGTGGTGGAAACACATCAATCCCCTGAAGATCGTTGTCCTGCTGGGTACTTTTGCCCTGGCCATGGCTTTTGCCGCCAACGACCTGGTGAATTTTATCGGCGTTCCCGTTGCCGCGCTGATATCCTTTCAGTCATGGCAAGCTTCGGGCGTCGAAGCAGGAAGCTACACGATGGAAATTCTGAAAGGTCAGGTCGAAACCCCATACTGGATCCTCCTGGTTTCGGGCGGCATCATGATCATCACCCTCTGGACCAACGCCAAGAGTCGGAAGGTAACCGAAACCGAAGTCTCGCTTGGCCGTCAGGACGAAGGCGACGAAAGGTTCAAGTCCAACATCCTGTCACGCGCAATCGTTGGAGGTGCCGTTGCCATGGGAAATTTGCTTGACAGAATTATTCCTGACAGGGTGTCCGCGGTATTTGCCAAACGTTTTGAAAAACTAACCATCAAGTACAGGAGCGACCGGGAAGCACCTTCCTTTGATCTGTTGCGCGCTTCTGTCAACCTGCTCGTATCCAGCATGCTCATCGCCTATGGAACTTCGCGCAAACTCCCACTGTCAACCACATTCGTAACATTCATGGTTGCCATGGGAACCTCCTTTGCAGACCTGGCTTGGGGCAGAGAAAGCGCTGTATACCGCGTGGCGGGCGTCGTGAACGTGATATCCGGCTGGCTCATCACGGCATTTGTCGCGTTCTCCTCCGCTGCTTTGATGGCGCTGGTGATTTATACCTTCGGCTTCATTGGTTTCTTTGTTCTCACCGCGGTGGCAGCCTTCCTGATTGTGAGAAGTCACATCGTCTTCCGGAAAAAAGTGGAAGAGGAAAAGGTGTTGGGTCAACTATTTACGGGTGAGGAGATCGACGTGCAGCAACTGATTGAAGAGAGCAAGACGAGCACGGTCAAGAATTTGAAGTCCGTCAAGAAGATAACCTTGCACTGCCTGCGGTCCATTCGCAAAGGCGATCGTGAGACGCTGGTGAAGTCGAAAAAGGAAATTGAGAAACTGCGGGAACAAAACGAAAAACTACATAGCAAGATCATCAAGTATGTTCGTCGGGTGAAAAAAGGGCACCTGGCTGCCGGCCGTGTGTACATCCTTGTATTTGACCTTATCCAGGATCTGTACCAGAGTGCCAACCTGGTCAGCGAAGTATGTACAAACCACATCATCAACCATCATCCCCTTCCGAAGAGTGAGTACCAGAAAATTCTCGAAGAAGTAGAGAAAGATCTTTCCAGCTACATGGACAGTGTGACGGATTCTATTCACCAGATGAACTTCAAAGACGCCAAAGCCATCGACCTTCAGCGCACACAGTTGCTGGACTATATCCAGGAAAAACTGGATCGGCAGATACTGTTGATTCAGCAGGATGACCTGGGCAACCGCATGGGGTTGTTGCAGGTCCGGTTGTTGCTGGAAGCGAAGGATATCCTGGAGGGCGTCCACCAAATCCGTCTCCTCTATGCAGGGTTTGGTCCTTCGACCTAGTCTCGGGAATCTTTTACTCGAGCGGATACATACTTCCGTTAATCAGCGCGTACTTGACCGTGCCGTTTTTCCGGAAAAGGAGTGACGGATTTCCACCCATCCGTATCTCCTGAACCGCTGACGGTGCCTGCTTGTGCACGTTGATCTTGTAGGACGATCCAAAAGCATCAACATCCTGCTTTACCACAACGTCTGTATATCCCTCTCGCAGGAGTCGATCAACATCCAAGCCTTGTAACTGACTGACAGTTTCCAATTCCGTTCCATATACTTTGCCAGGAATCACTTCGAAACCTGAAACATCGAAGGTCAGGTACGCAGGTGAGGTACTCAGGTCTCCGATATCCGAAACAAAACTCCGCACGAAGTATTTCCTGAAATCTTCGCTATCCGTTTCCCGCCGGTCGAAGGCAATATCCCTGCGGACTCCATCATAATCGACATTGAAAAGAATCAACTCCTGCATCCGGCTTTCCCCGTTTTTAGGAATTTCAAAGTAGCTGTCTACAGGAACTTTCTCATAGGCACCACTCGCGATGGCGTCGACGGCAGTCAGCAGCAGCACGAAATTCAGCCTCCGTATTTCCTGCTTCTCCCAATCCTGCTTGAATCCTCCGGATTCGATGAGGATAGTCCGGGTTCCCCACTTCTGAATATTGTCGCCAAAAGCCCGTGGCTCAAAATCGTCGGGATAGGCTCCAATCTGTCCCGGAATAAATCTTGTGATCTGATCATGCAGGTATTTCGTAAGCTGCATCGCGTCGCCTCGGGATTCGTTGACAGCGCGCTCCGCATTGAAGGGCGGGGCGAGCAACGAAATCGTAGCAGGCTTTCCTAGCACAGACGTCCCCCTTCCCTGATCGTGCAGGTTGAACCCCCAATCGGCCTTCACGCTGTCGCGGACCCGCTTAAGCAAGCGCCCTTCCGGGGATTGGAGACGCAATGCATCCCGGTTAATATCGATGCCCTTGCTGTTTCTTCGTGTAAACCGGGAGGCACCGTCCGGATTAAGCATGGGAATAAAATGCCAGGTGACTGCCATATGCATCTTTTTCCGCAGGTCATTGTACGAATCGTTGGCCTGCAGAAAATTAAAAATGTCGAGCATGGCACGTGTAGCGGTTGTTTCATCCCCATGCATCTGCGACCACATGAGCACCTGTATTGGGCCGTTCCCATACGAAACCGTCATGATGGAGCGGCCCTCCACGGATGTCCCGGCCTGCCGGACTGTAAATTCCTTTCCAAGGCCTTTCACGGTACGCATCACATCCTCGTGCTTGAACCGCCTCGTGTCCACCGATCTTTCCATGTATTGCGCATGAGCAGCATACAACGAAGTGTTCATTTGCCCGTATGTGGTTGTAACCACCATAAGAATACCAGCCAATACCACGAAGCGCATAATACGATCAGTTTAACTTGTGAAAATGTCTCTCCGAGGAAAATCACTTGCGGCTTGGTCCCCGCATCCTTATCTTCCCATCCCAAATAAAGTCAAACAAAATGAAATCAACACTTCTGCTTCGGCCGGTCCTCCTTGTGCTGCTAGCGCTGGTCCTGTTTCCCACCTGTACATTTGCCCAGGAACTGGCCAAACCAAAATTCATTGACCCGGCCAACATGGACCTGATGGTCCGGCCTGGGAATGATTTCGTGGAATACGCTGGTGGCGTTTGGCTCAAGAATAACCCGGTTCCACCCAAGGAAACCCGGTGGGGTAGTTTCAATGTGCTTCGTGATTTCAACGTAAAAGCAATCCGGACAATATTAGCGGACGCCGCTGTGGACAAGAAAGCACTGGCTGGTTCTGTAAAAAAGCGGGTGGGTGATTTCTATAGATCCGCCATGGACAGCATCACCATTGAAAGACTGGGAATGGAGCCTATTCGATCGGATTTGAAGCGGGCGGGAGAAGTAAAAACAACACAGCAGGTGTTGGATGAAATTATCTACCAGCGGGCAAACGTTATCGGCACGCCCCTCTTTGGCTTCTTTGTCGGTCAGGACCGCAAGCAACCAGACCGGATGATGGTTCAGTTCAGCCAGGGTGGCACCTCGCTGCCCGATCGGGATTACTACCTGAAATCGGATCCCCGTTCCAAAAAAATCCAGGAGGCACTGGACGCATACATTGTCACGTTGTTCAAACTTACCGGTGTTCCGGAAGCAGACGCAAAAGCGAAAGCACAAGCAATCTTTGCGCTTGAGCAAAAATTGGCCCGGGCCCAAATGAGCCGCGTCGAAATGCGCGATCCCCAAAAAACCTATAACAAGTTCGCAGTCGCTGACTTCAGTAAAAAGACCCCATCGATGGATTGGAGATCAATCCTTGCCAAATTCAAGATTACATCCGAAGACAGCATGCTGGTAAACGTACCGAAATTTTTTGCCGTTGCCGACAGCCTGCTGGCGAGCACACCGATCGCCACCTGGCAGGCCTATCTGCAATGGAATATGCTCCGGTCGTCCGCACCGCTCCTCAACAAACCTTTCGTGGACGCCAATTTTGCCTATAACCAGGCGCTCTCCGGTCAAAAGATCCAGACGCCCCGGTGGGAACGCGCTTCCAACCGGATTGATGGCGCCGTCGGTGACTTGCTCGGTCAATTGTATGTCGAGAAATATTTCAAGCCTCAGGCCAAGGCGCGGATGCAGGAAATGATCAGCAACCTGATAAAAGCGTATGAGATCCGGATCAAGCAACTGGACTGGATGAGTGAAGTCACCAAACAAAAGGCATTGGACAAACTCCGGGCCTTCACACCCAAAATCGCCTACCCGGACAAATGGAAAGATTACCCCGGATTGGTTATTACAGACAAGGCGTTCTACCAAAACGCACGCAACGCCAGCCAGTGGTCTTTCAATGATATGCTGAACCAGCTCGGCAAGCCTGTAGACCGCACACGCTGGGGCATGACGCCGCCCACGGTGAATGCATATTACTCTCCCGTGATGAACGAGATTGTTTTTCCGGCAGGCATTCTTCAGTATCCTTTTTTCCATCCCGATGCAGATGATGCGTTCAATTACGGAGGCATTGGTGCCGTGATCGGTCACGAAATATCCCATGGTTTTGATGACTCGGGCAGTCAATATGACAAAGACGGAACACTTCGAAACTGGTGGACCGAAGAGGATCGGACGAAATTCTCAGCCAAAGCAAAGCAGCTGCAGGAGCAATTCGACGCCTATACCATTCTGGATACAGTGTATGTGAACGGGAAACTTACGCTGGGTGAAAACATCGGGGACCTCGGCGGTTTAAATGCAGCATACGAAGCGTTCAAAATGACACCGCAAGGTAAATCGAATGAGCGAATAGACGGATTTACTCCAGACCAACATTTCTTCCTCGCCTGGGCACAGGTCTGGCGCAGCAATATACTCCCCGACCGCGCGGCACAATTGATCGTAACCGATTCTCACGCCCCGGACAACTACCGCTCCATCGGCGCGCCCGTCAACATGGATGCCTGGTACCGCGCCTTTGATATACGGCCAGGCGACAAACTGTATGTGGACCCCGAAGACAGAATCAAAATCTGGTAATCTGCTATGGATTATTCCCACTTCCTGGTCACCATCAACGAGGGTATTGCCCGGGTTTCCATAAACCGCCCTCAAAAAGCAAATGCTCTTGCCCTTCCGGCGTGGGAAGAAATGAAAGCGGTGTTTGACGCGCTGAGTGACAGGTCGGATGTACGCGTGGTGATCCTCTCGGGAGAAGGAAAGCTTTTCTGCGCAGGCATTGATCTGGAATTATTGATGTCGGTCAAGGACCTGGAGCGTAATCCGTCGGCAGGCCACCGTAGTGATGCACTCCTCACGCTGGTCGAGAAACTGCAGGCGTGCGTCACAGCGATTGAGCAGTGCAGGAAGCCGGTACTCGCTGCCGTTCACAACGGATGCATCGGCGGCGGTGTTGACATCATTGCGGCTTGTGACCTCCGGTACTGCACCGATGACGCCTATTTTGTTATCAAGGAGATTGACATGGGTATGGTAGCCGACCTGGGCACCCTGCAGCGCCTCCCTGCGTTTGTCAAACCTGCTGTGGTTACCGAGATGGCGCTCACCGGGCGTGCTGTCATGGCGGAGGAAGCTGCGGCCATCGGACTGGTCAACACCCGATACGCTACCCGGGAAATCATGCTGGAAGAAGTACAAAAAATTGCTGCCGTCATTGCCTCCAAGTCACCCCTTTCCGTGCGGGGTACCAAGCAAGTCTTGCTGCATGCGCGTGATCACTCCGTCCGCGAGGGGCTTGATTTCATTGCCCGGCACAACGCTGCGCACCTTCTTTCAGATGACCTGACTGAATCCTTTAAGGCCGCTATGGAAAAAAGAAAAGCAAAGTACAAGGACTGAAACCCTGATTATCTACAGATCGTTTAAGCCCCATGGCCTTACTCCTGAAAACCGTCTTTCTTTCGCTTGTTGTCGCCGTGTATTACGCAGGACACCAGGCAGAATACGTATGCACCCCGTGTGGAGGTGATTGTGATTCCGCAACGTATCATAGCCCCGGGGAATGCAAGGGGTGCGGCATGGCCTTGATCGAAAAATCCAAAGTCGGATTTACCAACCTTTCGGTAACCCAGTTTTGTGAACGGATTGCCAATAATCCGACAGCCATCATCCTGGATGTGCGGTCGCCCGCTGAATTTGACGGATCAGCGACCCAGGTGTCCACCTTCGGGCATTTCGCAAAGGCGATAAACATTCCCATCAACGACCTGGAGAACCGCATAGATGAACTAGAGCCATTCAAAGACAGGGAAATTCTCGTCTACTGCAGCCACAGCCGCCGAAGTCCACGGGCAAGTTATCAGTTGGGCTTAAAAGGTTTTAAGAATGTCAGGAACATGGCTGGCGGCGTATCCTCCATACCCGAAAAAAAGGAACCTTGTCTGCGGCAAAATTATCTTGTTCACGAAAAATAAAGCCGTTCTATTCAACCTGCTCACTCCGAATCGGCCTCAAACTCCAGGTTGACTCAGTCTTGACAAGCTTGTAAAGCACTTTTCGTTTTCCTCCTGAAGGATTTTCCGCGGCATCTCCGTCGAGGTAAACCGGAAAAATATCAAATAACTGGCCGTCCTCCAGCAAGAAGGTATCCCAGCCTCTGTATCCTTCAAACGGTTCGCCCGGCTTTGAATTGTAGGGGGTAGCTCCTTCAAAATAGATCTCAACCACATCCAGGTCCTTATCCGAATTCAATCCGTAAATCGTGATGAACGATTCCGGTTTTGGGCCCTTCGCGAGGATATACAGTTCTTCAAAGCCATTCCCGTCGAGATCTGCCTTCAGAACTTCCGACACCGGATCAACTTCAGCATAATCAAACACCCGGTCTTCCTCCGTGAAATGCCTGCATTCCACGCGCACATTCACGGTTCCGGGAACCTGCGCACGGCTCTGGGTCACCACCCACTTTTTCCCGGAAGCTGTGATGTACTCCACTGAACCCAGGTCTTCCTCTAAAGAAGTCACGGCCAAAGAATCCGAATAGTCCTCCTCTTCCGCCTCCTGCGGCGTTCCCGGGCCGCAGGCGGCCAACACAAGGAGCAGTATCCATGGCAAACGAATCCCACCGGCGAGCAGGGATAGATTCTTCAAAGAGGATTTCATAGACGATGGGATAAACTCAGGATTTGACTTCTTCCACACCATCCGGGAACCTGGCAAATCTCCCACGTTCCCGTGCGTGCACATGCTCATGGCTTGGCCACGGCCAGCCTCCAAACTGTGTCTCCTGATATTCCGTCATGGCCTGTTGAATTTCTGCCTGGGTGTTCATTACAAACGGGCCGTACTGCGCCACCGGTTCATTGATCGGCTTACCCTGCAACACAAGAAATCTCCCCGGCTCTGAACCGTTCTTTATAATTGTCTTCTTATCGGCGTAGAGTTCAATAGCGCGGTGTGCCGTAAAATGCTGGCCTCCTACGTCTGCCGCATCTCCTTCAAAAAAATACAAGGTACGATTGACGGAAGGGGAAGCCGCCGGCAACTGCCAGGTTGCTCCGGGAGCCATAGATATCAACCAGATAGCCACCTCATGTCCCGGATTGTTCGCCCAGGAATCTGGCGTGGGATGCGGCGCCACGGTTTTTTCCAAATTACCGGCGATAATTTTAACCGAAGTTTCCACCTTGTTTTCATCCCGGTGCACGAAAGTGGGTATGGTATCAGCCCAAAGCATGGCAAAATGCGGAGGCGCGAGTTTCTTCGCCTGCGGCAAATTCAGCCAGATCTGAAAGAGTTCCAGCGGGTTTTCTTTGTCCCGGTTAATTAGCGGAAACATTTCGCAGTGCTGAACACCCTTGCCGGCAGTCATCCACTGGACATCGCCAAAGCCAAACCGGCCGGCGGCCCCTAACGAATCGGAGTGATCAACCAGTCCTTTGGTGACGATGCTTACTGTTTCAAACCCCCGATGCGGGTGAGCCGGAAAGCCGGGAACTTTTTCACCATGATACATGCGCCACCCCTGCTTGTTAATAGCAAAATCCTGACCAATGGCTCTGCCGGTCAGGGGGGCGTCGGGGCCCATGCCCTCGTTTCCTTTGGGATAGAAATCTTCGTGATGCACACAAAAAAGAAAGGGATCCTGTGTTTCCCAGGGGAAACCTAAAGGCTTGACGGATTTGATGGCCTGCTCGCTCATAATTCTGAATAGTGTATTTAAAGAGTACCTGTGATAACCCAAAAAACGCCAAATAAGTTTAGGTATGCAATCCATTGGGCTTAATCATCCGGATGCTGCTGATCTGGCTTGTGATGCTCGCTTCCCCTTTTTTGGTCATTGGGCTTAGATATTTCGTTTTTCTTGCCGGGATGCGGCAATCCTGACGCCGAATGATATTCATGTATCTTCGTTCAACAACAAGAAATGTTAGACCAATGAATCGGCTCATTCTCTTAACAATCGTAATTCTATTAGGCTGTCAACCCACAACAGATAATCCTGCTTCTGACGATGAGGCGCAGGTGAAAGCCGCGCTGGTTGCCATGTGGGACGCTATTGAAAAGGGAGAGGTGGAACGCTATGCCGGATACGTCCATCCGGACTTTACTCAGTTTGGTGAAAATGATTCCCTGCTGCTTATTGGAAAAAGGGCTGAAGTCGACGGCATTCGCAAATACACAACGGTTGCAAGAAACGTACACACGGAAATGATCAATCCACTGGTTACGGTAAAGGGAGACGTCGCATGGATAACCTATAATTGGAAAGACGGCGGCGCCAAAGACGGGGTGCCGTTTGCTACGCAGGGCAAGTCCACCCGCATATTTGTCAGAGAGAAAGGCCGTTGGCTGTGCATCCACGGGCATTACACTTCCTTGTAATTATAAATTCAGATGGCATGGAAGATCGCTGTACTGGTCCTTGCCGCAAGGTGCTTATCCGCACAGGTTGTTAGTCTGCCTGAGCCCGTAACAAACAACGCGGTTGTGTCCTTGACAAGAAATGGACAGCCCAGCTATTATTCGTTCTTCGGCCTCGACAGCACCAAGCGCTGGTCTGGTGTTCATAATAAAGTATTTCGGGTTGACCCTTCCACAGGAAAGTCATCCAGGCTGACCAACATTCCGGATATGGGCAGGTTGGCCTCCGCGGCTTCCGCCGTAAGAAACAAGGCATACATCGTCGGCGGATATGCTGTCTTTGAAAATGGCAAAGAAAAATCCTCTAACCGCCTTTTCATTTTTGATTCGCAAACAGAAGCATTCAGTCAAGGGGCTCCCTTACCCATTCCCATCGACGATCATGTTCAAGGTGTTTGGAACGATCAGCGACTCTATGTGGTCGGCGGGTGGAGTGATTCGCTGATCGTGAATGCGGTCCAGATTTATGAGCCGGAGGCCGACCGGTGGGTGTTAGGTACCCCGCTCCCCAACGAGCCCGGGGCTAAAGTCTTTGGGGGCTGCGGGCTGATTGCTGGAGACACCATCTATTTTATTGGCGGCGCCACCTTCGCAAAAAACTATCCGCCCTCGAGGGCCTTCTACAAAGGGACTATTGATAGAAGGGATCCCGTCCGGATTGCATGGACCAGGGCAGGGGATTTCCCTGGTGAATTCCGGTATCGCAGTGCCGCTTTCTTTCGTGACGGGCGGTTGTACGTAGTTGGGGGTAGCAATGAAACGTACAATTACAATGGAATCTCCTATTCAGACAAGAAACCCGTAGAGCCCAACAAGACCCTTCTTTGCTATGACCCACGCACGGGACAGTTCACCACAAAACCGGCCGTCAGTCGAATAATGGACCTGCGCGGAGTGGTAATTGACGGGAGGGGAAATATCCTGACACTTGGCGGCATGACAAAAGAACAACGCGTGAGCGGGGACGTCATTCACGCATGGCCAGCCTCCAAGGGGCCCCGTTAATCGTGGATTAAATTGGGACAAAGTTGGCTTCACAATCCAACTTCTAATTAACTTCATCCCCGTATGCGGCTTACGGTTCTTCTTTCCCTATGCCTTCCTTTGTGGTCATCTGCACAGGATTCCCTCGTTCTATTCAACGAGATTAAATACCTATCGAATTTCGAGCGGAATGCTTTTCGGAAATTCTACGTTGAAAAAAATGAGGATGATATTTTGGACTTGTTTCTGTCCACAGACACGAGACCTGAAGGGATCCGTGGCAATACGATGGAACGCATTGAACAGATTTCCAGGCAACTCCAAGCAAGTTTGGGTGACAAGAAAAAGCCCGAAAAGCAGGTCAAAGCTGTGTATGATCAGGTGCATTCCGCCTTTCTGAAAAAATATGAATTGGTCAACCGATTTCCCGAAATATTTCAAAACGGTAACTACAACTGCGTTACGGCCACCGCGCTATACTCACTTGTTTTTGAAAGGCTGAAAATCCCATATTCCATACAGGAAAAGCCGACACACGTTTTTCTAATTGCTTATCCCAACCAGAATAACATTCTCGTTGAAACCACCACACCTCTTTTCGGATACCTGACTTTCGATAACCGCTACAAAGAAAATTTCGTCAACAACCTAAAAAGCCAAAAACTCATTGGGAACGCCGAATCGGAATCGATGGCTCTCGAAGAATTATTCAACAAATATTTTTTTCAAAATGAAAACATCAACCTGAAGCAATTAGTAGGCATCCATTATTTGAATGATGCGCTCTACTACAATGACCGAAGGGATGTATCCATGGCACTAAAACAAATCGAAAAAGCGTATCTGTTCCATCCAACACACCGTATCGGTTTTGTTATGATGAGTTTTGTGGTACAATCTCTGGAAAACACAAAGCTGAAACCCCTGGAACGGACGGCGCTCATTTTGAAGGCCAGCAGGTTTTCAAATCAGGGCATTTCGTCGGACATGATCAAGGGGGAGTTTGCCAAGCTAACGGAACTTGTCCTGGTGCGCGACAATAACAAAACTCTTTACCGGGAGTGCTACCAACTCCTCGTTGATGGAGTGACGGATCTGGACTTGAAGACTGACCTTACCTATTATTTCAACTACGAAATCGCACGTCTATATTTCAACCAGGGAAGTTATTCACTGGCAAAAATCTATTTCGCAAAGGCTCTCAAGTACCAACCCAACAATGCGCAGCTGGGAGGACTTTTTGTAAATACGCTGGGTCAATCTATGCGCAACCAGACAGATTCCAGGGCAATATTGGACACGTTGAAATATTACCACCAGACATTTCGAACACTTCATGAGAACAATAATTTCATGTCGATGTTCGCAACATCGTATGTGGTTGCTTTCGGCGATGCCATGGACGCAGGAAATCCGGCCGAAGGTCTGAAACACCAGGCCGCTTTTGAGGCGCTTTGTGAAGCCAACAAGGACTTGGTCATCCCCTACCCGACAATAAGCCGGGCCTATTCAGAAGCTGGCGCCTACTACTTTAAACTTGGACAAAAATCCAAAGCAAGAGCCCTATTTGACAAAGGATTGCAACTGGCACCAGGTGACTATGAACTGCGCCGAAGAAAACAAATGATCAACTAATTTTTTATTGAGAGCGGAAATGTTTTCTGCGTAACGTAGGTATTCCCCGATCTCGTAGTAACCGCCGCTATAAAGTTTACCTCCTCCATGTAAAACTGCCCTGGAGACAAGTCATATCGCATCTCCGCTGAATTCCTTGCTGGTCCTTTGGGTAATCCCATAAGGCCTTGGTGAAGGCACCCCGATGGAGTGAGATTCCCCTTGTAAAATATGACCGTGCTGGCGCCCTCCGTTACAGAAAGACGAAGAATATAGGTTCCACTGCTTTGGAGCTTATCAATTACCCGAATGACTATCGATGGAAAGCTTGATCGTCGCTTTCCATCATTGAACTCAACCAGTCCGGTACAAGGCTCATCATACTCATACCTCGCTTCAGAAAGTACCACGCCGCCAATGCCGAATTTCTTCTGAATACCGTGAACCCTATCATTAACATAATCTGTTTCCTGAAACAAAAGGCCCGTCTCATAAAAACGCCTTGACTTTCCTTCACGCTTGTCGTCAACGTAGGTCATCTCCAGATTCACCACACCGTTGCGATAGTATGTTTTGCCAACTCCGTGACGCTTCCCGTCTTGCATCTCCATTTCACTTACCAGTTTTTTATCCTTTGTATATGTTCGGGCTACGTTGCTGTCCGGAGCAGGCTTCTTCTTTCCGGAACCAAGGCCACATCCCGACATAATCCCAATCAGGAAGACACTCATAAAGCATGTTCGTAGATACTTTTCCATCTCTGGATAGCGTTTTCATGGCTCTGGCGCAGAGCCTGTTTGACGAACTATCTTGAAGAAGCCACTGGCAACGAAAGTTCCAGCTTCTCCCAATACATCACAATCTCACCCTCGCCTTCCTCTTCCTCGATGACATAGCGTAACCGCTCCTGGTGGCTTTCTTCCCTTTCAGGCGTCACCTCAATCCGCACTACATCCTCTTTCGAATCATAATCATCGGCCAGATGCTGCGTCCAATTTCTGTTGATAACAATGGTCCACGTTTCCCTGCCCGGAATAGTAAACAATGCATACTTCCCGGGGGCAACAACGACCCCTCCGATGACTACTTCCTGGTTGAATTCAATGTTGGTCGCGCTGTGTGCTCCCGTTACCCAAACGTTATCAAACGGCACGAGGCCTCCCCAGATCACCCGCCCACGAACTGCCGGCGAATAGTAATTGATCGTAATTCCTGCATCCCCCACCGTACCTCTTGCTACAGCCTTCAGGCTTCCCTTCAGGGTGTCTGGCTCGGATTGCTCCCCGATGATTCGCGTTCCTGTTTCTGCCGGGTCAACCACCTGGCTCCCTCCTTTTTCCTTTTCGGAAGTTGAACATTGAGTCAGCAGGCTGGCCACTGCGAATCCACTCACGATTAGATGCATTGCAAGTCTCATAGACGCTTGATTATTTTGATTTAAATTCCTCGATACACTTCTTTATCGCTGCGATGACGCCCCGTGACGCTTCGATGTCGCTCATGGCAATACTTACCGACGAGGCATAGGGCTGAATTTTTCCGTCCTTATAAGCTTTGATAATCTTGCTCTTGAAATTCGTTTCCATCTTTACAAAAACCCATTTTCCGCGGATTTCGAAATCAACGCTGTTGGGATTAATGTCCGAGAAATTGAATTCAAAGATCTCTTCTACCGAAGAGCTTGCCTTGATGTCGCGTACCGTGAGTTTGATCTTGTTGAGATTGTCAGGCTCCGGCGACTCCATAATCCCTTTTTGTGATACCTGCTCCACCGTGACCTCCCCGACAACCCCTTTGAGCCATTCCACGATGCCCGAAGCCTTCGCGGGAAAAGGATCTTTGTAGCTGCTCTTGCAGTAGCTGATAACCTTGTCCACAGCCTCTTTCATCCGCCTTCCAACTTCCACGTCCTGAACAAAAATGTTGATTTCGTTGGTAAAGCCTTCCAGCTTGTCATTTTTTGAACTCATCACCACCTTCTTCTTGTCCAACGTAGGCAACTCCATGACCATTTTGTCGCCGGATACCTGGATGCGAAACGTATTCGGATTCACGTCCACCCAATTAAAGTCGTACACATTCTTCACCGTGGTGGTTGGGGTTTGCTCCACAAGCGTATACGTTGTCACGCATTTTGGCAGAATAACCTGGCCCTCCGTCTTGTCACCGATCCGAACATCCTTGGTCAATGCAGCCATTGCCTGCAGCGCCTCGTTGACAGTCTTGAGCGCCGGAAGTTCTGTCTTGATTTTAGCAATGGCCAATGGCGCTGCCAGTGTCAGGACGTTCTTAATATCGCGTGCCTCGTCGACGTTGTTCGTATAAATCGTAAGGTCATCCACAAACGGTCGCGACTGACCATCGCGCACAACGCTGATGACTTTCAGCCGCTGGCTCATTTCCATATTCAACGCAAACCGGTTTCCGGAAACTTTAAAAAGCAATGAATTCAAATTAATGTCCGCCAGGTTGAACGTAAACTCTTCCTGATGTGAGGTTTTCCCATCCGACTCCACCTGTACAAACTTGAAGCTGCCAGGATACTCGCCTTTCGCTAAGCCCTGGTTGATGGATTTTGTTCCGGTTGTCACGTTCTTGACGTTTGCCGAAAGCCATGAAACCATGTCTTCGTAAGCCGAAAGTTTCAGCTTGCCGTTGGTAATCTTTTCAGCCAGGGGAATACATTTTTTGATAAGCTCCATGATATCCCGTGCATGGTCTACATTTTTGGCGTGAATGTTAAGCTGGTCATCGTAAGGCTGCGTCTCACTGTTCTTGGAGACCTTCACTAACTTCTGTTTGTTCTTTACCGCCAATACCACGAGGATGATGTCTTTTTGTGTAACCTGTCGAACTGCGTACGGATCAATATCAGAAAGGTTGAATTCATTAGTATAGGATACTTTCCCTCCCTTCTGATCAACCTCGTTGTAGGCGTACAAAACCGTGGAGAACTCCAACAACTTGATATCCTGTTCAAACGTCTTTGTACTGGTTTGAACATGGCTGAAGGATTCTTGCAGGGTCCCAATAAAGCCGCTCAATTCAGCAGCTTGACCAAATGCCGTATTCGCTGAGATAACGGCCAGAATAGTAAGAATGTAGTTTTTCATAGGTATTGCAATTAAATAAGTACGGCCGCCTCGTGGAACGGCCGTACCATGGAGAATGACGTGCTATCAAACCCCAAACTCAGAGTTTGGCCGTAATGCCCAGATTAACGAGTGCGATGCTATAGCCCAATTCGGCAAAAGCACCAATTTTTTCAGAAAACATATACCGTCCACCTACGTAGAGACCGATTGCAATACCTGAAGCGCTTCCCCCAACAGCGCCAAACCCGGTTCCTCCGGAAACGCTGGTGCTTACATTATTATACGCCAGCATGGCGCCTCCGTAAAAATCGGTGTTATCCGATCCCGCAAAGTGATACGATCCGCGTGCGCCAAAAAGCAGGTAAGAGTAGCTGTAGGATCCGAACCCAAAATCCTGCTTCGAGCCCGAAAAACCGATGATTCCACCAACACTTATCTTGTCTGTTATCCCTACTTCAAAAGATCCGCTGATGGGAGGAGTAGTAGAACTTCCCGCTCCGTACCCGCCCCCAAAACCAATTCCAAGATTCAGTTGCTTCGCGCCCTGGTCAAAGACCTGTGCATATCCTGAGATGACGGAGAGCGTAACCATCATGACAACCGCTGCCGTTAAGATGCTTTTTTTGTAAAATTTACGAGTCATAAATAGAATTTTGAGTTTTAATTGTTATGCCTAAAATTGAATAATAATAGAATATAATACAAGCAGTCAAAGGGGCACCATTTTGAGTTCTGGACGCGGTTATAATGAAACCCTGGCGATCTTTATCTGCTTTGCCTGATCGTCTGTCCAGGCAACGATCAGGGTATCCCCCGCACGGGTCATCTGCGGAAATCCGCTGGATCTGGATTCGGAAGAAGAAGCGATCGTAATGGAAGGGCTCTCCCTGCCATCCGCATAAACACGTGCCGCTTTGATCATTACACCCTCCATCCAGCTTACAACAGCTTCACCCTTTTCAAGAAGCACCACATCCACCCGACCAATGGCGTTGCCCTCGTCGACACGAATCGGCTTGCCAAACGTAGCCCCTCCATCCCCGGAAAAGGCCACCAGAACCTGTGATGTATCGTTAGCAGCCGAAAACCAGGCAACCACCAATTGATTTCCAGCAGATGCAACACGAGGTCCGTTCACCGGGCATCCGCCAATCTTCCAGTTATCGTTATGAATCGGCATTGGCTTTGTCCAACTGCCGTCGACCAGCCGCACAATGGACATGTCGCGTATTTCTTCATCCGTTCGATCCCTGTATATCACCACGGGTCCCGAGTCAGTAATCGCCGCAGTCGTCTGGCAACAATCGCACGTCTTATCATCCAGTTCCCACTCCTCAGTTTTTACGCCATCGTAGCCAATAACAGCGGCCCGAAGGCTCATCGATCCGTGATGGCCGTCGTGATCCATCCCTTCCATTCCCTCCATCGCGGTATTTCTGCCGTCCAACCAGGTAACAAATACCTGATCCCCGTAAGGTATCATCGTCACGAAGCCGTGCTCCGCCTGCTTTCCGTCATCGTGAAGGATAAATGGTACACTCCAGTTAGAACCATCATCCACAGACGTGTACATTTTCACATCATAGGCGTACGTGCCCTTGCCGCTCTTTCCTAGTACATGCGCCATGAGACTGCCCTTTCCATTCGAAGTAACCATGGGATAATCTGCCCAATTTACAAACCAGGTATTTCCCTGGGCAATGACACGGGGGGTAGACCATCGGTCACCCTCCACCGTAGAATACTTCAACCACGCAGAATCACCGCGTTTTTCGACCCAGGAGAGGAACACGATGCCACTACTGTCCGTAAACAGATGAGGTTCAGCGCTGGGGCTCCCTGCCGGGGATGATTGGACTTTTATCTCCGGATTCCAATTTCCCGTTTCCCGGCCAGGCGAGCAGGCAAGCATCGCCAAACAAGCCACCATACAACAAAGATTACTCTTCATGATCTTTCATTATAGTTTGAATTAATTCCAGATTCTTGGGATCATCCCATGTCCTAAATCCACTCTCCTTAAAACTCAGTTTGCCCTGAGGGCTGAAAATGAATGTTGTGGGCAGCGCTTGAATGCCCAGTTCCTCCAGATTTTCCAAATGAACATAATGAAAATCGTACGTGTTCTTTTCGGCAAATTTCCGGATAAGGTCCGGCTCTTCGTTGGAAGCAAAGAGGAATACTACTGGCTGACTCTTCATTTCTTTCATGGCCCGCGCGAAGGTCGGCATTTCCAAAATGCATGGTTTGCACCAAGTGGCCCAAACATTGATGACTACGGCCTTACCACGGAATGAAGCCAGGTCAATGGACTGACCATCCAATTCGTGAAGTCGCCACTCCGGGGCTACCTGGCTTTCCTGAGCCTTTTGCGTTTGCTCTCTTTTTGGCGAACAAGCAGGCAGAAAGAAGATCAGCAAAAGAGCTGACGACACTAAAAGATAGATAGGATGGCGACCGGCCTTCACGTTATTGATTTATTGTTTCCTTAACACTTCCGCACCGCAGCATTTTGTCGCCGAAGTAGGGGTTTCTGATTTCCTTTTCATTGGACAGCCAGTACGCGCCGGCATTCCCGTTCGCCATCGGGCAAAACTCCAGGTATAACGAGCCACCAGAAAGTTTACCACCCTTAACCAGGGCTGCCATTTCATTACTAAGTGAACTAAAAACCTTGCGCTGGGCAGAGAGATCCGCAGCCTCTAAAAATCTGGAGACTTCCGCTTTGACCGCCGTGGAGCCGTTAACATCCCCCAGGGTATTCAGCAGGAGACTGCCTCCTTTTTTTGCTTCATCCATTTTGGATGCAACCAGGGCATCTTTCAATTGGATGTATTGCGAATAGGCCTTACCCAGGCTGGCATCCTTGAACATGACCGCTTGCTCCATTTTCTTTTCAGTAGCCTGATGACTGTGATCGTGTTGAGCGAAGGCATTCCAGCCAAGGAATACCAATACCGTTGCTATTATTCTTGTTTTCATAATTGATCTATTTGTTGTTATTAATTCGTTCTGTTATCAAAGTTCTTCCCGCGTGCTGCCACACTTGAGCATCCGCTGTCCCATATAGGGATTTACAATCTCCCGGGTGTTACTTAGCCAGGTTGCGCCCGTCCCGTTCTTCGCCATCGGGCAAAACTGGTAGTACAGGGCTGATTCATTTGGCTGATACGCTTTTACCAACGCGTACATTCCTTCGCTCAAGCCAGCCAATTCGATCCTCGCTTCTTCAATGTCCGCGCTTTCAGCAATGCCCTTCAGCCCAGCGCTCAATTTCTTTTCCTGCATATGGTAGAAACTCATTTGGGGCCCCTCCAAGTTAGACATGTCAAATCCCACAACCGTCGCCTGTAACTTCCTGGCAGCGGATTTCGCCCCTTCCCGGTTATCCTCGATCAGGGCAGCATTCAATGCAAAGTAATCTTTTAGGAATCCCTGAATTTGAGTTTTTACTGAAGCATCTACCTTTTCAAAGGGCTTAATCGAGGCGGCAGGCGTCGACGGGGTTTCATGATCTCCTTCGTGCTCGTCGTGGGCCTCTTCCTGTTTTTGCCCCGAGCACGCTGCGATGACCACAATGAGTCCCAACGCCATTATCCGTACAAATATCCTTTTAGTTTTCATGGTCTCTATTATTTAAGGTTTAAAGTTAACTTATCTCTCTGTCAGTGCACATGCTGTGCCATGGGATCGCGTCCTTTCTTCAACACCAATTCACCATACAGCAAATAGGCACCTGTGATCACCACATTTTCCTTTTCCAGCAGGCCTTCCCTGATCTCCACTTTTTCAGAAGTCTCCATGCCGGTCGTAACCATGCGCGGCCTGAAGGCGCCGTCCTTGTCAAGAATCCAGACGTGACTGCCGCGGGCATCCCGAATCACTGCTTCCACAGGGACCGAAACGGCCTTTCGTCCGGCGTTCGTCAGAACAACTGTCGCCTGCATGCCGGGTACATACGCTCCTTTTGAATTGTCAATCACTGCTCTCAGCAAAAAGACCTGACTGCCTTGCCTGAACTCAGGATTCAGAAATGTAATCTTCCCTGCCACCGGCTTGTTTTCAAATCCGTTGACAGCTACGGACACAGCATCTCCCATGCGCGCCAACGATGATTCACCAGCATAGAGTTCCGCCTCCACCCATATCCGGTCCAGGTTTTCAATTCGGAACAAGAAGGCGCCCTCCGAAACATATTGACCCTCGGTAACTCCAATCGCTGCGATGACACCTGAAATGGGCGACAGGAAAGTAATCCGGGATTGCGTTTCCCCCTCCCGGGCCAGGGTCTTGACCTGGTCGGAAGTCATCCCAAAAAGAATCAATTTTTTTTCTGCTGCCTGCAGGAACGTCTGGTAGCGTGCTGCGTTGAGTTCCTCAGCCTGGCGAAGCGCCAGCAAGTATTCCCGCTGGAGCACCAGGAGCGATTCGCTGTAGATTTCGTACAAAGGTTGCCCTTTCCGCACCCGGCGCCCTACTTCCTTGAATGCCAGCGACTCCATACGTCCGGTTACCCGGCTGCTCACCACTTCCGTCTGGGCCTGATCAACCAACAACTGTCCAGTCGTGATGGTATTCTGCGCCAGGTTCTCAGTGCGGGTGAGCGTGGTGGTGATATTAGCCAGTCGTATTTGACTCTCGGTGAGCATAATGGCGCCATCCGATCCCGAAGCCGCATTGACTACCACCAGGTCCATGCCGCAAATCGGGCACGTACCCGGCGCCGCCTGCACCACCTGCGGATGCATGGGACAGGTGTAGGTAACGGACGCTTCATGTACATGCTTATCCCTGGTGCCGCATGTCACTGTGAAGAGGGCTATCAAAAGCAGAAATAAATATTTCATCACATCAGTTTTTCACCTTAATAAATCCTTCACTGTCTACCATAAACTGCGCGTTGTAAGCCAGGCTGTCGCCGGGCTCCACTCCGCTCACCACTTCAATCCACTGACCTGACCGACGCGCCGTAACCACCTCTTTCGGCCGGAAAACACCGCGCCGCCTGTTGAAAACAATGCTCTTTGTTCCTAATTCCAAGCGGGATGATATCGGTATCCAAGTTGCCATTCCCGAGGGGGATTCAAATTGGGCGTTTGCCAGTTGTCCAATCCTCATTTTGTTTCCTTGATTTGGAAGATGAACACGCACCCGTGCAAATTTTTCATTCCTCTTGAAAAACGGCTCAACGAAGTTCACAGTTCCCTGAAATAATCCTTCTGCGTTTTCCAGCGATATCTTCACCGCATCGCCCACATGAATCAAGGCACCGTCTTCCGGATAGAGATCGAACGTAGCCCATACGTGCTCGGTATTGACAATCGTGAACAGGTCCTGCCCAGTATTGACATACATTCCTTCGCGCACCCCCAATTCACTGTCCGGCAATGGTGTACCCTGGGTGGCCGACGGCTTGTCCCCCGACATGGCTCCACCCATCTGCCCCCCAGACGGTGACGGCGAGGAAACCGCGATTCCTGTTCCTTGCACTTTCAATTCAGTGATGTACCCGTCCGCCGGGCTGAAGACTGCCAGCGAATACATTTCTTTTCCCGAGGAAAGAAGCTGATCAATTTGTGTTTCGGATATGCCCAATAATTTCAGTTTGATCTTTGCCCCTTCCACTAGCCGCGTGTTTTCCCGGTCAGTATTCCACAAATAGAGCAGGTCACGCTGGGCCGTCAGTAATTCCGGGCTGTAAATTTCAAGAATCTTCTGTCCCCGCTTCACGGGCTGGAAACTATAGCGGACGAACATTTTTTCAATGCGGCCACCAAACCGGATTGGAACCGCGGTAAATCTTCTTGTATCATAGTCAATTGTCCCGCTCGAATTCACAGAAACCATCATTTCTCTTTTTTCGGGCGTGATGGTGCGAATGGAGGAAATGACTACCGCATTGGTTGGCTTTAGCAGGTAATTCAGTTCCGCGGTAATTTTTACTTCTTCCCCCGGCCTCCCCTGAAGAACGAGGTCCATGCCACAAACCGGACACGCTCCTGGCTTGTTCTGCACAACGGTAGGGTGCATAGGGCATGTATACTGGTCTGCTGAATCGGCAGTCTTGCCATTTGGGCAACCCATCATTCCCGCCGCCAATGCAACAAGAAGCACGAGTCGCAATACGTTGCGGCCTGTATACGGCCCGCATGCTTTATTCAAGTTCATAGTCCATCGATTTCGGATTCTCATTTCTCCACCTGTTTTTCATAGTTCACCGTCATTTCGTAATACCGCTGGAGCGTATCCAGGTATTGCATCTGCATCATGTTCAGTGCCTCCCATCCCTCGATCACAACGGGGAGCTCTTCCCTGTTCTCTTCGTAGGCAAGCATGACGGTCTGATAGTTTTTTCTAAGCGCCGGGAGTATTTGCTTTTCATAGTTCTCCATTTGCCGTTCCAATGTTGCGATCTCGGAGGCCATGCTTGCTGTCATGCCCTGTGCTTCGTTGAGTATGGCTGCGCGCTCACTTTTCATAGCTTCAATTTCCCGGTTCATCCCCGCTACGTTTGCCTTATACATCCTCGACGACCAGGGGGCTATGGGAATGGAAATCATTCCCAGCAGCATGAACTGGCTTGGCATCTCACTTCCCCGCGGAATCATGTGATTGAAGCTTACATTGAAATCGGGCTTTGCCTGATACCCTTCCAACACCTGGTTCAACTTCATGGCCTGGATGCTCCGATCAATCCGCTGGACATCGCTTCTTCGCTGTGCAAAGGCACCCGTATCCATGGGTTCCGGAACAAACCTCCGGAAAGCGACCAGTGTATCGATGGTATACCTAATATCCCCTGGAATATTCATCAATTGATTCAGGTTGATATTCCTTTGAAGGATCTGATTGTCATTCATCAGCATCATGTTGCGGACCTCCGCCAGGCGGCCTTGTGCCAGATAAATGGTACTCAGCTTGCTTTGATTGTACGGATAGCGAAGTTCGGCAACCTTAAGCAGGAGGCTGATCAATTCCTCGTTCTCCTTGAGCACACGCTTCCTTTTCTCCAAGACCAGCCATTGATAATACGTCATTTTCGCCTGGGCCCTCAGCTCATTGAAGGCAACCGTCTCGTTGGCATCCTCAATGGCGGCTTTGGAATCCAAATAGCCCTGATTCGCCCTGAACTTGGCAGGGTGTGTGAATTTTTGCTGAACGGACAACATGATCTGGCCCTGGTCGCGTGGGTCACTCACGGATTGATAGGGCATCATCCAAAGGCCACCTCCTACTTCAGGTGCCATCCAACTTCTTGCTCCTTGCGCATAGGCATCCATCGCCTGAGCCCGTGATGCAAAACTCTTCAGCATCGGGTTTCTTGTCTTCACCACGGAGAGAATGCTGTCGAGCGATAGGCGTTGCTGTCCTGTTGCCGGATGGCCGAGGAGCCCGAGGACAACAATGCAGGAGATTCCAAATCGTGATTTCATACGGTTGCCTTTTATAGGATTCATCGTGCTAGTGTGCGTGCGGTTCCTGCACGTCTATTCTTCCAAATTTTTTCAATTCATACTCCTTCGTCATCAGGAAAATCAGGGGAGTGACGAGCAGGATGTGCGTGGAGGATGTAAGTACGCCGCCGATCATGGGCAACACAATGGGTTGCATGACATCGCTCCCCACGCCGGTTGACCAGAGGACCGGAATCAACCCAAACAACGCCACGCAAACGGTCATCAGTTTTGGACGCAGGCGTTTCGCTGCACCTGCAACAACATGCTCCATCAGATCTTCCCGGCTGATAGTGTCACGCGAATTCCCCTTTTGTGCCACCAGTTGCTGCATGGCGTCGTTTAAATAAATCACCATGACCACACCGGTTTCAACGGCAATCCCAAAAAGGGCAATGAACCCTACCGCCACGGCAACCGAGAGGTTCACGCCGTAGAAGTAAAGGATGTAGGCGCCGCCAAGAAGCGCGAAGGGAATCGTGATCAGACTCAAGAAGGCTTCCCGGATGGACTTGAAAGCCAGGTAGAGCGATAGAAAAATGATCAACAAGACCACGGGAGTAATGAGCATCAGGGTGCGTGTTCCACGAATGAGGTTTTCATACTGACCGCTCCATTCAATGAAGTACCCGCTGGGCAACCCTGTCAATTCTGCATGTACTTTCTGAATCGCCTCTTCAACGGTACTACCCAGGTCACGGTCACGGACATTGAACAGCACGGCACCGCGCAGCATGCCGTTGTCTGAAGAAATCATGGGTGGTCCATTTTCAAACCGGACCTCAGCAACATTAGATAACGGAATGGTACCAAACGCTGCGGTAAGGATTGGAATGCGGTTGATGCGATCAATGCTATTTCGGTAGTCCTGGGGTAATCGTACGTTAATGGAAAAACGTTGCCGACCCTCGACGGTGTTGCCAAGGGATGTTCCTCCGATAGCCGTTTCCACCAACATATTTACATCCTGAATACTAACCCCATATCGTCCAATCTTGTCGCGGTCGATGTCTACTACCAGGTATTTGCCTCCGGTGATGGGCTCCACGTACAGGTCTTTTACTCCCGGAATTCCTTCCATCAATTTTTTTATGCGCTCTGACACGGCATAGATCGTATCCAGGTCCTGGCCATGAACTTTCACTCCCACATCGGTACGAATGCCGGTGGCCAGCATATTGATCCGGTTGATGATAGGTTGTGTCCAGCCATTGACCACGCCGGGTATTTGAAGCTTTGCGTCCAACTCATTCACAATATCTTTTTTGGTGATCCCCGGGCGCCATTCAGATTTTGGTTTCAGCATTATTATCGTCTCGATCATGCTGATGGGCGAATTGTCAGTGGCGGTACTGGCCCTTCCTGCTTTCCCCAGAACTTTGTCCACTTCAGGTACTGATTTGATTATCTTATCCTGCACCTGTAGAATTCGCTTTATTTCCGTGTTGGAAATATCGGGTAACGTTATTGGCATGAACAACACCGACTGTTCATCGAGGGGAGGCATGAACTCTGTTCCCAAACTCATCAGCAACGGGATGCTCACCACCAGGGCAAGAATATTCACCCCCAGCGTGGTCTTTCTCCACCGGAGGCAGGTGCGGATAACCGGGTCGTATAGTCTTTCGAGGGTTCGCGTCAGCGGATTCTTCTGTTCACTTTTGAATTTCCCCCGCATAAAGAGTGATATCATGACCGGCGCCAGCGTGATAACCAGAAAGGCGTCCACCAGGAGGATGAAGGTCTTAGTGTACGCCAGCGGATGAAATAGTTTTCCCTCTTGCCCGGTAAGCATAAAAACCGGTAGGAAGGAGGTGATGATGATGACGGTTGAAAAGAAAACACCGCGCGAAACCTGCTTGCTGGATTTCTCGATAATCGCCTCCCGCTCTTCCGCGGGGACTTCGACGTAATCCTTTTTCTTGTTGAAAAGTTTGTTCGTCATGGCCTTACGCATTTAATTGTTTGTTCAGCTCCTCCTGGCGAAGCGCCAGGTTGCGGTAAGAATTTTCCGCCATAATGATACCGTTATCTACAATCACGCCGATGGCCAAGGCAATTCCTGTAAGCGACATGATGTTGGATGACACGCCGAATGCATTCAACAGAATAAAACTGGTAGCAATTGTAATCGGTATCTGGATGATTATGCTCATCGAGCTTCGCCAGTGAAGTAGAAACAGGATGACCACCAGCGAAACAACGATCATCTCCTCTATCAGCGTCTCTTTAATTGATGCAATGGATTCCTGAATCAATCCACTGCGATCATACACAATATTGAATTTCATCCCCTCCGGTAATCCCTTTGCCACCTCTTCCATCCTGGCTTTTACCTTGTCGATTACTTCGTTGGCATTTTCTCCATACCGCATAACAATGATGCCGCCAACTACCTCTCCGTCCCCGTTCAGGTCAAAGATTCCAAGCCGGGACTGGCCGGTCATTTGAACAGTCGCAATATCTTTCACGCGGATCGGCGTACCGTTTTCAGTTCTTACCGGAATCTTCTCAATGTCTTCGATGGACTTCAGGTATCCGGTCGTCTTAACGATGTACCCGATGTCACTCATCTCAAACTTGCGCCCTCCCGCTTCGTTGTTATTGTCGCGGATGGATTGAATAACCTGAGGCACCGACAAGCCATAGTAGGTGAGCTTGTTTGGATCTACGGTGACCTGATACTGCTTCTCAAATCCACCGAAAGAAGCCACTTCGCTTACTCCCGCAACATTTTGAAGGGCGAACTTTACATACCAGTCCTGAATGGCCCGCTGTTCACCGAGATCCAGCTCCGGTGCGTCGAGCGTATACCACAGTATGTGGCCTACCCCGGTGCCGTCCGGACCCAAAGCTGGTGTAACGCCGTCCGGGAGGAGGTCGGTTGCTGAACTCAGTCTTTCTAAAACCCGGAGTCGCGCCCAATAAACATCTACATCATCGTTAAAAATGACGTAGATAAAACTCATACCGAACATCGACGTGCCACGCACGTATTTCACGTTCGGCAGTCCCTGCAGATTGGTAATAAGCGGATAGGTCACCTGATCTTCCATAATCTGCGGACTTCGTCCCATCCATTCGGTGAAGACGATGACCTGATTCTCCGACAGATCCGGTATGGCGTCCACCTTGCTGGTTTGCACCGCGAAAATCCCCCACGCAAAAAATCCGGCGGCGATGGTAAGGACCAGAAACTTGTTGCGCAGCGACAGGGAAATTATTTTCTCAATCATTTGAAATCCTTAAAAAAATCAGAAAAAAACAAACGAACACATTGCTTTGAACAAAGCAGTTTCACAGAAGCCCAAGGCCACTGTGTCAGGATCGAATGGTCTGATTTAAATAAGGAATACCTGAAGAGAAACGGTCAGGTCCGACGATCGCAAGGGCGGATCGTAATGCGTATACGTAGTATACGCGCGTTGAACAGGTACGATCTCCGTCAAAAGGACAACGGGCTGAATCACAACCGTTGCAGTGATCTCTGACCCGGCCAGCTGTGAGATGTCTACTTTAAAATCCTGGTGTTCATGAACAACAGTAACGTCTTGGCAGCAAGGAGGTGACTCGTGTCGGTGGCATGGAGGAAGTTGTTTTTCCTGTTCGCACCCTTCTGCTTTCGTAAATAAAGCCAGGTTCTTCACTTCACCACCGCAACGATGGATTCCCACCATAAAACTGGAACTGGAAACCAGCACCAGCGAGGCGAAAGCGAGAGCCAGAATCGGGCGTGACAATCTCATAGATAACAAAGGTAACGGATTTTAGCTGAAATGGATTCACTTGGATACGCTCCCCGCTGTCAGCCAGCGGTCAATTCCCCTGAATAAAAGGAGCAAATGATCCAAATCAGTCCAATTTAAAGGGTGGCCGGGCCGGGCCATCGCGAAAAAACCAATGGCAACAAGCCGCAAGTTCAGGCTTTGGAGAGCCGGATCACGGTCACGGCAATCGAGACGATGACCAAATTGTGAAGCAGGTTCATCATCTCATCGTGCGTGACGTGCGTGTAGGCTGCGCCAACCATCAACCCGATCAGGCCAAGGGCTGCCCAGGTGCGAAGCGGCTTGATAAATAATCCGATGGCACCAAGCACTTCGAGGGTACCGATGACATACATGAATGTGGTGTCATACCCCCATCCGATGAAGGCAGATTCAGTGGCACCTGTCAACTTGCCCAGGCCGGCTGCAATAAATTGCAGGGCCAGCAATCCAATAGAAACCCACAGTAGAATGCTTTTTGTTTTTGGACTCATCGCGTTATTTCATTGGTTTAGGCTGTTACAACCTCATCGCTGCCAATTTAGTTCTTCCATAAACAATTCATTATAAATCCTTCACCACCCGAATATGAATACGGTTTCCGCAGCCTCCGGGAATTTAAATTTGCAATACTTGGTTATACTGAAAATCAATACATAAAACCGAGACACATGAAGGCAATATGGAATGAGAAAATTATCGCGGAAAGCGATGATACCGTTGTGATTGAGGGAAATCATTATTTTCCCGAGGCCAGCATCAAGAAAGAGTTTCTTGCAGAAAGTAAAACCGAGTCGGTTTGCCATTGGAAAGGTACCGCCAATTACTATTCCCTTTCAGTGGATGGCAAGGAGAATCGGGATGCCGTTTGGTACTATGCCAATCCCAGCGACTTGGCAAAAACCATCAAAGGGAGGGTAGCGTTCTGGAGGGGCGTGGAAGTGGTGAAGTAGGAACTTTTATATTGATCAGTGCGGGAGATTCTCCCTGAAATACCCATACGTCCACGTGCCTGCCACCGCACTCAAAAAAGTTATGATCACCACCAGGAATCCGCTTCCAATCTGCGCGAACAGAGGACCCGGACAAGCACCCGTTATCGCCCAGCCCAATCCAAAGATCAGGCCGCCAATTACATTCCCTTTATGAAACTCTTTCTTATGAAAGACAACCGGTTGACCCTGCAGAGTTTTCAGCTGGAATTTCTTGATTGCCCAAACCGATAGCGCGCCAACCGCTACGGCTGTTCCAATCACGCCGTACATATGAAAGGACTGGAGCCGAAACATCTCCTGGATGCGATACCACGAAATTACTTCAGTCTTCACGAAAACAATTCCAAACAGGATTCCCAGGGCCAGATATTTCAGGTTGGCCATAATAGGTTCAGAAACTGCGTGCGGCTCCTTAAGCCCGCCCACCTCCACTGGAAGGACCGGACGTTCTACAAACTCATCATCAGTATTTGTCATGACAGGTTGCTAATTAATCAATTAGTTTGAATAGCCAGGGAAAAATTAGGTGTACCATGGTGAAACCCCCGATCATAAAACACGCGGTGGCAATCAGGGAAGACATTTGAAGGTTGGACAGGCCCATGATCGAATGGCCGCTGGTGCATCCGCCAGCATACCGGGTCCCAAAGCCCACGAGGAATCCACCGACTACTATAAACACAAACCCTTTCAGGGTCATCAGGTGTTCAAAACTGAAAATCGACGCGGGCAACAACTCATTATCGACCTGAATACCCAGGGCCTGCAGGTCACGAACCGTGCTGTCAGCTATCTTCACTCCCTCCGGACTCCATAAAAGTTGCGAGGCCAGGATAGCCCCAAGCAGCACGCCCGCAACGAAGAAGAGATTCCATATTTCTTTTTTCCAGTCATACTGGAAAAAAGCGATATCACCAGGGAGGCAGGCGGCACAGATGTGACGAAGCGATGAGGAAATCCCAAAATGTTTGTTCCCCATCAATAGCAACGCGGGTACCGTAAGGCCGATCAGTGCGCCGCCAACATACCACGCCCACGGCTGACGTATTACTTCAATCATAGGGCTTTAATAAAGTTCCAAAGTAAGTGAATTCATCCTTATATAAAGCCCTATGATAAATACATGGTGCCAACATCGTTTGTTACAATTTCTTTTGCCCGCTTCGTTTTCCCGCAAAATCCTGAATGGGTCTAAAGGGACCGTATTTGTGCTGCTTTTCATCAAATCCGTCGGCGAACGGTCCAAACGGATGATCCATTGGCTTTTGTGAAATGTCCGGCCAGTCATGACTGATATCAAGGCTGGGGCGATGCATCGAATTGACGTATGCGGCAAGGTGCCAAGCCTCTTCATCAGTGAGTTGCGGCTTCGTGCTGGTGGCGCCGAACGGCATCCCTCCCTTTACATACCCTGCAAAACGAGACAGGCGGAATAACCCGGCGCCCTGTGTGTAGCTGCCCGCTCCCCACAAGGGCGGGTACTTCCATTCATTTCCACCGGCAGCAAGCTCGCCTTCGCCTTTCTTGCCGTGACATGTAAAGCACTTCGTATCATAGAGCGCTTTCCCCTTGCCGGGATCTGCAGGATTATCCAGGTATTGGAGCTCTGTAATCCCTGCGCCCACCGGAGTCTTCCCCGCTGGCACTTCTTTGCCAATCCATTTCATGTATGCTACAATCGCCTTCATTTCGCGGCCGCCCGGAGGCAGGGGTTTGCCGTTGAGGCTTCTTTCAAAGCAGTTATTAACGCGCTCTTCCATGGTTTCTACCTTCCCGGACCGGGCCCTGAATTTTGGATAGGTGGACGCTACAGCGCTGAAATTATTTCCAAACGGCCTGGTCCCGGCGTCCAGATGACAGTTCTGGCAATTCATTCCGTTGCTAAGCGCCTCGACTTTCCCATGAGGGCCCAGATAGACAGACGTATGTGCAATCAATTCCCGTCCATAACGAATTTCATCACCCGAAAGGTCGACCGGAATGGTTGAGAAATCCGGGGCCCTCCATTCACCGGATGGCACAATAACAGGTTGAAGAGTTGCAGAGGGGATCAGCTCCCCGGATGGGGCGACCGCGAGCGTCCATGCTGTCAACCCGATGAGGCCCAGTACCAGGACACAAAGACCAATCAGGGGATTAACCAGTCGTGCGATGGGGCCAATATCTGGTGGATTCGCGCGCATGGTTCATCCCGATCACCGATACATTCGCTTCGACACAAATAAATCAGCTGTGTTTATAAAGAAGAGGTCCACATTGTGAACTGTAATCTGACGGGAGAAAAAAGCAAACTGTTCGGAATGAGTGAAAATCAAAGATTCCTCGTCGAGCGGTCCGTTGATGGCCGGGCCGAGGTTTACCGGAGAGCTCCAGTTCGTCCATGAATTATCCAGCCGTTTGGTCATATAAATGTCAAAGCCGCCGTACCCTTGGTGGCCTTTAGAGGCAAAGTACAAGGTCTTGAAATCGTTCGAGAGAAAGGGAGACGATTCATCCATGTTTGAATTGATCACACCCCCCATGTTGACAGGCTGGCTGGCTTCCTCTCCATCCCAGAAACTGACATACAAATCACGCTCCCCGAACGTGTCCTTCCGCTGGACGCAGGAAATGATCACCCCAATCCCCAGGGCCACGTGCGCGTCGCGGTTCGGGGACACGTTGTGATCGCCTCTAATCTTTATGGCGGTTGGAGGCAACCAGTCTTTTTCTTTCCGGACGCTGTATGAGAGCCCGGGTTTCATCTTTCCCTTTCCCAGGTACTGGTGGTCGAGAATGATGGTGTCGCCGGTGACGCTGATTCCGTTGATCCGGTTGGCCGCTGAATTATTAAAGATTCCTTTCATCACTTCGGGCTTGGTCCAGGCCCCGGTGATGCTGTCCTTCTCCGAATACCAGATGTCTTCGGGGTCCTTTGCTCCACCGGTATTTTCCGGATGTATATAGCGGCTGAAGTACAACCGCTTGCCGTCGTGGGATACGTAAGGTTTGTGTTCTGCGTAAGGACTGTTGATAAGCGGACTTACCAATTTGGCCTTGGCGTCCGGGTTGAGATTCTCAGCCAGATGGATATGCTTGCCGGCATTCTTCATAGTCTGGCTGTGCGCATCCGTGTTGGTGGCATGCTGTGCCATACACGGTGCTTCTGCCGCAAAGATCATCAGGGTGATCAGGGCAACTTCAAATCCTTTCTCAATAAATCTGCTGCTGAATTTCATGGCGTTTTGCGGGTTCTCGGTGGATGGATCCCTGCAAAGATCAGAAATTTCCTACCCGCATAGAAGTGGTGATGCCCGGACCGCCCTTCACGTTATCCCATGATCCGGGGACCGAGGCCTGAACAGAAAAGGAAAATGTTAAGGCAGCCATTAGGAGGAGCACGATCATGGCGATGTTTGTTTTTTGCTCTTTGATCAGGTTCATAATCTTGATAGTTTAAATGGGAACTCTTCGTCGCTTTACCATTCAAAGATGGGGTGCTAAGCCTGCCGGTAAATCAGAGCAACCCTGATCTTGAATAAATCAGGGAATTCAATCTGCCCGCCGCCTTCTCCAGACAAAAACCCTATTTCAATAGCTAAAAAGTAACTTTTTCTTAACCCTTGGCTGACCGGGGCCAGGCGGGAAAATGACCTCCAAAGTCATGTATCAGGGTAAACCCTGATACGCTGCTGAACCATTCCTGCCCCTGAGTCGGTGGTCAAAAAAAGAAACAGCCAGGGGTTGCCTGGCTGTTCTCTTACATCACGTACTTAAATCAACCGCAATGTTCTTACTACAGGCCGGAAAGTCTGGAGTGCTTGGTTTTGCTGACCCTTTCCTCGTCTTTGGTCTTGAGGAAGAGGTCTTCAATGGTGATCTTGAAAAGATCAACGTTGTGCACACTGATCTGCTTCGAGAAGAAAGCAAACCGCTTGCAATGGCTGATGATAAAGAACTCATCATCCATGTGGCCATTGATAGCGGGACCCAGGTTCTTTGGCTCTGTCCAATTTGTCCAGGAGTCATCCAGGCGCTCGGTCACGTAGATATCATATCCGCCGTATCCATGATGACCCTTGGAAGCAAAGTAAAGTGTCTTCTTGTCACAGGCAAGGTAAGGAGAAGACTCTTCCATGTTGGAGTTTATCACTCCACCCATATTGATCGGCTCCGTCGCCTGCTGTCCGTCCCAAAAGCTCACATACAAATCACGCTCTCCTTTGGTGTCTGTGCGCTCCACTGCAGATATAATCACGCCCTGGTCGAGGGATACGTATGAGTTACCGTGTACGGAAAGATTGTAGTCATTTTTCACACGGATGGGCTGAGGCATTCCCCACTGTCCTTCGATATTGACACTGTAGGAAAGGCCATCGGTCATTTTTCCTTTCTTCAGGTAGCGGTTACCCAGGATGATGGTATCTCCGGAGACACTGACCCCGCTGACAAAATTGGGGCCTTCGTTGTTCAGGAAGCCAGGCAGGCGCACCGGCTCAGACCAGTTTTCGGCCAAGCTGTCAAACTCTGTATACCAGATATCTTCCCGGTCATTAACCCCCGCTACATTGTTGGGATGCGAAGCGCGGCTGAAGTACATGCGCTTACCATGAGGGGCAACGGCCGGCTTGAATTCGGCATAGGGACTGTTAATCAAACCAGCCAGCGGAGTAGCAACCGCATCCGGGTTGAGGTTTGGTGCCAGTTGCACGCTGTTGTCTGCATTTTTGTCCTGGTTTAAGAGTTGCGTCTTTTCCTGAGCAAAACAGCAAACCCCAGCAAGGAGGTATAAGAGAGCAGTCAATGCTGCATTGACGCCCTTTTGTCTGAATTTGTTGTTGAGTACCATGATCGTGTTGTTTAAGTGTTGTGTTAATTGTTTTTGCGTTGACAGGTCAAAAGTGGGGTGCCCGACGCTCCTATAAATCAGTAGCAACCTGATTTGCTGAAAATCAGGGAAAGGGTGCGAAATCATCAAAAAATACGCTGTTTCGGCCCATTAACGGGACCAAAGAATTTCCAGGTGCCGGGAAAGTGGGGTAGACGTGGAGGGATTGGCATGGGGTCAAACCCTGCCGGAGTCGGGGTTAACCCTGACGTTTTAGAGGCTATCGATCGAGATAATGTTGTTCTTGATGGCGTATTTCACCAACTCCGCCGTGTTTCGCAGGCCGAGTTTCTCCATGATGTGCATCTTGTGTGTTTCAACCGTCTTAATGCTGATGAAAAGTCCCTCGGCGAGTTCCTTGTTGGTTTTTCCAGACGCTACCAGGGCCAGGACTTCAAATTCCCGCTTTGTGAGGTCGTTGGGCAGCTTCTTATTGTTGCTTTTGACCTTTTCGTGGCTGTAGAAGTCTTCAAAGACAAGTTTCATGATGGCATCGTTGAAGAACCTGCCACCCGAATGCACCTGCCGAACCGCCTGCAGCAGCGTTTCGCGGTCCACATCCTTGGGGAGATACCCGTCTACCCCGGATTTGATGCCTGCGGAAACATACTCTTTGCTTATTTCCATGGAAACCAAAATAATCCGGATGCCCGGATCAAGGTCTTTGATCCACCGGGTAGCCTCAATTCCTGTCATTCCGCCCATCATGATGTCCATAAGGATCACATCGGGCCGTTGCTCCTTGACGAGGTTTATGGCTTCTTCCGCAGAGGGAACCGAACCGATCACGGACATATCTTCTGCGCTTTCCAGGATGGATTGAACACCCTCCCGGATGAGCCGATGGTCGTCTACGATAAGAATTTCAATTATTTTACTGGATTTACTGTCACTCATAACCTGTTCAACTTCGAATTCATGTCCTGCGTAATAAAATCAAATTTGTTTTAGCTCCCCGGGGTAATCTGACGTAAACATCACCCATGTAAGGTTTATGGCCTATTCTGTTTCACTCATCTGTTGATCCAGCACTACCTTTCTTTCATTTCAGGATTCTGATAATGGCTGATAGCCATGGCGCAAAGAAACGAAGAAGGAAGGGGGCATTTGATAGTAAGAATCCGATGGGTTGTAGTGTAAACTGCCACAGCATAAGGCACCATTCAACTACAAGATGATACGGTTGCAGTCTATTTTTTGAAGTGTGATAAAGCGATTTCTTTGATCCCTCAAACTGGGAATTGAAATAAGGACTCGAGGTTTGAGGTGTGTGATTTGATGAAGCCTTACTCAATGGACCTGTTGCAAGACGTTGTATGGAAGAATCGGTTTCTGGCTGCCGCCCGCGTTGCCGGAATGATAACCGTCGCCGGAGCGGCCATCGCCTTGATAGGCTGGACGCTGGATAACGAAGGCCTGAAGACTTTTTCCAGTCACCCCACTACCATCAAATTAAATGCCGCGATTGCATTTTTACTCTCCGGCTCCATTTTTCTCCTTCTTCAAGACCACAGGAAGCACTCCTCAAAGCACCTGATCCAGGGGGCCAGCCTGGCGGTATTCCTGATAGGCACGCTGACCATGCTGGAATACTTGACAGGTGTCAATATCGGAATCGATGAACTCCTGGTGAAAGATAGGAGCCCGGTGGTAACGCCATACCCGGGGCGCATGGCTCCGCTTGCCGCAGTGAGTTTCATGTTGGTTGGAGCCAGCCTGCTCACGTATGGCAAAAGCACGTCGCGCACCCACCGCTTGTCCGCCTACCTGAGCCTCACGGTATTGTTGTTGGCCATCATCCCTGCCGGTGGATATTTGTTTGGGGCCGAGAAGTTGTACAGCATGGCGAACTTTACAAAGGTGTCGCTGCCTACAGCCCTTATGTTTACCACCTTTTCATTGGGTTTGCTTTTTTCTACGGCGCACGTTGGAGTCTTCTCAGTATTCACCAGAAATACGCAGAGCAGCAAGATTGCCTTCTTCCAGATTGTCCTTATCAGCTTGTTGATCATCAGTGTTGGATGGCTAACCATGCGGGGATACCAGTCCGGGTTGTATACGATCCAATCTGGTGTATCGCTGATGGTCTTGCTTTTTATAACCACCTTCTCATTTATACTATGGACGGGGGCCCGCAAGATGAATGCCATGGAAATCAGGGAGCAGCACCTGAGGAGCGAGTCCGTAACAAGCCAAAAGCAATTTAAGGGACTGGTTGAGTCCGCGCCCGATGCCATGATCGGTATTGACGATCGGGGTAAAATTCTTTTTGCCAACCACCAAACCGAAGTTCTCTTTGGGTTCGACCAGGAAGAACTGCTTGGGGAACCGCTCCTCCGCCTTCTTCCCGGGAATATTGCTGCCAACCCGAAAGACGCTTCCATTCCTGGCAATGGCGTCTACTCCGATGTGGAACGCGGAAGAACGAGGGACGGAAAAATGTTTCCAGTGGAAGTCAGGCGAAGTGACTTGTCGATCCAGAACAAGCCTTTGACCATGGTAAGCATCCGGGACGTGACAAAACGGACAGAACTCGAGGCCAAGGTGAGGCATAGCGAAGAAAGATTGTCCACTACCCTTGCCAGCATTGGTGAGGGTGTGATTGCCACCGACCTTCAGGGCAAAATCACTTTCATGAACCCGGCAGCAGAGCTGCTGACGGGGTGGGCGATGCGTGACGCGTATTCCAAGGACCTGAGTGAGGTGTATGTTATCAGGGATGAAAGCAGCGGGGTGTTGATAGCGAGTCCGCTCATACGGATTATTGAGGAGGGCCGCGTTACTACTCAGGAAAACCACACGATGCTGCAGAGTCGGGACAACAAGAACCTCATTATCAGCCATAACGGTGCACCCATCCGCGACCCGTCCGGAAAAATTTCCGGGGCGGTACTCGTGTTCCGGGACACCACCGAAAAGTCAAGGGCTGCGGAGGAACTGGAAAGGTCGCAGGCGCAGTTCAATACGGCCTTTTTCCGCAATCCGGCTCCCATGGCCATCACCCGGCAGGACGATGGCAAATTCATTGAAGTGAATCCCAGTTTTGAAGCACTCATGGGTTATTCCCGCGCGGAAATTCTTGGACGCACATCCGTTGCACTGAAAATTTTCCAGCCGGAATTCCGGGAACACCTGCTGTCCGGCCTCAACGGATCGCAGCATCTGTTCAATGAAGAAACCATCATCCAAACGAAGGACGGAGTCCGCAAACCTGTCCTGGTTTCACTGGAACCCATGGAGGCGGAAGGCACTCCGTGCCTGCTAAAGACGTTTATCGATTTATCAGCATGGAGGGAGGCAGAAAAGAGGTACCGGTCCATATTTGACAACATCCACGAAGGCGTGTACAGGAGTACCCCCGACGGAAAGTTCCTGACAGTAAACCCGTCCATGATCTCCATGTTTGGGTATGATACTGCCGATGAAATGATTGTGTCGGTGGATAATCTCTACCACCAGCTGCTGGTAGACTCCAAAGAGCGGCACGCGCTGGAAATGGCGCTTAAAAAAAAGGGTCATGCGAATGGCCTGGAAATAAAAGCAGTTAAAAAAGATAAGAAAACGTTCTGGATTCGTGCCAATATTCATACTGTGACCGATGCTTCCGGAAAAGTTGGCTACCTGGAAGGAACCCTGGAGGACATCACTATAGGAAAGAAGGCGGAAATCGCATTGCTGCGATCCAACGAAAATCTTGAACAAGCCGAAAGCCTGGTCAATCTGGGCAGCTGGCAGTTTGATCTGGCTACGCAACGCTTTCATTGGTCCAAGCAAATGTTTCGGTTGTTCGGGTTTGACCCGTCACAACCGTTGCCGACCCTTGAGGAATTCCTGGAGCGCATCCACCCTTCTGATCGCCTCCTTGTGGCAGACACCTTCCATGCCCTCAGGAACGGGCAAAATCCTTCGTTTCGGGAATTTAGAACGAATGAAGATTTGATTCCACTCAGGATCCTGAGCTCTGCCTGGATATGCCACACCAACAAAGAGGGAAGTCCGGTGCGCTTCGAAGGCACGATGCTGGATATTACCGAGCGGAGAAACTCGGAAAATACAGTTACTGAAACCGCGCAATACTTTCAGCTTCTGGTGGAGCAGTCGCTGACGGGAATCTATTCCATCCTTGATGACAACTTTGTGTACGTGAACCCCCGGTTTGCTCAGATCTTTGGCTATACCCAGGAAGAAATGCTTCAGGTGATGGCAATTGATACCGTCTATGAGCCCGACCGTCCGTTGGTGACGAAAATTGTGAAGGGCCGGATCGAAGGAAAAAACGCCAGCTCCAATTACAGTTACCGCGGCATCAAAAAAGATGGCAGTATTATTCACGTGGAGGTCTTTGCGGCCAAGGCGGTGCGAAACGATGTATCCGTGACCATAGGCACACTGCTCGATGTTACCGCTCAAAAGGAATTTGAGAAAAGAATTACGGCCATCGCCCTTGAATTGACAACGCTCATAGAAAATGCCAACGTTCCCGTTTTTGGACTGGATCGCAACGGCTACATTAATGAGTGGAACAGGACAACCTCTGAAATTACCGGGTTTAGCCGCAACGAGGTGCTGGAGAAGCGCTGGATCGGCATGTTGGATTCCTCACTCCGTCCCATCGCGAAGGAGGCGCTCACCAAGGTTCTCAACGGCACCTCCGTTAGCAACTGGGAACTCCAGCTCGTTACCAAGAATGGTGAGCGTCTTGTACTCCTTCTGAGTATGTCGCCTCGTCGGGACAATGACAAGAATATTCTGGGCGCCATTTGCGTGGGTCAGAATATCACCGAGCTATTTCACTACCGCCAAAACCTGGAGCGGATGGTGGAAGAGCGTACCAGCGAGTTGAATTTGTCGCTTCAAAAAGAAAAGGGTCTGGTCGAGTTGAAAAGTAAATTTGTTTCGATCGCCTCCCATGAATTCAGGACACCCCTTTCCAGCATGACCCTTGCTGCGGAATCGGTTCGCCACTATTTTGACAGGCTTTCCAAAGAGGACATACACAAGAAAATGGTGAAGATCGAAGAACAAGCACTTCATATGACCCATTTGTTGGATGACATTCTCACCATTGGCAAATCGGATGCCGGCAAGATCAAGGTCACGCAGATTGAAGTGGATTTGAAAAAATTTGTTGAATCCCAGCTCGAGGAAATCAAGGCCACGGTAAAAGAGACGCGTAGAATTTCCTTCATTTATTCCACTACCGCAACGACAGTCACCTTGGATGACAAGTTGTTACGAAACATCATTAATAACCTCCTTACCAATGCGCTCAAATTTTCCTCTCCGGATTCTGTAGTTGACCTTTCCATCAGTGATGACGGGGGAAACCTGGTCTTCGAGGTCGCCGATTCGGGAATCGGGATTCACGAAGACGAATTGAAATCAATTTTTGATCCTTTCCATCGTGGCTCCAATGCCGCGCACATCCAGGGAACCGGACTGGGGCTTTCCATTCTCAAGAAAGCGGTTGAACTTATGGGTGGAAACATTCACGTGGTCAGCGCTCTGAATCATGGAACAGTAGTGAAGGTGGAGATCCCCAGAAAATGAAAATTCTCTTGGTGGAAGACACTGCCCCCCTCTCCGAAGAGATCGCCAGCGTGCTCACTATGGAGGGGTATCACGTTACTACTGCAAACACCGGGAGTCAGGGATTGGCCAAGCTTCTGGACGTCCACCCTGATCTGGTCGTGACGGACCTGATCATGCCGGTTATGGATGGATTTGAACTTATCCAACGAATCCGGGGAATCCCATCCTTTGCGGCTGTTCCCATTGTTGTGCTCTCAGCCAAAGTGACACTGGAGGATAAGCAGCGCGCCAGAAACCTAGGTGCGAGTTCCTTTATTCAAAAACCGTGTAAAATCAATGAGCTTGTCTCCACCATCAAAGACCTGTTAAAGGACCGAGCCCAATAAACACCTTTTAGAAAAATGAATACCCATACCCCTCGAGCTGGGACAAGAGTGTAGGAGGAGCATCCGTAGCAGTCACACGCCCTTCTATCCTGGGCGAGACCGGAGAATGGACTTTCAGGTACTCGATGAGCGTTTGATGAAGGTCGATATTCAGATAGGTGGGCTCCTTAACATTTCCCAGTCTGCACAGGTTGTCTTCCGGGTCGCCTTCACGCTCGCATGACGCCACCGTATACGACCTGGTAAGTTCGATCGGCTCACCCTTGATCCTGATCCAATTGATTCGCTTTCCCAAGTCGTTGTTCATCGTAAAATTCGTCGTCATACCCTGAGTGCGCACTACCCAGCCTCCCAACCGATCGCCCGGATTCTTGGCGAATACATTATGCAACTCTTTCTCCAGCCAGTCCCACAATTGCCTGCCGGTAACAATTCCTGATTTGATCTCGCCATTGACAGGGACCATGCTCCATAGATAGTCCATCGTGATGACCGCTTCCTTCGTTTTCCGGTCCGGCACCAACGGCGGACAAAATCTGAACCCATTGCTCAGCGCCACATCCGGTTTGAATTTCCACATCAGCGCATTGGTGATCATGTTGTCCATCGGTGTTTCCAGCACATAATAGCGCAGCAAGGGCAATTTGGACTTTCCAATCACTTTATCCAGTTCCTTCTTGTACGGAGCGCGCTCCTTTTCAATGAGTGCTCTCATCTCCCGATCGGCTTTATATTTTTCGGGATCAACCTCCAGCAATTCGTAATTCGTGTCCTTCACCTTTCCATCCTCGATCACCATGTCGAGGCGAGCGACAAACGAGCCAAAAGCTCCAGGCTCAGTCACCTTGGAGTATTTCCCTTGAATGGGTGTCCGGACGCGCTCGTGGGTATCTGCACCCAGAATGAAATCAGCACCCTGAACAAGCGGGTTGTTGGCCAGGTGCACCTGCTGGGCCAATCCGAAGTGGGTAACCAGGAAAACCATGGCGCATCCCTCCTCTTCTTTCAATATCCGGATGTAGTTGGCTACGTCGTCTACGGGTTTCGTAAAATGGATTCCCTTGCTAAAAGCCGGAGGTTGCCGCTTCGGAATGTTGTGATCCGTGTATCCCAGAAATCCGATCTTGATGCCGGCTACCGTGCGGGTCCAGTATGGCTTGAAAATGGGATCCCCCTTTTGTCCGTCCGGTGTTTCGTGAAACATGTTTGCGCAGATCTTGGCAGCATGGTAGCCCACCAAATCCTTGATCATCATTTCCTTTTTGTAAGCTACCTCCCAATTACCCGGGAGCACCAGGTCATAGGCAATGTTGTTCATCAGGGGCACCAGCGCACTTCCCTGGCTCAAGGCCGCCACACCGCTACCCTGGAAACAATCACCGCCGTCGATCAGCAGGGTGTTGGCCGGATTCTCCGCCCGCAGGCTATTCAACATTGTTTTCAACACAGCCATCCCCCCACGCTTTTTGTAGACGACCTCTCCGTCTTCGACAAAAAATTCATCGTGGGTGTAGAGTTGTCCATGAATATCCGCCGTATGCAGGATGGTGGCAATTCCTGCCTTGTTATTCTTAACGGCGAGGCTGCCGAACATGGACTCCCGGTGCAAAGAATCGCCATATGCCGACGCTGCCAGAAGCGGGGATGCCATCGCCGACGCTGTCAGTGCGGCCACAGACTTGCAAAAATCCCGTCTTCCCTGCTGTATCTCAGCCGCGGTCTTGCCCACCGGGCCCTGACAACCGCAGGAATCAAGCACTGCTTTTTTCAAGTCTTCGGGCATCATCAATGCCTTTTCTTTCTCCTGATTTCCTTGTACTGCATGGAAAGAGTATGTCGTAAATTATTCGACTTGATCATTTTAAGGGTGATTTCCGTAGTCCCTGACTTTAGCAAAAGGGCTTCAATCTCCTCTCTCTCATAGCCGATTTCACGGCTTACAGTGGACGATCCGAAAAGGGGTTTAAACTCCGCTTTGAATTTATCAAAGTCAACAAGTGCAATTGCCAGGTCTTCCATCTTATAGTGAATCAGCCAGGTAAAGGTGATCACCTCCTGCCTGGGGTTGGAGGACGGCGCTAATGCAACGATCAGCTGATTGCCAATGGCAGCCTTGTTCAAGTGCTTGTACTCATTAACTTTTCCTACCACCGACGTTTTAGGGTTCCGGTTTGGATCTTCATACAGCAAAAAGTCAGGATTACCAGTCAATTCAGCCCGGATCGCGTCCATGGTAACCGCCGGGGAGAGCCCGAGGAAGATCTCACTAACCTTCGACCTCACCGGATTTTCCATAAAGGACAATCCAGCCACAGAGCCTGTGACGAGCAGAAGGATAAGAAGCCGATTAGTATTCCGAGTCATGACACAAGGTAATCAATTGAGAAAAGAATCAGGGTCGCCGCGCAAAGAACGATCCATTTTCGGAAAGACATGTCAGGGTATTCCCTGATTTTTGCTGGGTGCCAACGCTGTTCCGGCCTTCCAAATCAGGGGATGACCATTCGTATCCCGAAAAACTTCTCGTCTCCCTGAAATTTTTTAATTCAGTTATTTTCTTAGTTCCGGTAACCCTGTTGAACCCAACTTTACACCAGGGATTTAATCACATCTATTGGAGACACTTTATAAATAATCGGAGTATGAAAACACGCAAAAGATCAAAAGCAACCGGGTCGCTCCGCATCAGCAAGGCAACATCCGTTGGGCATGCCTTCTACGTCATTTCCATCAAGCTGGCGACACTGCTGGCGAGCAACTTGGATTTGATTTTTTAGCCGCTCACTCTTACGAACCCACCCTCAAAAAATCCTCTTTAAGCACCTGCGCCAACGCCCCCATCAGGAAATCTGCATGCTCCAGGGAAAAAACCATCGGCGGTTTTATTTTTAATACATTATTGAACGGGCCATCGGTGCTCATGAGGATTCCTTTCCCGCGCATCCGGTTGACCACGTAAGCAGCCTGCCGGGTGGCAGGCTGCCGGGTTTCCCTGCTTGTAACCAGGTCTATGCCAAGGAAAAGGCCGGGGCCCCGCACATCCCCCAAGATTTCAAAATCCTGCATGAGTTCCCGTAAACCGGCTTTTAGGTAGCCCCCCACAATACGGGCATTGTCCCGCAGGTTCTCTTCTTCAATAACCCGTAATACTTCCAGCCCCACCGCGCATGATACAGGGTTTCCCCCAAACGTATTAAAGTACTCCATCCCGTTCTGAAAAGCTTCTGCAAGCCGTTGCGTTGTGACAACTACACCAAGGGGATGGCCGTTTCCGATAGGCTTGCCGATCGTGACGATATCGGGCGTAACCCCGTGCTGCGCGAACGCCCAGAAATGATCCCCTGCGCGGCCGCAACCTGTCTGCACCTCGTCGGCAATGCACACGCCACCGGCGTTGCGGACATCGGAATACGCATGGGTCAGAAAACCAGCGGGCAGTTCAACCTGTCCGCCGCAACTGATGACCGACTCCATGATAAGCGCGGCGGGTCCGCGGCCTTGCTCCTTGATCATTTTCAACGCCCCCCGCACATGGGATCCATAATTTATGCCGGCCTTCTCATCCGGTGACCTGTATTTTCCGCGGTATACATCCGGGGTGGGAATGACGTGCACGTGCTTCGAAGGTCCTTTTCCTCCCGGACCGTCAAACTTGTACGAACTGATCGCTACGCAGCCGGTGGTGTTGCCGTGGTAGCCCATTTCCGAAACTATCATGTCCTGCTGACCGGTACCCGTTCTTGCTAAGCGCAGCGCAAGTTCATTGGCCTCACTTCCGGAATTCACCACGTAAGCAACATTCAACGAGGGTGGCATCGTCTTCAGCAGCGCCTCGACAAACTCTACAATCGTATCGTGGAGATACCGCGTATTTGTATTCAACACCGCCATTTGGCGTTGACCGGCCGCGACCACCCGTGGATGTTCGTGACCAACATGCGCCACATTGTTTACCGTATCCAGGAAACGCCTTCCCGTATCATCCAGTAGAAAGACACCATGGCCCCTGACCGCGTGGATCGGGTGGAGATACGATATGCTCATGTTCTTGCCGAGGTGTTCCTTTCTATAGTCGATGATTTCACTCGATGAACGCGTGGACGGGGTTGTGGAAGGTCCGCCGGTAAGCAGGCGCCACGGATCGGGCGAGATGCTCATCCATAGGGTGCGATCCTCGTAGGTTGCCACCCCGGGAAAGTCACCGTGGTAGTCCAGCATATCCAGGATGACCTGGAAATGAAGGTGAGGCGGCCAGTTTCCATTTTCGCAACGGTCACCGACCCGGCCAATGGCCTCGCCGGAACCCACCGGCTTACCAACTGCCAATCCCTGCAGGGATTCCTGGTCAAGATGCCCATAAAGTGTGTAAAAGGTCAATTCGGCGCTGACCCGGTGCTCTATTATAATAGTGGGGCCGTAATCGCGGTCGGCCCGGTTGCTGGCAAAGCTGTGGATGGTACCCTCCCTGGCAGCAAAGACGGGGCTGCCTGCTGCCGTAAAGAAATCCAACCCGGTATGAACCGTCCGCCAGCGCTGCGCATCATTGCCTTGTTCGGCAAAAGCATCGGTTGTGTATAACCCGCGAACTTCGCTGTACCTTCCCAACGCCACCGTCACGCCGGCATCCTCCATTAAGGAACGGACTTGCCTGTCCAACTTGTCTGCATCCATCATGACCTCAGTATTTCCGAGATCCAGGCTTCCGACACTCAGGTCTAACCATTTCATTTCTTCAGTCCTCACCACCGGAAAACTTGCATGCTGAAAATTACCGGCAGCCCACAAAGCAAATCGGCTGGCTGCAGGGCATGGCTCCAATCCGCATGCACCTCTAAAAGAATAGTATGCGTGAGCGGGCGCAACGTGCATCAGTTTTTTGAGTAACATCCAGGCGGCACGATCGCTGATTTGAAGATAGGTGTTGGCAGAATGCTCCTTCCGGTTCAATGCAGAACACGTGACGCTGATCAATAGACGGGCGCCGATCAGTGCAGGCAGAACGCGCAGTTCATCTTCCTGGATTTGGAATTCCCGGTGGAACCCGCGGACGACATGACAAGCTGCCTCCATCGGATCTGGCATATGCATGGCGGCATAGGCAATGGCCACCGCCAGCTCATTGATGGTGTGCGTGTATACTACATCCCCAAAATCTATAACACCCGGCACTATCCTTTTGTCGGCCGGCCCGCTCACCAGGACATTGTAATCATTCGCGTCGTTGTAGTTGACGCTCTTCCGCAACAAGCCCAGCAGCGGTGCCGCACTCGTTTGAAAAAGTGAATAAAAGTAATTGACGATTTGCTTCTCCTCATCGGTAAACAATGCGTGGTGCTCCTTCGTCCATTCCAACTGAGACGGGTCCCACTTCATAAAGCGGTGCGCATCCGGATGATCAAAATCGCTTAGCGAACGGCACAGCTTGCCGCACATAGCGCCCAGCCCTTCCAGAAGCTCCGGGGTGTGCGGATTGACCTCCGCCAAGACCGTACCATCTACCCATGTAAGCAGGCGTGCCAGCCGGGGCGGGTCGCCGTCCGTGTCAATTTCCACAATCTCACGCCCATCGGCAGCAGGTACAATCCGCGAAATTTCAAGACCTTCTTTCTTTACAGCAAGGTGGTTGATAACTGCGTGCTGTAATTCAAGGTTCTTTCGCTCTTCCTTTTTATTAGCAATTTTGAAAATAAAATCCCTGTTGTCGGCGGAACGTATATGAAAATTATGATCCAACTCTCCCGGCAACAGCCGGACCGTGACATCCATTTCATAATGCGTGCGTAAGAATTTCCGTACGAAGGAATCAGAAAGCTTCATGGTGGTGTCAAGCTGGCATTAAAGTAAGGAAAAAAGTGAAGCCCGGTACGGCTGGAACCCATTGGCAGCTGTCCAAGGCACAAAAAAACGGGACCCTTAGGATCCCGCTTTACTAAATCGACCCATTCCTGTTCACTTCTTAGGGAAAGCGGCATTTGCCATTACTTCCTTGATCTGGGCCGTATGCCTGGTCGTGTGACCAGACATAAACATGATCGTCTGATAGGTATCAATTTTTCCAAACGAAAAATCATTATAGTGATTGCGAAGATCATCTGAGGTGGTCATGACGTATTTTATATTGCCGTCGCGTTTGATCGTGAATTCTTTCAGCGCGCCTTCGTACGAACCAAATTTGTTGGTTGGTTTGAATGCCTCCTGGGTCTTTATCTTACTGGTCCGGTCTGTAATCATTTTCACCACACCCTCGTCGGTCATTTTAACTTCCGCACGCTTGGATGGATCGGCTGCTTCTTTGAGGCTCATCTGGGCAAACCCAAAAAGGTTATTCTCCGAGATCGCGAGGTGCTCCACGCACTCGGCAACAGACCAACTGGCCGTGTCCGCCTTAAAGTTCAGCTGATTGGCGGTCAGCCCTTTCACCGCAGCCATCAAATTGTCCTTGGTGGTTTTCAAATGGTCTGCTGCGGCTTTGCGCTCACCGTCGCTAAGTCCCGGTGCAAGATGGTTGAAGCTCATCAAAAAGATGGCCCCTGTCAGGAAAATGAGTTTTGAGGTTTTCATAGATTTTGGTTTTGATTAGGTATTTGAGGATCAGAGACCCCATTTACTACATTATGACGATCAAAAAAGTTCGGCTAGGACAACCGCCTACTTTTTCTTTCTTTTTAATTAGAAATGTACGTCGAGGCCCTATTTTTTCATCGCCAAGTAGGTCCAGGTGGCGCCTGCCATATCTACCACACCGAACAGGATCAATACTGCGGGCGCCCATCCAACGACTACAAAAATGACAAACCACAGCAGAACCGCTGCGCGGGTATAGATGGTCAGTGTTAGGAAAAGAGGGTTGTTGAACGACGCCATAAATACATAGTACAGACCAAGGTTAAACACTACTGCGCCCAGTACTCGGATCCAAATTTCATGGGCCTCAGGTAATTGGAATAGCGGAAGCAATACGTTTGGAAAGATAGTTAGGCTGACGCCCAGGATCAGGAGATAAAAGCCGAAATAATAGATGGATTTGGACGCAGCATTCATGGTCGATGGATTGGTGTAACGTTTCGCTTATCTGACCTGAAGTTACTGAATTGCCGCTAAGTAACCTCTCTCAATATTTGATAAATCGTCCGGTGTCCGTCACTTTTCCCTGCGAAACCAACTGGTAGTAGTACATGCCGACAGGAAGCTCCCCGATATCGATGGCATCCAGCACGAGGTGCAACTCTTTCTCAAATACTGTTTTCCCTAACGGTTCCAGGATTCTAAAGAGCTGGCCCCCTCCTTCGGAAAGGATATGCAAGTCATCGTTTTGGCTCACCGGATTGGGAAAGAGAATGGCCTTCCCTTTCTCCTCAATGGTAACGACGGCCGGAGGAGACATCAATCGGTTGCCATTTTGAAAAACAATCTCGGCTTGGTAGGTCATTGTTCCGGGCAGGAGTTCGGCATCGGAAAAATCAAGATCGATTAGATTTCCCGGCGCAAGCGTTTTGAAAATGCGTTTGTCCTGGCGGTGCGTCTTGTGGATCGTCACATGATCCACCCGGTGCCAGGAACTCAGGGAAAGATGGACTTTCACTTCTGCAGGACTGAAGCGCAGCGCGGAGAATAAATTGAGATAACAGGAAGCCCCCTGTTGGGTGAAATTGATGGCATCACTTCTCAAGCCCGGGACACCATTAAGCAGTGGCGCCACCGCAAAATGAGGTTCTGCCGATGGCGTTGGTGTTGAAAGAAACAACGTATCCTGGGTGGTAGCAATTTTTGTAAGGTACTGACTGCCCATAGTAAAGATATCGTAACCTGTTGCTTCGCTGCGGGAATTCCAGTAGAGGCCCATGCTATCCGCACAGTGAAATGCAGTTCTCAGCTTCAGCATCGGGGAAATTAAAAATTCATCCGTAACGTAGGCTTTCGTTGCTACGACCATCCGGAGTCTGGCACGCGCAAACGTATCCGGACAATGCCAATAGTAGCTCCCGTTCAGAGCTACTGACGCCTCCACCAGCGACCAACTGCCGCCGTTGATCTGCACGGACAACATGCCGGTTTGATTGGGCGCTGCCTCCCAAAGCAAGAGATTCTTCTCTCCTCCTTTGGCGATGTCGGTGGAGAGCGGGAAATCCCATCCAAACACCGTTTGCTTCTTCAGCCAGTACGCCACCGAAACGTTTTGGTCGGCTGTCAGCGCGTTTGCCTTTATTGTCAATGGATACGATCCCTGGACAGGGTTACTCACAGTGATGTATTCCACATTGTTGAGGTGATCCGGCTTGCGTTTGGGGGCGGCCGTCAAGGAGTCAACACGCGGGTAGTTGCTCAGTACCCAGGGTCGGATCGTGGATGGTCCGACTGTCAGCCAGCTGTCGATGTCATGAACCAGTGCTGGATTGGCATTGGGTGAGGCCGCCGGGTCTGTCCAGGCAACTGCTATTCTCAATTCCGCGACAGAGTCAGGCAAGTTAAGAGGTACTGACATTTGGGCGCCACTTGAAAGCGTTGTATAAAAGAGCTGGTTTAATTCAACTACCTGAAGCGCGTTGTATGCATTGACACTCCCATACCCGTATTGATAGTCAATTCCCGAAGGGCCCAGATCGTCGGCGGTGGCTACCAGAATGGCTTTTACCATCGACGCCTCAGGACGTGTACCCAGCACTCCATAATAGTGTTCCTGGATAAGGGATACGATCCCTGAAACCATGGCAGCCGCTTCGGAAGTCCCCCCCTGCCCGTAGGCAGTAAGTTCTGGTTTTAGTCTGCCGTCATAGGCAGGTCCTCTGGAATTGCGGGGTGTCGTGAGAAGCATGGTGTCGACAGCAGAGACTACCAGCACATTCTTTGCCTGCTTGAAATTGGCCGAAAGATTCGCAAAAGACATCTGCTGGTACAGGCCCGAGGCCGGTTTCACGTCGCCCAGGTTACCTGATGAAAAAACATGAACCACCGTTGGATTTTGCTCCACGTGCTGATCGTAGGCTACCGCTTCATTTCCATAATAGTTTTCGATGGCCACGCCATAACTGTGGTTTTGAACATGGATGCCGTAGCCGTTGAAAATTGTTGCAGCGTCCGGAAACAGGTTGTTGAAATCCGAAGATGTGAATTGTGCCTGCGGGGCAACGCCCTGGGCGCGAAAGGAGGAATTACCGGCGCCGGCAGCCAACACGGTCATGTTCGTAGCATGTTGAGAACCAGCAACTGGTGAAACTGCCGTCGAGAAACTCCGGTTGCGCAAATCGATGTTGGTGGCGTCGAAATGCTGCTCCTTCACGGAAATCTTCTGGCCTGCCCCGTTCCGGTTTGGAAAGTACCTCCTGACTTTATTAATACGATTGAAGGAGGAACTCGCGTAGTCGAGACTTGCCTCCACCATTGGTTTCCGGCGACTGTCCAGGAATAGAACACGGGGGTCTTTTTTCAATTCGGCGAAAACGTCACGGGAGGAAATAGAAATGACCAGCGCATTGGTCTCCTCATGGCGGTAGTGGACCTTGACTTTACCAGCGTAGGCCTCCAGAAACTGACGTATATCTTTCACCGTGACCGACAGGGGGGTCCTGACCGGGTCCAGACGGAAAGTGGTTCCATCCATATGGGGGGCTACCCTACCCTGGCTGAGAACCGAGAAACTCAGGCACAGCAAGCAGGCTGCGAGCGCCATGGAAGAAGGGCTTAAAATCGAGTCCTTTCCCACCCATCTTCCTTTCAAGGCAATTGGCCGTCCCCCCTTAAACATAATTAGATTTCAAGACTATGGCTATTCTAAATTATTCAATACTTTCATAACCGATATTCTACCAAACCTAAATCTTTTATGAAACAAACCCTTTCTTTTCTGTGCCTGCTCATGCTTGCCTCAGGGGTATTTTACTCCTGCCAGGACAGCCAAGATGTAGATCCATCTTCGCTGAACGCGGCCGAACGAAACAAACTCATCAGCCTGGGATTTGATGTGGTCAACCACGTTCCCATCCGGTTCGATGGCGGCTATCTCGTAGAAGGCGACATTTACCTCACGCCCACTGATCTGGCGACGATGGGACCGGCGAAACGTGTGGCCGCTGTGGAACAGTACTCCACGAACCAGTTGGTGACAGGACTCCCCAGAACGGTTACGGTATATATTCCAACGAGTTCTTTCAGCGCCGCCTATGTTTCAGCGCTTGATGTAGCAATCAGTCGGTATAATGCGGAGAATCTTGTGTTGAATTTTCAGCGCGTTACAACCAGCAACGCTACCATCGTATTTACCCGGTTGAGGAAAGGTGAAGAACGCCAGGGAATTCTTGGGTCGGCGGGTTTCCCCACGTCGGCAGGAAATCCTTACGGTCAAATAAAGATGAGCGGGATCCTGGAGTCCACGTATGGACTAAGTGTTAACGGAATTGCAACCATCATGGCCCACGAGATGGGCCATTGTGTGGGTATGCGCCATACGGATTATTACGATCGCTCCGTCAGCTGTGGTGGTGCCGCTTCCAACGAAGGAGCCAGCACGGTGGGTGCAAATCTCATCCCTGGAACACCTGCCACGGCTACTCTGGCAGCCAAGTCGTGGATGCTGGCGTGCACGGACGGCAGCGACCGGCCGTTCAACAACGACGACAAGACAGCATTGAACTACCTGTATTGATTTTAGATACCTAAAAAAATGCCCCGGGAGACCGGGGCATTTTTTTTGAGTCATCGAGACGGTTTAGAATGCCAGACCGAAGCAAACGCCTGCTCGCAGCCCAAAATCGCTGAAAGAGCCTGTACTAAATGTGGCCGAGCCTGATGAAACTTTTACAGTTGACGGGGAATAACTGGGACCGATGAACAAATCGAGCACTACCTTTTCCTTGAAAATGAATTGTTTACCAAGGATGAGTCCCCCTCCAAACGAAGTAAACGCTCCTTTGCTGGCGGACATGTCTTCGGTTAGGTCGAACGACTGATAGCGCAGGTAGGGAGCAATATAAATACCCTGTGGGGCTTCCGTATCAGAAAGATAAAATCGGTATTCGGGAGTGATCCCAAAGCCACTAAAGGAAGTTCCGCCGGTGGAGAAACCCGTATAGAAAAAGCCCAACTGCAAACTCCCGTCGGCACTTATTTTCTTCTCATATTGAACGTTCAGCGTCCTGACAATGGGGCTCAGGATATTAATCTTCAGAACATTGCTTTTCTCTTGCGCTGAGGCACCGGAAAACATGAATGCTGTAAGCAGCACGGTACAGGAAAGTTTCAGAGAGGTTTTCATGGGGAATCGGGTTTGTTCTGTTATAAAGATATCTGAACGTATCTCCAGGTCCAAAGTTTCAAGGAAGGCTTACATGCGGTTCAACACTTTTCTATCTATCTTTAGTCAACATGCCCCCTTACAACTTTCCTCCCGGATATTCATTCATAGGCACCTTCCGGCGCGCGCTGGAGGTTGTCCGTCGACCACTGGAGACCCTGACAGATAGTGTCAACCGTTTTGGGGATTCTTATTCCGTGTATGCGGGAGTAGGGCCACGCAAGATGATCCTGACCCAGGATCCGGAGTTCATCGACTACATCCTGAAAAGGAACCACCGCAATTACAACAAATCAAAAATGGTCACCGAGAAACTGGGACGGTTTATCGGCAACGGCCTCCTTACATCCAACGGAGCCTACTGGCTGCGGCAGCGGCGGCTTATCCAACCGGGTTTTCACATGCAGCGGATTCAGGGTCTCTACGGCATCATGCAGCAGACCATCGATGATTTCTTAAAAGAGTTTCCAGCCGGCGAAAAAGTGGATGTCTATCCACTCATGAACCGGCTGGCATTTGACATTGTCATCAATACGCTGTTTGATGTGGATATCCCGGCAGAGTCCATGCGGGATATAAGCCGCTTTATCAGTGAGGTCCAGGAATTTGTGATCTCCGACATCCGGCAGCCGCACTTAAGTTGGTGGTTCAACCTTTCCGGCGAGGTACGTCGCAACAAGAAAAAATCCAATCACACGCGCAACATTATTCGAGGGATCGTTCGGGAGCGTAAGGCAAGCGGCCGCAAATTCAATGACTTGTTGGACATGCTTCTGGATGCACGCTATGAAGACACAGGGGAAGCCATGAATGAAGAGCAGATCCTGGACGAGATCATCATCCTCTTCATCGCCGGCCATGAGACGACCGGCAACACGCTGACGTGGACGCTGTACCTGCTCGCCAGCCATCCGGAAGAGTTGGAAAAGCTGCGGCAGGAAACGCGCGATTCTGATCTTGCCTCAACGATCTCGAATCCCAGGCTCAACGCGGTGATCAATGAAAGCATGCGATTATACCCGCCCGCGTGGGTGAGCGACCGTGTCTCTATCCAAGCGGATACATTCAATGGGTATTCGTATCCGGCCGGCACCATCATTGCCCTGTTTTATTACGGCCTTCACCGTCATCCCACGTACTGGGACGATCCGGCCCTGTTTACGCCGGAGCGCTTTCTAAAAGCCGATATCAAAGAGAAAAGCAAAGTCTACTTTCCGTTCGGGGGCGGGCCCAGGCTGTGCATAGGAAATAATTTCGCCATGGCAGAAATGGCGCTGTTCATCCGCGCATTTATACATCGGTTTGATCTGCAGGCGACTGCATCCGTTCCAACAATGCGGCCCCTGGTAACGCTGCGGCCGGAGGGTGTTTTGTTACATGTTTCAGGAAGGGGAAATCCGGCGCAAAACGTGCGAGGAAACTAAGGAAGAACATAACAAGTCAGTCGGGAAAGACAGAAGGAAGAAAAGATTATCAAACGCCCACAGACCAATTTTCCTTAACTAAAGTCCTTGGGGTGACAGTGAAACATCTCATTAAATGATTTGTAAAAATAGGATCGGCTGTTAAATCCGGTCTCAAAGATCACCTCCGAAACACTCATGGTGCTGCTGCGCAGCAATTCAGATGCTTTCTTCAGTCTATATTGTTTTATGAGGCCGTGTGGCGTAAGGCCAGTGATCGTCTTCACTTTCTTGTATAAAGAAGCCTTGCTCATTCCAACTTCTTCCGCAATCGTATCTGCATTGAACTCTTGTTCTCCCAGATGCTCCTCTATGCACCGGGTTATTTTTGAAAAGAAATCATCGTCCTTCCCACCGATCCCCGTAGACAAGGCATTCAGCTCCACATCAGCCATGTTCTTGAATTTCTTACGTACGAGCTCCATGCGCTCAATTAGTTTTTCGATCCGCACGAAAAGATGGTCGGGGTGGAACGGTTTGGGTATGTAAGAATCTGCCCCAACCTGAAGTCCTTCTATACGGTTTTCCATTTCTGCCATCGCGGTGAGGAGGATGACGGGAATGTGGCTGGTCTGAATGTTCTCCTTGATTTTTCGACACAATGTTAATCCATCCATGTCGGGCATGAGCACATCACTGACGACCAAATCGATTCGCTCCTCTTCCAGGATTTCCAGTGCCCTTTTTCCTTCGGATGCTTTCAATATCGTATACCGGTCAGACAGGATCGTTTCCAGCAAGGAGGTTATGTCCGGATTATCGTCCACCACCAGCAGCGTATGAGGAAATTTAGTCAGCACCGTATTGGCCACCCGATCAGGCTGATCCCTCAGGTAATGACCGGATTCAAATTCAAGCGATATTTTTTCGCTCAGGTTGAACGTCGGTGCCATCGTGTTTATCCGTTGGTGGTCTTCATAAAGTTCCCTGGAGACTGGAATTATTACCGTAAAGGTGCTGCCCTTCCCACGTTTGCTCTCCACCTGTATTTTCCCCCGGTGGATAAGCACGAGGCTCTTGGTCAGCGACAATCCGATCCCTGTGCTCATTGCAAACCCGTTCTGGTCAAGCAATTCACCCGCGTTGTGATAAAAGCTTTCGAAGATCTTTTCCTTATTTGCCTCCGCAATGCCGATCCCTTCGTCGCGCACGGCAAAAACGGCATGCCCCCCGGATTCCTTAAGAAAAACACCCACCATACCGCCTTTGGAATTGTACTTTATGGCATTGGATATAAGGTTGATCAGGATTTTCTCCACCTTCGACCGATCAATATACCCGATGAACGTCTCAGGTTCCGGGTAGAATTCCAGATGGACCTCGCGGCCACTGGCATGTTGCTGAAAATTCTCAACAATCTCCTGTGTAAAAGGAACCAGATCGAGCTCGGAGATTTCAAGATCATCTTTTCCACTTTCGATTTTCCGGAACTGCATGAGTTCTTCGATCAGCTTCTGGAGCCTGACGGAGTTGCCATAGATCATTTTTAGTTGCTTCTTATCCTCCGAATCGATAGCCTTATTCAGAAGGGTGGTCACGGGTCCCAGGATAAGGGTAAGCGGCGTACGGAATTCGTGTGCTATGTTTGTAAAAAATTGAAGTTTGTAGTCATTGAGCTTCTTCAATTCCTGTGCCTTGAATTTCTCCATCGCCGTCGCCTTCTTTGTCTTCGATCTCCATCGGATATACAGCACAATGCCTACCTGTATACCGATGCCCAGAAGAATATAAAATCCATACGCCCAATAGGACTTCCAGAACGGCGGCATTACCTGAATGTGTATTCTACGGGGCGTTGAGTTCAATATCCCGTTTTCGTTCCGGTAATTGAGATAGAGGTTGTAACTCCCTGGAGGAATGTTAGTCAACGTGAGCGATTGTTGCTGACCGATGTGGTTCCAGTCCTTGTCAAAATTCTCCAGGAAATAGGAGTATTCACTCTTTTGTTTATTCCAGTAATCGAGGATGTTGAAGTAAAAGCGAATGAAGTTCTGGTCGTAATTCAGCGTGATGCTGTCTGTGAAATCAATATTTTCACGAAGGAGTTGGCTGGGATCTCCGGGGGCGATGGTGGCGTTTCGCACCTGAAACTCCGACCAAATCAGCCGTGGAAAATAGTTGACTTTGTTCAGCTTCGAAGGGTGAACAATGTCCAGACCCTCGATGCCTCCAAAGTAAAGCTTTTCAGATGCTTTGGATTGAAAGTATGCCCCGTCGGTAAATTCATTGTTCTGCAATCCATCGTTGGTATCAAAGCTTCGGAATGAGTTGCCGGATCGGTCGTATACGACCAGACCATGATTGGTGGAAATCCACATCCGGCCATCGCGATCTTCCAGAATTCCATGAATGGTGTTGTTGGGTAGCCCGTCGTGCTGGGTATAGTGATCGATGCGGTAGGGCTTGTATTGCAAATGAAGCCGGTTCAGACCACCGCTGGTACCAATCCACAGTTGGTTTTGCTTATCGATGACCAAACTAAGGACGTCATTATTGCACAGGCTATTTTTCCCATTAACATTGGCTTCAATGTGCTCGTCAATTTCTTTGGTGAGGGAGTTATACCGGTAAATTCCTCCTCCGCGGGTGCCAAACCATAAAATGTTTGGTTTTTCCTCCACGATGGTGTACACGATATTAGACTTCAATGAAATTTGTGGTGCGTTACTCGAGTGGGATAATTGGTCGAATCCATTCAGGCGGTATTTTCCGCGGGGGCTTTTGCTTACCTGCAGATGGATGATCCCATAGCCGCTTGTCCCCAGCCAGATGCCATTGAAAGCATCCACACAAATGGCATATACGGAAGTAAAGTTGAGGTCCCCGGGGTTTTCAAAGTCTCTGGGGAAGTGAAATATCCTACCTGTACCTGCCTCCATCATATCAACCCCTTCTCCATCCAGGCCAATCCACAGATTTCCACCATGATCTTTGTTGAGCGCCAATACCGCATCGTTGCTCAGGCCGTTCTGCGTGTTGATAATCTTCGTTTTTCCGGAAGCGCGGTCCACCACGTTGAGCCCGCCGCCCCGCGTGCCCAGGTACAGGGTGCCCGTTTCGTCTTCATACACAGACCGAATGATGTTATGGGATAGCTGCCCATTTTCCCGCGGACCCGCAACGAGCGAATAGAAGGATTTCGGACGCGTGAGAAATTTATAGACACCATCACCATCTGTACCCACCCAAACAATGTCTTGACTGGTTTCCACGATTGTCAATATTTTTATTTTGGCCTTTGAGAATGTGGGGAAATAGGCATTCATTGGTATTGCCTCGAAACCGGTGCCCTCTTTGCTAATCTTGAATAGGTCCCCGGCTTCCGTGCCCACCCAAACGGCTGTGTGATCCTTATTCTCCGTTAAGGAAGAGATCGAGCTTTCACCCAGATCAATTATGTCCGGGGCCTTCTCCATATCGGCCAGGTTGTAGAGGAGGAGTTTTCCACTTCCATTGGCAATCGCCAGAAACCGGCTTGGCCCGATGCGGAGGAATTTGTGATATGCCAACTGATTTTGGGGAACCAATTGCTTGCTGAAAACCATGCGGCCTGACACCGTACATACCATTTTTCCATCCCTTCCCAAGAGATAAAGCAGGCCCTCGTGATGAGCCAGGTCGACAACCGCCTTCAGCCATGATACGTCGACACCTTGGAATGAAACCGGAACAAAGACATCTTTCTGAATAGAATATCGGTTGATCCCTGTACCGATCAAACTTGCCCAGACGGAAGAATCGGGACCTATACAGGCCCGGATGTTATATTCCAGGAAAGGAACGTCTTTCAGGCTGTCAAGGTACGTTTGGAACGAGTCCGTGGTCCGGTTATACTTATTGATGCCCAGGTGGGTTACGACCCAAAGATCCCCCTTCCCATCCTCCAGAAAATTTCTTACAACGTTATTACTAATAGCCCCTTTCTGAAATGGATCAGGCTTGTAGACACGGATGGACGTACCATCATACCGGTCAAGTCCATCCCATGTCCCCAGCCAGACATGGTCAAACCGATCCATGTACACAGACGTGATGGCGCTGTTGGATAGTTTTGCCCGCTTATCAATATGCTGAAATGGCCATGGAGAAGCTTCATCACCCGGAGGTTGGCTGGTGAGCAGGGCAAGGAGCATTACAATCAGCATATCGCGGTGCCAGAGTCAAATATCGGCTAGAGTAAACATAGAGAATTCGCATGTGAGAACCGTACTTATTTGTCCTCTCTATGCTATTATGTCCCTCCGGCTCTCCTTCCTCGTGCTTTTTATAATAGGGCGTACTTTATAAAAAGAATGCGGGACATCCGTGCAGGTCCTTTTGATTCACTTTGTAGAGCGCAATTGACTGATTCAACCGCATGCGCCATCTTCCATGCAACAGACCCCCGTCCTGGATCTCGCCAAACGATTCGAGCAGAATCCGCTTCTGGCGCCCGCAGATCTTGCGCCAAGCGGCCCCGGCATGACGGTCGAGTGCCTGCTTAACCCAGGGGTTTTTGAATTCGACAACAAAATCTGGCTTTTGCTTCGTGTCGCTGAACGGCCGCTTCAAAAGAAAGGCTTTGTAAGCTTCCCTACGTACAATACCAAAGGCAAAATAGATATCCTCACATTCAGTAAGGATGATCCGGATCTTGATTTTTCGGACCCGCGGGTGATCCGCTACCGGGGAAAAGATTACCTCACCACGCTTTCTCACCTCCGATTGGTGGTCAGTGAAGATGGAAAAACATTCCACGAGTCTCTAAACTACGCTCCTATATTCGGTGAGAGCCCCTTAGAAGCATACGGGATTGAGGATTGTCGCGTCGTGGAATTCAATGGCACGTACCATCTTACCTACACCATGGTGTCTTCTTTCGGGGTTGGCGTAGGCCTGATCCAAACCCGCGACTGGAAAAACTACCTGCGCAAAGGCATGATCCTGCCTCCACACAATAAAGACTGCGCCATTTTCGGAGAGACCATAAACGGCAGGTACTACGCCCTCCATCGTCCCAGCAGTCCTCAGTTGGGCGGAAATTACATTTGGCTTGCTGAGTCGCAAGACCTGCTCCACTGGGGTAACCACCGCTGCATTGCCACCACGCGCGAGGACCGGTGGGACAGTGCGCGTATCGGTGCCGGGGCGGCGCCCATCAGGACTTCCTCCGGCTGGCTGGAAATTTATCATGGCGCCGACAAGGACAATCGCTATTGCCTTGGCGCGCTGCTGCTTGATCTGAAAGATCCCTCCCTTGTCCTGGCCCGAAGCTCACAACCGATTATGGAACCGGCTGCCGATTATGAGTTGAAGGGCTTTTTCGGCAATGTTGTATTTACCAACGGTCATTGGGTAGAAGGCGATACGATTCATCTGTATTACGGAGCCAGCGATGAAGTGATTTGCGGGGCAGACCTATCCATTAAAGAAATTCTCTCCACCCTTACGATTCAATAGAAGATGACATTCGCTGCTTTGCTCAAAAAGCCATCCGAAGAGTACGCCGTTTTCCTGCTTCTGCCCAGGCCCACACGCATACTGCTTGTCACCAACATGATTTACGCATTTGTCTTGCCCGTGATTGAAATCTTTGTCGGCGCTTACATCATGCGAAGCTCTAATGACCCCAAGATCGTGGCAGTCTACCAGCTTACAGTCTACACAGGAATCCCAATAACATTCTTACTCAATGGATTCCTCCTTAACCGAATCAAGATTTCGAATCTATACAGTTTCGGGATGCTGCTCAGCGGCCTCTCCATGCTTGTTATGATGAGCCTCGATCACCTGTCTGTCGTGGGTGTCGGCGCAGCGGGAATACTGATGGGATGCTCCTTTGGCTTCTTCTGGGCCAACCGCGACCTGCTGGCGCTGAATACTACCAATGATCAGAATCGCAATTATTACTACGGGGTGGAGACCTTTTTTTATACCCTTACCTTCATCATCGTGCCCCTCGTAGTGGGCGCATTCCTTGCTAAAACAGATGCCGACGGTTGGTTTGGTAGGAATATCAACACAGGATATCAGCTAGTCACCGTCGTGGTCTTCCTGTTGACAATCCTTTCAAGCCTTGTCATTCACAAGGAGGATTACAAGAAGCCTGAACAAAAGGAGTTCTTGTTCTTCAAATTCCATGTGCTGTGGAGAAAGATGCTTGTGTTGGCAGCGCTCAAGGGCCTTGCGCAGGGGTATCTCGTCACGGCGCCGGCCATCCTCGTCATGAGACTTGTTGGGAATGAGGGATCGTTGGGATTGGTGCAAGGTGCCAGCGGCGTAGCTACTGCCATCATGCTATACCTCCTGGGACGAATGTCAGCGCCCTCGCACCGCATTTACATTTTTTCAGCCGGCCTCCTGATTTTCCTGGTGGGTACGCTGGTGAACGGCATTATGTTCTCCGCCATCGGCGTCATGGCATTCATCTTGTGCAAGGTCCTGTTTGCACCCCTCCACGACATCGCTTACTTCCCTACGCAGATGCGCGTCATTGATGTCGTTTCCAAAATCGAGAATCGGAACGAGTTTGCTTACATCTTCAATCACGAGTTCGGATTGTATATAGGAAGATTCATCGGTCTGGGTCTTTTTATATACCTGGCCACCTACGTGTCGGAAAGTTTCGCGCTGAAGTATGCGCTGATCGTGATCGCCGTGCTCCAACTCCTTTCCATCCCCATGGCTCAGCACATTATTAAAGAGTCGCATAAACTAAGTAAGGCATGACAACGGGGGTTCGCATATCAAATTCACTATTCAGCATGGGCCCACGCTGGGCAGCATTTCTATGCTTGTTGCTCCTCGCATCGTGCTCGACGCAACCACAAAAGATTGAGCAGATCATGATCGATAGGATCGCGCTGATGCCAAACCAACCGCAACCTTATAAAATGACGGATTGGTACGAAAAGGCGCAGCATTTTGACCAATATGTTTTCAACCTTGATCTTAAAGGCGCCTATCGGCCTTTTATATGGATCGACAGTGCCCAAAGAAATATCCCTCAAAATACGTTCGGGATGTATACGGTCATCGGCGATTCACGTCAGGGACCAGGTACCAACAAGGAATTTCACGAGGCCCTTTGTTCAATGGGCGCCTTGTTAAGCGCGGGCTTGGTGGGCATTGACAAGACGAATCAGAACGGATTCAACTACGTAAAAATGGTCCAGAATTACTTCAACGCCGAAAACGGCTGGAACATCATGATGAATAATACCAATCCGAAAGTGGCCATGCTCGGCGGCGGGTACGGCCGGGATTGGTGGTACGATGTCTTTCCGAATGTGCTCTTCTACGGAGTCTCTGAACTATTCCCCGGAGTACCGAAAGCCGACAGCCTCCAGCATCTCATCGCGGAGCAATTCTTTAAAGCGGATTCGGTGTTGAATGGAAAATACGATTACTCCTATTTCGATTATGCCCGGATGCAGGGTGTTTCCAGCAATATCCCCCATCAGCAGGATGCCTCCGCCGGCCATGCATACGTCCTCTTGTGCGCTTATGAAAAATTTGGGGACCCGCGCTATTTAAAGGGATCGATATCCGCCATGGATGCTTTCGTCAATCAGTCCGAGAGCAGATTCTACGAAGTGCTTATGCCCTTCGGCGCCCTGGTGGCTGCCCGCCTGAATGCTGAGCATGGAAAGAACTACGATGTAAAAAAGATTCTGGATTGGACCTTTGAAGGATGCAAGGCCGAAAATGGGCGAACTGGCTGGGGGGTCATTGCCGAGCGGTGGGGACAACTAGACGTACATGGCCTCCAAGGAAGCATCACCGATCAGGGAGGTTACGCCTTTCTCATGAACTCTTTTGACATGGCCTGGCCGCTTGTGCCTTTGGTGCGTTACGATCCCCGGTACGCAACGGCTATTGGCAAATGGATGCTAAACCTGACCAATGCCTCCCGACTGTTTTACCCGTATGAAATCGATGACCAGCATCAATGGTTGCCCGAGAAAAAAGAGATCACAAAAAACGTGATTGCCTATGAAGGGCTTCGCAAGATCGACTCGTATAACAAGGCCCCCCTTAAAGGAATGACCCCGGTTGCACTTGGGGATGGGCCGCTTTGGGTAGCCGGCCAACCCGAGACCTCCATGTTTAGTTTGTACAGCTCTGCGCAGGTTGGAATTTTCGGAGCTCTGGTTCGGAAGACCAACGTGGAAATGATTCTTCAAATCAATTGCACGGCGACGGATTTCTATCAGAAAAATGCTCTTCCCACCTACCTGTACTACAACCCGTATGACACGGCGAAGGTGGTGTGCTATTATCCGGAAGCCAAATCCAATATCGATTTGTACGACGTCCTGACGAACCAATACCTCGGAAAGAATTTCACGGACGAATTATGTTTTGAAATTCCGGCCGCCTCCGCGCGCCTGGTGGTAGTACTCCCTGCCGGCACAGAACTACAACGCCAAAATGGAAAATACATGGCGGGAGCCAAATCCGTTTCATACATCCTATCAAAAATCAAGTAACGGCCTGTCACATGAAAAATAGAATCGCTTATTGTTTGATGTCCCTGGCCTTGATGGCATTCGGAACTGAATCGTATTCGCAGATTACCCTGCGGGGAACGGTCAAGGATACGAAGGGGGATGCCGTCGTGGGAGCCAACGTGTTTTTTGCAAATACGATCACTGGTACGTCAACCGATATTGAGGGAAATTTTGAGTTGGAGGTTGCCAGCCGCTTTAACGACTCCACGCTGATTATCTCTTCGATCGGCTATGCAACGCAGAAATTTCCAGTCCGGGAAAGAAGGATCTTCAATGTGGTCCTGGCCGACGACGCCAAGATCCTGGGGGAAATTGTGGTGACCGGCTATCAAACCGAAGAACGTGGAAAAATTCTCGGTGCAGTTGCCACCGTGAGCACCGAATTGATTGCGAAAATACCTGTATCGGGAGTGGACCAGGCGCTCCAGGGCAGAGTGCCCGGAGTCGTCGTAACTCAAAATACGGGTGCACCCGGAGAAGGTGTCCAGGTACGGATCCGTGGCATTGGCTCGCTCTTCAGCTCCAACCAACCCCTCTACATCGTGGATGGTTTACCCACCCAGGACATCAGCTCGATTGCTCCTCAGGACATTCTTACACTCTCCGTACTGAAAGATGCCAGTTCCGCCGCAGTATATGGAGCCCGCGCCACCAACGGGGTAATCCTTATCACCACCAAAACCGGGTCAAGCGGCAAGCAAGTCATACAATTCAATACGCAAATTGGATTTCAGGAGCCTGTTCGCCTGGTTCCCATGGCAAGCACGGAGCAGTATATCTCTATATATAATGAGGCGACCAATGCTGACAACCAGGGACTACCGATTTTTCTTCAGCGGCCGTTGATCACCGATGCCATTAAGGCCGGGTTGCCGAATGTTGACCAGGTCAAGGCGATCATGAGACCCAGTGCCCCGCTTCAGTCGTATAGTCTCTCTTTCTCTGGCGCCGCAGGAAAAACAAACTACCTACTTTCCGGAAGTTATTTCACCCAGGATGGAATCATCAAGGCCAGCGACTACAGCCGCCTCACCGTTCGCGTCAACCTGGACACGGAAGTGAAAAAATGGCTCACTACCGGAATAAACCTCAACGTCTCCACATCCACCACCAATCTGATTGGGAGCTCGGGAGACGGTGCAGGGGGCAATGGCGGCAGCGTCGTGCGGTATGCCTACTTCCGGTCCCCTGCGATTCCAATATTCAGTGCGGCAACCGGTGATTATACCGACAAGCCCAGCGATAATTTCAACGACAACAATCTCTACACCCAGCTTTTCGGCGACGGCTATAATCCCGTCGGTATGCTGGCCTATAACAACAACAAAAAGCTGAACGAACGTCTCTTTGGTAAGTTTTATATTATTCTCAAACCCATCAAAGGATTGACCTTTACCTCAAATTTTGGCGTGGATTTTACCAGTCAGAACACCCGGCGGTTTGACCGCAATTGGGGAACACTCAACCGAATCAACAACCCCAACCGTCTGACGGTCACCGACGAACGGTACCACACGCTGACGTTTAGCAATTTTGCCAATTACACGAAGGTGTTCGGCGGTCACAGCTTCACCGCGTTGCTGGGCACCGAGGCTATTAAGGGCTCCAACTATGGAATTAGCAGTACGGACACAGGTTTTCCCAATCAGAATCCGACCCTTACATACCTGAACAATGGCTTGGGCTCAAAGGCTGTTTCGGAAGGAAAAAGCGGGAATGCCTTGCTATCCTACTTTTCAAAAATCAGCTACGACTTCAATGAAAAATACCTGGCCTCCGTTACGGTCCGGAGGGATGGATCCTCCCGTTTTGGTGCCAACAACCGATGGGGGACATTTTATGCCGCCTCCCTGGGGTGGCGCGTCGATAAGGAATCCTTCCTCCTCAATAGCTCATGGGTTAACCGACTGCTGCTACGGGCGGGCTATGGCAGCGTAGGAAATCAGGAAATCAGCAACTATCCCTTCTCCGATCAGATCGGCGTCGGAAGTAATTACCCGTATGGTCAGGCAAGTTCGATCGGGTTTGTAGTATCTCAGTTAGGAAATGCCGATGTAAAATGGGAATCCAGCAACCAGCTGAATGTTGGTGTTGATCTTGTGACCGGGGATGGCAAACTCTCCGTATCGCTGGACTATTTCCACAAGAAAACGTTCGATCTGTTGGTCCCGCAACCCCCGGCGTCTTCCGCAGGATCAGCCCTCCCGGCGATCGTGAACAATGGTGAGATATTGAACCAGGGTATAGAACTTTCCCTGAACTACGATAATTCATTCGGGGATTTGAGGTATACGATAAGTCCGAATGTGGCCCTGTTGCGCAACGAGGTGGTGTCCGTTGGACGTCCCATCCAGGCAGGACGGTACGGGTCCCTCTTTACCACGCTCACGGAGACCGGACATCCGGTAGGCTCCTTTTACATGTTGGAAATGGCTGGCATTTTCCAGAATCCTACCGACCTGTTTACGAGCGCCAAGCCACCGGGTTCAATGCTGCAGCCGGGGGATGTGAAATTCAAAGATCAAAACGGTGACGGATTCATTGACGGACGCGACCGCACACACCTTGGCAGCGCCATCCCAACATTAACGGCCGGTCTGAACATCGCTCTGAACTACAAGAATTTTGATCTGTCCATTTTCTTCCAGGGTGCCTACGGCCAGAAGATTCTTTCTGTAATCAACCGCGATATCGAAGGTTTCTACAGACCGTTCAATGTAACGCAACGATATTATGAAAACCACTGGTCCCCGACCAACCCGAGCAATGAGTATCCCCGGGCATCGTGGAACGCTTCCGGCAACAATGCTCAGATGTCCTCCCGCTTTCTGGAAGACGGATCGTACACCCGCCTGAAGAATATCCAGTTCGGATACAGCCTTGCCCCTGACCTTCTGAAGCGTTACGGCTTGACGGCGGTTCGCTTCTATTTTTCCGGAACCAATCTCCTCACGCTAACACCGTATGCCGGAATGGATCCTGAAATGACGGTGAGTGACAACGCAAAGGGAGACTCCAACAATGCCAACGGCATGGACTGGGGTACTTTCCCCGCAGCCAAGACTTACAACTTCGGAGTAAACATCACTTTTTAAGGCATGACCATGAAGATAATTTCCACTGTACTTACCGCCTGCTTCCTCCTAACCGGAACGGGCTGTTCCGATTTCCTCCAGGAGGACCTTCAGGGCACGTTCTCCAGCAGCACGTTCTTCAAAACGAGAGAAGATGCGTTGCTGGCTTTGACTGGCGTATACAGTCAGGCCGCCTTTGTCTCAACGAGCAATGTGCTGTGGGTTTTCGGCGACGTTGCTTCGGATGACGCCATCAAGGGAGGAGCTGCCGGAGACATTGCAGACATTGACCTGATTGACAATTTCACCTACAGCCGCAACAACATCATGTTGGAAAATCTCTGGAAGTATTATTATGAAGGGATCTCACGCACAAACTACGTACTGCAGCGTGTGCCCGAAATCAACATGGACGCAGGGCTTAAGGCCCGTATTCTTGGAGAGGCCAAATTCCTGCGAGCCTATTTCTATTTTACGCTCGTCAATGTTTTCGGAGAGGTTCCGCTGAAGTTACTTCCTCCAATAAACGCAGCCGCAATAAATGTTCCCAAGTCCACCGTAGCCGCTGTTTATGCGCAAATAGAAAAAGATCTTTTAGAGGCTAAAGCCGCCTTGCCCCGCTCCTACTCCGGTGCAGATGTTGGGAGGGCAACCAAGGGTGCAGCCTGGGGGATACTGGCCAAAGTCCGTATTTACAACCAGGCTTGGACGGCTGCCCTTACCGCCATCGATTCACTGGAGGCCGCTGCCCCGTACAGCCTGGCCGTAGTGTATTCCAATAATTTCAAAGATTCACTCAAGAACGGCGCTGAATCCATTTTTGCAATCCAGCATTTGTCCGGTCAGCTGCCCAAACTGGGAACCTTCCTAAATCAATATTTCGCGCCGGCAAAGGACAACGGATATTATTTCAATGTGCCGCTGCAAAATTTCGTGAATGAATTTGAGGTAACCAGCGGATCTGTTAATGATCCCCGACTGGATTATACCGTGGGTCGCAGTGGGAAGAAATGGGTCAACGGCGAAAATTTTGATCCGCTTTGGTCACCCACCGGCTATCTGCAGAGGAAACATGTTCAACCCGTCCGCCAACTGCCGATTATCGGTGACGGAAACCTCAATTACGTTTATCTCCGTTATGCCGACATCTTGTTGATGAAGGCGGAAGCACTCAACGAATCCGGTCAGACATCTGCCGCCATGGTTCCCCTGAATGCAGTTCGCAAAAGAGCCCGCGAAAGCTACCTGAACGACCCCAAACTCCCGGGCTTCGGCGTCATACCAACGGGCTTGCTTCCTAATGTCTCGGATGGTGGTCAGGCTGCAAACCGCCTGGCGATACGGCATGAAAGAAGAGTAGAGCTCGGATTTGAGTTCCACCGGTATTTTGATCTTGCCCGGTACGGTCAGCAGGCGGCGGAAGCGGCACTGGCCGGGACCACCTTTACTTACAGCAAGCGCTACTTTCTCATCCCGCAGTCAGAACTTGATACGAATCCGGAAATCAATAACTAACAATAATTTTTCTCAATTAACCAATTAACCAATTAACAATTAACCAATCAATTTATGAAAACAGGAAAAGTCAAATTATTACTTTATGGAGTGATGCTCTTGCTCACGGCAGGAGTCATTTACTCATGCTCAAAGGATGACGCGGTCCCGGTGGTGGACAAGGCGGCTTTGAAGACAGCAATAACTGCCGCGAACACGCTGCATGACGGAGCGCTGGAAGGTGTAGCAGCAGGAAACTATCTCAAAGGATCCAAAGCTGTATTCAAGACTTCTATTACAGCGGCACAGGGTGTGGTTGACAACGCAGCAACAACACAGATTCAGGTTACTGCAGGCGCTGCTACGTTGGCAGATGCGGTTGTGGTGTTCAACGGGAAGCTCGTAACTCCAATTGATCCTACCAACCTGGCCGGCCATTGGACGTTTGATGAGATCCCAACAGCGTCTGTTGGCGCGGTAGTAAAGGATTATTCTGGAAATAGCCGCAACGGTGCCATCAAGATAGGTCATGCATTTTGGGGTGCAGGAACTCCTACATTGGCTCCGGATCGCTACGGAATTGCCGGAAAGGCTCTTTATTTCAATCTGGGCGCGAACGTAGAAATTCCATATTCTACAGGCCTGAATCCTCCCAACATGTCAATCTCCGTTTGGGCGAAACCGGATGTGAACAGTCCAATCCTCAACAATCAGTATTTCATTTCAATGAACCGCTGGAACGGATGGAAATTCAATTTCCAGGACACACCCCGGGCCTTCTTCACGACAAGATGGGATAACGCTGGACTCACGAACCAGTGCTGCTACGACAGGGATCAGAACGTCGGAACTGCACCTCAGGGAGAATGGCACAATTATGTCGTCACCTTCGGAGGCGGCAATACTACGTTTTACATTGATGGAGTCCTTGTATTCCAATTTACGAATACCCCAGGGACCATAACCACCCTTTTAGCTCCTGTTGCTCTTGTGCTTGGACAAGACCTGCCGACCGGTGCATACTCACTCGTCAACGGCAACGATAACTATGTAAACTGGGGTGGCTACTATAAAGGAGTCCTGGATGAGGTTCGTGTGTACAAGTCTATACTCACGGCGGCCCAGGTTACTTCCATTTACAATCTGGAGAAGCCCTAGTCGCTGTTCCAATTTTAGATTAATTTAGAAGAGGAGCAGTGAGTATTCACTGCTCCTTTTTCATTATACTGGCTGTAGATGGAACGCATGCGTAAATCTATTTTTATCACCCTTTTGGCACTCTCCCTGCTGGATAATGCATTCCTGAATGCTCAGACGGGTCAGCTTACCATCAGTAGGGTTGCACAAATGCCTGATCTCCCATCCCCGTACATCATGCGGGACTGGAAAACCGTTGCCATTCAATACGATGCTTTTATTTTTTCACTTAATTCCACGGGGCAACACCTTCCACTGATGCAATTGAAGCCGGCCGGAATCAATTACCCATCGCTGCAGCCCATCGCTTTGGATTCTTATGTTGGCTCTGCAAGCCATGGAAATCAGGCGGAAGCCATCAACATCCTCCCTGCCTTGGTGGGTGCTTCCCTCGTCGGGCTTGACAAAGCCAATCAAAGCGGAACGAATTGGGTATTGAAAGCAAAAGATTTCTTTAATAGTGCCAACGGGCAAAATGTTTATCTCAACGGCTACTCGTCTAGCAGCGGCGGCGATTGGTGGTACGACTTAATGCCCAACGTATTTTTTTATCAGTTGTATTGCCAGTACCCTGGCACGCAAGATTTTGATCTTCAGTTTACGACCGTCGCTGACCGATGGCTGGCGGCTGTACTGGCAATGGGCGGATCCACCACTCCCTGGACTGTTCCACAAATGAATCATACCGCATTTAACCTCAGCACCATGATGCCGACCAACAGCGGAGTGACGGAAGCAGAATCTGCCGGAACGATCGCCTGGTTGTTGTATCACGCCTATCAAAAAACAGGAAGCAAGAAATACCTCGATGGGGCCCAAATGGCGCTCACCTTCTTGTCGAATTTGAATTTCAACCCAGCCTATGAAATACAATTACCCTACGGCTCCCTGGTTGCTGCCAAGATGAATGCAGAACTGGGAACCCGCTACAAAATTGAGAAAATGATCAATTGGAGTTTTGACCAGGGGGCGCAACGGAACTGGGGAACGATTGTCGGAACCTGGGGAGGCGCCGACGTTTCCGGGCTGGTGGGTGAAATTGATAATCCGAATACCGGATATGCCTTCCTCATGAATGGATTTCAGCAAGCTGCTGCCCTGGTGCCCCTGGTCAAGTATGACAAGCGCTTCGCCCGCGATGTTGCCAAATGGACACTCAACATGGCCAATGCCAGCCGGCTGTTTTACGCGCAGTACCTTCCACAAACCAATCAGGATGATTATACCTGGAGCACAACGTTCGATCCACAGTCCGTTATCGCATACGAAGCCCTCAAGCAAAAAAGCCTCGTCGGGGCGATTCCGCTGTACGCAACCGGTGATGCCAAAAGAAATAATTGGGCGCAAACCAATTTGGGACTCTATGGTTCCTCGCACGTAGGCTACCTCGGCGCCCTAATGGAAAAAACGAATGTCGATGGAATCTTGCTCCTTGATCTCAACAAGACTGACTTCTTCGGGCAGAATACGTTCCCCTCGTATCTGGTTTATAATCCAGGAAGCACCACGTTGGTCACCCTCCCGCTGGGCGCCAACACGTATGACATTTACGACGCCATTTCAGAAATGATCATCTACACCGGAGCCTCGGGAAATTATTCCATTACGGCTCCCGGCAACGCTGTCTTGTTCCTGGTCTACCTCCCGCCGGGAGCTGCCACGCAAGCTCGTGACGGAAAACTTTACCTGGGCACCGACGTGGTTGACTATCACTATGGATATGATTTTAATGGAGTTCTCCGCATCCGATCCCTTGCGGCAAAGAGCCTCTTGGTTGAATTTAATAAGCTGGAGAAAATATACAGCTCCATTGAGAATGCTACGGGGATTGCCACGTTCAACTGGTTTGTAAATGGAACGTTAGCCTTTTCATCTCCTGACAGCATTTTCCAATGGACCGTCCCTCCGGTTGCCGGTCAATACAACGTTGTCCTGCATGTGACCGCGGGCAGCTCATCTGCCAAAGACAGCTTGTCCTTTCAGGTGGTCCAGCATATTCCGGCGCCCCCCATTGTGTCAGGGATTACCGCAGACAGCACCTGGTACTCCACGGGCAAGACAGCTACTCTGATTTGCCACGCCGCCAATCCGGACGGCACCAAGGTGCAATACGCTTGGACAGTCCCCGGGGGTACGATCCTGAATCAGGTGGATTCCCTGATACGCTGGAGCGCACCGCAAAATGATGGATTGTTTCAGGCCTCCTGCCTGGTCACCAACCATGATGCGCTTTCCGCATCAACCAATCGATCCCTTCTCGTCAAGAAGAAGAGCCAGGGTACCACTGCCCCCCTTGCATACTACCCATTGGATGGCGATGTGAACGATTACAGTGGTAATGCACGTCATGGAGTTCTGACCGGAGCGCAACTCACCGTGGACGAACGCGGAGAACCGCTCAAAGCCTACAGCTTTTCGTCCGGAGCATTCATCTATGTCAACAACGACGCCGGCTTGAATTTTCAAAATCAAATCACCCTCGCCTTCTGGCTCAAACTGAATGCATTGACGCAAGAGTCCTACGTGATTTCGCATGGCAGCTACGAACAACGCTGGAAGGTGTCCGTGCTTGAAAACGGGAAAATGCGTTGGACCGTAAAGACCAACACGTCCACCAGAGATTTAGACAGTTCGTTTCCGCTGCAGTTCAACACGTTTTATCATTTTACCGTGGTCTACACCGGCTACTCCATGGAACTCTACGTCAACGGGGTGCTTGATACTTTTCTTGCTGATTCCGGTTTGATCGCCGCTTCCAGCAAAGAACTTACGTTTGGGAGAAAAGAAATCGGTATAAGCAATTACCATCTTAAGGGCGTGCTGGACGAAATACGCCTTTATGACAAGGCCCTGGCGCCTAATGAAATTGTCATCCTGAAGTCCATCTGGAACACCGTCACGGCCCTTGCGGGAAAAGCCGATCAGCGAATAATCCTCTACCCCAATCCATCCCATGGAATTATTAATATCCGTGGGTTGAATCAACCAGTGCTGGCAGTTAGCTTGCTGGATGCAACCGGAAGGAATATCGAGGTCACCCATTCGTACCCGGAATCAGACGACACCCTTCGCATTGAATTTTCAGCACCCCCGGGACTCCAAATTATCAAGATTCAAACTGCAACCGGTGTGATCTTCCGGAAAGCCGTTGTCTTCTAGCTACCTTGCAGGTGGTCTCGCAAATAACCGCCAACATCATGAAACTCACATTAACCGGCAACGATAAACCCATCGTTTTCTCAGAAACAGAAAATTATGTCCAGAAGCTAGGGTTGAAAATCATCGCAAAAGATGAAACCCGACCCTGGGGAGGCTTCTTTGTAATCGATGAAACCCAGGCGACTCATTTTGGAAAACTTTTCTTTGAAAAGGAAGAAATCTCCACGATGCATAAGAACCAGAAACTGAGCCCCAAGATCTTACTGGTCCAGCCTCTGAAGCGGTTGTCCTGGCAGTATCATCACCGGCGTGCAGAAATCTGGAAAGTTATAGCCGGAAGGGTTGGTGTGATCACCAGCGACAGCGACACCGAGGGACTCCTCAAGGAACTCCGTGAAGGCGATATGGTGCGCCTTGCCCGGGGCCAGCGACACCGCCTGGTAGGACTTGATGGCTGGGGGGTACTTGCCGAGATCTGGCAGCACACGGATCCCAGTCACCCTTCCGATGAAGAGGATATCGTTCGGGTGCAGGATGATTTTGGGAGGTGATACTATATCAGGAAGCAAAGCTCGATTTATGAAAATTCGGTCTGTGAAGAAACAGACCGAGGAGGGGTAGCCGGAAGGGTTGGTGTGATCACCAGCGACAGCGACACGGAGGGAATACTCAAGGAACTTGGTGAAGGCGATTTGGTGCGGCTCGCCCAGGGCCAGCGACACCGCCTTGTGGGACTTGATAGCTGGGGTGTACTCGCCGAGATCTGGCAGCACACGGACCCCAGTCACCCTTCCGATGAAGAGGATATCGTTCGTGTGCAGGATGATTTTGGTAAGTGATACTATATCAGGAAGAACAATCTCGATCTTCCGAATCGGTCTGTGAGGACACAGACCGGGGAGGCAGACCCTAGTCACCCTTCCGATGAAGAGGACATCGTCGTTGTGCAGGATGATTTTGGAAGATGATAATATCAAGGAACTAAAAGGCGATCTTATGAAAATCGGTCTGTGAGGACACAGACCGAGGAGGAGCAGCACACGGACCCCAGTCACCCTTCCGATGAAAAGGATATCGTTCGTGTGCAGGATGATTTTGGTAGGTGATACTATATCAGGAAGAACAATCTCGATCTTCCGAATCGGTCTGTGAGGACACAGACCGGGGAGGCAGACCCTAGTCACCCTTCCGATGAAGAGGACATCGTCGTTGTTCAGGATGATTTTGGAAGATGATAATATCAAGGAACTAAAAGGCGATCTTATGAAAATCGGTCTGTGAGGACACAGACCGAGGAGGAGCAGCACACGGATCCCAGTCACCCTTCCGATGAAGAGGATATCGTTCGGGTGCAGGATGATTTTGGGAGGTGATACTATATTAGGGAGCAAAGCTCGATTTATGAAAATTCGGTCTGTGAAGAAACAGACCGAGGAGGGGTAGATGATACTATGTCAGAAAGAACAAGCGCGGTTTTTCCGAAAATCGGTCTGTGAGGACACAGACCGAGGAGGGAGAGGAGACTCTGAATCCCAAATTATACACCTCGCTTTCTAATACCGCTCCCCCTTCCGATCCCGCATCGGAACAAACAGGACGGGAAGCCGGTTTTGCCCTTTCAGTTTTCCTTTCTCCTTGGTGATAAGCACCAGTTCCTGGATCCGCTTGTCTCCCACGGGAATGATCAATCGCCCCCCTTCTTTCAACTGATCTTGAAGGGGCTTCGGCACGTGCGACGGCGAACAGGTGACGATGATGGCGTCAAACGGGGCAGCTTCGGGCCATCCCAGATATCCATCACCGATCCGAACATGGATGTTTTCGTAACCGAGCGCGCGAAGCAAACTGTCTGCCCTTTCGCCCAACGATTTAATAATTTCAATGGTAAACACCTGCACACCGATTTCCGCAAGGATGGCTGCCTGGTAGCCGGAGCCCGTTCCTATCTCTAGCACTTTTTCGTTTGGTTTTAGTTTCAGCGCCTCTGTCATGAAAGCAACGATGTACGGCTGCGAAATGGTTTGTCCCGCATCGATCGGAAGTGCGGAATCGCGGTAAGCATCCTTCTGACGCGCTGCGGGTAGAAAAAGATGCCTTTTCCACACGTCGCATGGCCTCCAGAACGACGGTAGATTTAATGCCCTCTTTCTCCAGTTGTTCAGTTACCATCCGTTCACGCAATGCAGTGAAGTCCTGCGCCTCAGCAGGAGACAAGATCATACTGCCAAGAATCGCTATAACCCACACATACCCGCAATGGATTGGCCGGAACACATAATGAAGTTACGATTATTTTACCCTGCTCTTTTTCGGCCGCTCCACAAACAGCATCCAACGACGTTAGTCAATCGCCAAGATATCGTATGTCCTGATGTTCCATCGGACAAGTTCTCCGACACGCTTTCCCATCATGTGTTGCCCCAGAGGTGATGCCGGTGAAATCACAAAAATTGTATGCTGGTCAAGCGCCACCTCGCCAACAGGGATGGCCAAGAAGAATGCTCCCTGCGACGTTGTAACCACAGAACCCGGACCAACGATATCTGTTTTCCTCAAGCCCCCTATGCGCGCCACCTCCGCAGCCTGCTTTTCCGCTTCTGCAAGCTGCCTCAGAATCAACTCCATTTCCTGCTGCGCCATGGCCCTGCCGGTTTCATACTTGTCCCCGGCACTGCTTTTGGTTTCTACGTTGGCGGATGCCTGGATGTTTGCGAGTTCGGCTTTCAGTCGTGTGATACGGTCCTGAACATGCTGTGCGCAGTATTCCAGCAGAGACTCTTTTAATTTCATGGATAAAAACTACAACGTGAAGGGCGTCAGATCACCGGTTCATGGCAGACATTGGCTCCTACTTCAAAACAAAAATGACCGCCTGGTTGGCTTTGTGGAACCGGTTTTTAGTTACGCCCTTCTCTTTCACAAAGAAGTTGACAACGGCATCGGAATATTCCCTTCTGCATTTGAAGAACAGCGGCTCCTTTTTCTCCTTATTCAACTTCATCAAGGAATTGAGGGAGACCTTGTCATGGGCGCCGATCTCAGACTTTGCCTTGATGGATTTCTCCACTTCTGCGATGACTGTATTAATTTCCTTAACCTGTTTGATGTTAAAATTCTGCATCTGGCTAATTTACGATCTGATTCCGACAAATGTAGGCCGGGGGAATCCTGTCGACCAGTCCACCGGTTGCACAGCCATTTTATGGCCTCAAAAGCCTAAATCAGTCAAATATTTTAGTTTTTGACACAGTGATTTAGCCATAATAGTATTACCTTTGCATTCAATAGTATTACTATCATAATCTTCACTTAAACTTTTACCAATTATCCTTACCGTTTCCCTGCCTGTCCAAAAGAAGTCCATGGGAATTTCGCTCCCAATCAGAAATGCCATAAGCCATGCTTGATAACTACCAAATCGTACGAATTCTTCACGAGGCAGCACTGATGCTAAAGCATGATTTCAGTTCGCACGAAATGCGTTCCACGGAATCCAACCACCGCGACTATACACACGAGGAGTTTGATGAGTTCAAGCGCGACCTGATCGAAGCGGGGAGCATGCAACGGTTCCTCCTGCTGGAATACCCCGTCGCACAGCGTGGTTTTGCGCAGTTCGTCAACGAAGAAGATACGTGCGTGCTGGTATTTGAAGCAACCGGAACAAACCGGATACCGCTCATCCTTCAGAAGGGCCGAAGCGGGATTGAGGCTGTCCGGATCGGACCGAAGAACGAGGTTATTCGCTTTGCGGACATTGATCAGGAAACCCTGCTGAAAGATCAAGCCGGTTTGATTCTCACTTTCACCATCTTTCCGTACAAGAGCCTGGTCAGTGAGTACGATTACGATGAGACGCAGGAGGCCGAGGTGATGAGTCCCGTGAAGCGCCTCTTCCGCCTGCTCCTTTCGGAAAGAAAGCAGATCACCTACATCTTCTTCTACGCGGTCATCGTCGGTTTGCTCAGCCTGGTTTTGCCGATCGGTATTCAGACCATCGTCGAATTGGTATCCGGTGGTGTGTTCTCCAGTTCGGTGTACATGCTCATCTCCCTGATCATTGTTGGTATTCTCATCACCGGTGGCCTTCAGCTCATGCAAGTAAGTCTGGTAGAGCACCTGCAGCGCCGGATCTTCACCAAAGCGGCTTTTGAATTCACGATCCGCATACCACGCATTCAGGTTGAGTCGTTGATGGGAAATTATGCACCGGAACTCGTAAACCGATTCTTTGACGTCATCACTATCCAGAAAGGCCTGCCAAAACTGTTGATTGATCTTTCATCCGCGGGAATCCAGATCATTTTCAGCCTGCTCCTTCTTTCACTTTATCACCCGTTCTTCATTTTCTTCAGTCTCGTCCTCCTGGTTGCGCTCTTCTTTATTTTTCTCGTAACCGGCCCAACCGGTCTTCGCTCATCCATCAGCGAATCCAAGTACAAATATAAGGTGGTGCAATGGCTGGAAGAACTGGCCCGCGCCTTTCACATTTTCAAGATGGCCGGCACGACAGACCTGCCTCAGAAGAGAACGGATTACAATCTTAACAATTACCTCAAGTACCGGAAAACACATTTCAATATACTGATCACACAGTTTTCGTTCATCATTCTTTTCAAAGCAGGTATTACCGGTGGTCTGCTGGTCATGGGAACCATCCTCGTCGTAAGCCGCGAAATTACGCTGGGCCAGTTTGTCGCATCCGAAGTGATCATCATCCTGTTGTTGAATGCGGTTGAGAAAATCATCATGTATATGGATGTCGTCTATGACATGCTGACCGCCGTCGACAAGGTAGCCCATGTAACCGACCTGAAGTTGGAGAAGATCGGCGGAATTGACTTCCCCCGTCACCGCGTAGCGGGCGGCTATTCCATTTCGATGAAGGACTTGAATTTTTCCTACCCGAACGACACCAAAAAGGCACTAACAGACATCACTCTCGACATTCGTTCCGGAGAACGGATCTGTATTGCCGGGCCTGGCAACAGCGGCAAAAGCACACTCATGGATACGTTGACAGGCCTGCATCCGACATTTTCCGGGTCGCTGACCATCAACAACTATTCCATACGCGATCTCGACCTGACTCACTTTCGTAATCACATGGTAACCTTCACCTCGCAGGAAGATATTTTTGACGGCTCGCTGCTCGAGAACCTTACGCTCGGCAAACCCGTGGAAAGCATGCACGCCGTCGTGGAGGCCGTGCGTCATGCCGGACTGGCAGATGAGGTCAACCGCTTGCCGGAAGGACTCAACACGCACATCATGAGCGGCGGAAAGGGGTTCTCGTCCTCGTTCAACCACCGCCTCATGATTGCCAGTTGCTTTACGCAAAAGCCCGAGCTTGTCCTGCTCCACGATTTTTTTGCCGGGTTGAGCAAGATGGATAAACTCGAAATGCTGAACCGGTTGATCGACAAACGGAACGGCTGGACCTTGCTCACGGTCTCCAATGACCCGTTGGTCATGGCTGCCTGTGACCGCGTCATCATCATGCGCAATGGAACCATTGAGGCCTTTGGCAAATTTGATGATCTCCTTCGGGAAGGCTCGGTGAATGATTATATGGAATAAGACGTGAGACGCTAAAAGAAAACGAATGCTAAAACTATCGTCCCAGGAGATTGAAAAAGATGTTGCACACGACGGACTCTACTCCCTGCGTTCGCTAAAAACCCCGCGGGCAGCACGAATCCTGTCGTTGTGGATATTGATCATCCTGATCGTGTCGCTTATCGTGTTGTTTCTGCCCTGGCAGCAGAACATACGCGGTAAGGGAAAAATAACGGCCTTTGACCCGAAAAACCGCCCTCAAACGGTGGAGACCATTATTCCCGGTCGGATTTCCAAGTGGCACGTAAGTGAAGGAATGAGCGTCGTGAAAGGCGACACCATTGTCACGCTCACGGAGGTGAAAGAAAAATATTTCGATCCCAAGTTCCTGCAGCGGATGCGCGAGCAGATCGAGGCCAAATCCAACAGTTTGATTTCCAAAGAGCGGAAGGCAGGAGCGCTGGAACGACAGATCCGTGCACTGAAAGTGGGTATGAACAACAAGATTGAACAGACCCAGGCCAAGCTGGAGGCCGAACGCGTCCGCTTCAAGAACGCGGAAAACCAATACCAGCGGAACAAAACCCTCTTTGATGCCGGGAACATTCCGCTAACCAAGTTCCAGGATATCGAATACAAGTACCAGGGAAGCAAGGCCGACCTGTTGCAGGCGGAAATCGAACTCAGCCGCGTGGAGGCCGAGTACCTCGATAAGATCAGTAAATCCGAATCCGACATGAACAGCACCCGTGCCGATCTTTACGACGGGCAGGGCGACCTTGTCAAGTATCAAAACGAGTATGCAAACATGCAGATCCGCAACGAACAGTACCAGATCCTGGCGCCGCAGTCGGGCACGGTCGTCAAGGCGTTGAAAGCCGGTGTGGGGGAAACAATAAAAGAGGGGGAAGCGGTATGTACCATTATGCCCGGTGTTTCCGACGTTGCCGTGGAGATGTACATCCGGGCGATGGATGTTCCGCTTCTAAGCCGGGGACGTGAGGTCCGGATTCAATTTGACGGGTGGCCTTCGCTGATGTTTTCCGGTTGGCCCAGTGTGAGTGTGGGTACGTTTGGCGGTACCGTGGCAGTGATCGACTACATCAATTCGAAACCGGGCGAGTTCAGGATTTTGGTCGTTCCCAAACCAGAGGACGAGCCCTGGCCCAAGCAACTTCGGGTTGGTTCGGGGATTAAAGGTTGGGCCATGCTCGACGATGTGCCGGTGTGGTACGAACTCTGGCGGCAACTCAACGGCTTCCCGCCTACGCTCTATGAAGAACCCCTGGTCGATGTTATCAAAAAAACCGATGGTGGGAAATAACGGAGCGGTTTCCATGGGAAGAGGGTATTGTCTGATCGTGCTTGTCTTGCTGCTGGCTGGTTCGGCGCGAGCGCAGGTTCGCGACGCGGTCTTCAACTTGCCCGATTCAGTCCTGCCGCTACCCATTGAGAACTTCTATTTTCTTATCACCGCCAGCCATCCGGTAGCGCGGCAGGCATCCCTGCTCAGTGAATTTGCCCGTCAGGAAATACGATTGGCACGCGGCAGTTTTGATCCAAAGCTGGAAGTGGAATGGCTCGCCAAGGAATTCAAGAACACGGAGTACTACAACCTGCTGAACGGCTCGATAAAGTTTCCAACGTCCCTGCCATTCGATCCGAAAATAGGTTTCGAACAAAACAAGGGTGCTTACCTGAACCCGGAACATTACATCGCCAATGATTTCAGCTATCAGCAATTCTATGCCGGGGTTTCTCTTCCGCTCGGCCAGGGACTCATCACCGACGACCGACGCATTGCCCTCCGGCAGGCGCAGCTCCTCGTGGAGATGAACGAAGCGGAGCAAATAAAAGTCATTAACAAATTGCTGCTCGACGCGGCCAAGGACTACTGGCAGTGGTATTATGCGTACTACAACTACCGGCTTCTTAACCAGGGCGTTGCCGTGGCTTCCGAAATCTTCCGACGGGTACGCATCAATTACCAATTGGGAGAAGCCGCTCCTATTGACACCATCCAGGCAAAAATTACTTTGCAGCAGCGGCAGATTGAGCAGCGGGAAGCGTTGATTGGCTTCCTCAATACAGGCGTACAACTCTCCACGTATTTGTGGGACAGCCTCAATAACCCTCTCGCCCTCTCCTCGCGGTGGGCGCCGGTACTTCGGCCCGAACCGTGGACCATGACACGCGAAGGTCTGGAAGCGCTTACCGAGCAGGCGCGCGCCAACCATCCCGACCTCCGCAAGATTCAGGTAAAAATAAGCCAGCTTGAAAACGAGCGGAGACTGGCCGTCGAATTCCTTAAGCCGAAATTCAATCTGAGTTATGTCCTGCTGAACCAGCCGTTTGATCCCAGTTGGAATTCTTCCTTTGATCCCGGAGGGAACTACAAAATGGGTGTCGATTTTTCATTCCCGCTCTTTCTGCGAAAGGAACGGTCAAAGCTAGAGCAGACCAAACTGAAGATCAATACAACCACGTTTGAGCAACAGTTGGTGAGGCGCCAGATTGCCAATCAGTTGAAGGCAGCTTACAACGAGTTGATCAACACCACCGCCATCATTGGTCAACAGCAGGAAATGGTCTCCAACTACGAAGCCCTGCTTCAGGCGGAGCTCATCAATCTGGAAAACGGGGAGAGCGACCTGTTCAAGATCAACATCCAGCAGGAAAAACTCATTCAATCACGATCCAAGCTGGTGAAAGTCGTTTCTGAGTATGAAAAGCAAAAGGCCCTGTTATACTGGTCGGCCGGGTTGCGGAATTTGAATATGGATCAACCGTAGGGAGTAAGCCCTTCAGTTTTCCCGAACAAGAAAGCTCGTGGCTTGTGAGTTCCGGTCTGTGAGGACACAGACCAAGGAAAAAGAATTTGAATGCGGATCGGCCGTAGGGAGTGCACGCTTTCAGTTTTCACTGCCGCTCTTTACATTCACTGCATGTTTATTATTAATCTCAACTACACCGCACCGCTCGAGCAAATTGACGCCGCCATGGGCGAACACATGAAGTTCCTGCGCACCTATTATAAAAAGAATGTTTTTGTGGCCTCGGGGAGAAAAGTACCCAGGACAGGCGGAATCATTCTGGCGTTGGCAAAGTCAAAGGAAGAAGTGGAGCAGATAATGGCCGAAGATCCGTTTTGCAAACTTCAATTGGCGGAGTTCACGGTGATCGAATTCCTGACATCACAGTTTCATTCGGATCTGAAAATGCTTCTGAAGTTAACTAGTTAATACCTCTTCATCTATTGACCTCCGGCCAGGCCTTACCAGAATTTCGGCACGAGGGCGCTCGTACGCTTTTTATATTCCTGGTACGCGGGGTTATCCGCATATTTTTTTTCAAGCATCGGCACGCCGGAAACGTAAACGAGCAAAAGCGTAATGGTCACGGGGCTGATGAGCATCGCATACCCGTAAGGCATGGGCAATACCATCACAAAGAGGCCCCACCACATCAGGATTTCACCAAAATAATTTGGATGGCGGGAGTATTTCCACAATCCGGTCTGCATGATCTCCCCCGGCTTTTTCGTCTTGACAAACTCCGCCAACTGATAATCTCCCACACTTTGAAAGAAGAATCCAATGCCCCATACCGCCATGCCGGCAGTAGTAAAAGGAGACCAGGAAGGATTGTACAGGGCTGTCCACAACAGCGGCGAGCTGATGATCAATAGTAACAACGCCTGCAACACGTACACCTGAAGGTACGACCGCCAAAAAAATGTTTTGCCCCACTCCTTGCGCCACTGCAGATACCGGAAGTCCTCTGGCTTTCCACGGTTCCTCGAATAGATATGGTAGCTGAGCCGAAACCCCCAAACACACACAAGGACATACATCATCAACGACGCCGGGGGAGCAGGAAATGAAAAGAACAGCCACACGCAAAGAAAGCAATAGCCCAGGCCCCAGGCCACGTCCGCGATATCGTTGCGCCGCAGCAACAGGGAAACCAGATACCAAACGGTTGCATACACAAGCAGGAGGCCCGCGGCTTCCGCAACCAAGTGGATTATCTGAACCATCCCGTGATCAGGTATCCGGCGCCGGCCACCACCGCTGTCAGGAAGGAGCCCCAGGCTATGTCAACAAAGACAATGGTGAGCGGCCAGCCCTTCATGGTGGCAAGGTTGGTGAGGTCATAGGTGGCGTAGGTAAAAAAACCAAACAATGCGCCCAGGATGATCGCTTTGGTCAGCGAACTCTTTTCGACCGCTGGAAGAATGGCGAAAACAAAAATCCCAACAATAAAAAGGAGATAAAATATAATGGCCGCCGTCCAGTTTACCTGATCGCTGAGGAACCCACCCAGGTGTTTTTTATAGAATCCCTTCGCCACCACCCCCAGCCACAGCAAATCGACAGCAAAGAAAACGAGCGTGGTGAGGAAGTAACTGCCTACGAGTTTCAGAAAGGACATAAATTCAATTTAACGGAAGAACAGTCAAGAACCTAAATTGTTCGGATCCGCCACAGCAGAAATACACGTCTCCCCGGACTGGTAAAAGTGTTCAGAATGCAGCTATTTTCCTTTTGACAAAATTCCTACCTTCAGCATCCAATCACCAAAACCCACTATCTATGAACACTAAAACCATTCTTGCAGGCCTCGCCGGGAGCTTCTTCGCGTTTTTCGGCGGCTGGCTGATTTACGGGATGCTTTTGATGGACTATTTCCAGGCCAATACGACCGTCTACGAAGGCCTGATGAAGGACCCGCCAGATATGTTGTTTCTGGCCGTCAGCAACCTGGCCTGGGGATTTCTATTCGCCTACCTCTTTCAAAAGATCGGCACTATTAAATCGTTTGGGGCAGGCTTCACCAACGGGTTGGTCCTTTCCTTTATCATCACGCTTATGTTTGATACGTCGATGTATGCCTTCTTCAACCTGAACCCCTTGTCGTTCATCGTGGTTGATATCGGAGTAGGTTCCGTATTCGGAGGAGTGCTCGGAGGAGTCGTCGGATTTGTATTGGGAACGGGAAAACAGCAATAACCCGGAACCTCTTAATTATCTATTGAACAGGTTGCTCAGCCAATTCCCTTCCGGCTTAGCAGCCTGTTTATCAAGTTCCATGCGAAGGCGTACCAGAGACGTCGCATCTTTGGAGATATATCCGCTGGCTTTGCTGTTCTCAATTTTCTTGATCACTTCCACATCAGTCTGACTTGTCAGGTAGATGACCGGCACCCGTGGTACTTTCTTTAGAATCTCGTCCAGGTATTCAAAACCCGTCTGTTAAAAAGCTTATCACACAATTTTATAATTCAGCATCATGCCATCGTCTTCATGCTCAAGATTATGACAATGGAATACAAACACCCCCTTTTCTTGCGGGAATGTCATGATTATCTTCACTTTTTCCCGCGACATAACCAGAATAGTATCTTTCCAACCCATTTCGCTGGCAACGAGAGAACCCCTGCCACCTGTTCTGGATAGAACCTGGAACTGAACACCATGAATGTGCATGGGATGAATTTCATCGCCATCTGAGTTATCGAATTCCCAAATCTCCGTGTCACCCGCAATTACTGTCTCATCGATCCTGTCCAGGTCGTATACTTTATCATTTATGGTATGCATACCACTTCCCATATTACCACCCATATTCCCGTTCATACCCTCCATCATGCCTTTGATTTTCATTGTGCGGGTCTTGGAAGATGAACCAGGGGCTATCGGTTGTATTACAGAAAGTTGAGAGGGTTTGGTAAATGTATCCGTCTCCTGCCGGTTCACCACAAATTTCATGATCTTAAAATCCTGTTGACCTTGTACACCACCGCTAAAGGTTTTACTCATTAAATAAACTTCTTTGCCCACTGCATAACTTTTGAAATCCACGAGTATATCAACACGTTCTCCCGGACCAAGAAGGAGAGAATTCACACCGGCGGGCTGTGACAAAAGACCTCCATCGGCGCCTATTACATAAAATGTTTGATTATCATTCAAAGCGATATTATATACCCTTGCCGTTGACCCGTTAAGAATTCTTATGCGGTATTGCCGTGTAGCAACATTGTGGAAAGGTGCGTATGTTCCATTAACCAATATGTATTCTCCCGTGTAGCCTGTCATGATTTCATTCATGGAGGGGGAATAGTTTAATTGACCATTTTCAATTCGCTTATCCTGAATAACCAGGAGAAGTTCCTGATCGCCCGATGGAAGATTGAGCGCCTGCTCTTCGGAATCATTTACAATGAAAAATCCTGCAAGCCCCATAAATACCTGTCTGGCTGTTTTGCCATGCGGATGCGGATGGTACCAATACGTTCCTGCTCGCTGATTTATTGGCAAATTGAAATTGAATGAAGACCCACTTTGAACAATATTTTTTGGATGCCCGTCCACATCTGCTGGGATCAAAAGTCCGTGCCAGTGAATATTAGTTTCTTCCGATAGGTTATTTTGGAATGTTATTGGAATTGTAGCTCCCCTATCAACTTTTAAGGTGGGGCCTAAAATGCCGCCTGAGTATCCCAATACGCGGGTAGTCTGATTATTCAGTAAACCAGCTGCATTGCCCTTAGCATTCATTGAAAAATTCGAGGTGATTACACTTGGGAAAGAAAGTGCTGAGCTAAATAAACCTTCCTTAACAGTTACCGCATTGGATCCCATGCTCATATTCATATTGTCCATGCAGCTTTGCATAATAGGCAGCATTGACAGCACGGAAGCTGCAGCACATGATCGTTTTACAAATTCTCTTCGTTTCATTTATGCTCTCTTTAAGTTTTTCCCTCAATACCCGAAGATTTCTTTCTCTCCTCAATATCTTAATGGATCATTTCCTTTATGCTTCCGCATTTCAACATCTTGTCACCGAAGTAAGGATTCTTTATTCCCCTTCATTTGAACGCACATAGGCAAATACACGGGTAAGTATTTACTTACGCAAGAAAATATGTGGATTTTGTTTGAAAACTATGGCTCCATGTACGCGTCTTTCAGCCTAAACCCCTTGTCGTTCATACTGGTTGATATCGGAGTAGGTTCCGTATTCGGAGGAGTGCTCGGAGGAGTCGTCGGATTTGTATTGGGAACGGGAAAGCAGCAATAACCCGGAACCTCTTAATTATTTATTGAACAAGTTGCTCAGCCAATTCCCTTCCGGCTTAGCAGCCTGTTTATCAAGTTCCATGCGAAGGCGTACCAGAGACGTCGCATCTTTGGAGATATATCCGCTGGCTTTGCTGTTCTCAATTTTCTTGATCACTTCCACATCAGTCTGACTTGTCAGGTAGATGACCGGCACCCGTGGTACTTTCTTTAGAATCTCGTCCAGGTATTCAAAACCCGTCTTGGCTTCCTTCAGGTGGTAATCTAGAATGATGGCAAAAGGCGGTTCGGTGAACGTGTGATTCAGAAAGGCAGCTCCGCTTGGAAAACACAGCACTTCGTAATTCTGACCAGACAGATTGAGCTCCAGTATTTTCCGCTGCGCGGGGTCGTCGTCGATAACAGCAATCTTTTTCATAAGTAAAACTTGTTACGTTTCTTAACAGGATTTACGCACCTACTCTCTTTTTGCCACACCTGCCCGAATGAATTCATTCCTGCGGGGATTGCACAGATCAGCACAGATGGATTTTAAAAAATCCGTGAAAATCTGTGCAATCTGAATCTGTGTAATCTGTGTAATCTGTGTAATCTGTGTAATCTGTGGCTAACCAAAAAGATGCGTAACTCCAGTTCTTAAGATACAGAAAAATGAACGCGATACCTACGAATATTTGAATTCGCGCCCTCTTCACTTGCGGATAGTAAAGCGAAATTCCGATCCGCGTCCCTTCTCCGACGTTACTTCAATCTCTCCGTCGAGTTTTTCAATCAGCTGCTTTACGGTGGCGAGGCCGATACCCGTACTCACATTTTCAAACCGGTCGGTCGCCTGCAGCGTAGTGAATGGTTCAAAAATCTTTGGAATATCAGCCGTGTCCATCCCCTTCCCATTGTCGATGACGGCAAACCGGTAGAACTCCGGAGTTTCGGAAAACGTCAGGTGGATCTTCGCTTTTTCCTTGTCGTTGTACTTTATGGCATTGGTGATGAGGTTCATCAGAATCTGTTTGAGGGAAACGGCATGCGTCTCCAGCACAGGAGAACTGACTTCCCAGGTGATCCCCGATTCCTTCCGGGGATCGATCAGACTTGCCAGATCCTGGAATAGCTGTTCTATGTCTACGCTGGTTCTTTCTTTTACGGAAGCATTCACGCGCATGTAATGATTTATGATCCCATCCACCAGGTCCTTGAGCTGGGTGGAGGAGCGGGTGAGATAACCTAAGATCTCTTCCCCTTCACGGTTTACTTTTCCCGCCAGGCTGGTCCTCAGAATCTGTGTGAGCTGGATGATGTTGTTCAACGGAGACTTGAGATCGTGTGAAACCACGTAGGAGAATTTTTTCAACTCCTCATACCGGGAATTCAGCGCCGCCTGGCTTTCCTCCAACTTCCGGTTCACACGTTTCAGCTCCAGGAGTTTTGACACCTGATTGGAAAGTGACCGCAGCGATTGAAGCTGCACCTCATCCAGTTCCCGGGGCTTCTCATCGATGACGCAAAGTGTACCCAGCGCAAACCCTTCCGGGTTCACCAGCGGCACGCCGGCATAAAATATGACATGCGGAGCACCTGTCACCAGCGGGTTGTCCGCAAACCGATCGTCTTTGCGTGAATCCTTTACATGAAAAATTTCATGGGGCGCGTTGATGGCATGCGCACAGAAGGCCAGATCCCTGGGTGTTTCGGTGACTTCCAGCCCCCGGTTGGATTTGAACCACTGCCGGTCGGAATCCACGAGGGTGATAAGCGAAATGGGCGTATCACAGATTGCGGAGGCAATGCGTGTGATATCCTCGAATTCCTCCTCCGGCAGCGTATCCAGGATGGAATACTCCCGCAGCACCTGCATCCGCTCCTTCTCATTGACTGGTATCGCTGGACTTTTCATGAAATCATCTTGATTTACAAAGATACTGCATACCACTCCAACGGAAGAGGAGAAAGCAGAAGCCTCAAGCAGCTTCCAAAAATTTCTTCAGTGACGTGTTCACAATCTCCGTCCATCCCTTTTCAAAGTTGCCCCTGGCAAAGTCGGTGTTGCTGATAGGGAATGAATCAATACCCGAATGAGTAAGTTTCAATCGCGTCTTGCCTCCTTCGTCAAACAATTCAAACATCACCGTCGAGGACCCCTCGTATCCTTTGTACATCCAGGTATGCGCCAGTTTCCTTTCCGGAATCACCTCTACGATTTCGCAAAGATGGACGTACTGCCTCTCCGGGCTGGGCCCGCTGGTGAATTCAAATTTGAAGCCCTTTTCGGCTTTGAATCCAGGGACGTCGAAGTGCCACTGTTTCATCAACTCGTTTACCGTGAGCGCCTGCCACACTTTCTTGACGGGGGCGTCAAATACCCTTTCAACGACTACGTTTCTTCCGCTCATGACTTTTCTGCTTTGGTTTATGTTTCGTTTTCTGAAGAAGGACATCCAGCCTATCCAGCTTGCGTTCCCACATGTCCGGAACAGTCCGGTGATTTCCCTTCAAAATTACAACTGGTAGTAGTTTAAGCCACAAAAAGGTGTTCAACAAGTTATAGTGCAAAAATCATTTTTAAGAATAAGATGACCGGTATGCTGAAATTATTTTAAATGGTACGCGTCTTATGGATCAACTTTTCCATAACTTCAAATACCTATTTACTGATAAACTTGATTTTAACCCACTTTCGGTATGACAAACAAATATGAATACTTAATTCGGGCAGGCTTGGTAGGTGTCATTATTGGCGCCATACTTAACATGTTGCATTTACTTTATGGGGGATTAATTATGTTATGGATCTTGGTGTTTCTCACAGTAGTACAAATACTTTATATCCGGGAATTAAAGAAGAAAATAATTCAAAGCCCAGGATATTTCTTGCGGTGAAGGACTTGGACTGGTTTCCCCCATCAAAAGAAACAATGCCCTGCACGTCGTTGTACTTAACGAGTCCGTTAAGTTCCTTACCATTTATGAGTATGATGCTTCCGGCTCCCCACTCAGCACTCGAAACAAATGCTTGCTGAAGGATGTCCTGACAAGAGGCCGATTGCAATACCGCGAATGAAATCAATATGATGTAGAAATGCCTCATATGCCGGCGTGAGAAACTTATCGAAGAGATAGCAGGATTTATATTTCTTTTCAAGTTCTGCAATGGCTTTTCCTGCTCCCCTTTTCGGCCATCAGCGCCTGCAGTGCCTTTTCCCAACTATGGCGAGCGCTTGCAGCACGTGTCCCTCAAAGTCCTTCTAGAGCTATGCAAACTCGATCTTAAGATCACCATTCCACGCTGGTCGGGGTTTGCAATGTTTGCAATTCCGACCCATTAAAATGTAGAGGGCTTCGGACAGCACGCGCTACAAGCGCTCGCCACACTGGGGAGAAACCTCTACACCAATCCACTTCCTACTGATTCTTCCTGGGTTAACGGTTTGTTTTTCCGCGGTCCAATTATTGCATTCTATCAAGTCAGGGCTACCCAAAAAGGGTTTGCCGGAATCTGAAACCCCAAATTAAAACTTTCCATGGTTTTGGAGTCTAACACATTGAATTAATAATTAAACTAAATTTTTATGAAGAAAATTATCGCGTTACTATTTTTGTCTTCATTTTGGGTTGGTTGCAGTAATGACAGCAAAACAACCATGTTGGAGATAAGGCTTACCGACGCTCCTGGCGATTATGAAGCAGTGAACATTGATATTCAGGGTGTAGAGGTAAATGCTGCTGATGGAAATACTGGATGGATATCAATGGATATACACAAAGGTGTTTACAATCTTTTGAAACTGGCCAATGGATTAGATACGTTGCTCGGCAGAATTGAGCTGCCAACCGGAAAGATTTCACAAATCAGGCTAATACTTGGTGCCAATAACTCCGTGAAAGTTGGGGGGCAGCAATTTTCACTTAATACACCAAGTGCTCAGCAATCCGGTTTGAAAATTAATCTTCATGCCCAACTGACCGAAGGAGTAACTTATAGAATCCTGCTTGATTTTGATGCAGCCCGCTCCGTGGTGAAAACAGGAAGTGGGTCATATAACCTCAAACCCGTTATTCGTTCCATAGCCGAAGCGCAAAGCGGAGCCGTCAAAGGTACTGTTAGCCCGCTCGCAGCTGCGCCAGCCATCTTTGCCATTTTTGCACAAGACACAGTTGCAACGTCTTACCCTGATGCAACCGGTAAATTTCTATTAAGGGGTGTCCCAGCAGGAACTTATACTGTGAGCTTTAATCCAAAACCAGGTTACCAACCCATACAAAAAATCAATGTAATTGTCGCAACAGGCAGTGTTACTGATTTGGGCACCGTAACCATGCAGTAGTTACCAGCGAAACATTAAAATAAGTCAAAGCCGAATTATTTCGGCTTTGACTTTTGGTTTTGGGAAGTATTTTTAAAATAATTCTAATGAGAAAACCCAGACGCGTTGGTCCTGGCTCATTTTGTTGAGCTCAAAGTCTAACAATAGGTCTAACACGGAAAAATTGGCATAAAAAATCCCTCAAAATATAAGTTGAGGGATTTTTCCAATTTTCAGTGATCCCGCTGGGATTATAACCCTTTAATCCGACCAAATCTTACCTTTGCTTATCTTTGTTACATTATGCTGATTATCAGTATATTTAGTCAAATAATCAAGATTTAGAGAAAATCAGGCAAAATGAATCTGTCCGCACTTACGTCCGCTAACCGTCCGCAATACCGTCCGCAACTATGATCAAGTTTCACCTGGACAAGAAGAAGGGCAAGGAAAGCCCCATATTCCTCGACCACCACTATCGAGGCCAGCGGATCAAGGTTTATACCGGTAAGAAAATCGAGGCCTCTAAATGGGATGTAAAGGCCTGTAGAGCCAACCCCAGAAAGTACAAGACCAATTGCATTGGATTCAACACATTCCTGCAGGAAGTTGACAATGAAGTTACAAGCCTTGAGAACGATAATAAGTCGATTTCAAAAGCCGACCTGAAAGGCATAATTGATAAGCACAGCGGCATAAAAACAGATAAGACATTCTTCGGCTTTAGTGAGGCCCATCTTAAACAACAAATTGCTAAGGGCGATATGTTGCCCTCATCTGCCAAAGGATACCAGGGTACTATAAATCATCTGAGAAAGGTCAACCCAAGACTCGACTTCAAGGACGTTGATCTTAATTTCCATGACAAATTTGTATCCTACTTACGCGGCAAAAAGATTGCACCGAATTCTATCGGAAGTCACATAAAACGATTGAAATGGTTTATGACAGCCGCCCTGGAGAGAGACCTGCACTCCAACATCGCTTTCAAGAAGAAAGCATTTAAAGTAGCGAGGGAAGAAACAGACCAAATCTACCTGACCAAGCCTGAAATAAATAAACTCAAGAATAAGAAGTTACCGGAGCGATTAAAGAAGGTAGCCGATGCATTCGTCCTTAATTGCCACCTGGGAATGAGGTTCTCAGATCTTAGCCAAATTCGGAAAGAAAACTTCAAAAATGAAAAGGGGATGTATAACCTCAACATGGTCCAGGGTAAGACAGGAGAAAAAATATCCATCCCCGTCCCCGAAGAGGCAATGCCATTACTACGCAAATACAAATTCACTTGCCCCGTAATCAATGCAAAAAATAAATTGATTAGTGTTCAAAAATTTAATGATTATCTGAAAGAGGCGTCGCAAGAAGCAGAGTTGAATGAACCGGCTGACATTCGAAAAGATGGTACTGTGAAGAAATTCCCCAAGTATCAACTAATCAAGAGTCATACAGCGCGTAGATCATTCGCAACAAATCTATATCTCGATGGTCGACCAATCCAGGATATCATGGCTGTAACTGGCCACAGGAAAGAAGAAACATTCCTGTTGTACGTTCGGGCAGACCAACTCACGAAAGCAAAAGGGCTTTCTGATTTCTACAGGGAGAAAAAAGAAAAATCAAAGCCAGTAATGAAAGTAACTAAAGGCGGCAAGGCAGCTTAGTATAAACCTCCAGACATGGTACCAAAGACTGAAGAAAGATCCTCAAGAAATTTATTCGAGTACATCCAAGACGCGGATTGCATGATGAAGATCTACTGCAAGCGCGATGTGTCTAAAACCGACTCCCGGGAATATCGCTTGTTCACAAGAGACTTATTAACAAAATACATTGATCTAAGGAAGTTCACGAATGAGGAATTCTCCCTCATAATTCAATTAATCCAAAACGAAAGTAAAATTTCAACGCACCGCGGTGGAAAAATTAAAATGATTCCATACGATGAGGTGTTCGAGACCTCATTGAGCCAATTGATTACAGACATCTACGATTTTCTGGAGGCTCCAGACTTTACCCATGAGGCCGATGGATCCTATGTACTGGACAAGGTCAAATTCCAAATGTGTGAAAAGTGGGCATTAAAGGAAAAGTATTTGGAACATGATGGTACCTGGACACGGAAACCAGGACGGTTAGGTGCCTTCCTTAATATCCTACTGAATCATTCAGTTCTTAGGAGGCCAAATCGAGCGAAAAAATTAACAGTACCTAAAATTGATTCATACTTCAAAGAGCGTTACAAATTAGAAGATTCGATTGGCGATTCCTTCAAGGCATCCAAAGCCAAAAAATATTATCCAGAATTCTCAGAACTGAAAGACTTGCTGATTAGAAGTGGTCGACCTATATAGCTTGTTCAAAGGCTATTTCCCCTAAACAGGGGAAAATTTCCCTTCTCATCCCCTGATCATTGAATTAAACCAGATTAAACTGGTCGAAAGGGGAATTTGTATTGTCTTAACGATCTAATCTCAGCTTCAAGCAAATTTAAATGCTTGTAATATGATTATCGTTCAATTGACCCCCGAACAGCTCCAGGAGCAAATTCAAAAAGCGGTGGACACTGGACTGGCAAAAATGCAACCGCATCAGCCAGACAAATTGCTCACCCGGAGAGAAGCGGCTAAACTCCTAGACATTAGCCTCCCAACTTTAACAAGCTGGGAGAAGTCAAAACAAATTGCCGCTACCAGAATTGGTTCCCGCGTTTACTTCAAACAATCCGGGCTAATCAAATAATTACCTACCGAGCAGGTCTATGAATCCTAACAGCAACCATCTCATGAGTTTACATGAGCAATGCAATACCAGGAAGAATAGCTCAGCATAAAAAACACAGTCATGAAAGCTAAAATCAAAACTATCTGGACCGCTAAAGAGCTAATCGCTATGCCATCCGGTGAATCAAAATTTCTCTTACACAATTACCTACCCTCTGAGGGTATGGGTGCCTTAGTTGGAATGCCCGGTATTGGTAAAAGTCAATTTGCAAGGCAACTTGCAATTCTCGTAGCAGCAGGGGCAACTGAATTTCTGGGGATGAGATTGAATACAATCCACAGACGGGTAATTTATGTTACTACAGAAGATTACCCAGATCAAATCAAGTTTATGCTCCAGAAGCAATTGGAGGGATTAGGACTTGATGCCTCGGAGAATCTCATATTCATTTCTGCTGGGATGTCAAGCCCGGAGGAATTGATGAAGAAAATTGTTGATCTCGCTACCAAGTATCCCGTAGACTTGATTGTAATTGATTCCTATGGTGATGTGTTCAATGGGCGTGACATAAATAGCAATTCGGAAATACGCAGTTCACTAAAATTGTTCGATGAAATTGCTCAGCAAAATCATTGCTTTATACTTTTCCTGCACCACATCAATAAAAAGGGATACTCCGCAAAGCCGGGCCAAGAGCATGTCCAGGGTGGATCAGCCTTCACACAAAAATTACGGACTGTATTCTACCTTACCGACGGTAAAGGGGATATAAGAGAATTGAACCTGGTTAAGGGAAACTATACTTCTAAGAAAGCCAGGGAAAATCCTCTAATCCTGGAATTCTCAGAGGAGAATTTCTTATTCAAAATCACGGACCTTGCATTTGAATCGGAGCCGGAATCCGAATTCCGGGTTGTAAGTCGTGAAGAAAAAGACATCACTAAGATCCTGGCCTCAAAAATATTTCGCGATGAGACTCTCTCAGCTGAGGAATTCTTAAAGCGTCACCGAGAAATTACCTTCCAAAGCGACAGGACGGCATACCGAAACCGTCAAACCATGGCTAAGCTCGGTTTGATTACTGAAGCCCCGGGTGGGTACCGCCTTAATAGTGAGCCAATGCCAGAGCCAAAATAAGAGTAGTGCCATTTGCCATCTGTGCCAGCCCCCTAGGGGGTTTGGCACTTTGGCACAATGACACAACCCAGGAATGTCTTAAAAACCCAAAATTTCCCTAATTTAAAAGGCTCAAAACTGAAGCCTTAAATGACTCAAGAACTCGAAAAGACCCTCTGGGCGACTGCGGACAAGCTGCGGAATAACATGGACGCGGCGGAATACAAACACGTCGTCCTGGGCCTCATATTCCTGAAATATATCTCCGACAGCTTCGAGGAATTGTATGAGAAGCTCAAAAAAGACAAGCACTCAGATGCCGAAGACAAGGACGAGTACCTGGCCGAGAACGTGTTCTACGTCCCCCCGGGAGCCCGATGGAACTTCCTTCAGCACCAGAGAGCCAAGCTCCCTACCATCGGTAAAGACCTGGACGATGCTATGGATGCCATCGAGAAGGACAACCCTTCCCTTAAAGGAGTACTTCCAAAAGACTACGCACGCCCAGCACTCGACAAGAAACGCCTGGGGGAATTGGTTGACCTTATAGGGAACGTAGGCTTTAAGGAGAAAGGGCACAGCAGCAAAGACCTCCTGGGCAGGGTATATGAGTACTTCCTCGGGATGTTTGCAGATGCAGAAGGCAAGCGTGGTGGACAATTCTATACGCCGGCCAGCATCGTTAAGCTACTGGTGGAAATGCTTGAGCCCTACAGCGGTAGAATCTACGATGGGTGCTGTGGGAGCGGCGGAATGTTCGTTCAGAGCGAAAAGTTCCTGCAGGCTCATGGTGGCAAGATTGATGCGTTGTCCGTGTACGGACAGGAGAGCAACCCAACCACCTACAAGCTGGCCAAAATGAATCTCGCCATCCGGGGAATTGATGCCAAGATTGAATTGGGTGACACCTTCCACAACGACAGGCACAAAGATCTGAAATCAGATTACATCATGGCCAACCCCCCATTCAATATATCGGACTGGGGCGGTGAGTCATTACAAGACAGCCACCTTTGGAAATATGGTGTGCCCCCTGCAGGCAATGCCAACTATGCCTGGCTGCAGCTATTCGCCAACAAGTTAAGTCCCACAGGTACAGCAGGAATTGTATTGGCCAATGGCTCCATGACAACCAACTCAGGGAATGAAAATGAAATCAGGAAGTCAATGATACAGGAAGGATTGATTGACTGCATGGTGGCCCTGCCGACGCAGCTCTTTTACAATACCCAAATTCCAGCTTGCCTATGGTTCCTGGCACGTAACCGGAAGAACCATAAGTTCCGCGACCGTAGCAAAGAGATTCTATTCATCGATGCCCGCAAGCTCGGCACGATGACAAGCAGAAAGAACAAGGCTTTCACGGATCAAGACATTGCGATGATCTCAGGCGCTTACCATGATTGGCGCAACCCGGGGGGTAAGAAGACTAAATACGAAGACATCCAGGGCTTCTGCAAATCCGCTACGCTGGCTGAGGTTGAAGCCAACAATTTCGTCCTCACCCCGGGGAGATATGTAGGCACCGAAGAAGTTGAGGATGATGGTATAAGTTTCGAAGAAAAGGTGACAACAATATCAACCAATCTGCATCATCATTTCGAGAGGTCAATACAATTGCAAAATGCCATTAAACAAAATCTAAAACGGATAGGGATTGACATTGTAAAAACCGAATTCAAAAAATAATATACATGGCATGCCTAAATTGAAATCATATACTGATTCCAGGATAGCAGACATATTCCTCAATGACCTTCTGAATGCAGAAAGGAAGGGCTTACCAATGCCTTTCATCACAGAAACACTTACTAAGCTGAAGGTATATTATACACCAACGATAGCAGAACGAGTATTTGCACTATTGGAAGCTCAAGAATTTATTCAATCAGTACCTAATAAATTTAGTTCATTCAGTTATCCAACTAAAATTGGCGAGGTTGTTCTTCCATCGTTTGAAGAAGGAACAATTGATGACATCGTCGCATTGTATCAACTTACGTCAAAGGGGAGGCACTTTGTTGCAAGCGACCAAAAACTCGATTCAACAAGGGAGAATGTCGCACAAATGATTTGGAGTAAGATTGAACAGAATAAACTCCTGGCGTCCATAATGGTTGGCTCAACCATTATAATAGCAATCATACTCTTCTATGAAAAGGTTTCTCCGTATGTTAATCCTTTCTTTGGAAGTACTGGCAAAACAGATGAGCGGTCAACTGATCTGTTCTACTATCTGGCTAACAAAAAGATTGTGGAATGTGACCGACATCAAGGGATACATTTCAAGGACTTCCTGCACAAACTCAAGCGCGCCGGATCCTTGGACCTAATCCCACAATGCAAACCGCTTAAGGGTTATGGAAACACTACAGAATGGCACTTCTATGCGGTCAAGTTGAAGAGACCTGTTGGCAAGCTACGACCGATAAAAAGCATCCCGGATGAATCTATCGCCGAGAATGAAATCAGAAAAGTAGTGTTCAAATTACCATGTGGGCGCGATGGTCTTGTACCACTCTACGAGCAGGCCAAGCTCATAAAGTACAAAAGGGTGTGGTGCATATGGACAGAGGATGAAGACGTGCTACTTAGGTCCCTCTATACCAAAACCAAAAGTATTCACAAACTGGCTATGCTTCTTCAAAGACAAGAGAGCGCGGTTGAGGTTAGATTGAAGACAGTCCTAAGAAACCAAGTGAAGTGAAAGGGATATCAGCAAATCGGCTTGACAGGAGAGAAGTTTCCCTTAGAAATTTCATTAAAGCGAAAGACGTTGCCAGCATCCGCCTCTATCGGTACATTACCTTCGAGAGGTTAGCAGCGATACTGACACAAAATGAGATGGAACTGTTTAGAACCAGCTCATGGGACGATCCCTATGAGAACTTCCTTCACAGGGTCCGAGTCCCCATTGGCAATTACTTCACAAGCCTGAAGGAATTCGAAGGAATGAGTTACGGTCAATGCTGGACTCTCGCCGAGGAAACTGACGCTATGTGGAGAATCTACTCTCCAACACTTCAAGCCGTAAAAATTAGAACAACAGTTAGTAAACTTGCTGAAGCATCCAGAAGCGAAACAAAGTACAAACCGCTTTCAACGCGCTCAAGAGTGGTTGGTGCTGTTAAGTATTTGTATAAGTCAGAGGTTCAAAAACTGATCCGAGGCTTTAAGGCTAAAGTGCTTCCATTTCCCAGTGAGGCATTTGAGGCTCTATTCATTAAGCGAATGGAGTTCGCTCATGAGAGAGAAGTACGATTGGTGATTGTAAAGAATGCCCAAACTGAAGATCACCTTAGGAAATTCGGAGACAGAAAGCAAATATCACTTAAGATTGACCCTAATAGCTTCATAGAAGAAGTGATATTGGACCCGCGACTCTCCAATAGCCAGACAATCATCTACAAAAAGATGATTGGTGCGCTTGGATATTCCGGGACAGTTAAGAGGTCGAGTCTGTATCAGCCACCCAAGGTCTGACAAAGAATAGTTCTGATCTTAGCGGAGCCGTTTACTCGCTACGACCCAGCCAATCGCCGGGAATGTATTGGCGGGTGTTGTCAATTTAGATGTAGCTTTGAAGCTCACCTATGGTGGTCAAAAACCCATATGCGATTTATGTCCATTGTGACGGTGCGATGGACTATGACTCTGACAATTCAGGTGGAGTTGGCTATGTAATCAAATTCCCTGAATGCGTCAGCCTGGAACCAATATCAGGTTCGGAGGGAACCTTCATAGGCGGTAATATCGAAATGATAGAGATGCAAGCCCTCATTACTGCATTCGAAAAGGTTATAGAAGTCTACGAGGAACGTGGTCCGGCCCTGAGTAGGGTCACAGCAATCATATTCGTTACAGACCGCTTTGGGCTGATGGAGGATGAAAAAACTTCACCTTATCGCATTGCTGAATGGAGAAAGAATGGCTGGAAGAATCACGAGGGAAAACCAATCAAGAATCACAAGCTCCTGGATGAGCTTGACAAGACAAGAACAAAACTGTCTAAGATTGCACACCGTCGAGTATCGATTGAGTATCGTCCCCGGAAACAGAACAAAGGTCCTGACAAGCTTGCAAAGGCGGCAAAGAGAGGGCTGCCGTTGGACAAGCTTGCCAAGAAAGGTCAGAAAATTGGTCGGAGAAAATTTGACGGACCAGAAATAAAGTACGCCGTCATGAAGGAAGGCATGGAGCTTCATGTTCATATCTTCCGCAAGGATCCCGTGCAAGAGCAGTGGGAGGTCTGGGCCGAAATCTGTTCTGGAAACTACCATCGGCACAAGCTTAAGATATACGTTGACAATAGGCTTGCTGCGAAGCTGAAAAGGCTGAATGAATTCAGATTGAAGATAAAGTCAGTGCACTCGCACCACGTAACGATATTCAGGGCTATCAAGAGAGTTGAAATTACTCAGGTGACCCTTCCGAACGACCTACAAGACCACAAGCCCCAGGCCTTGGTTTGAAAAAAAAATTTCTTTCGGTGTGGACACGACCCCTATACCCCCTTACCGCCCTACCCATCTGTTAATTTAGGAATTCCGGTATCTAAAGAACGCGCATGAACTTGATAGAGTGAATTGACTTATGTATTAAGCAAAAATGCAAGTGCTGCCAAAGCTACATTAGACATAAAGTGATCTTATCCAACTCCTCGCACGGCTTGGCCTTAAGTTAATATTGGCTGCGGGTTGGATAAGCACTTTATGTTAAGTAGCCGCACGAAATGCCTTATCAAACACCTTTCGGAATACTTTGCTTGTACTCATCATAGCTACTTACCTCGTCGACGATCTTCTTATGTTTCTTATAATACTGGATCATCTGGTCTTGCAATTCAGAAACCATGTCCCATGTCTTAAATGCTCCACGAACAAATTGATATGCATAGATGAACACGGCCAAAGCGACAAGTCCGGTTAATACATCCACGATACTTGATTTACTGTGCCAACTCAGCCAAGTAGAAAGCGCAACAAATCCTATACAAGTAGAAAAAATGATTAATCGGCTACGGGAAAAATAATGCTTCGCTATGTCCCGAAATGGCCGATACTCCTGCGTCCTTGAATTCACAATCCTATAAATGTCCCGCATGGGTGTAGTTCGCAATTCGTTAAACTCTTCCAATGTGATTGGGGTCGATTGAGCCCTATCAAACTTGTAAGAGAGGAATTCATAACGGATTGGAATGGCCATAGCTCTTAGCTCCAAGCGTCTCGGCGCATATTCATTTCTAAAAATAATTAAATTAATTCAATGTCGAAGTATTGAGCATCATTACTACTATGTATTGGCATACTTGCTCAAACTTGAATCTCCTTGCAATTGTTGTAAATTACTTACTCAACTCTACAATGAATGGCAATTCACCAGGTAAGATATCGAATATCAGCCGATGAAGTGTACACTTTCAGGTACAACGACGAACGAGGACATGCCTCCGTCACATACCCAAACGGCACGTCAAGCGAATCACAAGAAAAAGTCGTTAAGAGCATTCATGATTTCCATTCCTATGTTACAAGTACATTAGGTGAGGAACTTATTGAAAATACGCTAAGCGTCTTCGAATACTTGTTTGAACTCCATATCGGGAATGGTCTGAAAGAATTTACGATAGACGCAGCAATTCTCATCTCAGCATGTATGACTGACGAAGAGAAGAAGTCTTACTGGGATAGTGCAATACGACTTGCTGCAAAGTATAAGGAGTTGACCGGGCTGAACCTTATCCTTGATGAATTTCAAAGAGTGGTGATTGGTAGATACAGACCGCGAGCTGAAGCCATACTCTACAGCTTCCAGCAGCTGGTTAACGCGAGCCAGAAGTAGTTTGGTTCAAGTCATAGCACAAAATTAGCCTCATGCCTGAATACGCTGCAAGGAACTACGGCATAAACCCGCAGTTCCATCACTCATTCCATTTATTCCGTTCCTCCTTGCGCTAATTCCGTCCTGAGCCTGTGGTGGCGCCATAATTAAACCAAACAATTATGGAAACCATCATTGAAAAACCCATGTACGAGGTAGCTGAGATAGTGCTTAGCTACAAATCCAATGTCAAGCCATCGCTGCGACCGAAGGTTGGATCCTCGAAGGAAGCCTACGAGATCCTGCTCGGAACCTGGGATAGCTCACGGATTGAATTCATCGAACAGTTCAAGGTCTTACTGCTCAACCGAGCAAACAAGGTTCTGGGAATCTGCGAAATCTCAACCGGAGGGGTATCCGGAACGGTTGCTGATCCTAAAGTCATCTTTGGTGCAGCCATCAAAGGCAATGCGTCCTGCATCATCATGGCACACAATCACCCTTCAGGGAACCTCAAACCAAGCCACTCTGATACTGAACTGACCCGCAAGGTCAAAGAGGGAGGCAAGTTGCTCGAGATTCAAATGCTGGATCACATCATCGTCACCACAGAAGGATATTACTCCTTCGCTGACGAGGGCTTGGTCTAATTCGGGGCCATCCCTATTTCGAGTAAAAAGCCATTCACATCTGGGTGCATGTCCCCGGGGTGGATTCGAACACCATGATCCTGCCCACATTTCCACGCTAAATCAAGTTCATGCTAATGGACACTAGTCTCAAAAAAAACTCTTCCATTGATTACTTCATTCAATATATAACCACAACCGCAGAAACCGTCCGCAATAGCGTCCGCAGATAGTCAAAAAAATAAGCCTAATGCACTGTTTATCAGTACATAAGGCTTATCTAAAAGTGATCCCGCTGGGATTCGAACCCAGGACCCATACATTAAAAGTGTATTGCTCTACCAGCTGAGCTACGGAATCTTATAATCTACTACTACTCTCCTTGGCGAAGTCCCGCCTTTAGCGGGGCTGAGCTACGGGATCATTACTACCTTTCTTCCCTCTTCTTCGCTCTACCTCCCGATTCCGATTGCCATCGGAATTATCGGGATGAGCTACGGAATCGTGGCCTTGAAGAAGGCGGAATTGTCATTTCAACACGCTTTTGCGTAATTGAGCCCGCAAAGGTAGCAGGATGTGAAAAATATGCAAAAAGCGGTTTGTAAAATTCTCTTCGTACTCTTCATCGTCTGCGTATCCTCACCGGCACACGCCAATGTGTCCTCAAAAGCCTTAGCAAAGGCGGATTCCCTCTTCGCGCTCAAACAATACACGCAGGCGTACGACATGTACCATGCCCTCCGCGCAGAAGGCGCCTACTCCCCCGCCATGCTCCTTAAAATGGCCTTCATCCAGGAAGGCCTCGGCCACCTCGGCGAATCACTTTATTACCTCAACCTTTATTACCTCGCCTCCGACGACCCTCAGGCCCTAAAAAAAATGGAGGACTTGGCAGCAAAAAACAACCTCCTGGGCTATGAATCCAGTGAAACACGCCGCTTCTTCGCCTGGCTCCAGGAGCAGTACATTCCCCTTGCCGTCGCGCTCGCCGCCCTCAACCTCGTCGCCCTCGCCTGGCTGGTGTATTGGCGGAGGAAATCAACATCCCGCCCCATGTACAGCGGCTTCCTCGTCCTCCTCCTGGCCGCCGTGCTTTATCTCCATGTCTACTTCGGAAAAGAAGTGCGCCGCGTCATCGTCGCTGAACCGCAAACCTACCTCATGAGCGGGCCCTCTGCGGGTGCCTCCGTTGTGGACATTATTGGTGAAGGGCATCAGCTGCGGATTAAGGGGCAGGAAGATGTGTGGCTGCGCGTGGAATGGAAAAACCGCGAGGTGTATGTCCGTGAATTCCTTGTACGCCCCGTACGCCTTTAATCAGTAGCGCACAGTGAGCGACCCGCGGTACTCCTTCTGGGAGAATTTGATGCTGTAAAAATATACGCCTGCAGCCGTCTCATCGGGAAACCAACGGAAGTCGCGCGCGCTACTCTGAAAGACTTCCTTGCCCCACCGGTTGTAAATGCGCACAAACTCAAACCGTGACTGACAGTTGTCGTTGGGAAGGATGTTTTGCAACTCGCCCGTCTCCGGAACGAGCATCTCCATGGCATAGTAATCGTTTTTGTTGTCTCCGTTGGGGGAAACAAAGTTCGGAGGAATGAATTTTCCGTCCGATCCGTCGATGTCTTTGATACGGATCGTTACCTCCACGGAATCTTTCTTCTCTGTCAGGCAATGATCGTCGGCCAGATGAAAGACGAAGGTGTATTCATTTTCATAAACGCCGTTCTTGAAAATAGAGCAGTCCGGGGTCCATGTCAACGCCGACATTACCGGACTCGTGCCCTCCACTTTCTTGAACATGAAGCCCGCGGGCGTCACATTGCCTGAAGCGCTCGTGAGGTCCAACGTCAGCTTGTCCTGCTTCGGCACCGCATCGCCGTCGGTGCCTGTGAGCAGCAGGTTGATGGATGGTCCCATCGTGAGCGATACCACGCCGTTGGAATACACTACTCCCGGATCGCTGTTGTTGACCACGTTGATCTGAGGCGGCTGGTTTAGCGGCGGTAAAACCTTTACCTGCACATCCAGCGTGTCGGCTTTATAAATGCGGCACTTGTTGGCATTGTCCACCGCAATGAACTGAAAATCGTACGTATCCTTTTTACCGAGGTCTACCGTAGTACAGCCAATGTTCCACGCGAAGGATGAACTCACTTGTCCGAAGCCGGTTGCAGGTACCGGCGCCACGGCCACACTCGCTTCCGCAAATGTGAATCCGGCTCCCTTCGACGACAACACGAGGTAGTCGTTGTCCACCAGGTCCTTACCCGTGACGGTAAAAGCCAGTGATTCATTGATACGTCTGGTTACGTTCACCCTTCGCTCCGTCGGCGAGGGCGTCAGGTCGGAGTCAATGATCGGATCGGCATTACCCGGCAATATGACATTGAGGTTGTACACCGCGTTGGCGGGGTCGGGGATCATACACAGGTCCATGTCGTCAACGCGGATCGTCACCTGGAAGGCCGTACGCTGCGTGAAATCATAAATGTCGCAGTAGGCATTCCACAGCAACTGGCCGTTGGCGGCCCCGTTGACCTGGTTGAATGTGGTAAACGTCATGCCCGCCGGAGGCAAGGTAAAGCCAAGCGGCAGCACCGAAATCACCAGCGGGTCGCCATCGTCGTCCACTACGCTGTACGGCCACGCTTGCTGCGTTCCTTCCGGCAACGTGGCATTGACGGGTGTTGTCGAGGTGAACCGCGGTTTCGTGTTGGGTGGCGGAACAACAAATACAGACACTTTCAGCGTGTCGCTTAGCGGCAGACTGCACGCGTCATCCATGGCCACAATGCCGATCACCGGCGTGCCGCCCACAAAATACGGGCATTGCGGAAAGCAGATCGTATACTCTACTGTGCTGCCGTTGATGAGCGTGGCGTCGACCACGGCGGGAAGGATCCCCGAAAGGTCTTTCTTGAAATTGAGAGCAACGGCTTTGATTCGTACGCGCTCCTGGAAATTATCGTTGATACTCTCCGAGTCGGCATCGGAAACCCGCACCTTGATGCACCGGTCGGCATCGGATACGGTGTTGGCAAAGGTGACATTCATCACACCGTCGTAGGTGTACGTGGGGTCGGTCAGTTTCTTGCCGAGAATCTGCGGCGGCACCGCGATGGGACACGCATCGACGACCAGCATCTGGAAGTCCCGACGCGTCTCCCCGATCTTCTTCCCATTCCGGAACTCCTCTACTCTTACGGCAAAGACAAACAGTCCCCGCGTCGTAGGCGTTACCGTGAGGAAACCATCGGTGCTGATGCGTAGGTCGGGGGCGCCGTTGAGAATGTTACCTGGGCCGTAGGGCGGACGGTACACTACATTCGGATATGGACGAGGCGTCGACGGGGGCAGGGCAATGGCGGCGCGTGTACTGAGCGGCGTCACCAGGGAGTAGACCAGCGAGTCGCCGTCGTCGTCGATGCCGCCGAAGTCGGTATAGTAAGGACGGTGTGGGCACGCGTAGTCATTGAGTGGCGGAAAAAGCCGGGGCGTGGAGTCGACAAAAGGCTGCCCGTCTTTCACAACCGGTGGGAATTCGAGGTAAAACGTTTGTCCGGCAAACGAACTTGATGAGGCGGGATCGTTGCTGAAAATGTTGCTAATGTTATAGTTGCGGCAGCAGCGCTCCCATGACACATAGTATCCTCCCGGGTGATCGTAGAGGGTCGGAGACAGCGTGATCAGCGTGGTGTAAAACAGCCGCCGGGTTACCAACTCCCCATTGGAGCACAAAGGCTGCGTGTACAGCACATCCGATTCGCTGGTGAGCGGTAAGAAAACATTGGTCATCAGCGCATTGTCCGACATGCGGTAAATGCGCGCTACGATGGACTGGTCTTTCGCACCGGCCAAGCCGTTGAGCTGGTCAAAATAGAGCACGAGGTTGAGCCGGTATTCAAAATTCTGGATGCGGATCAATTCAAACTCACCGCCCACAATGTGCGAAGCGCGCGCTGAGAGGCTGGCTGCCAGCAGAAAAAGAAGGAGGATCCTGTATTTCAACGTCAATAATTCTTTCTGAGAAATGGAAAGATAAAGAAATCAACGCACGCGATGAAACGCCATTGGCCTAAATTGCGCCAGAAACACCGTTTCAACCATGGATCAACCGAATCGCAAATTATCCAACCTGAAGAAAGGTGACCTGCTCACCAACATTACGGTAGACACCATGGCCGCTGAAGGCAAGTGCGTGGCCCGGGTTGACGGGCAGGTCTTGTTCATTTCCGGCGGCGCTCCCGGCGATGTCGTGGATGTGGAGTTGACAAAAATCAAAAGCACTTTCCTCGAAGGGCGCGTAAAAGAAGTCCGACAACTGTCACCCAACCGCGCGACGCCGTTCTGTGGGCATTTCGGCACTTGCGGCGGGTGCTCCTGGCAGCACATCCGCTACACCACGCAACTGGAGTACAAGCAGCAGCAGGTCATCGACAACCTGGAACGTATCGGCGGCCTGCAACTCCCGCCGGTAAACCCCATCATCGGTTCGGAAACAGAAAAATACTACCGTAACAAACTGGATTATACGTTCACGGCCAACCGGTGGCTTACGAACGATGAATTCGCTGACGGAAAAACGTTTGGTGATCCCGGCCTGGGCTACCACATCCCGCGCATGTACGACAAGGTGTTTGATGTCAACGAGTGCTTTCTTCAACCGGCACCGTCCAACGAAATCCGGCTGCTGGTAAAAGAAATTGCCGTGCGCGAGGGCATCCCCTTCTTCGATTTACGCAAGCAAATCGGATTCCTCCGCACCGTCACCATCCGGTCGTCCATCACCGGCGAAGTGATGATTATTTTACAAGTTACGTACGACAAGATGGAGTGGACGGAAAAAATCCTCCAAGGACTTGCCGATCAGTTTCCGGCCATCACGTCTTTTTTCTACGTCATCAACGGCAAGCGCAACGACACGTTCCACGATCTCACCATGGAATGCTGGAAGGGGAACCCGTACATCACCGAGACGATGGCAAAACCAGATGGCTCAGGAACGCTGCAATACCGCGTGGGGCCAAAGTCATTTTTTCAAACCAACTCAAAGCAGGCAGCCACATTATACCGCATCGCCTGGGAGATGGCAGGTCTTCGCGGCGATGAGCACGTCTATGATTTGTACACCGGCACCGGCACCATCGCCGCGTATGTAGCAGCGCACGCTAAACGCGTCATCGGCATTGAGTACGTCGCGGCAGCCATCAAAGATGCAAAAGTCAACGCCCAGCTCAACGGCATCACCAACACCGACTTTTTCGCAGGCGACATGAAAGACCTGCTGAACGAATCTTTTCTTGGCACCCACGGCCGGCCGGAGGTGGTGATCACCGATCCGCCCCGTGCCGGCATGCATGAGGCCGTCTGCCAGATGTTGCTGCGCATGAGCCCCCGCACGATCGTGTACGTGAGCTGTAACCCCGCCACACAGGCCCGCGACGTGAAAATCCTGTCGGAACAATACGCCATCACCGCCGTCCAGCCAGTCGACATGTTTCCGCAGACCATTCACGTCGAGAATGTGGTAAAACTGGAGCGACGCTAACTATAAAGCGGATGCAGATTAGCGCTATCTTCATCCCATGAAAATCATCTTCCTTCTTCTCCTCGCCCCTGCCGTCTTCGCCCAAAGCGATGACAGCTACACCCGCTACGAACTCCTCGACCCCGCGTCGCAGCGCTTTCGCATCGTATACGATGTCACTGCCACCGAGTCCGGCGCCTTCTACTATTATAATACACTTCGTAAGGGCAGTGAACACACCGTCGATGGTGTGGTAGATCGAATGACCGGTCAGGCCCTGCCCTGGAAAATTGTCAGCGGCGCAGAGGCTAAGAAAGCAGGCTATAGTGCTGCCGCCGAAGACACCGACTACCTGCAGGTAAAGCTGGCCCGGCCTATCGTGGCAGGAAGCGAATACCGCATTACCATTGACAAAACGTATCAGGATCCGAAAAGTTATTTCGTGCAGGGCGACCGTATTGTTTTTGACCGGTCGCTGGGCATTAAGCGCAATTCCGTTGTGCTGCCACGCGGGTACGAACTGGTACGATGCAACTACCCTTCCCAGGTGATTCTTGAAAACGACGGCCGTATCAAGATCAGTTTCCTGAATGCAGGTCCTTCGGAAGTGCCGCTGCGCATGGAGGGCAGAAAGCTTTCCGCTTCCGCAGACCTCACTGTACCTGTTGCTACATCTTCTTCATCAGCCATCGGACAAGGCCGAGACAAATCCAAAGCACGCGTAGGTTTTCCCATTCCCGAAAGGGCCAACCAGACCCGCGAGATTGTTTACTTCTTGCAGGAGCCGGAGACACACGCGTTCCGTCTTTATCACGACTATACAGAAACGCGTCCGGGAACAGATCGGTACATCAACGTGGTGCGTGCGGGAAGCAGGGCTTCCAACCCTTCCGCCAAAATGCTCGACACCGGAAAAGAGCTGAAGGTGGAAACGCTAAAGGGAGATGCCATCACCCAACGCAAACTTGACATCGGGGAAACGGTGACACCGGAAACGGAAGTCGTGGTCATCTGGTTTGATCCCGTTGCAAAAGGACAGTCGGCACGGCTCCGCATCGAAGAGACCTACACCGATACCAACCGGTACGTACTTTCCAACAATGAATTTGTGTTTGACCGTTCCTTCGGCAGGCCGTTCAATACGGTGATCCTGCCCTCCGGATGGTTTCTTACCGGGAATGCCATCCCTGCCACCATCGGCCTCACCCCCGACGGAAATGTCAGCCTCACCTACGTTAATGGATCTCCAGACGAAATCGATGTTCTCATTAAGGGAAGAAAACGGGAACCTTGAACCTTGAACTTGGAACCTTGAACTTTGAACCCGGAACCTTGAACTTTGAACCTTGAACTAACTATTGTGTGGTCTCCACCATCTCCATTCCACAATCCGCCATCGCCCCGAAACCCCCGTACACATTCATCAGGTTTTTGAATCCGTGTTGTTTCATAAGCGAGATTGCCGTCATCGAGCGGTAGCCGCCCCCGCAGTGGACAACATACGTTTTATCGGTGGCCAGATCTTTTAGATTCGCAGGCATGTCGGAGAGTGTCAGGAATGCTGCTTCTTTCAAGTGACTGATGTTCCACTCGCCCGGTTTCCTTACGTCGAGAACCGCTGCGCCATTCTTCATTTCGCCTGACAGTTGAGCTGCCTGGATGGAACGTACCGTTTCAGTTTTTCCATTCCACGCGCCCATACCTCCCTGGAGGAAACCGGAAACATTTTCATAGCCCACGCGGGCGAGGCGTAAAACGGACTCTTCCTCTTTTCCAGGTTCGGTGACGAGGACCAACGGCTGATCAATTTTTACCAGCGTCCCCACCCACACGGCAAACTGCCCGTTGAGGCCGATATTAAGTGCGTTGGGGATATGTCCCTTTTCAAAATCGTCAGCAGTGCGGGTATCAAGAATCAGTGCCCCTGCGTTCATCGCTTTCGCAACTTCTTCCGCCGAAAGCGGCTTTACGTTTTCCCTGATAACAGCATCGATGGGCTGGTAGCCGGTCTTGTTGATCCGCGCATCCTCAAAAAAATAGTTAGGAGCCGGGAGGATTCCGTCTGTAACCTGGGCAATGAACTTTTCCCGCGTCTGATCTTTCATCGCGTAGTTAAACTTCTTCTGTTCCCCGATCGTCGAAAATGTTTCCTTCCCAATGTTCTTACCGCAGGCGGAACCCGGGCCGTGGGCCGGATAGACGATCACGGAGTCGGGCAGCGTCTTGATCTTGGTATTGAGCGATTCATACAACATGCCCGCGAGCTCTTCCTTGGTCATTTTGCCGTCGAGGAGATCGGGACGGCCCACATCGCCAACAAAAAGCGTATCGCCCGTAAATACGGCGTGTTCTTTACCTTTCTCATCCAATAACAGGTAGCACGATGATTCCGGGGTGTGACCCGGCGTGTGCAAAACCCTAAACGTTACGCTCCCCAGCTTAAATTCCTGCCCGTCGACGGCGTTGATCACGTCATAGTCGGGGTTGGCCATCGGGCCGTAGACAATGGGTGCGTTGACAAGCCGTGCCAGGTCGATGTGCCCTGACACAAAATCGGCATGAAAATGCGTTTCAAAAACGTACTTGATGGTAGCACCCCGTCGTTTTGCAAGGGCTATGTAGGGCTCCGTCTCGCGCAGCGGATCAATGATGGCCGCCTCTCCTTCTGACTCAATATAGTAGGCCGCTTCCGCCAGGCAGTTCGTATACAATTGTTCGATGTACATTTCGCTCGTTTTAGGGATGCAAAGTTCGTCAAAAATCCCCAATCAGTCCCGCGCGATCTATAACTTTGCCCGATGACCCGGCTCGCCCTGTTGATCTTGCTCTTTACCTCCCCTGCGCACGGTGCAATCGTTTACGAACGATTCGAGCAAAACGGAAAAATTGGAATCCGGGACGACCAGGGCCAGATTGTTCTCCCCGCCGCCTTCGATGCACTGGGGTGGTCCGACGGAAGTTTCTCATTGATCGGCCAGATCACCGGATACCGCCAGGGCGAGAGGTGGGGCCTCCTCAACCTGAAAAAAGAATTCATCACGAAATCGGAATACGAATCGCTCACGTATTCCGGCGGCGACCGGGTGATTGTCAGTCGGCAGCTCAATCCACATGCGCGAAAATTCGGATCGCTCAACCTGAAGGGGGAACTGACTATTCCGATGTGGTACGACGAACTCATTATTCACGACCTGCGCGCCATCGTCATGATCAAGAATGGCCCACGCTACGAATACGGATTAATCGACCTGAACAATCGCACCATCCTTCCTCTGAAATACAAACGGCTGATGCCGCTGGGGACCTTGCGCTACGCCGTGCAGGAGTTTTCCGGAAAGACTGCCCTCTGCTCGGAAGAAGGAAAATGGGCTACCGGATTTGAACTCGACAGCATCTCCGCATTCCGTTACGGACATGCCATTATTCATAAGGGCTGGCAGCAAGGCGTCATTGACCGCACGGGAGAAATCAAAGCAGAGCCTCGCTACCGCGAAATTCAAATCGATGAATCCGGTGTTGCCCGTGGACGTAAGGCCGATGTATGGAAGCTCATCGACCTTCAGCAGCGTGACCTCCAGCGCATTGAGGCAGACGAGCTGGCCTCCGCAGGCACAGGTTACAACCGGGTTACCATCAACGGCAAGTCGGCCCTGGTGGATGCTGCTTTCAACGCACTGCTACCCTTGAAGTACGATTACCTCGGACCCGTAGTCAACCGGATCGTGGTAGCGCGCAAGGATGGCGCCTACGGTTTGGTCCGGGTGGATGGATCTGAAATTCTTCCCTTCGTGTTTGACTCCCTGATCGTTTCGGGGTATCGGGTGCGTGTGCGCACAAAGCAGGCCGGAATGATCCGGTGGGATCTGTACGATACAGTAGGCGTTCGGAAAACACCCACGTCTTACGACTGGATCGGTCCATATAACGGGAAATTTTTTCCGGTTGCCAGGAATGGGTTCCATGGCGGCGTGGGTCCCCTCGGCCAGGAACAGATTGCCTGTGTATACGATTCCATCGTGGAAGTAAATGACAGCTACGTCGCGGTGCGATTCAAAGGAAAGGTGGGCATCATCACGCTGGAGGACCGCTGGAAACTGATGCCTCAGGCAAGCCCGGTGCGGCTGCTTCCCGCGGAGTGCTACATCGAAGTACTCGACACCTTACGAATGGTGAAAGATTTTGAGGGGCAGATCCTTTATTTTACGGACCAGCCGCTAGAAATTTTTGCTGATTACCTGATCGAACGCCGGTCCGACGGCCTGGTCAGGGAAATTAACTATCAGGGACAAAGCGTGACCCGCCAACCCGCTTCGATCGGCTCCTCCGAACAGGTTTTCCGCGAAAGCGAGGGGTTGACAGCAATCCGGCGTGATGGCAAGTATGGTTTTGTCGATAGTCGAGGGCGCCTGCTCATCGCCAACCGCTACGAAGGTGCCGGAGACTTTAAAGAAGGCCGTGCGCCCGTGCGCCTGCTGGGCAAGTGGGGGTATATCGATGTCCACGATCAGATCGTCATCCAACCGACGTTAGACACACGGTCATCTTTTGAACGCGGTATTGCCATTGTTCAGCGCAGCGGAAAGTCGGGGCTGATGGATCGTGACGGAACCCTCCTGCTGGAAACGCGGTACGATTCCATCCGCAGGTTCGGCGATGATGGTTTTATTCTTTATAGAGAATCCCTCGCAGGCCTGGCGGATGAGAACGGGCGCGAGCTGATTGAGCCACGGTTTGAACAGGTTACCAAGGCCGGACGGGAACACGTGATCGTGAAGCAGAATGAAAAGTTTGGGTTGCTCACCGTTGACGGGCTCAGCGTATTCCCGCTTCGTTACGACCGGCTAATTTACCTGCCCGAATCCGGGTTGTTTTTCGTCCACCAGCGAACCGATTGGGAACCGCTGGCCCTGAAATAAAAATGGACTCTTTCGAGTCCATTTTCAAAATTTATTTTGGCGCTGTATTGGGTGACCCCCCGGATTTTCCGGATCCGGATATGGTCGACCGCATGTCGGTGTCGGCCTGGATATTCTGCATCTTGTAGTAATCCATGACGCCGAGGTTTCCGTTGACGAACGCGGTGGCGATGGCCTTGGGAATTTCTGCTTCAGCCTGGATCACGTTGGCGCGAGCTTCCTGTGCTTTGGCAATCATTTCCTGCTCGAGGGCCACGGCCATAGCACGACGTTCTTCTGCGCGTGCTTCAGCCACTTTCAGATCGGCTGCGGCCTGATCGGTCTGCAGTTTTGCACCGATGTTGGCACCCACGTCCACGTCGGCAATATCAATGGAGAGAATTTCAAAGGCTGTACCCGCATCCAATCCGCGCGACAGCACCAGCTTGGAGATCTTGTCGGGGCTGGCCAGCACTTCCTTGTGCGACTTTGCAGACCCGATAGACGTAACAATCCCCTCCCCGACACGCGCCAGAATGGTGTCTTCACCGGCGCCACCCACCAGCTGGGCGATGTTTGCGCGGACGGTGACGCGGGCGATGGTGATCAACTGAATACCGTCGGCAGCAACGGCGGCCACTTTCGCCGTGGTAATCACTTTTGGATTTACAGAAATCTGAACGGCCTCAAACACATCGCGTCCGGCCAAGTTGATAGCCGTTGCCTGCTTGAACGTCAGGTTGATGTTTGCTTTCTCGGCAGAGATCAGCGCCCGGATAACGTTGGGAACATTACCGCCGGCGAGGTAGTGTGTTTCCAGTTCACGCGTGGTGACCTGTAATCCGGCTTTGGTGGCCGTGATCAGCGAGTTGACGATAACACCGGGGGGCACTTTCCGGATGCGCATCCCGATCAGTTCCCCGATCGTAACTTTTACCCCCGCAAAGACGGCCGTGATCCAAAGACCTACCGGCACGAAGTACATAAACATGAAGAAGCCGACGATGCTTATGAAGACTATAAAGAGAAACGCTAAACTTTCCATATGATAATTTTGGTTAGGCTACAGGTTCGACGATAATTTGATTAGATACGATTTGTATGACCCGGACTTTGGTGCCGGCCTCTACATAGTTGCCCAAGGTACGAACTTCGTACGTGCGGGTCTCAATCTCTGCTTTTCCGGAAGGCCGCAAGGCAGAAAGCGCCACGCCTTCAACCCCTGCTGTGACCGCCGCCAACTCCCCTTCATTGACCTTGCTATCGATGGTTGACTTAAGCGAAAAACGGCCCCATACGTTGGCCTTGAAGGCATAATACAAGATCAAACCGGAGGCCACGGCCGTAGAACCGGTAATGGTCCACCCGGTCGCGCTGCCAAAATAGGTGAATCCCAACCCTACGCCGAACGCCAGAAACCCAAACCCTACTAGCCCCACCAGCGTGGTCCCAGGGACGAAGATAATCTCAGCGATGATGAGGGCCAGGCCCAGGGTAATCAGCGAGAGAATGGTAATCCATTCGATCATAGGTCAAAACTAATCAAATCGGTATCGGCTTTTTGAAGTTGCCTTTAATAATAGTGCGACCTAGTAGGCGCGTGCAAAAAGGACTCTTCCCGCGGAGGGTTTCCCCGAATAGATGCACGATCCGTCCTCGGCAACGGATACCAGCGGGATACAGCGGATGGTGGCCTTGGTCTCCTCCTTGATTTTGGCCTCCGTCGCTGCGGTACCATCCCAGTGCGCCAGCACAAACCCGGCTTCGCCGTCAAGCACCCGCTTGAACTCCTCGTACGTGTCCACCTTTGTCGTGTTATCCTCCCGGAACTTCAGCGCCCGCGCGTAGAGGTTCTTTTGGATTTCGTCGAGCATCTGTTCTATTGCTTGAACGGCGCCGTCAACCGGGATCACCTTCTTCTCCTTCGTATCGCGTCGGGCCACTTCCAGTGTCCCGTTGTCCAGGTCGCGGGGGCCAACGGCAATACGAACCGGAACTCCCTGCATTTCGTACTGGGCAAATTTGAATCCGGGCTTTTGTGTATCCCGGTTGTCATATTTTACTGAAAGGCCTGCGGCACGCAGGAGCACTATCACCGGCTCGATGGCAGATGAAATTCGAGTAAGTTCCTCCTCACTCCTGAAGATGGGGACGATCACCACATGAATAGGCGCCAGCTTTGGAGGCAGGATGAGGCCGTCGTCATCCGCATGGGCCATGATCAACCCGCCAATGAGGCGTGTGCTCACCCCCCAGGAAGTTCCCCAGACGTAATCCAGCTTGCCGTCTTTCGCGGTGAACTTTACGTCGAACGCTTCCGCGAAATTTTGGCCCAGGAAGTGAGTCGTGCCGCACTGCAGCGCCTTCCCATCCTGCATGAGCCCTTCGATGCAATACGTATCGACGGCTCCCGGAAATTTTTCACCGTCGCTCTTCTTCCCCTTAATGACAGGAAGCGCCATGAAGTTCTCGGCAAAATCAGCGTACACATCAAGGATGCGAAGCGTTTCGGTTTCCGCCTCCTGCCTGGTGGCATGCGCCGTGTGTCCTTCCTGCCATAGGAACTCTGCCGTACGCAGGAAGAGGCGTGTGCGCATCTCCCAGCGCACGACGTTGGCCCACTGATTAATCAGGATCGGCAGGTCGCGGTATGATTGAATCCACTTCTTGTAGGTACTCCAGATGATGGCTTCGCTGGTAGGCCTTACCACCAGTTCTTCCTCCAGCTTGGCGTCCGGATCGACCATGAGTTTTCCTGGTCTGGACGGATCGTTCTTCAGGCGGTAGTGCGTTACCACGGCGCACTCCTTGGCAAACCCTTCCGCGTTCTTTTCCTCCGCTTCAAACATGCTCTTCGGCACGAAAAGCGGAAAATAGGCGTTTACGTGCCCTGTGTCTTTGAACATTTTGTCCAGCGCCTGCTGCATCTTCTCCCAAATCGCATACCCGTACGGTTTGATCACCATACAGCCGCGCACATCGGAATTCTCGGCCAGGTCCGCTTTTTTCACCAGATCAACGTACCATTGCGCATAGTCTTCGGCCCGTGTCGGTAATTGCTTCGCCATTGTTTTTCGTTAGTGGAGGGCAAATATAATTCAGTAGGTAAACAAAGAGCTAATTTTGGGGAATTCAGCCAAAATGCCCTTCCTGGCGTCTTACCGGGTTTGCGAAGAGGTAAAAAAACATTGATTTAAGGAATCACAGGAGGTAATTTTACGTTATAAGGAGGTAAGGAGTTACCTTTATTAATCATTATGAAAACGAAATACGCAGTTTTGATTTTGGCCATGGCGGTATCGTCGGTGGCAGTGGCGCAGGAAAATGATGACATGTATTTCAATTCCCGCGACCGCGTCCGGTTGAATGAAGAAACCCAGGTTGCGCTGACCGCGCGGTATAAGGAAAATGACCGGTTGGCCGTTCGGACCAACCCTGTCAATCCATCCGACAGCTACTCCGGTCGTGGCGTGAATCCTGAATTTAATGCCCAGGCAAAAAATGGGGCTACTGTTGTACAAGAGAATCCCGATTATTTTCTGTCAGGCTACCAGCCAAAAAATATTAACAGGAATCAATACGCAGCAAGTTCGCCCTCCTATTCCAATTGTAATTGCGGATTAAATAACCCGTATGGCATGGGCTACGGTGGATTCGGCAACCCGTACGGAATGGGTTATGGCGGATTTGGAAACCCGTACAATTCGTTCTCCCCGTATGGAAACTTCTACTCACCGTATGGTAACGGGCTGACCACCTCGATGGGCTTTGGGTTTGGAGGATTCGGATCCATGTATTCGATGGGAATGGGGTATGGCATGGGTTCCATGTATGGAAATCCCTATGGCATGTACAACCCGTATGGATATGGGAACAGGTATGGCTATCCTACCACCATCATTGTCACAGGTACCGACCAGGGTCAGGCCTACGGCCGGCGTTCTTCCCGCTCCACTTCCATGAACAACAACTATGTGAACACCTCAGGTTCTGCCGTGACTACCAATGGAAGGAGCCGCGCTACGGGCCAGGAGCGTACCAGCCAGTCTAACTATTACAATCCAAGTTGGAGAAACGACGCCAGCAATTTTACTTCGCCTTCGCGAACCAATTACAACTACGGCCGGAGCAGTGCATTTCCAGACAATTCGCAAGGCCGGACTTGGAACACGGATCCGGGCCGCACGCGTTCTACCTTTGATTCCTTCGGTTCCGGATCACGCGGTTCCGTTGGCGCTCCCAGCGGCGGCAGCTCCTCGGGCGGTTCCAGTGGTGGCCGATCCAGGGGTAGAAACTAATTCCAATCCTACAGTTTATGAAACGGAAGGTCGGTTTTGCGATCATCGGATTGGTGTTGCTTGGCGGCACCCTTCGTGCACAGAGCTATGTCGAAGAGGCCTTGATGGTAAGCCGCATCCAGCCTGGCGGGACGGCGCGCATCCAGGCCATGGGCGGCGTACAGAATGCACTGGGCGGAGATATCAGCACGGCCTTCTACAATCCCGCCGGCCTTGGGATGTTTAATAAGTCCGATTTTTCGTTTTCGCCGGCCTACGTCATTACCAACTATGCCTCCAGCTATCTCGGAAACAAGAGCTCGGATACCCGCAACAACCTCATCATCCCCAACCTTGGCGTTGCGTTTCACAGCGGGCAGGACGGCCAAAAAGGAATCTGGGGAGGAACATTCGGGATTAACTTCAACCGCATCAACAGTTACAACGAAACGTTTACCTATTCGGGAACCAATGCAGACAATTCAATCATCGATTACTTTATTAATAAGGCCAACGGCACCGGCACATCCCAGTTCGGGACGTCGGGATTCAATTACAATTCGCCGACAGGCCTTGCCTATTTCAATTACCTCGTCGGGCCACAGGATATCCTCAGTCCGCCCGGACCTGCCGATCAGTATTTCACCGATGTCACCGGAGTCCCTCTCCAGAAAGAGGTAGTCAAGAACTCCGGGGCACAGAATCAATGGAGCCTTTCCTACGGTGTGAATTTCAAGGACAAGATTTTTCTAGGGGCCGGCGTAGGCATCACCACGCTCACCTATAAATCCGAAAAGATATACTCCGAGACTTTCAGCGCTGCCGGGCAGCCAATGTCCTTTATGAAATTGACTGAAGCGCTTTCCCTGGACGGCACCGGGATTAACCTTACCGCCGGCGCGATATACCGCCCCATGAACCGGTTTCAATTGGGATTTTCCGCGGCCACCCCAACGTCCTATGAAATCAACGACAACTACAGTGCGAGCATGTCTACGTCGTGGAACGCTTTTGTATATCAACCGGGGAAGACGCTGAACGAGGAGAGCGCATCCACTGACAATGTTTCTTCCACCTACACGCTTGTCACGCCCTGGAGGCTGAGCCTCGGACTGACCTATTTCTTTGGGAAACATGGGTTTATCAGCGCGGATACGGAATGGCTGAACTATAGCAAAACGAAATATACCGGGTCGGAGGATTATTCTTCGGATAACAACCTAATCAGAAAAACGTACCAAACAACCTTTAACATACGTGCGGGGGGCGAGTTCAGGCTTGACAAATATCGCTTTCGCGCCGGGTACAGCTTGATGCCCGACCCTTTTCAGACTTCGAACAACAATACCGGGGGCCTTTCAATTGTTGTTGTCAATAATGACCGGTCTATTTCCTCCATTACTACAGGAGCAGGCTATCGAACAGAGAAATTTTATATTGACCTGGCGCTGATCTTTACTTCAGGCGATACTTCCTATCGGCCGTACCAGCTAAACTATGCCCTGGACCCGCTGGTAACCCAATCAAAAAAGACAACCACGATCATGGTTACGGTTGGGATTCCTTTCTAAGGATGGTAATAATCTCTTTCAATTTCTCTTCTCCTGCAACGCGGTAATGTGCCTGTCGGTAGAAGGGCATACGCTGAGAGCGCATGAATTCAATTTGATCTTTGAGATTATCCCGATGGGTGTTCGCAAACAGTGGCCGCGATGCGACATCGGTTTTAAGAATACGTTCCGTAAGGGTAACTGCCGGTACGTCAATGAAAATAGTTTTTCCTGTCCGGTTCATCAGGTCGAGGTTATCGTCGAAGACAGGTGTGCCGCCGCCCGTGGCCATTACAAAGTCTCCATCCCAGGCACACCAGCGCTTCAACTGCGCCGACTCCATTTGCCGGAACCATTTTTCCCCAAGCTGCTTGAAGATCCGCTGAATGGAGATTCCGGCAGCCTGCTCAATTTCATAATCCAGATCGATGAAGGATATCCACAAGTCCTCCGCCACCGCTTTTCCCAGCGTCGTTTTTCCAGAGCCGGGCAGGCCAAGCAGAAAGATTTTCATCTCATGGATTCAACAACCTGCCTGCAATTTCCTCACCGGTCGGCGTGTCGTTGTGATGCCAGTTGCCCAGAACCGTTCCATCTCTCCAGAGGGCAAGGCCGGGATTTGACCGAAGGATAGTTTTTAATACGGTGGCATCGGCATAGGCGTACGGCACCGCTAACTGGTGCTCATGCCGGAAAACTTCCATGCTCTGTGCGGAGGAGGAAGTCAGAATAAGGCAATTCACTTTTCCATCCAGGTCTTCGGTGAGCGTGCGGATGGCAGCGATGTTCTTCACGGAGGTCTTGCGCACATCTACCATGACGATCAGCAGAATCGGGCCTTCGAATGTGGCCTGCGTCAAGTCCTCGCCCTCCGGGGTAGTCACGAGGTAGTCCGTAATTTTAGGCTTGATCTTGTCTTCATTCACCACGCGCGACGATTTGTAGGTGTATCCCTCTTCGGCGGGAAGAAACTTCGGCGACCGCACTTCCTCTCCGTTCTTATCAAAGACATACTCAAAGATCGGTTGTTCCGGAGGCTTGAGCTGAGCCGGAATATTGTTTCCAACCTTGTATGGCCGAAAGTCAATAAAGGGAAGATGTTGGACAGCATAGATTCCAAGAAACAGACTGAGACCGACGGTGCCTGCCAGCACGGCATGTCCCTCGATCGTACGGAGGTTGGAAACATAATTCCCACGGTACCAGAAAAGGTGTGAAACAAAAACCATGAGCACGATGTCCTTCCAAAAAGATTCCCACGGGGTCAACTTGATGGCGTCGCCAAAGCATCCGCAATCCGTCACCTTGTCGAAGTAGGCCGAATAGAAAGTGAGGAATGTGAAGAAAATCATCAGCAGAAGCATGACCCAGGTCGTCGATGACATCCGGTAGTATACAAGCACGGCGACACCCAGCGCCACTTCAAGAATGATCAGCACCATGCTGATTTCCAGTGACCAGGGGATAAAGTAATGAAAGACCGACCCGAAATCCTGCGCAAATACTTCGAAGTACTCTTCCATCTTAATGGCGGTTCCCACCGGATCATTCAGTTTGATCAGGCCGGAAAAAATAAAAAGGCATCCCACAAGGAACCGGGAGAGTTGGTCAATAATTTTCTGCATGGTCATTTCTTTTCGCTTTCGTTCAGAAGGATAAGCGCAAACACGGCATAGTTGATCATGTCCTGGTAGTTCGCTTTTACGCCCTCGCTTGCTTCGGTTTTTCCATCGTTATTCTCAATCTGTTTCACCCGCATCAGCTTCATCAGGATGATGTCGGTAATAGAACTCACCCGCATATCCCGCCAGGCCTCGCCGTAATCGTGGTTCTTGTTGTCGAGCAACTGTTGTGTTTCACCGACTGCCTCTTCGTAGAGCGGCACCACTTCTTCAGCGGTCAGCTCCAGATCAGGCGCCTGCGACAATTTGATCTGGATGAGGGCGATTACACAATAATTGATGATCCCGACAAACTCGTCGCGGATGGTATCCCCTACCCGCTGCATGCCCTTGTCCTGGATACTCCGGATGCGCTGCGCCTTGATAAATATCTGATCCGTGATCGACGGTAACCTTAAAACACGCCAAGCCGTTCCATAATCGCGTGTCTTCTTGTGGAAGAGGTCTTTGCAGGAGGTAATTACCTCTTTATATTGTGTGCCAGTTCTCGAAATCATACAGCGTGCAAAATAACGGATTTTATACCAACAAAACATTGAATATCCGGGGGACACTCGTCCTGCTCGACACCCCCGTGGTGATGGGGATTCTCAACGTAACCCCTGACAGTTTTTATGACGGCGGCAAGTTTATTGATGAGCGCACCGTACTTGAGCACACAGAAAAAATGGTTCGGGAAGGCGCCCGGTTCATTGACGTGGGCGGCTACTCCACAAGGCCCGGCGCCCCGTCTGTGGACGTAGAGGAAGAAGAAAGGCGTGTGCTGCCGGTCATCCGGCTATTGGCCTCCCACTTTCCAACCGTTCCAGTATCCGTGGATACGTTCCGCTCCGCGGTGGCCCAAAAAGCAGTTGAGGCGGGTGCCTCGATGATCAACGACATCTCCGGAGGCGAAGGGGATGAAGCCATGTTTGATACGGTAGCCAGTCTGGGAATTCCCTACATCCTTATGCACATGCGTGGCACCCCGCAAACGATGTCCAAACTCACCAACTACGACGATATCGTGAAAGAGATCGCGGACTACTTTCACAGGAAAATCCACGCACTCCATCAGCGAGGCGTCAAAGACATCATTTTGGATCCGGGCTTTGGTTTTTCCAAAACCCCTGACCAGAATTTTGAACTCCTTCATCAACTGGATTACTTCACTACGTTTGGCATTCCTATCCTGGCTGGTTTCTCCCGCAAATCCATGGTGTGGAAGACGCTCGACACCAACCCTGCTGGCGCCCTGAACGGTACCACGGCGCTCAACACGATTGCCCTTTCGAAGGGTGCAAAAATCTTGCGCGTCCACGATGTGAAGGAAGCCGTGGAGTGTATCACCCTCTTTGAAAAGATGAAAAAACAACCCGTCGTATGAAAATATTACCCATCCTGTTACTCACGTTCTGTTCGATATCCATCCTCGCTCAATCGCCTTCCCGGCGAAACATGCGGCCTTCGGATGTCTACCGGTTACAAACACTTGGCGACGCACGCCTGTCACCCGACGGCCTGTGGGTGTGTTATACCCTATCTTCCGTAGACTCCGCCAAGGACAAGCGAAACAGCGACGTGTGGATGGTGGGTTGGGATGGCCAACAAAACATTCAGCTGACGCACAGCCCAGATGGGGAATCTTCACCGCAGTGGAGTCCCGACGGCAAATACCTTTCGTTTACCTCATCGCGGCAGGGAAAGCGGAGCCAGCTTTGGCTGATGGATCGGCGCGGCGGAGAAGCGCGTAAGATCACAGACGTTAAGAGCAACTTTTCAGACTACGCGTGGTCGCCCGATGGTTCCCGCGTGGCCTTCGTCATGCAGGATCCCCCCGATACCTCGAAGACCAAGACGGCCAAACCCTATGTCATCGACCGATTCCAGTTCAAGCAGGATGTGGAGGGCTACCTGATGAACCGGCGATCCCACCTGTATGTGCTGGATATCAAGACCGAAAAAGTTGATACACTCACCCGGGGTAATTATGACGAGCGCTCCCCTGTATGGAGCCCCGACGGAAAAACAATCGCGTTCGTAAGTAACCGAACCACTGAACCGGACAAGAATGCGAACAGCGACATCTGGATCATGGAAGCGAAAAAAGATTCCAAACCAAAACAACTCACCGCCTGGACCGGCCCCGACAGTTCTCCGCGATGGAGTCCGGACGGAAAATGGATCGCCTATCTTCAATCAACGCTTCCGGATACCTATGCGATGTATGATCAGAACATTCTTGCTGTCGTCCCAGTGGCGGGGGGCGCGCCCCGGTTGCTGACAAAATCCATGGACCGACCCATTAGTAATATTTCATGGGCCAAAGACTCCCAGTCCCTTGGCTTCGTGGTGACGGATGACCGGCAGCGCTACATCGCCAGCGTCTCTGTAGGAAGCGGACAGGTGAGTAAGGTAGCTGGTGGCAATCGGTCGTTCTCAAACCTCGAAGCGGGTCCTTCCGGAACCTTTGTCACGGTGATGAGTGAGCCGCAACTTCCCGGCGAAGTATATGCGGTGGAAAACGGCACCCTGCGGCGCCTGACTTTTCACCAGGACGCGTTTGTCAAGCCGCTTGCGCTGGCTTCGGTGGAGGGATTCACCTCGAAAAGCAAAGACGGCACGGCGGTGTCCAACCTGTTGTTCCGGCCTGCCGATGCAGCGCCGAATCAAAAGATGCCCACCATCTTCTACATCCACGGAGGCCCCACGGCGCAGGATGAATACGGGTTTGATCTCTCGCGCCAGATGCTGGCCGCGTCGGGCTACACCGTCGTGGCTGTGAACTATCGCGGCAGCAACGGCCGAGGCCTCGATTTTTCCAAGGCCATCTATGCCGATTGGGGAAACAAGGAAGTGATTGATATTCACGGCGCCGTAGATCATGTTGTCAAGGCTGGCATGGCGGATCCCGACCGCCTCGGTATCGGCGGATGGAGCTACGGCGGGATTCTCACCAACTACAGCATCGCCACCGACACACGCTTCAAGGCGGCAGTGAGCGGCGCGGGCAGCGCGCTGCAACTCTCTCTGTACGGCGCCGACCAGTATGTAAACCAGTACGAGAATGAATTGGGCACTCCCTGGAAAAACCTCGACAAATACCTGAAGCTCTCCTACCCGCTGCTTAAAGCCGACCGCATCAAAACGCCGACCTTGTTCATCGTCGGGGAAAAGGATTTTAATGTCCCGGTGCTCGGCAGCGAACAGATGTACCAGGCGGTGCGGTCGCAGAACATCCCAACCGGGTTGATTATTTACCCCGGCCAGTTTCACGGCATCACAACACCGAGCTACCAGACGGACCGGTACGAACGATACATCGGCTGGTACGACAAGCACCTGAAGGGCCTTGTGCCGGTGAAAGTGAACCAGGAACTCCACCAGAAAGAGTGATTACACGCTGCGCGTTGGCGTATGGCTCAAATAAAAACTAACTTTGATCAGTGATCCTCTTGTTTCAAATATCCTTTATCGACGTCAGTTGGGTTGACCTGGTAGATATTGGGTTGGTCGCCATTTTACTCTACCAGGTTTACAAGATGATCCGCGGAAGCCTGGCGGTAAATATCTTCTTAGGGATTCTTTCGCTGTACCTGGGTTACCTGATCGTCCGGGCCGCCCAGATGGAGCTGCTGACGACCATTCTCGGCCAGTTTATGGGTGTGGGGGTCCTTGCGATGATCATCCTGTTCCAGCCGGAAATCCGAAAATTTCTCCTTCTCATTGGGCGCGGCACCGACCTGAACCGTGATTTTTTTAAATCGATCGCCCACTGGCGGAACATCTACCACGATGATTTTGACATTCAAGAGGTGACGGAGGCCATCAAGACCATGAAGGCCACCCGGACAGGGTCGCTCATTGTCTTTTCCCGCGACAGTGAGTTGAAAGGATACCTGGACACCGGCGACAACCTGGATGCGGAAGTGACCACCCGTTTGCTGTTATCCATTTTCAGCAAGAACAGCCCGCTGCATGACGGCGCCGTCATCATTTATAAGGGACGTATCAAGGCCGCCCGGTGCGTGCTGCCGGTGAGTGAAAACGATCACCTCCCCGCACACTTCGGCCTGCGCCACCGGTCGGCGATCGGCATGAGCGAGAGCACCGACACGTTGGTGATCACCATCTCGGAGGAAACCGGCCGGTTGATTCTGACACGGAATGGAAAGTTCCTGAAGGGGCTAAAGCTAAAGCAGGTTGAACAAAAAATCCTGGAATACCTGCACAAGGAGGAGCCCGAGAAATGGGACGAGATGCCGGCGGAACCCGAGGCGCTGGAACCGCAGCCTGTTAAGGTGTGAAAGTTGCCGCATCCCTTGCCAGAATGGAAAAGAATATTGTTATCTTCGATATTGAAAACCAATAAAGCATGAAATGAAAGAAGCCAGTCCGGTGAAGTTCTACTTCGCCAAATATTTTTTTCTGGCCTTTGGATTGTTACAGTGGTTGTGCGGGATGCTTCTCTTCCTCCAACTGGATGTTGAAAGAAGCAAAAAGGCCGGCCTGATATTTTTTACGATCGGGCTGATTTCCCTCATCTTGTATTTCGCCATTGCCGCGCGCTTCCGGCGGGTCGCCTTGGGGAAAAACCGGGTCACCATCTACTCCAATGGGAAATCCACGCACTATGAATGGCCGGAGATCAAATGGATTAGGGCAGTTCCGTTTATCAACGTGTACAAGCTGAAACTCCGCGGCAAGAAAGACCGTATCTACTTTCTGCCGGATCGCCAGGAGGCGCCGCTGTATGGAATCTTCCAGCAAGGCCCTGAGGTCGCCGAAGCGCTGAAGAAGAAGTCGAAGTAATCTATTTCAATACACCCAGTTTCTTACCCACTTCGGTAAACGCAGCGATGGCCTTGTCGAGGTGTGCCTTTTCGTGGGCAGCTGACAATTGTACGCGGATGCGGGCCTGTCCCTTGGCAACCACCGGAAAAAAGAAGCCGATCACATAGATGCCTCTCTCCAGTAATTGCTCCGCAAACTGCTGGGCGAGCGGCGCTTCGTACAACATGATAGGCACAATCGGATGTTCCCCCGGCTTGATGTCAAAGCCTGCCTGAGTCATCGCATCCCGGAAATACTTTGTGTTCTTCTCCAGCGTGTCACGCAGGGTCGTGGTTTCCGACAACATGTCGAACACTTCGATGGACGCCCCGGTAATGGAGGGTGCGAGCGTGTTTGAAAACAAATACGGCCGTGACCGTTGACGTAGCAGTTCAATGATTTCTTTCTTGCCCGACGTGAAGCCGCCGGAAGCACCTCCGAGCGCTTTGCCCAGGGTACCGGTGATAATGTCTACTCTACCGGATACGCCCCGGTATTCGGGAACGCCCCGGCCGGTCTTTCCAAGAAAACCGGTGGAGTGACACTCATCCGTCATGACAATCGCCTCAAACTGATCGGCCAGATCACAAATCTTGTCGAGTTGTGCGATGGTTCCATCCATGGAGAACGCGCCGTCGGTTACGATCATGATCTGCTTCGCTCCGGCTTTGCGGGCGTCCTCCAGTTGCTGCCGGAGGTCGTCCATGTTGTTGTGCTTGTAGCGATACCGCATGGCTTTGCAAAGCCGCACTCCATCTATGATCGAAGCGTGATTCAATTCGTCGGAGATGATGGCATCTTCTGCGCCCAGGAGCGGCTCGAACACGCCGCCGTTGGCATCAAAGGCCGCCGCGTACAGGATGGTGTCTTCCATTCCGAGAAAATCCGATATTTTCTTTTCCAGCGTCTTGTGAATGTCCTGCGTACCGCAAATAAACCGTACGCTGGACAATCCAAACCCGTGTGTATCCATGGCGCGCTTGGCCGCATCGATCACGCGTGGATGCGAAGACAGGCCCAGGTAGTTGTTTGCACAGAAATTGATCACCTCCCTGCCATCGGAAGTTTTTATTTCCGCCCCCTGGGGACTTACAATGATCCGCTCCTTCTTGTAGAGTCCGGCCTCACGGATGGCTCCCAGCTCTTTTTCCAGGATTGGCTTCAGTGTCTTGTACATCGTCTTTGATTTATTGGTGGTGAATCCCTTCAGCAAATCTAACGGGGCTCCGTCTAAATGTGAAATTTTAATAACTTTCGGCCCGGGCTAGCGTGCGCCGGCTTAATTGCCTATGAAGAAGACCACCATCTTGTTGATTGGAGCCGGAGGACAACTCGGCAGTGAGCTCACGCAGGGACTGTGGAAAATCTATGGCCCCGATAACGTGATCGCCTCCGACATCAAGGATCCGACCGGCGTTCTCAAAGATGGCCGCTACGAAAAGTTTGATGTGATGCAGCGCGATAAGCTCTTCGAGCTGCTGCGGCGCAACAAAGTCACTCAGGTATATCATTTGGCAGCGCTGCTTTCCGCTACCGGGGAAAAAGATCCGAGGTGGGCATGGAAGCTCAACATGGAGAGCCTTTTGTTTGTTCTGGAGGCTGCGCTGGAGCTCAAACTCCACAAAGTGTACTGGCCCAGTTCTATCGCTGCGTTTGGACCAACAACTCCCAAGCTGGATACCCCGCAGGATACGATCATGGATCCGACCACCGTGTATGGCATCACAAAGCTTGCCGGCGAACTCTGGTGTGAATACTATTTCCGTCGGTACGGCGTGGATGTGCGGAGCCTCCGCTATCCCGGTTTGATCGGCTGGAAGACCCCGCCCGGCGGCGGCACCACTGACTATGCAGTGGATATCTATTTCAAGGCCTTGCAAGAAAAAAAATACGAATGCTTTCTGGCGGCCGATACCTACTTGCCGATGATGTACATGGACGACGCTGTTAAGGCAACCCTTGACCTTATGGAGGCGCCTGCAGAAAAGGTGAAGGTGCGGACTAGCTATAACGTTTCGGCGATGAGTTTTTGCCCCGCGCAGGTGGCGGCCACCATCCAGAAATACATCCCGGAGTTTTCTATTTCCTACAAGCCTGATTTCCGGCAGGCCATCGCCGACTCATGGCCGAAAAGCATCGACGATTCGCCGGCGCGTAAGGACTGGGGCTGGCAGCATCAGTTTGGATTGGAGGAGATGACCAGGGATATACTGGAAAACCTGAAGGCGCAGATGGAATCCTGAGGATGCGGCTTTATCGCACCCTGCTGGCACAAGGGACATGTTCCCACTATATTTGGAGAATGAGCATGCAACAGCGCAAGGCACCCGTGATGATCCTCAGCCACCGTCTCCAATCCGGTCATGCAATCCAAGATTAGTCTGTTAGCGAAGGAAACGGTGCTATATGGTCTCGGCACCATTGTACCGCGGATGCTCAACTTTCTACTGGTGCCCCTCCACACGTACGTCTTTGACCGGGAACAGTATGGGGCAGTTACGAAGCTGTACGCCTTCGTGGGATTTGTAAACATCGTTTACATGTTTGGGATGGAGACCGCCTTCTTCCGGTTTGTCAACAAACCGGAATCCACACCCCGACGCATCTTCGATCTCGCACAATCCGCGGTGTTAACCGTCAGTTTGCCGTTGACGATACTTCTTCTGGTTTTCGCTGCTCCGATTGCATCTTACATGGGGGTCGGCAGTCATCCGGAATTTATCCGATGGATTGCGTTTATCATGTTGCTGGATGCTGCGGTGGCCATTCCTTTTGCTCGACTTCGGCAGGACAAAAAAGGATTTTCTTTCGCCATGGCCAAAGTCATCAACGTTGTCATCCTCATTGGCGTCACGTACTATTTTCTAAAGATTGCATACGATCCTGCCATCGGTATCGGGTATGTGTTCCTCGCCAATTTGCTGGCCAACGGTTTCTTCATCGTGTTTTTCATCCGAACACTCCTGGCATGGCGGCCTGCGTATGACCCGCAGCTGTCACCTGCCATGGTCCGCTATGCCTATCCCGTCATGCTCACCGGGGCAGCAGGCATGACCAACGAGATGTTTTCACGGCTCACGCTGGATTGGTGGCTCCCTGAAACGTTCTATCCCAACCTCACCAGCAAAGAGGCAGGAGGAGTTTTCGGAGCCTGTTATAAATACGCGGTGTTCATGAACCTGGGGATCCAGGCATTCCGGTTTGCCGCTGAGCCCTTCTTCTTTTCAAATGCGAAAGAAAAAAATTCACCCGCCCTGTTTGCAAAAGTGAACCACTACTTCATCATCATCGGATGCCTTTTTCTTTTGGCGGTCGGCATAAACATGGACCTGCTGAAATACTTCATCGCCCCCACCTACTGGACGGGTCTCCACATTGTGCCGATACTCCTCCTCGCCTACCTGTTTCTCGGAGTGTATTACAACACCAGCGTCTGGTTTAAGGTCACAGACAATACGCACTACGGCACATGGATCACCGCTGGGGGGGCCGTGGTGACGATTGCTGCAAACTATTTGCTCATTCCCGTGATGGGTTACACAGGCAGTGCATGGGCAGCTTTTGGGTGCTATCTGTTTATGATGGTTGCCTGTTATGCTGCCGGCCAGAGGCATTATCCAATTCCATACCGGATGATACCAGGTATAAGTTACATCCTGGGCACAACCGGCCTTGTTTACGCGGTGAATTCAATCGAGATCCATGATCAAGTGATTGCCAGCGGGCTTCATCTGCTGGTTCTTCTGGCGTTTACGGCGTTCATTTTTTTGACAGAAAGGAAAAGTTTTGCGCGCGACTGAAATCCTGCGCATGATCGTGGCCCACGCCTCTCCGGCAGAGCTCCAAGTGAGGAAATTTTGCTAATTTTGTCGTCTCCTGTTGCCCGTTTGGCGATATCCCTTGAATACCCGTGAAGAATATTTCATACATAAAAATCCTTTTTTGCCTGACCGCTTTCTGGCTGGCTGCTGCTTCGCCTGCGGTTGCACAGCGCGACCGGAAGAAGCGGCCGGCTGACGCCGAATTAAATGACCTTAAAAGGCGCGAGGCCGAATCGCTGTTCACAGAAGGAATGAAATATTTTATCCTGGAGGACTATACCAAGGCGCTCGGATCTTTCCAGCGCGTTTCAGAGATGACACCCGACGAGCCCATGGTGTACTATAAAATGGCTGAAGTGTATTCCCGGAGCTCCAATCAGGATGACTTGGGCAAGGCGGCCGCGTATATTGAAAGGGCCCTGAAGCTGGACAAGAAAAACAAGTACTTCTATCTGCTTGCCGCCGATATTTATACAGCCCAGAATAGTTTCTCAAAGGCAGAGCAAGTGTTGGAGGCCCTCATGAAGGAGTTGAAAGATACCGAGGAATACCTGTATCAGCTAGCGGCTATTTACCAGTACGACCGCAAACCCGAGGAGGCACTCAGGACTTACAACCGGGCAGAGAGCCTTCTCGGCATCAATGAAACATCCTCGCTCCAAAAGCAAAAGATCCTTCTTGAACAGGGTAAAATAAATGAAGCGATCGCGGAAGGGCAGAAACTGCTTGCAGCTTATCCAGATGAAGAACGCTATGTGATTGGCTTTGCGCAAGCCCTGGCCCAAAAAGGCCAGCAAAAGAATGCCGTCGCGGCGCTGGAAAAATTTTTGGCTGCGCATCCCGAGGCCGGTTCTTCCAAAGTGCTGCTGGCCAGTTTTTACCGGGAGGCGGGGCGTGAAAAGGAAGCGCGGGATTTGCTGAAGCAGGTGATGCGCGATCCATCCGTAGACATCCAGGCAAAAATTATTGTCATCGAAACGTATGCCGCCCAAATAGCACAGGGGTATGCCGCCAACCAGCCGGATGCAGACCTTGCTGCTTTTGCGCTGGGGCTGCTGGAGGATCTTCTTGAGTCAAACTCCGACGACCCTAACGTATACGTGGCCGGGGGTGATCTGCACCTTAGCCTTCGGCAAAAAGCTGAGGCCGAGCGCCAATTTCTCGCCGCCATTCAGCGGGGTACTACCCTTTTTGAAGCCTGGCAGAACCTGCTTTCTCTGGAATCCGAATCCGAAAAATTCGACAGCCTGGTTTTCCATTCCGAACAAGGTCTGGAAATCTTCCCCAACCAGGCCTTGCTATACTACTTCAACGGATATGGGCACCTTCGCCTCCGGTCCTACCGCGCTGCCGCAGCAGCCCTGGTGCAGGCAAAAAAACTTTCTGCGTCGAACCCTGCCTTCCTCCACGAGATCAACGGGATGCTTGGCGAGGCGTACAACGGAACGAAGGAGTATCCAAAATCCAATGCGGCCTTTGAAGAAGCGTTGGCTTACAAACCCAACGATGACCTGATCCTGAACAATTACAGTTATTACCTGGCGTTGCGCAAAGAGAACCTGGAGAAAGCGGAACGAATGGCCGCGCAGGTCGCCCGCGACCATCCCACCAACTCCTCCTACCTGGATACCTATGCCTGGGTCCTTTTTGCCCGGGAGAAGTACAAAGAAGCGCGTAAGGTCATGGAGCGTGCCCTTCAATTGCCCGGAGTTTCCTTCACGCATTACGAACACTATGGGGACATCCTCTTTCGGCTCGACGACGTGGAAGGGGCCGTCAAACAATGGGAAAAGGCCCGATCATTGACATCCCAGCACGAATTGATCGATAAGAAAATTGCAAACCGCCGTCTTTACTAAAGCCGACATGCTACTTTTTTTTGTTCGCAAGCCTTACCTTTGCGCCTTCATGAAAAATTCGGCTTTTGTCTTACTTGCAGCCCTGGCGTTGTTTTCGTGCGGCAAAAAAGTCATCCCGTCACTTTCCCCCACACCGGCCGGCGTTGAAATACGCGAAATAGACTTTGATTATTTCCATGGGAAGGCCCGTTTGGTTTTTAAAGATGGGAAAAAAGAGCGGGAGGTAAAGGCCCATATCCGGATTCGCAAGGACAGCGTCATCTGGATGACATTTACGGTCATCGGCCTGCAGGGTGGTCGGGCCCTCATCAACAAAGACTCGATAACCATTTTAAGCACGGTCGACAAGGAATATTATGTTTTTGATTACGAAACCCTTTCGAAGCGTTTCAATTTCGATGTTAACTACCACGCGATTCAATCGATATTCTTGGGCAACCTCATTTTCCAACGGTCCGATGAAGACCCCTTCAGCGACGAAAACAACGTCAGCATTCTCCAACAACGGCGCGGCAGTGTCACCATCAAGAACTTTATCAACCCCACCACGCGGAAGCTTGAACACATCGAAATGAAGGAGCCGCTCACCGGCAACTCCATCACGGTCAGTTATTCCAATTTCCAGCCGCTCCTCGACAAGATTTATCCTTTCAACGCGGTCATCAGCATAGTTTACAAAACACCCGGCGGGGTAGTCAATACAACCATTTCGCTGGAATATAACAAAGCAGAGGTAGGTGATAAGGAGCTTCGGTTCCCGTTTAATATCCCCCGCAAATATGACCGCCGGTAACCGTTTCGTTGCGGCGTTGATTCTGGTTTTTACGCTGGGCGTCCTTGTTGTTTCCGCCCAACGGAACAAAGCTCAATTGCAGAGCGAAAAGCAAAAGAATCTTAATCTCATTAAGGAAACGGAAAAGATACTCAGGCAGACCTCCCAGGAAAAAAAGAACACGTTGGGCGAACTGGCAGCAGTCAATCAGCGTGTCAGTCAGCAGGAAGCCCTGATCCTTTCCATCGAATCGGAGATCGAGCTCATGAACATTGACATCACCGAGAACAACGAAATCCTCAAAGCCCTGCAGACCGACCTGACGCGACTGAAAGAAGAATATGCGGCCATGGTATTCTCTGCCCAAAAAACCAGCGGTGGCGTTTCCAAACTCATGTTCCTTTTTGCCGCGCCCACGTTTGATCAGCTGGCTATGCGGTTCAAGTATCTCGAACAATACAGCGCAGCACGCAAAGAGCAGGCCGCTGCCATCCGCAAGGTTCAGGTGCAGCTCGCTGGGCACGTGCTCCTGATCGAAGGAAAGAAGGAGGAGAAGAATAAACTGCTCAAGGAGGAAGTATCCGAGAAAGACACGTTTGAAGGCCTCAAGAGAAAGCAGAATACGATCGTACGCTCCCTGGAAAAAGAGGAGAAGCGACTGCGGAGTGACCTGACCGAAACCAAGAATGCCATTGCCAAGCTGGACAAACTGATCAGCGATATTATCAAGGAAGAGATGGCGCGTGCAGCCCGGGAAGAAGCCACCCGCAAGCGGCGGGAAAGTGCGAAGGTATCCGAGGCGTCTTCCCTGTCCAGTTCCTTTGAGGAAAACAAGAATAAGTTTCCATGGCCTGCTTCGGGCTTTATCTCCCAGAAATTTGGCCGCCAGAATCATCCGGTCTTGAAAGGGATCGTCCTTCAAAACGATGGCATCAACATCCAGACAGCTCAGGGTGAGCGGGTGCGGACCATTTTCGCAGGAGAAGTACGTGCGGTGGCGTTCATCCCTACGCTTGGCAATTCGGTGATCATCAGTCACGGGGATTATTTCACCGTGTACTCCGGCCTGAAAGATGTCACATTGAAAAAAGGCCAGAAGGTGACGAGCAATCAGGAAATAGGGCGAATTCTCGTTAACAGCGAGGGAATTTCAGAACTGCGTTTTCAGATTCGCAAGAATACGACTGCCCTGAATCCTGAATCATGGCTTAGAAACTGATTCTGGGGTCTCTGGCAGGGTTTTCGCCTTTTACGAGCGGTGGAAGAAATTCAAAATATTAGACTAATTTTAACCCAACAAAAGATAAATGCTATGAAGTCAGTTCTGTTGTTCTTAGGTGGCGTTGGTTTCCAGGAAATCTTGCTGATTGGAATATTTGTTCTTGTGTTTTTTGGCGCAAAGAAAATCCCTGAATTCATGAAAGGCCTCGGCAAAGGTGTTCGCGAATTCAAAGACGCGATGAGCGACGTCAAGAAGGAAGTGGAAGACGCTGGCAAACAAGGCGGCCGCCTGGATGACGGCAACTAAGTGCCCGATTCCTTTCTCTCCTTAACTCAAATTCAATCTCATTTAAAAACCGGCACGTTTTCGTGCGTGGATCGTGTGCGCTTTCACCTGAAGGCTATCGAGCGCAATACCCCATTGAATGCGTTTCTGAATGTTTACGCAGATGAAGCGCTGGCACACGCTGAAGAAACCGACCGAAAAATTGCCGCAGGTACGGCCGGAAAACTCGCCGGCCTGATCGTAGGCATCAAAGCAGTGTTCGCCTACCAGGGACATCCGCTGTCAGCGGCCAGCAAAATCCTCGACGGCTTTGAATCCCAGTTTTCCGCCACGGCCGTTGAGCGACTTCTCGCCGAAGACGCCATCATCATCGGGCATCAAAACTGCGATGAGTTCGGCATGGGCTCTTCCACGGAAAATTCTGCTTACGGCCCAACCCTCAACCCCCACGATACCACCCGTGTTCCGGGAGGTTCTTCAGGAGGTTCCGCGGCGGCGGTCGCTGCCGGCATGTGCCAGGTAGCCCTGGGCTCCGATACCGGCGGTTCCGTACGGCAACCCGCTTCTTTTTGCGGACTGATCGGACTGAAGCCAACATACTCCCGGGTTTCCCGCTACGGTCTGGTATCCTACGCCTCCTCCTTTGATACCGTGGGTCTGCTGGCAAAAGAGGTGGAGGATGTGGCCCGCGTGCTTACCGTCATCGCCGGTGCGGATGCCTATGACAGCACGGTGTCGCGTGAACCCGTTCCGGACTATGAACACCTCGTGTCTGGTTCGCCCCTTCGTGTTGGTTACATCCGCCAAACGATGGACATCCCCGTGCTCCAGGAGGATGTGCGCCAGGCTTTCAAAGGCGCGTTGGATCAGTTGCAATCACTGGGGCACCCGGTTACCGCGATTGACTTTCCCCTGCTCGACAGCATCCTTCCCACGTATTACATCCTGGCCACGGCAGAGGCGAGTTCCAACCTGTCACGGTACGACGGCGTTCGCTATGGATACCGGAGTCCGAACACCAACGATCTTGAATCATTATATAAGAAAACACGAAGCGAAGGATTTGGAAAAGAAGTGCAGCGACGAATTCTGCTCGGCACGTTTGTACTTAGTTCTGATTATCACGACGCCTACCACGCCAAAGCGCAGAAAGTACGACGACTGATTCGTGAGGAAACAAAACGACTGCTGCTGCAATACGATGTGATTCTCCTCCCCACGGCGCCCACCACTGCGTTCAAGGTGGGAGATCATGCCGCAAACCCGATGGCAATGTACTTCGCGGATGTATTTTCTGTTCAGGCCAACGTGGCCGGCGTCCCGGCCATTTCATTTCCTTATGGAAAAGACCGCCAGGGACTTCCCATCGGACTGCAGGCCATGGCTGACGATTTTCAGGAAGGCAAACTCCTTCAACTGGCAAAACTGCTGTCGGTTGATCAATAAGGGCAGCATGCCTATTTTTGTGGGGTAGAATTTTTCGGAAACAGCGCTGTAGACAGAATTTACGGGGTTTGGTTCCGATCACGGATGTAAAACATATGAAAGGCTGGCTCTACGTATGGTTTTTTCTCATCAGCTGCACGGCAGGCGCCCAGGTATTGCAACTGCCTGATTCCATTGCCGAGCAGGTGCAGTCAGATGAACTGGCAGGTGATTCCCTGTCTGATCCCCTCCTGTTTGCCCTGCCGCTGAAATACGAATACATCCCAGCGGAAGAAACTCCTGAATTGGTTGCTGACCGGCTCTCCTGCATCCAGCAAACCATTCCCCTTACATATAACAACAACGTTCACGGCTTCATTAATTTTTTCACCATACGCAACCGGGAGTATACCCGGCTCATGCTGCGGCGTCAGCATCTCTATTTTCCGCTTTTTGAAAAGCACCTCGCCAAGCACCAACTGCCTGACGAGTTGAAATATCTTTCTATCATCGAATCAGGGTTGAATCCGCGTGCCGTTTCCCGGGCCAATGCGGTGGGCTTATGGCAGTTCATGTCGTTTACTGGCCGCTACTTCGGACTCCAGAACGACTGGTACCTCGACGACCGCATGGATCCGGAGAAATCAACGGATGCTGCCTGCCGGTATATGAAGCAGCTGTATTCCATGTTCGGCAATTGGGAACTCGCCTTGGCCGCCTACAATTCAGGACCCGGAACGGTGAAGCGCGCCATCCGCCGTTCGGGTTATAAGAAAACCTTTTGGGAAATCTATCGCTACCTGCCCAAGGAAACACGGTCGTATGTTCCGCAGTTCATTGCTATCATTTACGCGATGAACTATGCCGATGAACACAACATGGGCGACATCGCCCGGGAGGAATTTATTCCACATGACACGGTGACTGTCCGTCAGTTTCTTCACCTGGAAACATTTGCTGCCCTGACAGGGACATGCACTGAAGAGCTCCACGCACTGAACCCGTACATCCGCAGGCATGCGATTCCTGAAAACGGAAAGACCTACATTATGAAAGTGCCGATAGCCGCCAAGGAAACGCTTTCACAAAACCGAAAGATGATCCTCGACTCCGCATCCAAAACCGGACGTCAGCAAGTGGAACCCCTGGCTGCAGGCTCCACGACGGGTAAAAACTCCTTTACCTACACGGTCAAGTATGGTGATGCGCTTGGACTTATTGCACAACGGTACCGGGTGCAGCTCGACGACCTACGCAAGTGGAACAATCTTACCAGTAACCTCATTCGGACAGGGCAGAAACTCACCATCTGGACAGCTGCAGCGCCACGCAACCCGACCCCTGCTCCTGCATCCACATCCGGAGTTGTCTCCGTGCCGCCAGACAAAATTTACACCGTACAGGAGGGGGATACCCTGTGGGATATTTCACAAAAATTCAAAGGAGTCACGGTAGAGAAGCTCAAGGCCATCAACAACCTGAAGACCAACCGGCTCTCTCCCGGGATGAAGCTAATCCTCGGATAAGCAACCAGCTACCCTCATTCCGACCGCAACGACTGAACGGGATTCACCAGGGCCGCTTTCACAGAACGGTAGGCAACCGTAAGCAGGGCGACTACAAGCGTAGACAAGAGTGCGGCAAGGAAAATTCCTGGACCTAACTCAATTTTGTAGGCAAACTCGTTGAGATACCGGTTCATTCCAATCCAGGCCAGGGGGGCAGCCAGCACAAACCCGATAATGATCAGGACCAGGAATTCCTTCGAAAAAAGGAAAAGAATATTTTCGACGGAGGCTCCCAGCACTTTTCTGACACCAATCTCCTTCGTCTTCTGATTGGCCATGAACGAAGCCAGTCCAAACAGACCCAGACATCCTATCAGGATGGCCAGCGACGTGAATGCGCTGAGTAATACGGACACCCGCTCCTCACTTTCATAGAACTCCCGAATCGATTCGTCCAGGAATTCGTACGAAAAAACTGATTCCGGATAGGCCGCCGCCCACCGCTTCTCAATGTCCTTGATGGTGCCCTGCATATTAGTAGGGTTGATCCGTATCGACATCGATCCATAGCTGCGGATCCGGTTAAGCAGCACCGTGGCCTCGATGGGTCTATGGAGAGAAACGGTATGAAAATTTCTGACCACGCCTACCACCGGAAGCGTCTTCCCCCACATCTTTATACGTTTGCCGAGGATATCGCCAGCCTTGGTGTGCCCGGTAAGTGTTGCCAGCCTTTCATTCACCAGAAATCCCTGTGCCGTGTCCAAATCCAGCAGGTTTATCCCTTCGGCAAGGGGCAAGTCAAATAGTTCGAGGTAGTGACCGTCGATGGTTTTTACCTGGGTTTCGTAAAAGGCATCTGTGCCTTCTACAGAGAAACTAGTGCCGCTCACGTGGCCAGAGGAAGGCGGTGAGTTATTGAGGCTGGCCATCTCCACCCCGGCGAGACCCAGAATCTCATTGCGCAGCGTTTTCATCCGGCCCGACCGGGCACTGTCGTACGGCGATGTCATGGAAGGTACCGGAACGGTAATGACCGCGTCTTTTCTAAATCCCAGTTCCTTGTTGCGGAAGAAGTTCATTTGTGTGATCAGTACCAGCGTGGTGATGATGAGGAACTGCGAAATAAAGAATTGCAGGACTACCAATCCGCGTCGCAGGTTAAACCCGGAAGTACCCTGGTTCCCGATTTTGTTTTTCAGGGCGGCGACGGGACTGTACGCAGAGACCACCATGGAGGGATAAAGTCCCGAAACCAGTGAAACGGCCACCGCAACGACAAACAGGTATCCCCAAAGAGCGGTGTCTGCGAACCCGATGGAAAGCCGGAGGTCCAGAAAGGAATTAATAAATCCGAGTGAAGCTTGCGCCAGCGCGAGCGCCAGCAATACGGCGGCTCCAGTCACCAGCGAGGTCTCTCCGAGGAATTGCGTAATCAGCTGCCCCCGGCTGCTGCCCAGGGCCTTCCGGATACCTACTTCCTTGGACCTCTTGATGGCCTCTGCAGTGGATAGATTAATGAAGTTAATGCAGGCAGTAAGCAGCAGGAATAAAGCGATGACCGTCAGGGCGACGAGCATCTGCCTGCTCACGGTGTTGTAGTTATAGTTTCCGAAGCGGTCGTCAAAATGTACTTCCCGCAGCGGTTGCAGCACAAACGTGCGCTCGTCGCGGTTGTCTTTTGTATGCTTGGTGACAAAGTCCGGAATGCGCGCTTCCATTTCATTGATGCGGGCCCCCTCCCTTAACTTGAAATAGCAGTGCTCGTCGCTCCACGTGCTGTTCCATCCATGATCATCGAGTTCTTTCTTAATAGTGACATACGACAACATCAGTTGGAACGGAAGGTCGGTGTTGGCCGGCGGGTCTTCGAGGATCGCCGTGATTTTGTAGGGACGCGAATCAAACTGCAGCACCTCGCCCAACGCATCCTCTTTTCCAAAATATTTCAACGCCCAGGAAAGGGCGATCATCGCTTCATTTGGTTCATCGAGCGCCAACTCCGTATTTCCCATCAGCACCTTGCGGTCAAAAATCCGGAAGAAGTTAGGTTGTGCGAAGGTGATGCCGCGCTGCTCTTCAAACTTTTTGGGTTCGCCGGCAGCCTGGGGGATCGTAACAAGGCCGCCCGCCCGGTACGACGTGAAGGTAACTTCTTCGGCTTCCGGAAAATCAAGACGGAACGCCTCCGGAAGAACGGCCGGAATACCCGCCGTGAATTCGTTGCCATTATTCCCCTTAGACTGTGTATTGATCCGGTACACACGATCGAAGTGCTGGTGGAACGTGTCAAATCCTGTGTGATATCGGATAAGCAAAAACAAGATCAAACTGGCGCCGATGCCCAGCGTGAGCCCGGATAGATTAAGAAGGGTGCTGGCTCTTTCGCGCCATAAATTCCGGAGAGCAGTGGTCAGGTAGTTCCGAAGCATGGTTGTTACAATTAGCTAATTCAATGGAAACACGCTCTGCTAACCCAATTTCAGTGCCATCATTTTAGCCTGTTTCACGCTATTTGGAGGGGGATGCTGTTCAATCGTGAGCGAAGCTGTCCAATTCCGGACGGGAGTCAACCTTATTGGTGCCTGTAGCCAGGGCTTTGTATCTTTGCACTGTGGTACAGAATATTTTAATCGGAATCGTTTTTCTGGCAGCCCTCGGCTTCCTGGGCAATCTCATAGTGAGAAGTTTTACAACCAAAGATGGTTGCAGCACCGGCTGCGGCGCATGCTCGCCGGCCGATTTGAAAAAAATGGACATCGCCTCCAAGGAAGAAAACTAGGCCCAGACCCTGGTCCCTTCCGTACAATTCCTGCACATCTCTACTTCACTCCTGGATCGTAACAACGAACGGCGAAAAACATCGTAGGCAGGACTGTGCCAAATTTCCCGGAAGGTCTGGGCTTTCAGATCACCCATGATGTGGTGCGCATCTTTGTCAAAGCAACACGGCACGATGTTGCCGTCCCACGTGATGACGCAGCTGTGCCACATTTTCCAGCAATGGTTCAGCAGCGGATTCTTGATGGAATACGTCCCATCTCCATTTTTACGGTACCGAGCATAGGCGTCGTTGTCGGGGATCAGCGGGGATCCCTTTTCATAGTCATAGATCTGCGCCGTCTTCAGCGCCACCCGATCTACGCCCAACTCCCGGGCCAGCGCGTACACGTCGGGAACCTGGTGTTCGTTGGGCTTCACCACGAGAAATTGAAATACTACATGCGGCGTTTTTGATTTCATCTCCTCCCGATACCGCAGAATGTTCTTCGTTCCCTCGATGACTTTTTCAAATTTCCCTCCCACGCGGTAGGATTGATAGGCCTCCTGGGTTGTTCCATCCAGGGAGATGATCAATCGGTCCAACCCGGATTCGATGGTCTTTCGTGCATTCCCTTCGTCCAGAAAATGGGCATTGGTGGAGGTGGCCGTGTAGATTCCCTTTCCGGATGCATAGCCGACCATGTCGAGGAACTCCGGATGGAGATAGGGCTCGCCCTGGAAATAAAAGGTGAGGTAGGACAACGTTCCGGCCAGCTCATCGATGACCCGGGCAAACAGGTCCTGGCTGAGCATCCCTGTAGGACGGGTAAACGAGCGCAAACCGCTGGGACATTCGGGGCAGCGGAGATTGCAGGAAGTTGTCGGCTCGATGGAAATGCTGATCGGCATGCCAATGCCCGCCGGCGACCCGCTCGCCCGCGACATCCAATAGCTCGACCATACGCGGGCCCCGTTGAACGCCCGACGGGGAGTAACCCGGGAAAGCATGTTGAGATGGTCCTGGAAAGTGCTTGCCATGTTCAAAAGTAACGCCGGCATCATGATTTGTCTTTATCTTTCTGGATATTTCCCCATGGATCAACCCCCCACATGAGAAACCTGATCGCTTTCGTCCTTTTGTGGTCCACGGCAGCAACACATGGTCAGCTGGTAACGCTCTCCCCGCAGGCAGAGATTTCCATCATCACCTGCGGCCGGGGGCCCGAAGAAGTGTACTCGGCCTTTGGCCACAGCGCCATCCGTGTTTCAGACCCGGTAAACCGGATCAATTACGCATACAACTACGGGGTATTTGATTTTTCACAACCCAATTTTTACCTGAACTACACCCGGGGACTGTTGCTCTTCAAACTGGGCGTTTATGATTATCCTGACTTCGTTAATGCATACGTCTATTATAACCGCTGGGTCTCCGAACAAATATTGCAACTATCTCCCCGGCAAAAGCAGGATGTTTTTGATTACCTCGAGTGGAACGCCCTTCCGGAGAATGAAACGTACCGGTATGACTATTTCTATAACAACTGCGCCAACAAGGTCCGCGACGTCTTCGCGGAGGTGTTGAAAGATTCGATCCGGTTCGATGGTTCCTTTATTACCACCGATTACACGATCCGGCAGCTAACTGACTTGTATCTTCAGGATCAACCGTGGGGCGACCTGGGCATCGACATTTGTCTTGGTCTCCCCATGGACAAGAAAGCCGTCGCCTATGAATACATGTTTCTTCCGGACTACCTGGCTTCTTCCTTTGACCATGCCACCAATCAAATTAATGGGATCACCGTTCCCCTCGTGAAACTGAAAAAGCCGGTGTTTGTAAACATACCACGTGATCCGCCGCGCGCCCTGGTTCACCCGTGGTGGGTCATGGGAGGCTTTCTGGCGCTCACGGTGGGGCTGTGCATCATCGACTGGAAGCGGAAAAAGATCTCTACCTGGTTCGACCTGATTTTCTTCGGAGCCTTGGGCCTCGTTGGCACCTTGTTGCTGACGCTTTGGCTGGCGACCGATCACCAGGCTGCATCGAAAAATTTCAACTTGCTTTGGGCGATGCCCACGCACCTCCTCGTCTTCGGCATGATCCGCCAGCGGCCACATCCGTTCCTGAAGAAGTACTTCATGGGAGTGGCTGTCGTGACCACGCTGCTGCTTGTCAGCTGGAACGTACTTCCGCAACAGCTCAATACGCTGTTGGTCCCTGTGGTTGCATCGGTGGCTTGCCGCGCGTGGATGCTTGGCCGGCTGGGTTAGCCGGAACTACATGTGAAGGGGGCGATTGGCCGTTGCCGCGAGGCACGCTTCCTTCACCGCTTCCATATAGGTAGGATGCGCATGCGACATGCGCGCAACGTCTTCTGCTGATGCGCGAAACTCCATGGCGGTAACGCCGGCGGCAATCATGTCTGCCGCACGTGCGCCGATAATGTGTACGCCCAGGATTTCATCGGTATTCTTGTCGGCCAGGATTTTTACAAGCCCATCCGTATCCATGCTGGCCCTTGCCCTGCCCAACGCCTTGTACGGAAAAGAACCGGTCTTGTAGGCACGACCCCCTTCTTTCAGCTGCTCCTCGGTGTACCCCACGCTGGCTACTTCCGGCCAGGTGTAGACGACTCCAGGAATCAGCAAGTAGTTGATGTGTGGTTTCTGGCCGGCCAATTGCTCGGCGACCATCACGCCTTCCTCCTCCGCTTTGTGTGCGAGCATCGCCCCGCGCACGACGTCTCCAATGGCGTATATGTTTGGTACTTTGGTCTGCAAGTGATCATTCACTGACACGCGGCCCTTATCCAGTTCGAGGCCCACCTTGTCGAGGCCCAACCCATCGGTGTAAGGCCTCCGGCCTACGCTTACCAGGCAATAATCGCCGGAAATTTCAATGGCATCACCGCCGCTTTTAGGCTCCGCCTTGAGCGTTACCTCCTTGCCTTTGCTTTGTATCGACGTCACCTTGTGCCCTAAATAGAAGTCCATCCCCAGTTTCTTGGTGACTTTCAGTAATTCCTTGCCGAGGGTACCGTCCATGGTTGGGATGAGGCTGTCGAGGTACTCCACCACAGAGACTTTGGATCCAATGCGCGCGTAGACCGACCCCAATTCCATACCAATGACACCACCGCCAACGACGATCAGGTGCTTGGGAACCTCTTTCATTTCCAGTGCTTCCGTGCTGGAAATAATTCGCTTCTTGTCAAAGGGCGCGAAGGGCAACGGGGTAGGCTTCGAGCCCGTCGCGATAATCACGTATTCCGTTGTCAACGTCGTTTCTTTCCCACTTGAGGGAGTCACCTTCACGGTGTTCTTATCGACAAACGACCCCACCCCCTGGTACACATCGATCTTGTTCTTCTTCATCAGGTAGGCAATGCCGTCCACATTCGACTTGACTACTTCGCCCTTGCGCTTGATCATCTGCCCGATGTTCACCTTGGGCGCAGAGATGTCAATCCCGTGTTCCTTGAAGTGTTCCTTGGCGTTGATAAAATGCTCCGAAGAGTCCAGCAGTGCCTTCGAGGGAATACATCCTACGTTGAGGCAGGTGCCTCCGAGTGTGGGATACTTTTCGATGATTGCCGTTTTGAATCCCAGCTGGGCACAGCGGATAGCCGCCACATATCCGCCGGGGCCTGAGCCAATGACCGTGACATTGTATTGCATATCGTATTATTTCAAACTCCCAAAATCAAACGTCCTGGATCTTCCAGCATTTCTTTTACCCGCACCAGAAAGCTCACCGATTCGCGGCCGTCCACAATGCGGTGGTCATACGAAAGCGCGAGGTACATGATGGGTCGAACGACTACCTCTCCGTTCTTCGCGATGGGACGTTCCACAATGTTGTGCATGCCTAAGATGGCCGACTGCGGCGGATTAATAATAGGCGTGGAGAGCATGGAACCGAAGACACCTCCGTTGGTGATCGAAAATGTTCCTCCTGTCATTTCCTCGATCGATAATTTTCCATCACGGCCCTTTGTCGCCAGACGGATGACTTCGCTTTCAATCTGAGGGAAGGTCAGCGATTCAGCATTGCGGATAACGGGAACTACCAGTCCGCGTGGCGTGGAAACCGCAATGGAGATGTCGCAATAGTCGTGATAGACCGCCTCGTCCCCGTCGATGGATGCATTCACAGCCGGAAATTCCTTCAGTGCGACGCAGATTGCCTTTGTAAAGAAGGACATGAACCCCAGTCCCACGCCGTATTTTTCCTTGAACGACTCTTTATATTTTGACCGCAGCTCCATGATCGGCTTCATGTCCACTTCGTTGAACGTCGTGAGCATGGCCGTTTCATTTTTTACGGCGACCAGCCTTCTGGCAATCGTTCTCCGCAACGAACTCATTTTCTCCCTACGCTGGTTCCTTGAAACGCCGGAAGCGATCACGGGAGGCTCCAGCGCCGCCGGAGCCGCCTTGGCATCCTTGCCGGAAGCTTTCACCGCATCGTCTTTGGTGATGCGTCCACCTACGCCCGTTCCAGATACCTGACCGGGAGCAATGCCTTTTTCATCGAGGATCTTGGAAGCCGCGGGCGAGGGTGTTCCTGCCGCATACGATTTCCCTCCGGAGGGCTGCGCTGCGGCTGATCCGGCTGACGGTGCCGCCGAAGCTACAGCAGCCGGCATCCCTTCCATTACCTCGATCTTGCAGATGAGGCCGCCAATCGGAAGGGTCGTCTTCTCCTTGGCTACGATGCGGAGAATCCCATTGGCTTCTGCCGGCAATTCAAACGTCGCCTTGTCCGACTCCACTTCAGCGATGATTTCATCCAGACGCACAAAATCCCCGTCCTTCTTCATCCAGGTGGATATCGTAACCTCGGTGATCGATTCCCCAACGGTGGGTACTTTCATTTCCTTGACGGCGCCCGTTGCCTTGGGTCCCTTCCCGGCGTCGGCTGCAGGGGGGGCTGGAGCTGAGGCTGCTGCCTTCGTCTCTGCTTTCGGAGCCGCGGCACCGGAGGACTCTTCGATTTCGCATATCAGCGTGCCGATGGGAACGGTATCCCCTTTTTGTTTCTTGATTCGAAGAACACCCGCCTGCGGGGCGGTGAGTTCGAAGGTTGCCTTATCGGATTCCAACTCGGCAATCAATTCATCCATTTTCACAACATCGCCGTCGTTCTTTGTCCAGTTGGCAATGGTGACTTCAGAGATCGATTCTCCGACCGTGGGTACTTTTACTTGAAAAGCCATGAGGTTGAGTCGTTAGGGTTGGTTTATTAGCAGTGTCAAATTTCAAATGCGTGATTCACGATTTTATCCTGTTCCACTTTGTGAACTTTCGAATATCCTGTCGCCGGCGAAGCGCTTGATTTCCGGGAAATAAATTCCATCGGCTGCTTCGGCATCATCCGCTGAATAAAGGACAGCGGACCCATGTTGGCAGGTTCTTCCTGCGCCCAGACTACCTTGGCGCCCTTGTACTTCTTGGTAATGGCGTTAATCTGATTCTCCGGAAATGGATACAATTGTTCAACCCGTACCAGCGCCGTGTCTTTCACTTTCTTCTTGGTTTGAACTTCCAGCAGGTCGTAGTAGATTTTTCCGGAACAAAGAACGATGCGCTTGACGTCTTTCTGATTGACGCCGGAATCGTCGATGACTTCCTGGAAGCTGCCGCTCAAGAAATCCTTAATCGGCGACACCACGCCTGGATGACGAAGCAGCGATTTGGGGGAGAAAACCACGCAAGGCTTCCTGAATGGCCAGGCCATCTGGCGCCTCAGCAGATGAAAAATATTGGCTGCCGTCGTCGGGTTGGCCACGATCATGTTGTATTCAGCAGCCAGCTGTAAAAAGCGCTCCGGCCGACAGCTCGAATGTTCAGGCCCTTGCCCTTCGTATCCGTGAGGGAGCAACATCACCAGGCCGTTCATGCGTTGCCACTTCGACTCTGCGCTGGAAATGAACTGATCGATCATAACCTGGGCACCGTTGACGAAGTCGCCAAACTGCGCCTCCCAGATCACGAGGGCATTCGGATTGGACATAGCATAGCCGTATTCAAACCCAAGCACGCCGAATTCTGAAAGGAGCGAATTGAAAATCTGGAATTTGTTCTGCTTTTCCTGGATGTGATCGATACCACAGTAAGGTGCATTGGTTGTCGCATCAAAGAAATAGGCATGACGGTGTGAAAACGTACCGCGCTTCACATCCTGCCCCGACATCCGCACCAGAACGCCTTCTGCCAGCATGGATCCGTAGGCGAGAAGTTCCGCCTCCGCCCATCCGAGAACCTTGTCATCAAAAAATGCTGCCTTGCGGTCTTTCACCAATTTCTCAATCTGCTTCAATGGCTTGAATCCTTCCGGGATCGTGGTGAGGGCCTTTCCAACCTTGTCAACCAGCGCCTGCTTGATGCCGGTGGCCGGTGATTTTTCAAAATCTTCCGGCTTGGCACGCGTCATCTTTTCCCACTCCTCGTCGATCTTCTGGATTTTGTAGGGCAGGGGCTTTTGCTTTACCTCGTTGAGGCGGTCCTGCAACTGCTTGCGAAAATTCTTGTCAAGTTCTTCCGCCAGCGCAGCATCCACATCCCCACGCTCAATAAGTTTCTTCACGTATACTTCGCGCGGATTGGGGTGCTTGGCAATGATGTTGTAAAGGATCGGCTGCGTGAATTTGGGCTCGTCGCTTTCGTTGTGCCCGTGGCGCCTGTAGCAAAGCATGTCGATGAAAATATCCTTGCCGAACTTCTGCCGGTATTCCACCGCCAGCTTGGAGCAGAAAGTGACCCCTTCGGCATCGTCGCCGTTGACGTGGAGGATGGGTGCGTCAACGATCTTGGCAATGTCCGTACAATAAATGGACGTACGCGCATCTTCGTAGTCGGTCGTGAATCCTACCTGGTTGTTGATTACAAAATGGATGGTGCCTCCTGTGGTATACCCTTCCAGCCCCGACATCTGAACAAGCTCATACACAATGCCCTGACCGGCGATGGCCGCATCGCCGTGAATAAGAATCGCCAGCGCCTTGCTGAGTCCCCCCTCGTATTCGTCGTCAATCTGGCCGCGGGTGTAGCCGAGTACCAGGGAGTCAACCGCCTCCAGGTGGGAAGGATTGGGGGTAAGCTTTACGTAGATCTTTTCGCCCGTAGGCGTACTGATGTGGCTGGAGTAACCCAGGTGGTATTTCACGTCCCCGTCGCCCATGGTAAGGTCTGGATTGACCTGGCCTTCAAATTCTGTGAAAATTTGCTCGTATGTTTTTCCAAGGATGTTGGATAATACATTGAGTCTTCCCCGGTGCGCCATGCCGATCACCACCTCTTTCACGCCCATGGCGGCGCTGGTATTGATGATGGTCTGCAGGGAAGGGATGGTCGTCTCGCCGCCTTCCAGCGAAAAGCGCTTTTGGCCGAGGAACTTGGTGTGCAGGAAATTTTCAAAGACTACCGCTTCGTTCAGCTTCGCCAGGATGCTCTTCTTCTCATCCAGAGACGGCGCGTAGGCATAGTATTCCCGCTCACACTTGTCGATAAACCAGTCAAAGATTTCCTGGTTGCGGATATAACTGTATTCAAATCCAATGGTGCCGACATATACCTGCTTGAGCTTGTCAATGATCTTCCGGAGGGTTGTACGGCCCAGTCCGATTTCCACCCCTACATCAAACTCTGCATCCAGGTCCGCATCGGTCAGCCCGTAATACGTATGCTCGAGAGGAACCTGGTGTTTCCGCCGCTCGCGCACCGGGTTGGTATTGGACTTCAGGTGGCCCCGCGACCGGTACGCGTGGATCAACGTTCGGACCTGCGTCTCTTTGATGCTGATCCCCTCGCCCGCGCCCGCCTTGCCGTTGTCGCCAAAGCGCTGCTGCGAAAAATCATATCCTTCGAAGAATTTCTGCCAGGACGGATCGACAGACGTCGGGTCGTTCTTGTAATTCTGGTATTGTTGGTCCAGGTAGCCAACGTCAGCATTTGAGATGTAGGAGTATTTGTCCATAGGCCGTAGGGTAAGATAACAAATGTATACATCGACTTCTTCAATTAAAAATTGTATACACGCTTATACAATTATTAGAGGTTTTCATAAATCAGGAGGTCAATTCAATATCCGTATTGGCAGGGATGCAAATTCTATTACCTTTGCAGTCCTTAAAAAACGGACGAGATCCAACCTTTAAAACACAAGTAGCATGGCAGTAATGATCAGATTGGCCCGCAGAGGCCGCAAAAGACTAGCACGGTATGACGTTGTTGTAACCGACGCCAGGTCCCCCCGGGACGGAAAATTCATCGAAAAAATAGGCACATACGACCCGCTGACGGTACCCGCTACCATCAAGCTTGACGAGGACAAGGCGTTTTCATGGCTTATGAAAGGCGCCCAGCCGTCCGACACGGTAAAGGCTATGCTGTCCTACCGCGGCGTTATGCTGAAGCGGCATTTGCAGATCGGCGTAGTAAAAGGCGCCCTCACTCAGGAGCAGGCCGATGCAAAGCTTGCCGAGTGGAAAACCAAGAAAGAAGAGAACATTCAGTCGAAGATAGATACGGTAAGCAAAACCAAGCAGGACGTGGCCAAAGCCCGCAAGGAAGCCGAAACCAAGGTCCGCGAAGCCCGTACGGAAGCCATCCGCAAGAAAGCGGAAGCAGCCGTCGCAGCAGCAGAGGCGCCTGTTGCGGAGGCCCCGGCAGAAGAAACAGCGGTGGCGGAAGCAACGGAAGCAACAGAAGCAGCGGCAACGGAAGCACCTGCAGCGGAAGTTCCCGCGCCGGAAGTGCCTGCATCAGAAGCACCGGCAACCGATTCACCGGCTCCTGAGGCCCAAGCATAGAAGCCAAACATACAATCCATGCCAACGCGATTCCCGTGTTGGCATTTTTTGTTTTAGCCCGTTGACCAACACGCTATGAAAATCGACGACTGCTTTAAAATCGCCTACGTTGCGAAAACCCACGGGCTGCAGGGCGAAGTGACCTTTGTGCTTGCGCCCGGCTGCCCCGATCTTGTCGGTCTTCCCTCCCTGTTCGTGGAAACGAAGGGCCAACTGGTCCCCTATTTCATTAAATCCGTATCCGCGAAGGGCACCAAAGCGTTCGTCAAACTCGAAGACGTTGATTCTGCCGACGCGGCGGCCCTGCTGAGAGGCTGCAGCGTGTACTTGCCCCGCACGTTGCGCCCGGCACTGCCACGGGGCGAGTTTTACAACGACGAAGTAGTGGGCTTCGAAGTGACCGACAATGCCCACGGACTTCTGGGAATCGTGAAAGAAATCATGGAAAACGGCGCCAACCGCCACCTCATCGTCAACTACCTGGGTCGTGAAATCATGATCCCGCTCAACGGCCCCTTCATCCGGAACACCAACAAGTCCCGCAAGAAAATTACCGTGGAGCTGCCGAAAGGATTCCTGGAGATTTAGCCCTCCCCTTTTTGTAATTTCGAAACATGAGATTCGACATTATCACGTGCCTGCCGCGCCTGCTGGATAGCCCCTTCAGCGACTCCATACTCAAGCGCGCCCGTGAAAAAGGTCTTGTAACTGTGGAAGTTCACGACCTGCGGAGCTACACGACCGACCAACACCGCAACACCGACGATTATGCCTTTGGCGGCGGCGCCGGCATGGTTATGATGATTGAGCCGATCCACCGCTGCATTCAATCCCTTACCGCCCAACGCACCTACGATGAAATCATCTACATGAGTCCCGATGGGGAAATGCTCACCCAATCGCTGGCCAACCAGCTAAGCCTGAAAGGGAATCTCATCCTGCTGTGCGGCCATTACAAGGGCGTCGACGAGCGGGTTCGGGAGCACCTGATCACCCGCGAAATCAGCATCGGCGACTACGTCCTTTCCGGCGGCGAGCTCGCCGCGGCGGTAGTTGCCGATGCCGTCATACGACTATTGCCAGGCGTACTCTCCGATGAGTCGTCAGCGCTTACCGACTCGTTTCAGGATGGTTTGGTCGCTCCCGCCATCTACACCCGGCCGGCGGAGTACCAGGGCTGGACCGTACCCCCTGTCCTCCTGTCGGGCAATCCGGCACTGGTCGAGGAGTGGCGTCATGACAGCGCACTGGAAAGAACAAAAAACCGGCGCCCGGACCTTCTGGAGGGAGATTAAAGCCCAAAAGGCATTTTCAGTCCAGTCCTTGCCGACTCCCCTCACTTTCCTATATTTGCAGTCCATTTTTAAAACGAATCGGATATGGTCGATCTAATCAAACTGGCAGAACAAGAGTTGGCTGGAAAACGCACAAATCACCCTGATTTCAAGGCAGGGGATACAATCAACGTCCACGTTAAGATCAGCGAGGGTAACAAGGAGCGTGTGCAGCAGTTCCAGGGCGTCGTGTTGTCGCGCCGCGGAAAAGGCACGAACGGAGAGATGTTTTCCGTACGGAAAGTTTCCAACGGCGTTGGTGTAGAGCGGATTTTCCCCATCGTAAGCCCCAGCATCGAGAAAATTGAGTTTGTCAAGGCGGGCAAAGTGCGCCGCGCGAAGCTGTACTACATGAAGGGCCGCCAGGGCAAGTCGGCACGTATCAAAGAGAAATTGAGCAACGTTCCGGCGAAAGCCAAAGCGTAGCAATACACTACCAAAAAAGCCCAATTTGACTTCAAATTGGGCTTTTTTCATACCCGGCGGCGACCTTTTAAATTGGAATCCATAGCCTGCAGGCCTATATTTGCCTTCCTTCTTTAACCGTACATATGTCAAAAACCAAGATTTCTGACCTGCTGGGAGCTGAAGCCGAGTCACTGCTGTCATACAAAAGCAAGACGATAGCCAGCAACCAGATTCATGCTCCGGGGCCTGGATTTATAGATGATATTTTTGGACCCAGCAACCGGAACACGCAAGTGCTACGCAGCCTGGGGACACTGTTTCAGAGCGGCCGCCTGGGAGGAACCGGGTACTTATCGATCCTCCCCATCGACCAGGGCATTGAGCACAGCGCCGGGGCATCCTTTGCCAAGAACCCCATCTATTTCGACCCGGAAAATATTGTAAAACTGGCCATCGAAGGCGGTTGCAATGCGGTGGCTACTACGTTCGGCACGCTGGGATTCACCTCCCGCAAGTATGCGCACAAGATCCCGTTCATTGTCAAGATCAATCACAACGAACTGCTTACCTACCCCAACAAAGCCGACCAGATCATGTTCGGATCGGTGCGCGACGCCTGGAACCTGGGCGCCGTGGCGGTAGGTGCAACCATTTATTTCGGATCCGATCAGTCTTCCCGCCAAATCATTGAGGTGGCGAAGGCCTTTGAAGAAGCCCACGAACTGGGCATGGCCACCATTCTCTGGTGCTACATCCGCAACAATGCGTTCAAAAAAGACGGCGTTGACTACCATGTTTCTGCTGACCTCACCGGCCAGGCCAACCACCTGGGAGTTACCATACAAGCAGACATCATCAAACAAAAATTACCGACCAACAACGGCGGCTTCAAGGCACTTAATACGGGCGGAAGCAGTTATGGAAAACTGGACGAGCGCATTTACTCAGAGCTTACCTCCGACCATCCAATCGACCTGTGCCGGTATCAAGTATTGAACTGTTACATGGGGCGGGCCGGTCTGATCAATTCGGGCGGTGAGTCCAAAGGTGCCAGCGACCTGCAGGAAGCGGTACGCACTGCCGTCATCAACAAGCGGGCCGGCGGTACAGGCCTCATCTCCGGCCGCAAGGCTTTTCAGCGTCCCATGAAGGAGGGCATTGAGATACTCAACGCTATCCAGGACGTTTATAAGGACACGTCCATTACGCTGGCTTAACAGTTTTTTTCATTTAGACGCACCATCATGCCTTGGTTTAAACGAACGGATAAAGGAATTCTCACCCCTACGGAGTCAAAACGGGAAGTGCCTGACGGGCTCTGGTTCAAGACGCCTGCCGGCAAGATTATCCACACCCGTGAACTCCGGAACAACGCATACGTGGTGCCCGACGAGGAGCATCACGTGAAGATCGGCTCCCGCGAGTATTTTGAAATCCTTTTTGACAACAACCAGTTCACCGAACTCGACGAGCGGATGGAGTCCGGGGATCCGTTGAAATTTACAGACACAAAAACCTACCCCAAGCGGATAAAGGAAACCCAGGCAAAGACAGACCTGAAAGACGCCGTGCGCACAGCCTACGGAAAAATGAACGGCCTGGACATCGCCATCGCCTGCATGGACTTCACCTTCATCGGCGGGTCGATGGGTTCGGTTGTAGGAGAAAAGATCGCCCGTGCCATGGATTACAGCCTGAAGAACGGGGTTCCTTTCCTGATGATTTCCCGTTCAGGCGGGGCACGCATGATGGAGGCCGGCTTGTCATTGATGCAGATGGCCAAGACTGCGGCAAAGATTGCACAGTTGGATGAAGCCAAAGTACCCTATATCTCCCTGCTCACCGACCCCACCACAGGTGGAGTCACCGCATCGTACGCCATGCTCGGTGATTTCAACATCGCCGAACCCGGGGCCTTGATTGGTTTTGCCGGTCCCCGTGTGATCCGCGAAACCATCGGCAAAAGTCTCCCCGACGGTTTTCAAAGCGCCGAGTTCGTTCTCGAGCACGGCTTCCTCGATTTTATTATCGACCGCCGCAATCTCAAGAGCAGGCTTACGCTCTTGCTAAAAATGATTCAGAACTAACTGCCGGGCAAACGTCTTTCCCCTCACTCCGTTTCTTCCCTGTTACGTATTAGCCAAGAGGCTTTTCACATCTGTCCCAAAATCCAGAGCATAAAAAAAGGGGCTGCTTTTCAGCAACCCCTTTTCTTTTATTAAAGAATCCAGATTAGAGCTTGGTCAGCGTCAGTTGAATCCGACGTGTCCAGGTACAATACCCGTTCCTTCTTCCATATTCATCCGCGTCGTCATCGAGACCGATGGTCATCACGTTGCCAACCGTCAATCCGTCGATGGTCGTCATGTACACACCCCTGTTAGGGATTGCAAATCCGGGCAATCCGGGAGGCGCTGTAAACCGGGCTGCTGCTGCTACCGAGCCACCGAACGTACCGCCTGTAGGCGTTGTCCAGTAGAACTGACGCTTCGAGGAGCAGTTTTGTCCGGAGTTATCCAGCAGGACAAACACCGTTCCCAGGTTAGCCGTAGTAGCTCCCGTCATACCGAAGTTGGATACGAGGTTGGCTACAGTGCCGGCAACCAAACCGGGAGACGAAGGCTCCAGGTTCAGGTTCATCGTGGTGCTACCTCCGCGGTAGTTCACCGTGAAGGAACGCTGCGTAGGCAATCCATTTGCCGGTACTGCCAGCGTCACCGTTTGCGTAGGGAAGTTCACCGCGTTCATGTACGCTGGGTAGCTCACTTCATGCAACTGAATCGAATGCGACGGCGCCCAGTTGGTGCGCTGCTGCAGCGAGTAGGTGCCCGTCCAGGCAGTTCCCGAGAACTGGGTCCTTGCTGTTATGGTATACGTGAACGGCGAGCTGTAAAACTGTCCCGTCGTAATGTTCGGTGTACCATTTTCCTCTGCAGGATTTCCAAACGCCGGGTTTACCGGGAACTGAGGGTTCAACACCGTGAATTTACGGCCGTCTTTCAGCACCTGGATCATCCGGAAGATGAACTCGTCACCGGCAAGCGTAGGACCTACCGGGTAGGCAGACAGACCCGATGCTGGCGAAGCGCCAACGATAGGGCCTGCACCATCCGGATCAATACCCGCAATTGGAGCCAGCACGTTCAACGCTTCCTGCATGGTCACTCTCACCGCCCCGCGCTTATACACGGAGTAGGTTGGAGACGCAGGCTTCGTAAAGGCAGAAACAGAAACCGCCTTTACTTTCATCTCCCGCGACAGGGCAGCGCCCCGGCGGAAGCTTACGTAAAAACGGATCGAGTCTGTATCATCCCCGTTCTTTACATCCACAGGCTCATACACCGTCTCAAAAGCAGAGGCAGCGATGTTGTTGACGTCAAAAACGTTGGAGGTAACACGGTACATACGCAAGTATGCGCCCGTTGTCCGCGCGTTGTAAGGAAGCGGAAACTTGCTCTCATCCACACTACAGGATATGACGACCCCGAGCAGGATAAAAGCTGAAATGAATGCATATTTTTTTTGATTCATGATTTCAGAGTTAATGGGTTAAAAGTCAAGATTGGCTGTGTTCGTATCCCAAAACACCCTCTGGCTCAGTACCGTCTTCTGCGTCACCGAAGAGTTCAACGCAGCAAACGCCTGAGGATAGTAGTATGATCTCGGGAAAGGAGCAGAGGCCACCGTGGCCTGCAGCGTAGGCTGCATTCCGGAAGGGAAGCCCGTCCGGCGATACAGGTTGTACGCTTCTACCCCGTTTCCGAACGAAGCAATCCAGTACTCACGGGCGATCAGGTTCAACTTCTCCGTCGCAGAGGCCGCGGCATACTGTACGTTAGCACCGCCTTTATCAGGCGCTACACCAGCAGCCCGGTTCAGGTACGTATTAACATTCGCCGTGTAGTTTGCTGACGAATAGAAGCCGGTGATCGTCGCGCTCTCGTTTGGACCCGCGGGCTGCGCAGAACCAGGCATGGTGCCATTGAGCGAGAAGTCACGAACATCTGTGAACGATGCATTTATGCCGTTTGCAAAATGTGTGGCGGCAGGTGATGCGCCTACAATGCCAGGCATGGTAAGCACCGCTTCAGCAAGCATGAATTCAGTAAAGCACCGCATCATGATAGGCTGAATACCGGCACCACGCATACCAATGTTAGAACCAACGCCAGTTTGGGTTGCCCCGTCAAAACGTCCGCCGGCAGGGTAAGCACCCCAGGCCGTACGCAGGAAGTTATCCGGAGGGATACCCTGTGCATCGACGTGATCGCGACCCCAGTAGCCGTTGAGGCTCGGGTAGCAAAACGTCTTGGGAAGGGTACCCGCTGAACCAGCACCGCTGGAAGTCCAAGCAGCGTTCAGAGGATCCGTGCTGATACCAGCCGGGTGACCAAGGGGACCCGTAATGGAAATCGCACCGGCCAGTACCTGCGGATAGTGAGCAGGCGCCAACAAGTTGGTCACACAACGGATGTTGTTGGGATCCGTGTTGTTGGAACCAGTCTGACGATAGAAGTAGAAGCGAAGACGCGGATCACCGATCCCGCCCTGCTGGACAGCATCGTATCCGTGTATCATCTGCCACATCAGCCAGTTGGACATGTAGTTTCCGCCGCCTGAAGGATAGTTGGCAATAAAACGGGGATGGCGTGCATCCGGATCCGCTGTGTTACTACCGTAGTGGAACATGAAGCTCTGACCCTGTGCTGTAATCAACCCTCCCGGGTGTGCAAGAACGGCGTTGATGCCAGTCGTTGCTCCTGGAAGGTCAGTCAAACGCAGGTTGAGGAACGCCTTCAGCTTAAGCGTGTTCGCCAGCCGTACCCAGTTACCGAAGTTACCGTAGTAGTACTGATCCGGAGGCGTCGGCGCCACAGGATTGAGGTATCCCGGTGTCGGCGTTGCATTGCTTAGCAACGTCGTCAAATCCAGAATCCCCTTGTCCAGCATGGCAATTGCTGCCGTATAGACACTAAGGCCCGGATCAACCGAAGGATTGAATTGTGAAGCGCCACCAAAAGCTTTGGAATAGGGCACATCACCAAACATATCCACTAGCATCAGGAGTACGTAGGCATTCATTACACGTGTCATCCCGGCATGCCGTGCAAAGCCATCCTTGTCCGCCTGAGCGATAAGGGTGTTTCCGTCCAGCAAGATACCCGCATAGGCGGTGCTCCAAGTGCCGTCAAACCCGTTGGGGCTGATCGTGTTGGCATACGTCGAGTTACCCGCATTTTGAAGGCGGGTCAGTGTCATGCCCGTCGAGCTGGCACCCTGGAAGAGGCCCGCCAGCTGACGCTGCATGGAATTCAATAACAAGTCTGGTATCGCCTGGCTGGGATCCACGGTGTTGGGATTCTGTTGCAAATCCAACGTGCAGGATACTCCGAGCATCAGACAAACGAAGACTACAGATATTTTAATCATTTTCATATCAATTCAATTTTAAGCTTAGAAGGTTAACTTCAGTACAACACCGTAGCGGCGAACACTGGGACCGGTCAGGTAGTCAAACCCGATACCGTTATCAACTCCCTGGCTGGAAATCTCGGTATCGTAGTTCGTGCCTTCAGGCACGCTCAACGCCTTGAACCAAAGATTGTTTCCGTTTACCGACAGCGTTGCTGACTTGAACGGGGTCTTTCCCATGATCGACTTGGGGATTGTATACCCCAGGGCAACCTCACGCAGGCGGATGGTAGTTCCGTCCACCATGTTCACTTCCTGGTATCCGAAGAACTGGGTGTTGAACCCGTAGTCCGATGCAGACACCTGGCGGTCGTTCTTGGCATAGATGGAGGTTCCATCTGTGTTCGTACCAACCACTTTCACACCGGGAAGGATGAACGTCATGTCACGGTTGAAGTCCGTATCTGTACTCACACCGCGGCCGATAGTTGCAGCCATCGTCGACGACCAGATCTTGCCTCCTGCGCGATAATCAAACTGAACATTCAGGTTGAGTCCCTTGTAGGTAAAGGTGTTGATCACGGTAGTCAGGAAGTCAGGGTTCGGGTTACCGAGCTCCTGCAGGTTAGGATCCTGCTCATACAGACCGTTTGAACCAACCACGCGCTCCCGGAGGGGAGACTTCAGGATGGCAGTACCGATCATGACGTTCGTCGGGCGGCCGGGAACAGCGAAGTTACCCAGCGTAGTCTGACCTGCGATGGCCACGCGGCTGATGCCGGCGTCTCCAAGGCTAACTACTTCCGGACGTACAATCGTCAAGTTCCAGATCACATCCCACCGAAAACCACCGACTTTAAGCGGTGTACCGTTTACGCCCATTTCAATACCCTTATTGGACAACTTACCAATGTTAAGGAAGGTCTGAGTGTAGCCAGTAGAGGGGTCAATCGGTGCATTCGTGATCAGGTCGATCGTAGAGCGGCTGTAGACCGTGAAGTCAATACCCAAACGCTCGTTGAAGAACTTGGCTTCGATACCCGCTTCAAGTTCTTCCTGAAGCTCAGGGCGGAGCTTTGAGTTACCCAACTGGTCGCTTACTGAATGCTCACCAAACAGGACGCCGGCGGCATCCATGGAGCCGCGCAAGTTCTGGTTTACCACCGACCGCGTGCTGTAAGGCGGCGCAAATCCGGCGGATGTTCCATAGCTCAAACGGGCCTTCAGGAAGTTGAACTTGTCAGACTTCATGTTGTCAAACAACTCGGTAGGAACGAAGGAAACACTTGCGCTGGGATAAAACTGTGTCTGCTGTCCTTGCTCATGCGTGGAGTTCCAGTCATTTCTGCCAGACAGGTTAAGGAACAACCAGTCTTTGTAGTCAAACGAGAAGTCGGCATACACTCCGTAGCGCTGCTGCTGTGACGTGCGGTTGAACGAGCGTCCGTCAAAAGCCAGAGCGCGGTTGGAGCTCGTCGAGAAGTTGGAGTGACGGAACAGACCGAATACCACCTGGTTTTCAGAATAGATACCGTCGCGCAGCGACTCATCGTAACGGGCATTCACCCCCAAACGTCCCAACATCGTGATGTCGGAAGTAAGGCTTGTGTTGATCGTTGCGATAAGGTCGTGGTTCCAGATCGTGTTGTTCAGCGTCTGAGACTGGAACACACCGCGGTTGATGATGTTGTACGAAGGGGAAATACCCCTGTTATACATCCGGTTCTGGCGCTGTGTATAGGTGTCATAACCAACTTTGTAGGCTAAGCTGATCTTCTCGCTGAAGTCATAGGTGAAAATGCTCGAATTGAAGAAACGGTCAGTTACGTCCGTCTCCTGGGTATACTTTGCTATCCAACGTGGGTTCGGAATATCACTACCGCCGCGGTACCACACCATGCGCTTGTCCAGGGGAGCCTCAAAAGGCAGGCTCAGCAGGTCAATGCTCACAGGGGTATACAGGAAGTTGGCATACTGGGAAGGAACACCGTTGAACGATGCACCACCGCCCGTTGCCGCGTTTAGCGGAGGGGTCTTCATATCCGTCCGTGCAATGAGGAGGGATGTGCGTATTGTGAACTTATCCGTAACCGCAGCTGTAAAGCCGGTCTGGAGGTTCAAACGATACAAGTCGTTTCCTGGCTGGTAGCCCTGCTCAGACGTATATCCGACAGAGGCGTTAAAGCTCAGTTTGTCCGTACCGCCCGACATGTTGAAGCTCGTATTGGACACCATACCGGTGCGGAAATACTTGCTTACATCCGGAGCAGCCGTATAAGCCTGGCGCTTGAAGAACGTTCCGGGAAACTGGTTACGGAGGGTTGCATCAGCGAGGAACTGGAAAGGATGGCCGGCAGAGTCAATCTCGTCGAAGTGTGCACCCCAGTTGCTGAAGAACACGGGGGAAACACCGGAGAGCTGCTGGAAACCGTTTCCGTAATGGGACTGAAACTTGGGCCAGGAAGCAATCTCCGTAGCAGAAATCGTCTGCTGGATGCTGAATTCCGTGGCTTTCTTCTTTCCGCTACCGGATTTGGTAGTGACAAGAATTACACCGTTTCTTCCCTGGTCACCATACAATACGGTGGCGGCGAGACCTTTCAACACGTTGATGTTTTCAATCGAGTTGGGATCCAGATCGAGGAAGCGGCTGCTGGAGCCCGCGGTACCACCGGTAGTAAAGCCCGAAGCGTCGTTGGTAGAGGAGTTAAAAGGCACCCCGTCTACAACCCAAAGAGGCTGCGTGCTGCCTGTAATCGAGGAATATCCGCGGATGTTGATGCTGGAACCTGTTCCAGAAATACCTCCGCTCGGATTGATTACAACACCTGGAATCTTGCCCTGGAGGACGCGTGAAATGTCGTTCACTGGCCGTGCGGCAATCTGATCCTGGCCAACCGTACTGATGGCATAACCAATCGCTTTCTTGTCACGGACAATACCTTGCGCGGTTACGATCACTTCGGTCAACTGCTTGGTATCCAAGTCCATGCCCATATCAAGCACAGAGCGCTCGCCAATCGCACGTTCTTGCGTAGCGTAGCCAATAAAGGAGAATACCAACGTGCCGCCGGTCGCGGGCACACTTAATTTGTAGTTACCGTCAGTGTCTGTAACGGTACCATTCGTAGTGCCTCGCAGCACCACGTTAACGCCCGGCAATGCCGACCCATCTTCTTGAGCCGACACCCTGCCTGAAACCACCCGTTCCTGCGCCCAGAGTACACTGGTTGCGAAAACGAATGAGAAGCATAACAGTAAAAACTTCTTCATAGGTTTTGGTTTTAGTTAGTAATTTAAAAGGTTAAAAATAGAGCGTAAATTCAATAAACGAAATACCGCGGCAAGTATTTGCGGGAAATTTTCCTTCCATAACACCCGTTAGCCAGCCAAGTAAATTTTGTCACCCGACCAAAACACCAAAGAAAGGCACTGTTTTCAGGCATCTTACGGGAGGGCTTCAGTGGAGTGGTGCCCTTCTAAAATACCCCAGATTGGACATAAAAAAAGCACCCTCGGGTGCTTCCAATGATGCATGACGATCCAGCTCAGGATTCGGCTACGACCGAAACAAATGACTTGTCGGCACGGCCCTTCTTGAACATGACGGTGCCGGGGGTGAGGGCAAACAACGTATGGTCCTTGCCCATGCCTACGTTCCGGCCCGGATGGTGACGGGTGCCCCGCTGGCGCACTATAATATTACCAGCTATAACCTTCTGGCCTCCAAATACCTTAATGCCGAGGCGTTTGCTTTCGGATTCGCGGCCGTTCTTTACTTTCCCTTCCCCTTTTTTGTGTGCCATGGCTTGCTAAACGATTAGGTTCCTATTTGCTGGTGATGCTCTCGATCTGAACTTTGGTAAACTGCTGGCGGTGGCCGTTTTTCTTGGCATATCCCTTCCGGCGCTTCTTCTTAAAGACAATCACTTTGTCATCCTTGACCTGCTCGAGGACCTTGCAGGAGATCTTGGCGCCCTTGATAAGGGGCATGCCTACCTCCACCTTGCCGTCCTTGTCGATCAGCAGAACGCGATCAAACTGAACGGAAGCGCCGATTTCGGCCTCCAAACGCGGGGCATACAAATACTGGTCTTTCTCGACTTTGAATTGCTTTCCCCCGATATCCACGACAGCGTACATGACAGTTGGTTTTTAAAAATGGACTGCAAAGATAGAACACACTGTCTGAAAAACCAACGGGTGAGTCAAATTGGATAAAATACCCCTAAGAGCCCTGTTTTTGGGCTTCAAACAGCCATTCCTGAAGCCCCCCGGAGGCCCCCCGTTCACGCCATGGAAGTCCCGCGGATCGCATGGCTCAATTGCAAATTCTGCGTATTAAATTTTTTAAAAAAATTATTGATTCAAAAATCACTTCCTGGAAAATCGGTAAGTGAATGAGAATGAATTGTTAACCGACGCGTGCATCGGTCCATCGGTAAAAACAAGCGGACCGTCCCTCCTTCACATCCTTTGAATTGTAGGGTCCATTTCAAATATTTGTTGGTTCCCAATGCACTCTTTGACGAAGGACATCACGAACGTGAGGCAAACACTCGTCACTAAATTTATTGAAGGAACACGTGTCTGAATGTATTACTTGATAATTGAAGCAGCAGCAGCCTATGACCCCAGCGTTACCCCAGGAACCCATACTCATTGAAAATAAGGACCGATTTGTCATCTTCCCCATCCGCCACAACGACATCTGGAAATTCTACAAACAAGCTGAAGCCAGTTTTTGGACGGCCGAAGAAATTGATCTCAGCCATGATTTGCGCGATTGGGCCAACCTCAACGACGGTGAAAAACACTTCATTACGCACGTATTGGCCTTTTTCGCCGCCAGCGACGGGATTGTCAATGAGAACCTCGCCGAACACTTTATATCCGAAGTTCAGTACACCGAGGCCAAGTTCTTCTATGGATTTCAAATTGCCATTGAGAACATCCACTCCGAGACCTACTCGCTGCTGATCGACACCTACGTGAAGGACACGCGCGAGAAGGACCGCCTTTTTCATGCGGTGGATACCATGGACTGCGTGAAGAAGAAAGCGGACTGGGCCCTGCGGTGGATTGGCGGCGGCACCTTCCAGGAGCGCCTAATCGCCTTTGCGGCGGTGGAAGGAATCTTCTTCTCCGGCTCCTTCTGCTCGATCTTCTGGCTGAAGAAGCGCGGGCTGATGCCAGGATTGAGTTTTTCCAACGAGTTGATCTCCCGCGACGAAGGCCTCCATTGCGACTTCGCCTGTCACCTGTACACCCGGCATGTGGTGAACAAGCTGCCTGTGGACCGTGTCGTTGAGATTATCAAGGATGCCGTGACCATCGAGCAGGAGTTTGTCACGGATGCCATCCCCGTCAACCTCATTGGCATGAACGCCCAGCTGATGTGCCAGTATATTGAATTTGTCGCCGACCGCCTTCTGAACGAATTGGTTGGTAAGAAAATCTACAATGCGACAAACCCGTTTGATTTTATGGAGATGATTTCGCTGCGTGGAAAGACCAATTTCTTCGAGAAACGGGTGGCTGAATACCAGAAAGCAGGCGTTATGAATAGCACCGATAAAGATGAGTCGCCAAAATTTTCATTGAATGAGGATTTTTAGTTACCTTATGAGACCATTTTTTAAACTTTTACTCACCCAAACACCCCTCAGGACATGCTCGTATTGAAGCGGGACGGACACAGAGAGTCCGTCAAGTTCGACAAAATCACCTCGCGGATCGAAAAACTCTGCTATGGTCTCGATCCAAAGCTTGTAAACCCGGTAGAAGTGGCCATGAAAGTGATCAATGGCCTGTTTGATGGAGTATCGACGCACGAGCTGGATAACCTCGCCGCCGAAATTGCCGCGACGATGACCACGCGCCATCCCGATTTCGCCAAGCTGGCGGCCCGGATTGCCGTATCCAACCTCCACAAGACTACCAGCAAGTCATTTTCCAATTCGATGAAGCGGCTCTACCAGCACGTGGATTCAAAGACCGGCCAGAATGCGCCGATGATTTCCAAGGAAACCTGGAAGACCATCCGCAGCCATGCCGCCGAGTTGGACGAAGCCATTTTCTATGACCGCGATTTCAGCTACGACTATTTCGGCTTTAAGACGCTGGAGCGGTCATACCTGATGAAGATCGAAGGCCGTGTGGTGGAGCGCCCGCAGCACATGCTCATGCGTGTGGCCGTGGGAATCCACGGGGAAGACATCCCCGCTGCTATCGAAACCTACAACCTCCTTTCCGAAAAATGGTTCACGCACGCCACCCCGACGTTGTTTAACGCCGGTACGCCAAAACCACAGTTGTCCTCGTGCTTCCTCCTCACTATGAAGGACGACAGCATCGACGGCATCTATGATACGTTGAAGAACTGCGCCAAAATTTCACAATCCGCTGGCGGCATTGGTTTGAGCGTGCACAACGTGCGCGCCAAAGGCTCTTACATCAAAGGCACCGGCGGCACCTCCAACGGGATCGTTCCCATGCTGCGCAACTTTGATATGACTGCCCGGTATGTGGATCAGGGCGGAGGCAAGCGCAAGGGGAGTTTTGCCATTTACATCGAACCATGGCACGCCGATGTGTTTGACTTCCTCGACCTGAAAAAAAACCATGGCAAGGAAGAAATGCGCGCCCGCGACCTCTTCTACGCCATGTGGATACCCGATCTCTTTATGAAGCGGGTGGAAGCCAATGAGACGTGGTCTCTGTTCTGTCCCAACGAAGCACCCGGCCTCGCCGACTGCTGGGGAGAGGACTTTGAGCGGCTGTATGAGAAGTATGAGAAAGAGGGCAAGTTCCGCAAGCAGATCAAGGCACAAGACCTTTGGTTTGAAGTGTTGGAGTCGCAGATAGAAACCGGCACACCCTACATTCTGTACAAGGATGCCGCCAACCGCAAGTCGAACCAGAAGAACCTGGGCACCATCAAGTCCAGCAACCTGTGCACCGAAATCATCGAGTATACTTCCCCCGATGAGATTGCCGTTTGCAACCTGGCCTCCATTGCGCTGCCCAAGTTCGTTACGTCCGACGGCAAGTTTGACCATGACAAACTTTACGAGATCACCAAAGTGGCCACCCGAAACCTGAACAAGGTCATCGACGTGAATTACTACCCGGTGGCCGAGGCAAAAAAATCCAACATGCGGCACCGCCCGATCGGCCTGGGCGTCCAGGGATTGGCAGATGTGTTCATTCTCCTCCGCATGCCGTTCGATTCGGAGGAGGCCCGCGGCCTCAACAAGGATATCTTTGAAACGATCTATTTCGGCGCCATGGAAGCATCCATGGAGCTTTCGAAGCTGAACGGTCCCTACGAAACCTTCAAGGGCTCGCCGGTTTCCAAAGGTATTTTCCAATTCGACATGTGGGGAGTGAATCCCTCGTCGGGCCGGTGGAACTGGGACCAGCTGAAGCGTGAGGTGAAGCAGCACGGCGTACGCAATTCGCTGTTGGTAGCACCTATGCCTACTGCATCCACATCGCAGATCCTTGGGAACAACGAATGCTTTGAACCCTACACATCCAATATTTATACACGCCGTACCTTGTCCGGTGAATTCATCATTGCTAACAAGCACCTGATGAGCGACCTGATGAGCCTGGGGTTGTGGAATGACTCCATGCGGCAGAAGTTGATTGGCGCAAACGGTTCGGTTCAGTCCATTCCGGAAATTCCACAGAGCATCAAGGACATCTACAAAACGGTGTGGGAGATTTCCCAGAAATCGATCATCGACATGTCGGCCGACCGGGGCGCGTATATATGCCAGTCACAAAGCCTCAATATCCACATTACGAATCCCAACTTCGGTAAGCTTACTTCCATGCATTTCTACGCCTGGAAAAAGGGGCTGAAGACAGGAATGTATTACCTGCGGTCAACCGCTGCCGCCGACGCCATCAAATTTACTATCGAGAAGACGTCAGTGGAGCAACCGGAGGCAGAGCGGGAAACAGTAGTAGCTGAGCCGGTAGTATCCGGGGCACTGGTTGCCGCTTCGAAGGAAAAGCAGCAAGCCATCCCGTACACAGCCTACCAGGAAGAGCAGAAGCGTGCCGACATGACCTGCTCGCTGGATGATCCGGATTCTTGTGAAGCATGCGGCAGCTAGCCGGATAACACGTAAAAAAACAAAAGCCCCGGGTCGGGGCTTTTTTTATGGGGCTATCTCCCCACTTTCGATTTCTTTTCCGGCGACCGGCCGAAGGTGGTTTTCGTTTTGGTCTTGGGTCCCTTTTCTTTCGGATTGTGGCTGTCGCCTTTCACCTTGCTGGATTTCTCGATCTTATCCCACCCAAACACCAGGTTGATCCCTGCCCGCAAGGTGATCAGCTGTGATCCATTGAGGTATCCGTTGAGGTTTTGACCTGAAATCAGTGACACCGGCGCCATCAGCAGGTTATCGCCAAGGAAGTAAATCTGCACGGGCGACAGGTTGAATGAAACGCCCATGCCGATGTTGTTGTACGAACGGTTGGAGGCGGTGTATGTCAGGGAGGTACTCACCCACTTACCGAAATTCTTGTTGAGGGAGGCCGTCATGCCGGTAGAAAAGCGATCGCCGAACGTCTCTCCGAAAAAAAGCGTCCCCACACTCAGGTTCGGTTTCAGGGAGTACGTGCCACCGAGGTAGAATTTGGTAGGCAGGCTTGTGGTATAGGATCCGGTGGGGCCTTCCTTCATGTCAAACTTCGTCTTGATGGAGTCTAATTGCTGATGCAGATAGTCACTGTTGTTGTCAAGCAGCTGGGTGATATCAAATCCGGAAAAGACATATTTTGCTTTGGCAGGATCCAGCCGGTATTCTTTCGGGTTATTCTTCCAGGTGATCGATCCAATATCATTGATGCTCGCACTGAGTGTGAGTTTCTCCATAAACCGGTAGGTCGCTCCAATATCAAGTCCCCATCCACTGTTATTTCCCAGGTTGTCCGACAAGGAATAGTTGCCGCCCGAGGCAGGGATTCCGGATGTATTCACCCGGGCATCGCCGGTCAGAGTGATCTGGTAGTTGTTGTCAACTTCCACAATGAGTGATGAAGTTTTGGTGGTAATGTTGGCCAGTCCGTTGATGTATTTGAAACGGGCTCCCACCGTCAGTTTATCGTTGACCATGTAGGCGGCCCCCACCCCTGTCTGAACGAAGGCCGTCAATTCCTGCTGCGGCGATGTATTCGAATACGTGCCAATCATGGAGGCCGTGCCGTCGACGAGCAGGGAAGCAAGTCCTTTTGGAATCATCGTGCTGTTGTACTGCCTCACGGTAGCGCTTGCCATCACATACCACTTGGGCGTAATCCGCAATCCCACCCGGAACAGGTCAGCAAACGTTGCTACGTTGACATAATTCTTTTCCGCCAGTCCTTTCGTCCACTCCGAAAGTTTGATCTTGGGCACGCCGTCCACTTTGGTAATGAAATCGTTGTACGAAAAGCCGTTGTTGGCATATACTCCGCCAAACGAGGAGATGCCGGGCAAGCCGATCGATGTCTTATACCGCGGCATGATGGCCGGATTACCCTCTACGACCTGCGGCAGGCTGTTCATAAAATAAAGCGTGCCCTCCGTCTGTGCACCGGCAACTGCGGCACACAACAGCCACCCAAGGGAAATTATGAAACGGCAGCCCTTCATTTCAGCGTGATGTTAAACCGGGCCAGCAGGCCGACATTTAGTTTGAGTCGGTAGGCCGCCTTGAATTTTACATTGAGCAGCACTCCGTTCTTGTCGCGTGCTGTGTTCATGTTCGCCTTGATAATCAGGTATTTCGAATCAAAAAGCTTGCTGAGCTTTGCCGGATCGAGGCCCACTTTGAACTCCGATACTCCGGGTGCAAGCAGCTCCCCTGACGGACTTACGCTGCTGGCAGTGACTATGTATCTCTGATTCGGCGCGAAAATGGAATCCTTTACCTGATAGTTTTCATCGGTGAGATAAATTTGCACGTAGGCATCGAGGGGCATTTCGTTGCGACCACTTATTCTCAGCGAGGAGGAAATCACATTGGACCCGTTGAGTCCGGTCAGGTCAATCTTCAGGGTGTCGGACATCGAAATTCCGGAAACGCGGCCGTGGATAGGGATTTCGGCAGACAAGCTAATCCGCAACTTACTGGTATCCATCACAAAGTTGTTTGCGCTAATTAGTCCCTTGTTGATCCGTACCGAACCCCCATACTCCAATTGTTGCGGAGCAAAATTCAAAATAGCATCCTGGTTGTTTACCAGGATATCGGTCGTAGCCGATGTACCCATGGTGGATGGTGCGCCCAGCGTTACCGGGTTTGACGGACTGATCTGGAACGGAAGGGTGCCTCCGGTCTTGCGTGCCTGGAGGGACGTAAAATTCAATTCGCAACTGACGCCGTTGTCGTTGACGACCCGCAGCTTCACCACCGGCTGAACCAGTGAAACAGAAACACCCTTCAGCGTGGAGTTGAATACCGACACTTCCATGGATTGAGCAGGGATCGGCGTTGTCTGATCGCCGAGGAATCCCTTAATGTAGCCAAAGTCCATGCCCGCAAAATTCAACCGCACATTGGCATTGGTGCCGGGCGCGATAAAGGTGGTCGGGTGCGGCTTGATAATCAGATCCACCGTGATGTTAAACTGGTTATTGATCATCTTAATAACATAATCTTTCAGCTGTTTGGAGCCCGATCCGTTAAGCGTAGAGAATGTTAACGGCTGCAAGGTTGACTTGTGAACAACATCCGTCATAGTCACTACCGCTTGGAGTGGAAGGTTGGGTGGACTCGTATTAATGGACAGCCCGAGGGTATGATTCAGCGTTCCGGCTTTCAGGAGTATTTCTGTCAACTTCTGCGGATTGAGGTTCAGGTCAATCTGACCGTTGATCGTGCCGAAGGAGGTGTCCGTCGAACTGGCAGGAAGAGTTCCAGCAGGTAAATTAAAGGAGGTGGTGGAGGTGTTGTCGGGGATAGGAAAAAGATCGTGAATACTGGTGGCCCCCAAGGTTTGAGAGTAACTGAAATACAATAAACCGTCGGGGTAGGATCGGATATAGGCAGAATCTTTGCGAGTGATCATGTTTGCCAACGCCAAATCTCCAAAAGCAAGGGGAAACGCGATTTCCGGCGATAAAGTCACCTCGCTGAAATCATAGTCCTTGTCGTTGATGCAGGACACCAGAAGGACCACACTGAGGAATGTCAGAACCCTGTTACGCATGATACAGAAGGGGCATGAATAGGTTAATGTCTACCAAGTTAACATAAGTAACCATCAACGCAGCGCGCCCTGCTTGATTTCGTCCACCACATTCGGATCCAGCAGCGTGGTAATATCCCCCAGGTTGGCGGTGTCTCCCTCAGCCACTTTGCGCAGAATCCTTCTCATTATTTTTCCTGACCTCGTTTTGGGCAGTCCGGAAACAAACTGGATCCGGTCCGGCTTCGCAATGGGGCCGATAATTTTTGCCACCACGTCGCGTATTTCCCTACGGAGTTTCTCTTCATCGGCGGGCTTGTTGTAGCAGATCACAAAAGCATATACGCCCTGGCCTTTGATATCGTGCGGAAACCCCACGACGGCGGATTCGCAGACCGATGGGTGTTCGTCCACCGCACTTTCGATCTCCGCAGTCCCCAGATTATGTCCCGACACGATAATGATATCATCCACGCGGCCTGTAATCCGGTAGTTGCCTTCTGCATCCCGCTTGCTTCCATCGCCGGTAAAATACATGCCCGGAAATGTGGAGAAGTACGTCTCCTTAAACCGCTTATGATTCCCATAGATAGTGCGTGCCATGGACGGCCAGGGAAATCGTATCGCCAACCGGCCTTCTCCCTCGCCTTTTATTACTTCTCCCTTTTCATCCAGGAGTATGGGTTGAACCCCCGGCATGGGAAGGGTTGCATGGGCCGGCTTCAGGGGCGTCACATTCGCTATCGGCGAGATCATAATGCCTCCCGTCTCCGTCTGCCACCAGGTATCCACCAGCGGGCACTTCCCTTTGCCGATGTGGGTATGATACCAATGCCATGCCTCCTCGTTGATGGGTTCTCCCACCGTTCCCAGGATTTCCAACGACGACAGGTTGTATTTTTTTACAAAATCCAATGAGGACTGCTGCAACGACCGGATGGCGGTGGGCGCCGTGTAAAAAATATTCACGCGATGCCGTTCAATAACTTGCCAGAACCTTCCGGCATCCGGATATGAGGGGATCCCCTCAAACATCACCGTGGTTGCCCCGGCACATAACGGCGCATAAACAATGTAGGAATGACCAGTGATCCAGCCGATATCAGCAGTGCACCAGAACACCTGCCCGGGGCGGTATTGAAAGACCGTGCGAAACGTATACGTGGTATAAACCATATATCCCCCGCAGGTATGAACCATCCCCTTCGGCTTGCCGGTTGATCCGGAGGTGTAAAGGATAAAAAGTAAATCCTCCGCATCCATCGTTTCCGGCTCACACGTATCGGGTTGATTCCTTACTTCTTCCTGCCAATCGTAGTCGCGTCCCTTTTTCATCTGAGGCTTAGAGCCCGTGCGCTCCAGCACAAAAACATTCTTGACGGTCGGACAATGTTCGAGCGCCGCATCCACAATTCCTTTCAGGTCGATTTTTTTGTCACCCCGAAAAGCCCCGTCGGCCGTCAGCACGGTGGTACAACCCGAATCATTGATGCGATCGACGATGGAGCCGGATGAAAAACCGGCAAAGACAACCGAGTGAACGGCACCGATCCGGGCGCAGGCCAGAAGGGCAAACGCCAGTTCAGGCACCATCGGCATGTATACGCACACGCGGTCGCCCTTTTTTACACCGTGCTTGCGAAGCATGTTGCCAACCCGGCACACTTCCACGTGCAGTTCCTTGTAGGTTATTTTCCGAGGCGCATCGGCCAGATCATTGGGCTCCCAAAGGATAGCCGTTTGTTCCGCCCGTTCCTTGAGATGACGGTCGATGCAGTTTTCAGTGATGTTCAGGGCGGCGCCACCAAACCACGTTACTTCTGGTTTGTTAAAATCCCATTGCAGCACCTGATCCCATTTCTTCTTCCACACGAAGTCGGCGGCCACCGACGACCAGAATCCCTCGGGATTCCGGACGCTTTCTTCATACGTGCGTTGGTAGTCTGAAATAGATCGGATAGCCTCCATCGGTGGTGGGAAAGTGAAACATCCTAAAAATCAGTCTCTTTTGTGAAATTTCAAAGCTCCCAGCAAGAGGAGCCTGACGTCGTCACGACGCGATAGCCGGCTTGAATTCACGCTCACCGAGCTGTCGCAAGAGGACACTATGCGCTACCATGGCATCCCAAAAGGTCTTCTTTTCCTTGTAGGGAACACCGAATTCTTCAGCGGTAGCCTTTACGATGGGAGCCAGCTTGCGGTAATGCACATGGCAAACCGTGGGAAACAGGTGGTGCTCCACCTGGAAATTAAGGCCTCCCACATACCACGACAGCCACCGGTTCTCGGTTGCAAAATTGGTGGTGGTGTGCATCTGGTGTACAGCCCAGTTATTCTCCAGGTTGCCGTTCTGATCGGGAACAAAATAGGAAGTTCCTTCAATGACATGGGCGGGCTGGAAAACAACCGCCAGGATAAACCCGGCGACGTAGTGCATCACCACGAAACCGAGCAGAATTTGCCAGATCGAAAAAGGGAGCAACAAGGCGGGGATAGCGATCATGTATCCGATATACGCTGCTTTACTCAGGATCAGAATCGTCCACTCTGAATAAATGTTTGCTTTTTGCTTTGCCACCAGGCCAGCCTCTTTGTATTTAACAAGACGCCCGAAGTCTTTGCCCAGCACCCACACGAGGGTCATCAGGCCGTAAAGAAACCAGGCATACGCAAACTGGAACCGATGAAAGGGTTTCCACGGCGACTCCGGCGCCATGCGTAACGCACCGCGCGGGCTGATGTCTTCGTCGGCATCAAAAATGTTGGTGTACGTATGATGCAACACGTTGTGCTGTACCTTCCAGTTAAAGGCATTCCCTCCGATAATGTTCAGAGAAAAACTGAGGATGTTATTGATCCACGGCCGGGTGGAATACGAGCCATGGTTGGCATCGTGCATGACAGAGAGACCAATACCGGCTACCCCGAGGCCCATCCCGATACACACAAGGAGGTAAAGCCAATAGGAATCCACCCAACCGCTGATGCTGATAAAATAGGGTATAAAGAAGAGCAGAAACATGACCACCGTCTTCACGATCATGGTCGCATTCGCGTTGCGGCTCAGGCCGTTAGTCTTGAAATAGGTGTTTACCCGCTGGCTTAGCGTTGCGTAAAACTCCGGCTGGACGTTGGCAAATTTTATGGTCTTGTTCATGTGTGGCCTTTTCCTCACTGAGCGACCACCTGGCAACTCTTAAGGGCTTCAAAGATAGACAAAAGCAGACCGATCTGGCGGCAATTAGGCGAAATTGATCTAGCGTGGCCGAATCCGAACGTTGTCGGCAAGATTCCCGGAAGTAAAGGTCTTGACTCCCTCCGGATCGGAATAAATAAAGTAGACCATCAATTCGGGATGATCCTTTAACAATTCTATACCCTGCACGTGTCCCATTGCCATAAAAGCGGTTGCCCATGCATCTGCCGTGGAGCAGTCGGATGCAAATACTGTAGCGCTAAGCAATTCGCGCTGAATGGGAAACCCTGATACGGGGTCGATGGTATGCGCATACTTTCTTCCATCCACTTCGCGAAAATTGAAATAGTTGCCTGACGTTGAGTATCCAATATCATTCAACATCGCGGTAGCCATTAACGATTGCTCCGGAAAATCAGAGTGAGGATCCAGGATCCCGATTTCCCAACTCCGGTTTTCACGAAGATTTTTTCCAGAGGCAACACCTTCGCCGCCCAATTCAATAAAAAAATTCCCAATCAATTGAGACCGAAAAAAGTCGGCGATGACATCGGCGCCGTACCCCTGACCGATGGCACCAAAATCAACCTGCACGCGCGGATCACTTTTCCAGATGCTGTCATTATTGAAACTTATCTTCTCGAATCCAACATATGGCCGGATGTCAAGAATCGCTGCCGTATCCGGCCTCAGAATTTTCTCTGCCCCAAATCCCCAGGCGTTGACCAGCGGTCCCACAGTTGGGTCGTAGGCGCCGTGAGAACCGGCGACCACTTGCAGTGATTTTTTCAGCGGCGGCAGGAAATAAGGCAGCCGGAAAACAAACGAGCGCCTCGCGCGGTTGAACTGCGAGATTTCAGACGAAGGATCGTAGGTGTTGATGGATTGATTGACAACTTCCAGAAGTGAATCAACAGCGAATTGAAAATTTCTCCCGTGTTCATCAAAATAGGTGATGTGGTAGGTAGTCCCCATGGTCTTGCCTTCCAGGCGAAGCGGGGAAGGACGGTCGAGCTGTCTGTACTTCCACACCGCCCAGATGGCAACCAACAAACCCAAAGCGTACAACGAGTTTTTCAAACGGGAACTCATGGAGCCAAAATAGCGATGAAAATCAAGAGCGAAGAATAAAAATTAGTTTGAACGGAGCATGGGGTGGAGTAGCTTTGAACCATCAGTGTACCATGCGGGAAGACTACCTCAAATCAGACAAAGACAACCTGAACGCGGCCGAAAAAGAGGTGGAGAAAGTGCTGCGGCCGCTTACCTTCGATGACTTCACCGGACAACAGAAGGTCGTTGATAACATCAAGGTGTTTGTGCAGGCAACCCGGCAGCGCGGCGAGTCACTGGACCACGTGTTGCTACACGGCCCCCCGGGACTGGGGAAGACCACGCTCTCCTTTATCATCGCCAACGAACTCGGCAGTCATATAAAAGTTTCATCGGGGCCTGTGCTCGACAAACCCGGCGATCTGGCGGGCGTGCTCACCAACCTGGAGCCCAACGACGTACTCTTTATTGATGAAATCCACCGGCTCAATCCGATCGTGGAAGAATACCTCTACTCAGCCATGGAGGATTACCGGATTGATATTTTGCTGGACAGCGGACCCAACGCACGTTCCGTTCAGATAAACCTGAATCCGTTTACCCTCATCGGCGCCACTACCCGTGCCGGCCTGCTCACCTCCCCCCTACGCGCGCGGTTTGGGATCAACGCCAGGCTGGAGTATTACGACGCAGCGCTGCTTACAAAAATCATTCATCGCTCAGCGGGCATATTGCAAAGTGAAATTGAAGACGACGCAGCCTTTGAAATTGCCAGACGCAGCCGGGGGACGCCGCGCATCGCCAACAACTTGCTGCGCCGGACACGGGATTTTGCGCAAATCAAGGGCGACGGTGTTATTACAAAAGCAATCGCTCAAATGGCCCTCAAAGCCCTGGATGTAGATGAGCATGGACTGGACGATATGGACAACCGAATCCTGGGAACGATCATCGGCAAGTTCAAGGGTGGCCCGGTTGGCTTGAATACAATTGCCACGGCGGTGGGTGAAGAAGCGGAGACCATCGAAGAAGTGTATGAGCCGTTTCTTATCCAGGAAGGATACCTGAAGCGCACCTCCCGCGGACGCGAGGCAACCGAACTTGCTTACAAGCACCTGAAAGTCGTACCTCCCGTAACCCGGGGACCCGGCTTGTTCGATTAACGATGAATACTCAGGAAACGACAGACCTTGTCAAGTCGATCGCTTCTGAATTGGGATTTTCTTTCTGCGGAGTTTCCAAAGCAGCGTTCCTGGATGAAGAAGCTCCCCGGCTCGAAGCCTGGCTCCGTCAGGGGCGTGCGGGTACAATGCATTACCTTGAAAATCACTTTGACAAGCGCCTCGATCCCACGCTTCTCGTTCCCGGCGCCCGGTCGGTTGTGAGTCTCATGTACAACTATGCCCCCGCAAAAGACCTGACTGCTGAAAATGGATTCAAGGTTGCCAAGTATGCCTACGGAGAGGATTATCACACGGTTCTCAAGGAGTTGCTTTTTAACTTTCTCGACCGCATTCGGGCCAGCGTGGGCGATGTGAATGGGCGGGTGTTCGTTGACTCTGCACCCGTTATGGAGCGGGCCTGGGCGGCGCGTGCTGGTCTTGGATGGATTGGCAAGAACAGTTTGCTGTTGAACCGGCAGCAGGGCAGTTTCTTTTTCCTGGCAGAATTAATTCTTGATTTGGAATTGATTCCGGACGGACCCCTGAAAGATTACTGCGGCACGTGCACGGCCTGCATGGACGCATGCCCCACCGATGCCATCCCTGAACCATACGTGGTGGACGGAAGCCGGTGCATCTCCTACTTTACAATTGAACTCAAAGAGGAAATCCCAGCCGATGTAAAAGGCAAATTTGAAAATTGGGTCTTCGGTTGCGACATCTGTCAGGATGTGTGCCCCTGGAACCGGTTTGCAAAACCGCATGCGCAACCCCGTTTTGATCCATCGGAAATTGAGGGGATGACCCGCCAAGACTGGATCGAGATGACGAATGAAACCTTTGGGCGGGTGTTTGGAAAATCACCGCTTCAGCGGGCGGGCTACGCCGGACTCAAGAGAAACATTGACTTTGTCTCCTGATTCAGGATTCAGGCGGCAACAAAACAGCGATTCAGGATAGCGGTGTACCTTGCAAATTGTGAATAGCACCAGCGTTTCAGCTCAAGTACTTCTTCGGCAATCAGCATCCGGATTGCCTTTTTCAGTTCCTTTTCAAAAAGCCGTGCATCAAAACTCACGCGGCTAAGAACCGTCTTAGCATAATTAAGCATATTTCAGGGTTTTCAACAAAAGGAGGACTAAACATGTCTATGGATACAACGTTGAAAGTAACATTTAGACTATAGAGTTAAAAGAAAATTTAAATTTGTCTCCGCAACACGTTGCGCAACTATTGCAAGTATGAAATTTGGTCTGAAACCCCTGCTTCTTGGCTTCTCACTGCTCCTCGGATTTTCCGCCGGAGCGCAACAGGTACAGATCCAGCTGGGGCCGGATGAAATTGGCGAAAACCAGGCATGGACAATCACCGTGTCTATCACGAACGACCAGCTGCGGTCATATGGGAGTTTTCCGGACATCAACGGATTCAGGAAACGGGGAACCAGTACACAATCGCAAACCAACATCATTAACGGTCAGGTAAGTTCCTCCCAAGCAGTGATCATGACCTACGCACCCATCCAACAGGGTGTCGTTGTGATTCCTCCGTTCAGCATAAAGATCAATGACCAGACCATCACGTCCCCCGGCAAGAAAGTGAATGTCGGACCTCCGGTGCAGGTTCAGGCCCGGGATCCACTTCGAAGTCTTTTTGACAGCCGGGATCCTTTCTTTGGAAAGACCGAGACCGAATTTGTGGATGTGAAAGAGGATGCGCTCCTGGCGCTGACCACCAGCAAAGACGAAGTGTATGTCGGCGAAGGCTTTACCGCCACGCTGTCGTTCCTGGTGGCCGACAACAACCGGGCACCGATGCAGTTTCACGACCTTGGAAAACAACTTTCCGAAATTCTGAAAAAAGTAAAGCCTTCCAACTGCTGGGAGGAGAACTTCAACATCGAAAACATCGAAGGGGAATCGGTAACCATCCAGGGAAAAGGCTACACCCGGTATAAGATTTACCAGGCGGCGTTTTATCCGCTTAACCTGGAACCCGTAACGTTTCCAAGCGTGGGGCTTGAAATGATAAAATTCAAGGTTGCAAAGAACCCCTCCTTCTTTGGTCAAAACCGGCAGGAGGATTTTAAGACCTTCTACTCCAAACTGAAGACGGTGCGCATCAATCAATTGCCCCCGCACCCGCTACAGAGCTCCGTGGCCGTCGGCAATTACCAATTGAATGAAGAAATCGCCACGACGGAATTGAAAACCGGTCAGAGTATCGCATATGCCTTCAACATTCTCGGGGAGGGCAATATCTCTTCCGTCGAGCGTCCAAAAATTCCCAAGGACGGCAACTTCGATTTTTACGAGCCCAACGTACAGCAAAACATACGACGTGAAAACGGCAGGGTATCGGGCACGAAAAGTTTCCGTTATTTTCTGGTCCCCAAAGAACCTGGCCAGCATAACCTGGGCAAGTACTTTGCTTGGGTGTTTTTCAATCCCTCCAAGAAGAAGTATGATACCCTCCGTTCGCAGGTAACACTGAATGTTCAGGGGGAGAGCCAGCGAAACCAGGCAATTCAAAGCACTGATCTTGGCTCCTTTTATGACCGCCTGGATGTAACAGACAATGCGCTGAAATCCACATCGGCGCAGGAATGGATAAGGACAGGCGCCCAGGTATTCATCTTCCTTCTTGTGGGGTTGTCCGCCTATCTTGTTTTCAGGAAGCGTTCCTGACCAGGAAAGAGCGTTTCAGGAATCCATATCTTTGTTTTGAACGATCAACCGGACCATGAACAATTCCTTTGGTAAACTTTTCACCATCACCACCTTCGGAGAATCACACGGATCCTCCCTGGGGGTGATCATCGACGGTTGCCCTGCAGGACTTGCCATCGATGAGGCCCTCATCCAGGCAGACCTGGACCGACGAAAGCCCGGACAATCCCGGATCACCACCCAGCGCAATGAATCCGACACATTCAAAATCCTTTCAGGCGTGTTTGAAGGCCAAACAACAGGCGGGCCGATTGCCATCGTTCTTCCCAACGAAGATGCGAGAAGTAAGGATTACGACCATCTTCAAAATACATTCAGGCCGTCGCACGCGGACTTTACCTATCAAGAAAAGTATGGCAACCGGGATTACCGGGGCGGCGGGAGGAGTTCAGCGCGGGAAACAGCGAACTGGGTGGCTGCCGGTGCCGTGGCCAAACAGCTTCTGAGTCGGTCCAACATTCAGATTCAGGCGCACGTGTCGCAGGTTGGAGACATCCACGCTGCGCCGTATGCTACACTGGATTTAGCTAAAGCCGAAGAGAACATCGTACGGTGTGCCGATCCCGCGGTGGCAACGAAAATGATAGCACTCATTGAGCGCGCACGGAAAGAAGGAGACACGGTGGGTGGTGTGATCACCGGGGTGATAAAAAACACACCCATTGGATTGGGCGAGCCGGTCTTCAACAAACTTCACGCTGCCCTCGGACATGCCATGCTGAGCATTAATGCTGTAAAAGGTTTTGAATATGGAAGCGGTTTTGCCGGGACTGCTATGCGCGGCTCCCAGCACAACGATGAATTTATTAAAGAAGGAGAGAAGACCCGGACCCGGACGAATCATTCGGGAGGCATTCAGGGAGGCATCTCCAACGGGGAGGATATTTATTTCAATGTGGCCTTCAAACCGGTTGCTACCATCATGCGCGACCAGCAAAGTGTTGACGCCGACGGGAACGAGGCTGCTGTCGCCGGCAGAGGAAGGCATGATCCGTGCGTAGTTCCGCGGGCTGTGCCCATTGTGGAAGCCATGGCCGCGCTGGTAGTTGCCGATTTCCTGCTGCTCGCAAGAACAACCCGAGTTTAGATATCGGATCAGAGCATGAAGGCCCTTATCAAACAAATCAGTTGGCTTGTTTTTTTCAGCATCGCCATGGGTTTCCTGGAGGCTGCTGTCGTCATCTACCTTCGGGCCATCTATTATCCCATGGGATTTGATTTTCCACTTTCTGTGATGGACCCCACCCTGGCGGTCACTGAATTGGGCCGGGAACTGGCAACCCTGATTGTGCTCGCCGGCGTGGCCTACCTCGCAGGCAGATCATTGGCCATGCGCTTTGCTTTTTTCCTGACAGCCTTTGCTGTCTGGGACATTTTCTACTACATCTTCCTCAAGCTGTTAATCGGCTGGCCGGAATCGCTACTGACGTGGGACATTCTCTTCCTGCTCCCCGTCCCCTGGGTTGGACCGGTCCTTGCGCCGTGTCTTATTTCTCTTACCATGCTCCTGCTGGCTTCGGCCATCATTCACCGCGAACTCAGCACGAAGCAGGCCGTACGTATTGGTTGGGAAGCTGTGCTGATCCTCGGTGGAAGCCTGGTCGTTTTCCTCTCGTGGACCTGGGACTACTTCAGCCAGGGCTATCCACTGATCGGTGTTGAAAAATCTATCCGTTTCTTTACCACGTACATTCCGGAAACGTACCGATGGTGGTGGTTTGGACTGAGCGAGGGAATGCTGCTTGTTGCCATTTGGATCTACTTCATGAAAACACAGCGGACACGAAAACACCCGGACCAGATCCCGGCTGCCCGCTGACTTTTTCCGGAAAGGGCCGAGCCATTCATCCCGTTTGGGCACTATTCGTCATCGCAATCATGTATTTTTAGGAAATGAAGAAAGTACGCTTCCCGCTCTATCTCAAGATTTTGATAGGCATGGCCCTGGGGCTCACGTGGGGCATTTTCGCAACCTCCTGGGGACTCAAAGAGTTCACGCACGACTGGATCCGGCCATTCGGCACCATCTTCATCAACGCATTGAAACTAATAGCCGTTCCGTTAATCATCGTCTCCCTCATTGACGGCGTCTCCAATCTGTCTGATATCAGCAAGCTCAAACGCATCGGCGGAAAAACGGTGGCCCTTTATCTCTCCACCACCGTTATTGCCATCTCGATCGGTTTGATCCTGGTGAACCTCATTCAGCCCGGCAAATTGTTATCCCAGGAACGGAGAGACTACCTCCGCGAAACATTTGCGTCGGGGCTCGATACCAGCATCACCGCTGCACGAAGTGCCCGGGACACGGGGCCGCTGCAGCCCTTGATCGATGTGGTCCCGGAGAATTTCTTTGGTGCGGCAGCCGACAATACCAAGATGCTTCAGGTGATCTTCTTTTCCATCCTGTTCGGTGTTGCCATGATCCTTGCCAACAAGGAAAAAATTCAGCCGGTAAAAAACTTCTTTGACGGGGCCAATGCGGTCATCCTGGCAATCGTGGACATCATTATGAAGTATGCTCCGGTGGGCGTCTTTGCGCTGCTGGCCAGCCTGAACATTGACCTGGAGTTGATGACGGCGCTGGGAACGTACAGTCTCAATGTGGTCCTCGGATTGGCCATCATGGTCTTTGTAATTTATCCAACGCTGCTGAAGCTCTTTTCAAAGCTGAGTTACAAGCGTTTTATCCGCGGGATTATCCCTGCACAAATTCTTGCGTTCTCAACAAGCTCGAGCGCCGCGACGCTTCCCGTGACCATGGACTGTGCCGAGAAAAACCTGGGCATCTCGGAAGAGGTTTCCAGCTTTGTCCTTCCATTGGGAGCAACCATCAACATGGACGGAACCAGCATTCACCAGGGTGTGTCGGCCGTCTTCATCGCACAGGCTTTTGGTATTGACCTCAGCCTAACACAGCAGCTTACGATTCTACTCACCGCTGTGTTGGCGTCGATCGGTGCTGCGGCTGTTCCGGGTGCTGGCATTATCATGTTGATCATTGTACTGGAAGCCGTGGGCCTGGATCCGGCCGGACTCGCACTCGTTCTCGCGGTAGACCGACCGCTGGATATGCTGCGCACTTCTGTGAATGTAACGGGCGACAGCATGGTGGCGGCGATCGTAGCAAGCAGCGAAGGAGAATCGCTTGAAATCCCGCCAGATCCCGCCTCCGTCTGACCTCCGTATGGGTGCCAATAGTTCGGTTACCGGGCAAATAACCACGGCTATTTTGATTGCCTATTCTTTCCTATACTTACGCGCACGAATACGCCATCCATCCTACAGCCTCCTGGAGAAAGTACAATCACCCGAAATTTCAACCACCAGAACATGGACCCTGCTGTCAAGCCCAAGAAGAGCTTTCTAACCACGTACATTATCATCGCCATGATCCTTGGCGTCACCTTGGGGTTTGTGTTTAACAAAAACTACCTGGCGGAAGAAAATAGCAAGCTGGCATCCATCGAAAATTCCATTCGTGCGCTCAACAGCAGTTTGCGCGTTGCGACAGACACTACCGTCATCCGATCGATGGAGCAGGAAAAGAAGGTTCTTTCAAAGTCCAAGAACGCGGTGCTTTCTTCCCGCGACAAGAAAATGGAACCCTTCGACCTCCTCGCCGACGTATTCCTTCGGCTTATCAAAATGATTGTCGCACCCCTGGTGTTCACAACGCTCGTTGTGGGTGTCGCCAAGCTGGGAGACATTAACTCAGTTGGGAGAATTGGGGGAAAGACTCTCTTATGGTTTATCAGTGCCTCGCTGGTGAGTCTGCTGCTGGGAATGATCATGGTAAATGTTTTTAAACCCGGGATTCGCATGGACCTCCCGCTTCCCGAAGTCGGCGACGTGGTAATCGCGAACGCTGGGTTGTCAGTAAAGACTTTCTTATACCATGTTTTCCCAACGAGCGTCATAGATGCGATGGCCAAGAATGAGATTCTCCAGATCGTCGTCTTCTCCCTTCTCTTCGGCGTTGGCACGGCGGCTATCGGTGAACAAGGGAAAGTGGTGATCACGTTTATGGATGCAGCCGCGCACGTGATTCTCAAAATTACGGGATACGTCATGAACCTGGCGCCGCTGGCCGTGTTCGGCGCGATGACTGCAATCGTCGGTAAACAGGGATTAAACATTCTTACCACCTATTCGATATTTATTTCAGAATTCTACTTCGCTCTGTTGATTCTTTGGCTAGTCCTGTTTCTCGCCGGGTTTGCAGTGCTGCGGAGACGAGCCATTGAATTGATGAAGATTATACGGCAACCGATCGTGCTGGCCTTTTCAACCTCCAGCAGCGAGGCGGCATTCCCGCTCACCATGGAAAAACTTCAGCGATTCGGCTGCAAGAACAAGATTGTAAGCTTCGTACTGCCGCTCGGCTATTCGTTCAACCTCGATGGCAGCATGATGTACATGACCTTCGCCTCCCTTTTTATCGCGCAGTCCTATGCGATTGACCTGCCGCTAGCAACGCAGCTCAGCATGCTCCTGGTACTGATGCTCACCAGCAAGGGAATTGCCGGTGTTCCGCGCGCTTCGCTCGTAGTCATCGCAGGCACTTTGGCCACTTTCAATATACCTGAAGCGGGCCTTGCGCTTCTTCTTGGCATCGACCCGTTGCTGGATATGGGCCGAAGCGCAACCAATGTAGTCGGCAACAGCATTGCCACCGCCGTGGTCAGTAAGTGGGAAAACTCCCTGGAAGGACCGCTTCCCGAAGATGCCATTTAAGGCCGGAAAAGCTTCCCCGATGAACTATAAAGCGCTAATTTTGTTCTTACAAAAAGCACCCAGAAGGACGTTATGATTCAAACAGAGCCAAAACCGATAAGTATCTATCTCGAGTCGAACCCGAATCCGAATTCGCTAAAATTTGTTGTGAATGAAATGCTGGTTCCGGAAGGGATGAGCTTTGACTTTCCCGATCCTGAAAGCGCGAAAGACGCTCCGCTGGCGGAGGAGTTGTTCATGTACCCGTTTGTAGACCGGGTGTTCTACATGAGCAATTTTATCACCGTCACCAAGAAAGAGGAAGTAGAGTGGCTGGAGATTCAGGCTGTTCTCCGCGAGCACATTCAGAAATTTCTAGAATCCGGCAAACTTATCCTTGACCTGAAGGAGTCTGCAAAGGAAGCCCCGGCGGCAGAAGAGACAGAAACCGTAAAGAAAATAAAATCGATCCTGGACGAATATATCCGGCCTGCCGTGGAGCAGGACGGCGGCGCGATTACTTTTCATTCGTTTGAAGACGGTATCGTCACAGTGACCCTGCAGGGGTCGTGCAGCGGCTGTCCCTCGTCGACCGTGACGCTGAAGGCCGGCATTGAAAACCTTTTCAAGCGCATGATGCCGGAAGACGTGAAGGGTGTTGAGGCGCTGGGGTAGGCGCTTTCCTCTACTTACAAATCTTCGTGTTGATAATCCGGAAAGGGCTTTTCCTTTGCCAGTTTCTGTACATGCCTTTAGGCTCCATTATTTAAGATAATCCAAAAATCGCATTCGTTGTGGAATTGGTCAACGCTTTTTTCTCACCGGTCAGGATGTCAATTTCCTCCACGTTGAAAATACCACTGCCCTTTCCGCTGATCATCACTTTCGATTCGTCCGGAGAAAAAGCGCCACCTGTGATCTGGACGATATCCATAAACTGGCGGATCGTATACAGTCCCGGCTTTTTCTTTTCGTCCGGTTTCCCGCATGAAATCGTGAGCATGACTCCACAAAGGATACATGCAGCTACAACCAAGTTGTTCTTTTTCATACTCTTTTCTTTTCGGCCACCAAGGTATTAAAAAACAGGTGCCTTCAGTAAGTTTTTTTGTCCGTGGGCAAAGGCTTACACCAATGAATATTGATCCGTCATTAACACGCGAAAAGTCCTAAATTTGCGGCTATGATTCATATTCAATCGTTTACCTTCAATCCCTTTGAGGAAAACACCTATGTGCTCTTTGATGAAACGCGTGAGGCTGTCATCATTGATCCCGGCTGCTCGGACAAGGAAGAGCAGCAGGAATTGGCAGGTTTTATCGCCTCCAAGAACCTGCAGGTGAAGTTGCTGCTCAACACACATTGCCACATTGATCACGTACTCGGCAACTATTTTGTAAAGAAGCAATACAACGTTCCGTTTCTCATTCACCCAACCGAGCTTCCCGTTCTCCGTGCCGTCAAGAGTTACTCATCCAACTACGGATTCCCGTCGTATCAGGAAGTGCTGCCGGATGGAGCCCTGAAGGATGGTGAACAAGTTCAGTTTGGCTCCACTTCACTGGATGTCTTGTTTGTGCCGGGGCATTCCCCAGGCCACGTTGCCTTTTACCATCCCATGGAAAAATTCATGATCGCAGGCGATGTGTTGTTCCACCGCTCCATCGGCCGGACGGATCTGCCGGGAGGCAATATGGAAACGCTGCTGTCAAGTATTCATAAAAAACTTTTTGTCTTACCTGATGAAGTCGTTGTCCACCCCGGTCATGGCCCTGTTACTACCGTGGGGGAAGAAAAGGTTCACAATCCATTCTGCGCGCTACCCGTCTGATGCGGCTACTCCGGCACTTACCCAACACCCTCACCTGCCTCAACCTCTTCTCCGGCTGCGCAGGAATCATTTCTGTCTGGTACGGAGAGGCAGCGAGCGCCATCTGGTACGTCATGCTTGCCGGATTTTTTGATTTCCTGGATGGTCTTGCCGCCCGCGCCCTTCGTGTTACCTCACCTATTGGTAAGGAGCTTGATTCTCTGGCAGACATGGTCAGCTTTGGTGTGCTCCCCGCGTTGGTGATGTTCCGCATGATTGATACAATTTCCACCAGCGAATACCTTCCATATACTGCCTTTAGTCTGGCGGTGTTCTCAGCGCTTCGACTTGCCAAATTCAACATCGATGAGAGGCAACACGAATCATTCATCGGCTTGCCGACGCCGGCCAACGCTTTTTTCATTACCTCCCTGGTCTATCTATCTTCTCCCTGGGATCTCTTTATCTCACAGGATTTCTTTCTCGTTGGGATCACGGCGGTATTCTCCTTCCTGTTGGTGGCGCCTTTGGAACTTTTCGCCCTGAAATTCAAGACGTACCGGTGGGCCGACAACCAATTGAAGTTTACATTTCTCGGAGTTTCCGTATTACTCCTTGGTATCTGGCAGTTGGCCGCCATGCCTTTCGTGATACTAGGCTACGTGGTCCTGTCGTTAGTAAAGTCCTGGGTGAGACCCTGACGCTGTGAAACATGCTCTCCTGCCCTTATTGCTGGTTCTTTCAGGGTCCCTTTGGGGGCAGCTGCCTCCGCTTTCCAACGGGAAATGGCACAAAGTTTCCGTTGCCTTTGATGCGGTTTACAAAATCGATTACAACTTCCTGAAAAACATCGGGCTCAACCCGGACAAGATTGATCCCAGAAAAATTCAGCTGTTTGGCTCCTGCAACGGGATGCTTCCCCAGCCAAACAATGCACCTGTTAATTGTTCTCTGACGGAGATGGCGATCCATGTGGTCGGTGGGGATGATGGGAAATTCGACGGTGGCGATTACATCCTTTTTTTTGGACAAGGACCGGATGCGTACCGGCTTATGCCGGGATCCGGAGTCTATTATTATGAAAATCACCTTTATTCAGACAAGAGCTACTATTTCCTTACCGTCGGAAGTACGAACGGTTTGCGGATGCAGTCACTGCCCTCGCTTGCCGGCTCTTATCCCGTGGTCGCAGAGTTTGAAGATTTTGGGTATTATGAAACAGAACAATCCAACGACTTGCATTCCGGAAGAAAATGGTATGGTGAACTCTTTGATAACACGCTGGAGTATACCGTCCGCTTTGACCAGTCTGGAATCCTTGCCGGATCCACCATGAAACTTGTTGCGCGGGTCATGGGAAAGTCGTTCGGTCCCAGCTCCTTTGAGCTGTTTCTTAACGACACGCCCATCGGTCAGCTGGCAGTGCCTCCCGTTATCAATGCACCGTATGCAACCACGGGCGCCGAGGCTGCTGACACGTTGTCAATCAGTGCCACCGCAGTGGGTGCCCCTGCACGTTCCAACCAGGACGTAAAGATCCGCTTTACCAAGGCCGCAACCGGAAGGTCGGTCGGATATCTTGATTATTTGTTGCTGCAATCCAAGCGCGTTTTGTCGCTCTACGGGAACCAAAAGATTGTCAGTTCCCTCAAAAGCCTGGATCAACCGGTTACATCCTTTTCGATTACGAACATGTTTTCGGATGGCATGATCTGGGATGTTACAAACCCAAACGCGGCGGTCATTCAGGGGTTTTCGTTCAACGGGGGGACCTCCACCTTTTCGGCGCCCTCCAATGTTCTTCATAAATACATCCTGCTTTCTAACCGGAATTATTTTTCTCCGACTGCAGAAGGGGAAGTTCTCAATCAAAGTGTACGCAACACTGTCTTTCACGACTTCCTGATCATCACTGCACCGGAATTCCTCTCGGAGGCCGAGCGGTTGGCGAATCATCGCCGAACGAAAAATGGATTGCAGATTGCCGTAGTGACGACGACCCAGGTGTACAACGAATATTCAGGGGGAAAACAGGACATCACCTCCCTGCGCAATCTGGTGAGAGACAAGTATGGCTATGGCCTCAAGAATGTGCTCCTGTTTGGCCGAGGCTCCTACGACTACAAGAATTACCTTTCCTTCAACAAGAATTTCGTTCCAACGTACCAATCTAGAAACTCACTAAGCCCTCTGGAAACATACTCTTCCGACGACTATTTTGGATTTCTGGAAAGCAACGAGGGAAATTGGGGGGAGTTGCCCCCGGAGCCCCACACCCTTGACGTGGGTGTTGGTAGAATTCCTGTAAAGAAGCTGGAAGAAGCGGCCCAATGGGTGGACAAGGTTATTGAATATGAAACCCAAAACTGGGGTCCGTGGCGAAAGCAAATACTCTTTGTGGCCGACGACGGCGACTTCAACATTCACCAGAGTCAGGCTGACCAAATGGCGGAGAAGATTGAAACGGATTACCCCGTGGCCAACACCCGCAAGCTGTACCTCGATAATTTCAAGCAGATTCAAAGTCCAACGGGGCAACTCTCCCCCGATGCAAGGAAAGCGCTGAGCCGCGCCATCCGCGATGGGACCGGCATTGTGAACTTTACCGGGCACGGCAGCGAACTTCAGTGGATGCAGGAGCGGATCCTCGACCAGGCGTCCTTTGACGAGTGGAAAACTTCTCCGAACTATCCATTCCTGGTGACGGCAACCTGTGAATTCGGGCGCAACGACGATCCAGGGCTTATCTCATCCGCAGAACTTTCCCTCTTCCGAAAGAAGACGGGGAGCATCGGGCTGGTCACCACGACTAGGCCGGTAAGTTCAAGTACAAATTTTACGCTAAACAAAGCGCTCTACCAATATATGTTCACCAAGGTAAATTTCAAGTACCGCGATTGGGGTTCGATTTTTCGTGACACAAAAAATAACAGCATGAGCGGAGTGTCCAATCGAAATTTTACACTGCTCGGTGACCCGTCGATGCTCCCTCCCATCGCGTCCACCGAGTTGGTAGTCACTAGCGTCACCAATCTTACTTCAGGTTCCGACACACTGAAGGCGCTTGCAAAGGTTCGAATAAACGGTGTGGTTCGTGCCCAGGGTGTCCCCGACACCGGGTACCAGGGAACGCTGGTCGCCACCTTGTTTGACAAGCGCACTCCCTGGACAACGCTTGGTGATGAAAACAGTCCTTTCAATTTTACAGCGTGGGATAATGTACTTTTCAGGGGACAGGCCAGCATTAACAATGGGCAGTTCACCATCGACTTTGTCATTCCCAAATCCATTGACCTGGCGGTCGGACCCGGCAAGCTGAGTCTGTACGCGTCTTCCAACGTCAATGAGCGGGATGCTATGGGGGCGGGGGGTACTGTCAAAATCGGCGCCTTGGAACCCAACCCAGGAACAGATTCCCGCGGGCCGGGTGTCGATGTGTACATGGGCGACACAACGTTCATCAGCGGAGGGCTGGCAGGCACTGACAGCCGCATCGTTGCTATCCTGACCGATGAAAGCGGAATTGACATTTCTAATTTCAATCCTCAAAATGATATCACGGCCATCCTGGACGACACACTTTCCATCAACCTGAACAGTTACTACCAGGCCGACATTGATAATTACAGGCGCGGGAAGGTTGACTACCCCATCGATGGGTTGGCACCCGGATGGCACCGGCTGACGCTGAAGGCAGCGGATACGTTCGGAAACGCTGCTTCTTCCACGATCACGTTCTATGTGTCGGATCAGAAAGGAATTCAGATTGAACAGTGGCTTAATTATCCTAATCCCTTTTCAGGATCTACCACCTTTCATTTCAAGCACAACCGCTCCGGAGAAGACCTGGATGTGGCGGTTACAGTTTTTGACAGGATGGGGAAAGTTGTTATGGCCAGCACTTACCAAGTGTATGCGAGTTCGTATAAAGTAGACTTGCCATCCTGGTACGGCACCCTGTCCGACGGCACAAAATTGCCGGAGGGACTATACCTAATGAAGCTATCCTTGCGTTCTTTGCAAGACGGAACGAAAAATGAGAAAATTGCAAAGGTTATAATACTCAATTGATTATCTTTAACGCTTAGTTCTTGATTATGAAGAAGTTAGCTCTGGCATTGCTCTTTCTCCCAAGCCTTTCGGGTCTTCGGGCGCAAACGGTTGGTCCGGGTACCTCGCTGATTGGCCAGGACACAACCAACCGGGTAATCACGACAGCGGTTCCTTTCCTGGGGATAACACCGGATGCCCGTGCAGCCGCGTTGGGGGACGCCGGAGTTGCCAGTTCAGCGGATGCCAATTCTGCTTATTGGAATTCGGCAAAGCTGGTTTTTATCGAGAAGGACTATGGATTCTCGGCCTCGTATACTCCCTGGCTCGGGAAGATCATCAATGACATGTACATCTTTTACCTCTCCGGGTTTTACAAGATTGACCGCCGCCAGGCTGTCGCATTTTCCATGAAGTATTTTGACCTGGGGGAGGTTCAATTCAATCAGGGGCCTGACCCGGCGGACTTGCTGGGCCGGTACAATCCAAGAGAATTTGCATTTGATGTTACGTATTCCCGCTTGCTTACCGAACGCATAAGCATCGGTGGTGCCTTGCGGTATATCCATTCCAACCTAACCGGTTATTTGTCGACCAATTCGTTTGATGCCAGCCCCGGAAACTCCGTTGCCGTGGATCTTGGTTTTTACTACACCAAGCCGATAACCTGGAAAAATTCAAACCTTTCTCTCGGAGCAACCATCACCAACCTCGGCGGGAAGATCTCCTACTCGAACACACAGAACACGGATTTTCTTCCCACTAATTTGCGCGTAGGTGGTGCTTTCAAGATGGAGGTGAGTCCTCTCAATACGTTTACCTTTCTCCTTGACTTCAACAAACTCATGGTGCCCAGCCCGGGGCCTGGGAGCAAAACCAAACCCATGCTAAGCGGCGTACTCGGATCTTTCGGTGATGCCCAGGGAGGGTTCAGTGAAGAAATGCGGGAGATCACCACCTCTTTGGGCGTTGAATACTGGTATAACAATACGTTTGCCGGACGACTTGGTTACTTCTATGAGGCCAAGGACAAGGGGGACAGAAAACTCCTGACTGCAGGCGTGGGGTTACGCTATAATAAATTTGGTCTGGACGTGGCCTACCTGGTGCCTACCAACAAACGCGAGAATGCACTTGCTGAAACCTTGCGGTTTACGGTCATTATGCTCTTTGATAAGAAGACCAAGGAGGATACGCCCAATCAATGATCCAACCTGACAGAACACAGGCTCCTCCGTTTCTTTTATCCTCAGACTTCAGGCTCACACAACCGGAGATTTTTAGATTTTCCGGAGGCCAGAAACTTTATGCTTTCCGAGGACTCCAGCAAACTGCGGTCAAGCTTGATTTCATCTTCCAGGCCGGAAAGTGGCATGAGTCCCTGCTTGGCGTAAGTCATTTTACGGCCCACATGCTTCCCCGGGGAACGGAAACAAGAAACTCCTTTCAACTGGCTTCTGCATTGGATCACCTGGGCGCCGATGTGCACCTTGTTGCGGGCTACGATCATGTGATTGTCTCGCTGAGTGTCCTGGAGAAGAATCTGGCGGCCTCTCTGCGGCTGGTTCACGAAATGTTGACCAAGCCTTCCTTTGATGAGACCGAATTCAGGCAGGAAAAAGAAATTTTCCTGCAAAACCTAGAGGTTAGTAATCAAAAGCCCAGTGTGTTGGCTTCCAAAGCGATTCGAAGGACCCTCTTTGGAGCCGGGCATCCATACGGGAATTCACCTGAAAAAGAAGATGTAACGCAAATCACCACCCGTGATTTGCGTTCCTTCTTTGCGGAACACTTCCACCTTCACGCTGCCTACGTCGTTGGAAGGATTACCGAGGAGGACGTTGGCTTGATCACAGGAGCTTTTATACAACCCTTTGTGCAAGTGCCTGATCCGGCTCACGTGCGGCCCGAAGCCGGAGTATCGCATCGCATTGAAAAACCCGGAAGCGTCCAGGCGTCGATTCGGATGGGCATGAAGTGTCTGCCGAAGCGGGACGACCCCTTCTATTTTGACGCCGTTGTATTCAACTTGCTCCTTGGTGGCTACTTTGGATCGCGGCTCATGAAAAACATTCGTGAAGAAAAAGGCCTCACCTACGGCATCCATTCGTCCATGAACCACTTTATCCGCGACAGCTTTTGGGCCATCAGTGCAGAAGTCAACCAGCAACATGCGGCGCAGGCCATCACTGAAATCCGGAAAGAGATACGAGTACTTCAAGACATATTGATACCCGAGGAGGAACTGGATTTGGCCCGGAACTATTTTATTGGCAGTTGGCAGTCAGACAACAACACACTTTTTGCGGTCGCCGACAAGATTCGAAATATTCACTGGTTTGGTCTTCCCGACGATTACTACGACCGTTTGCTTGGCCACATTCGCGCCATTACCCCGGAACGCATCCAGGAAATTGGTAATTCTCATTTTGACACAAAGGATTTGGTGGAGATACAGGTGGGGTAGATGATAAGCGGTGGGCAGTAAAATAAAAAACCCCATCTCATCTGAGTGGGGTTTTTTAATAAAGTCAGGCGACGACCTACTCTCCCGGGTTTTATCCCAGTACCATCGGCGCGGGCGGGCTTAACGACTCTGTTCGGAATGGGAAGAGGTGGTCCCCGCCGCAATAGTCACCTTAAAATCAGCAGTGATCTTTTCGATGGGAATTGTGGTCCCCGCCGTCCCGATCTATATCGGGATCACCTTAAAATCAGCAGTGATCTTTTCGATGGAGATTGTGGTCCCCGCCGTCCCGATCTATATCGGGATCACCTTAAAATCAGCAGTGATCTTTTCGATGGGGAATTGTGGTCCCCGCCGTCCCGATCTATATCGGGATCACCTTAAAATCAGCAGTGATCTTTTCGATGGGGATTTGTGGTCCCCGCCGTCCCGATCGCTATCGGGATCACCTTAAAATCAGCAGTGATCTTTTCGATGGGAATTGTGGTCCCCGCCGTCCCGATCGCTATCGGGATCACCTTAAAATCAGTAGTGATCTTTTCGATGGGGATTATGGTCCCCGCCGTCCCGATCGCTATCGGGATCACCTTAAAATCAGCAGTGATCTTTTCGATGGGGAATTGTGGTCCCCGCCGTCCCGATCTATATCGGGATCACCTTAATAACTTAAGTTCCAGGTTCGGGGTTTCAGGTTCCAGGGTTTGACACCTTGAACGTTGAGCCTTGAACTCTTGAACTCGTTTAATATCGTTGACACATCAATAGAAGAGTAGTTAAGTAAATCAAGCACATGGTTGGTCCACCCGAAGGCGGACCGTTTTCTGAAGCGTTCGGGTAATTAGTACTGCTCAGCTTTGTCATCTCTGA